>Ga0187875_10000017_pt1 | contig 169664 bp, 148 predicted proteins | sample June2016WEW_17_1_2_FD_132978 | JGI IMG/M metagenome (GOLD analysis project Ga0187875, IMG submission 132978) | Peatland microbial communities from SPRUCE experiment site at the Marcell Experimental Forest, Minnesota, USA - June2016WEW_17_10 | ecosystem: Environmental > Terrestrial > Soil >... | reverse complement strand
GACCTTGCCGACGATCGACTCGCCGGTCCGGATGATCCGCTGCTCGTCCTCGAAGGCCGCGATGGCGTGCGGCTCGCTGAAGATGTCGAAGTCCGTCTTCCCGAGGACCTCGTCCATCGCCCACCCTGGCAACTGGTCTTCCAACAGCCCTCGGCTGATGACGAGGAAACGGCTGTCGAGGTCCTTGAAAAAGATGTGCTCGTCCGGGATGTCGAGGAGATTGCGCATGCAGAGGCGCTCGATCTCCTCGCTCGAAAGCCCCAGATCAGGCGTGTCAGGAGTTGACTTCGGACGCTTTGCCATCGCGCTCCTAACGGAAGTACCGGGGCGGGCCTGAACACCCGGACCTGAAACGACCCCAAACCCACCCCGCGGACTCGCGGTCGCATGCGATGTCCATGGAGAGAAACGGACCAGGTCAAGACAATTTACCAGGGCCTTGGCCACAGGTCTGACGACGGCGCACCGGTGCCAAGCCGAATCAGGAGTCTTCCGGGGACGGCGACAGCCCAGTGCGTCGACCTACAGTCATATCCGTCAGATGGGGATTCTCCGCCTCCAGAAACGCCCGCTCGGATGGGCCGCGGCGAGATCGCGTTGCCGCGCGGTCTGCGCCACGCAATCCGGCCCCAATGCCACCTTGCGCCCCCGCCTCGGCGCCAGCGGAGCGTTCCATCGGGATCCGGCGAGATTGAGGATCGGGGGATTCGCGGGTCGCGTCCTCGCCGCCGGGGCGGTCGCCGTGATCGCGGCCGGATTGGTGCTCGCCACACCATCCGGCGCCACCCTGACTCAGCGTCACCCTGGCTCGGCACCCGTGGGTGGCCAGCACAAGCCTCCGACGGCCATGACCGCGAGTTCCGGAACGACGCAAACGCGTGACGGGGTGCAGGCGCGTTGGGTGGTCGAGGAGAACAAGCGTCCGGGCACCACGAAATGGGAGATCCCTCCGGGCACCCCGGGTTCGATCGCCGGATTCGCCTCGACGACGTACGCGGCGCACGGCGACCACGTCACGCTCTATGTCACGACGACGGCCGCGCGTCTGCACGTCGACGCCTACCGGATGGGTTACTACCAGGGCAAGGGCGCCCGTCTCGTCTGGCAGTCGTCCGAGGTGTCCGGGCGCCGCCAGCCGACGTGCCCACTGACGGCCGCGACGAACATGGTCTCCTGCGACAACTGGTCTCCGACGCTCAGCTTCAAGGTCACCCGGGCCTTCGTCCAGGGCGACTACCTCCTCAAGCTCATCGGAAGCGGTGGCCAACAGAGCTACGTCCCGCTGACCGTCTGGGTTCCGACGAGCACCGCCACCTACGTCGTGAAGAACGACGTCTACACCTGGCAGGCGTGGAACACCTGGGGCGGCTACGACTTCTACGGCGGTCCCGGCTCGTGCCCGGCTGGCCTCTACCCGCCGTGCACGCGGGCCCGGGTCGTCTCGTTCGACCGGCCGTACGCCTACGGCGACGGCGCCGGGGACTTCCTCGGGAGCGAGTACCCGCTCGTTCGCTTCGTCGAGCAGGAGGGGCTCGATGTCACCTACGTCACCGACGTCACGGTCGAGCAGCACCCAGCGTTGCCGCTGGCACACCGGGCGATGATGTCGCTCGGCCATGACGAGTGCTGGTCTCTCACCGAACGCAGAGCGGCCGACCGCGCCGAGGCGCACGGCGTCAACATGATCTTTTTCGGTGCGAGCGCCATCCTTCGCCACGTGCGCCTCCAGGCGTCGCCCTTGGGCGCCGACCACGAGGAGCTCGACTACCGCGATTCGACCGAAGATCCCCTCAATAACACCGGCGATCCGCTCGAGGTGACCGGCAACACCTGGAGCTCGCCGCCGGCGAACTGGCCCGAGATGGGTTTCGTCGGCGAGCAGTACGTCGGCTACCTGCTTCCCGGAGCGGCGTCCGGCCCGCTGGTCGTCGCCCGGGGCGCCTCGGCGTGGATCTTCCGCGGCACGGGACTGCGCAACGGGTCCAGCGTGCCGGGGGTCGTCAACGGCGATCTCGACGAATTCGATCCCGCGGACCATCCCAGCAATCTCGAGATCCTCGCCCACTCGCCGGTCAACCTCTCCGATGCGGTGAGCGACATCGGGTCGTCCCAGGGATTCGTGTACTCCGACATGACCTACTGGACCGACACGAAAAGCGGCGCGGGGATCTTCGACAGCGGCGCGACCTCGTGGATCGCGTCGCTCGCGCCGTGCGCGCGCGGCGCGAAGGTCTGTCCGGCGGCGGTGACACGGCGGATCACCGGGAACTTGTTCGCCCTGTTCGGCCGGGGCCCGGCCGGGCATTTCAATCCCTCGGTCCCCAACTACCAGCTCGTCTACGGGCCGAACGCCTGACGAACTCCCCTACCGGACGCAGTCCGTCGCCGGGGGTCCTGCTTTGCACGTTCTGGCGGGTGGAGGTTTCAACCCCGCGCAGCAAGTTCCGACACGTCGACTAGGACCTTGCCAGTGACGCCCTTTTCGACCGCGGCGTGCGCCGCGCGGATGTCGGCCAGCGGGAAACGGTGGAGCGGAAGGCCGGCGTCCTCGCCGACCCGCAGCGCGCCGTCGAACACCGCCGAAGAGACACCCCCGATGGCAGCGGCCTTCGCGCCGCCCGGAATCATGTAGAGCAGGACGAACTCGTACCTGGCGTTCAACGTCATCGCCGGCCTGACGGGGATCGAGAGATCCCGCCCGTCACTTGCGTAGATCGCGATCGTGCCGTTCGTCGTGAGGACGTGGCGGTCGATCTCGGCGTTCGTGACCGAATCGACCTCGACCACGAGATCCACTCCCTGTGGGGCGAAATCCCGAACCTTGGCGACGACGTTCTCCGTCCGGTAGTTGACCACGGCGTGCGCGCCGGCAGCTTCCGCGAGTCGGGCCTTTTCCTCCGAGCTCACGGTCGTGACGACCGAGGCGCCCGCCCAGCGGGCGAGCTCGATCGTCGCGTGGCCAACCGCCCCGGCCCCGCCGGCGACAAGCACGGTGCGCCCTGCCAGCGCATCGCGCCCCAGTCTTCCCGGCGAGCCCGCTCCGATCGTGAGGCAGCGGTGGGCGGTCAGCGCCGGGACGCCGATGCTCGCCCCGAGGTCGAACGTCGCGTCGTCCGGCAGGAGCACGGCGTGGTCCCCGGGAAGTGCGACGTACTCCTGTGCCGTCCCGTCGGCGCGCTGCCAGCCGCTTTCCCAGATCCAGACCCGCTCGCCGCGTCGGGCGCGATCGCAACCCTCGCCGACTTCGACGATGACCCCCGCCGCGTCCTGGTTGGGCACGACTTCGGGAAAGGGCAATTCCCTCGGCGCCGTCGTGCCGCGGCGCGTCTTCCAGTCGGTCGGGTTCACTCCGGACACGGCGACCTGGACGAGGACCTCCCCGCGGCCCGGAGCGGGCATCGGGCGATCGATGACCTCGAGGACCTCGGGGCCACCGTAGCGGCGGTAAACGCAAGCCTTCATCGCTTCGCTCCCCTCTGAGTCGGCGGGATGGTCGTCGGACCGCACGTCATCGATCTCCCCGATGGAAATGAGCGATGACGGCCCGGATGCAGCGTCGCCTGCGTCAGGCACCCGCCCGGGCCACGTGCGCCGCGTCAGCAACGGTACCGTCGGCGAACCGGCCGCGAGCCCGGTCGATCGACCCGCGACTGGCCCGGATCGACTGCGTCAGGCGCCCGCTACCCGACGGCGACGCGTCTTCCTTGTTGGTCCGCGTGGTACCAGACGTCGACGCCTCCGACCTTCACCGGGGGCCGTCCGAGCACGACCGTCAGGTAGTGGATCACGAAGGCGGGGTGGACGCCGATCGGGTCGAAGACGATCGTGCCGACGTGCCAGTGCGTGAGGAAATAACGCACCTGCGCCTCTCTTTTCGGGACGAGTTTCGGCGCGAGGTGCAAAAGACCCCAATAACCGGCGCGGAAGAGATGCTGCAGGTACACGGGCGGCACCGGATCGGCGAGGTTGGACCCCGGGGCGGTGGGATACGGCTTGGCCGCCTCGCCACCGACGAGTCGGAACGAAAAGCCTGATATCGCCTGCCAGAGCATCCCGTAATTCACCCCACCGATGTCGTACGGGTAGGTGACGACGACGCTCTGAGCCGGAATCGCATCGACCGCGCTCGTCGTGAAGTAGGCGGGGATATCCGCCGGTTTGGACACGAACGGCATCTGGGGGACGAGGGGGACCAGCACCCCGACGCCGATCAGGGCGACGACGCCGGTGACCGCCGCACGGCTCCGGAGGGCCCCGGTCCAGCTGCCCCGTGAGCGAGCGCGTGCGTGCCGTGGCTTGTCAGGAGACCCGACCCCTCTTCTCCAGCGATCGAGGCCGATGGCGAAGACGAACGCACCGACCAGATCGACGTACAGGGCGAACCTCGCGGCGATCAGATTGCTGATCACCGGGAGCTTCCGCACGATCGCGAAGGGCAGCGCGATCGCGGTGGCATGACCGCCGACTACGAGCGGCGACCCCAGGGAGAGCACGAAGGCGACGACTGCGACGCAGGTGAGCACCTGGATGAACCGATCGCGCCGGTTCCAGAAGAGCAGGACCAGCAGCACAAGGATCAGCGGGATTCCCAGATACGAGTCGTTTTCGGCGATGTCGTTGCCCACGTACGTCGTACCGATCGCCGCGAGGTGGGCCGGCGCGAGAAGCTGGCTGATCGTCGGGATGATGGTCCCGAACAGGTCAGCCTGGTAGGGGGAGAGCTCCGCGACCGTGTGTTGGGGCCGAGTCACGTGCCACGGACCGAGGAAGTAGCAGTACGCGGGGTACGCGATGATCACGGCGAGCGTGCCGACGGCCCACTTCGCCCCTTGGAGAGCGTGGGCGAGATGCTCCCGCACCTGCGAGTGCGAGATGGCTGCCGCGCAGGCAATCCCGACCACGCAGCACATCAACGTCGTCACGAGGATCTCAATCGAGATGAAGAACTGCGCCGCGAGCAGCAACCCGAGAATCACCCCGTAGCGTCGAGCGCTTTTCTTCTGCCGCCTTAGAAGCTCGTCGACGATGAGGACGATGAGCGGCGGGATCGGCACGAATGCCGCGAAAACGTGGCCCAGCGCCTGGTCAACTACGTACGGGGAGAACCCGTACAGCAGCCCGCCGAGGAAGGCCGCCGGGAACCACTTCGTGTACCGCAGAAGGACGAACATCATCGAGGTCGCCGACGCGAAGAACGCGAGCCTCATGAGGAGATTGAACGTGGCGATCGGCCCGAAGATCGCGGTGACAGGAGAACCGATGAGGCCGAGCAACGGCATCGACGTGTTGTTGACGAGATTGATCCCGTACGGATAGTTGACCGACGTGGTGAAGAAAGGGTTCACCGCGTGGCTCAGCGAATGAAACATCCAGGCCAGGAACCAAACCTCCTGCACCCGGTCGCTGCAGGCGCACCCGACCACCTGCGTCTGGCTGAGCGGCTGGACGGGCCAGTACGCGAGACACGCGATGGCGAGATAGGTGATGAGAGCGGCAAGAATCCAAACCGGCTTCTTGCGCCACCACTCGCCACGCCACATGGATGTCTCCCGCTGTCCCGCGCTGTCGGAGGAACGTGTGACGCGTCGCGCGCCGCGACGTGAACCCGAGAAGATGCCATCGGTCGCGAAGCCGGAATCGAGCGTCTTGACAGGGCACTTTACATGTCGCCCGGACCCTCGGATGTTGAGTCGCGTACGGTCCCAGTCAGCTAGGCGGGGTGCGAAATAACCGCCAACGGAGTCACCGGCAACAGAACCGTGCGCGCGATCCGATCTTGACAGCTGAGAACTGAGAATCGAACACCACGCGGCGTGCGATCCGTAGGCACCTCGAACAGACCGATCGATCGCGCCACGCCGACAGGTTCGTCTCGCCAGACCGCCGTCTCTGCCGAGTTCCCCCGACCGAGCGATCAGCTCGCATGAATTCACAGCCTCATCGCCCGATTACGCCTCAGGCCCTTCCAACCGAAGCCATACCCAGATACGGTCTGGATGGACCGATTCCGTGACGTGACATTCGGCCCTATTCAGACCGGTGAGCAGCGACGACGCTCCCTACATCGGAAAGGCGGGTCGTTGTCGAGGGGAACCGGCAGGACCGTGCTTCGCGGTTCCTTCGTAACGCCACCTCGCCGGCGTCCCGTGCGTCGCAATCGCAAGACAAGCCCCCACTAACCCTCCAAGAGGAGTCAGGACATGAGCGCGAAGTCCAGCCGGCTGTTCTTCTGGCCAGTACTAGTCATCGGCGTTCTGCTCATCGTGGCGCCATTTGTCGTATCCCTGCCGAGCAGGGCGAGCGCGGGTCAGAAGCTACTGAACGCCTTCCACCCGATCATGCAGCCCGCCAGCGTTCGAACGACGGTGAATTACGACGTCAACACCTTCACACCGCTCGGCCCATTCGCCGTCGGAGGAGTGGCAGCCGCTGCCGAGGTGCCAAAGTTCATCGGCACGCTTGCCACGGATCTGCACGCGACCCCCGCCCAGGTCGAGGCGCAGCTGGCATCGTCATCTCCCGTTCTGAGTGGGATCTTCACGAACCTTGGGAAGCTTGAGCCCATCTTCAAGAACGTTCCGCCCGGACTCGCCTGGTACAAGCCGATCGTGGACACGATGAAGGCCCAGGTGAACAATTTCGCAGCGATTGACGCTCTGCCCGATCTCAACATCTTCACATGGGCTTTCGTCATCCCCGGCGCACTGCTCGTGTTGTGCGCAGCGTATGGGTTGGTCCTCGGGCGGAAGCGCGCGTAGCGATCCAGGAGGTCTCGGGCGGTTGAAGTCCGCTCCGGCATTGCCTCGGCACCGCCTCACCGTCTGGAAAGAGTCGAGACGGTGAGCGGTGCCGAGGATTCTGCTCCCTGCTCATCGGCTTGCGCCGTTCGCTACCACCGCGCTCGCAGTGCAGAAAACAACGACGGATTTTGGTGCTGAACGATCACACGGGCTGGATGCCGGAAGCTTCTGCACGACCACTTGAGGAGCAGCCCCTTCGACGTCTAGCTAATGGCGCGGAGTGGACATCCTGCGAACCGAGCACTATGGAAAATCCGACGCCGCGATCTCGCGCTACAGCGCTACGGGTTCAGCGGGGCATCGATCTGAGGCATCACCAACTGGTCGAAAGGTAATTGGGCGCGACGGCGAGACGAATCTGCCCGGGCCGATTCCCGCATAACGAGATGCACGGCACCAGCCGAGTTCCGTGGGTCGTTTGGTCGACGATCCCTGCAAATGGGAGCAGGACGACCATCCCGCCGGCCTCGGAGAGGTTCGAGTAGATAGTGGTGAGCGGTGGTCTCGACGCCTCTGCCAGGACTGTTCAATTGTCGACGTCAACAAGCGCGACACAATCCGGAACGTCGCAGCCCCAACGGGATTCGAACCCGTGTCTCTACCTTGAGAGGGTGGTGTCCTAGGCCTCTAGACGATGGGGCCGAGATCGTCGCGCATGAGCTCGACGGCCCAGCAGCGTACCCGCGCGTGACACGACGTCGCGCAAGGGCGGGCACGTTGCCGACCGCTGCTCTCGCGCGAAACGCACCGGCGCGCCGAAATCCCTGTCCCGGGCGGGATCTCACACCTTCGGGATCTCGCGCGATCCCGGGAGGTTGCGTTCGCACCTACGAAGTTGCTCGGGGGGGAGGACTCGAACCCCCAATTACAGGGCCAGAACCTGTCGTGTTGCCGATTACACCACCCCCGAATGGGCGTCCGGCGATCTTAACAGTAGGTGCCGGAGCGCCGACTGGCCGCGGGAGGCGACTGCAGGGGGCGCAAGTCCGCGGAAAAGCCTCGATCGGACTCAGCCTCAATGGGCGGCCCACGAGATTCGTCCGAAGCCGAAGATGCGACCGACGGCGACTCCGGTCGTCTCGCGAACGAACGGTCCGAGTTCGGTGAACACGAGCTTCTTGGAACTCGGAGGAGGAGATACTTCAACTGACAGCCCGTCTCCTGCGCCGGCACCCTGGGTCCACAAAGCGTCGATCGCGTCCGTGACCACGATGACACTGGTCCCCTTGCCAAGGAGCTTCGCGGTCTTCGACAGCGCAGTCGAGGCGTCGGGCGCAGCGACGGACTTCAGGGCGCGCCGTGGGACCCCGAGGTGATCAAGGAACTTCGCCTCGTAGGCAAAGGAGCCGACGGAACCTGCCGGTGGCGGTGACCACGTCACGATGATCCGACGGGAGCGGTGGTGCCGGTAGAGGAGGGCTGCCTGCCCGAGGCGGGACGTGAGATCGGCCTGGTCGGCTTTGGTGACCGGCTGGCCGAGAACGACGATCGCCGACGCGGGATGCACGGCAGATGGGGCGGTGGAAAGGCGCGACGCTTCCACAACCTGCACACCGCACACGATGACGTAGACGATCGCGCCAATGACGACGAGGGAGACGAGCCTGACCACCAGGCGAACTGGTCCGAACAACATGGATCGACGCCCCCCTATGGTTCGGGCTCCGGAGGCTTCAGCAGTTCGGCGAGCGCCGCATCGATTCGTGACAACGTCCGCCCTCTGCCGAGCACCTCGAGCGATTCGAAAAGTGGAAGACCGACGCTCGACCCCATGGTCGCGACGCGCACCGGGGCCTGCGCCTTGCCGAGCTTACGTTCCGCTTGCTCGGCAACGCTGGTGAGCGTGGCGCGCAGGGCGTCTACCGTCCACGGTCCATCCTCGAATCCATTGCGCGCCTGCTCGAGGATCATCCGCGCCCCGTCGTCACGTCGCACCGCCTTGTCGAAAGAGGTTGGGTCGACGACAAACGGCTCAACGAACAGGAACTCGAGATAGCCGACAACCTCGTCAAGCGTGGCGACCCGCTCCTGGATGAACGGCGCGAGCCGGACGACCAGCTCCTCGTCGTACGCCGCGGTGGACCACGGGACGGTCTTCGTGCTGAGGTAACGACGGACCCTCCCGACGAAATCGTCGACACCGAGCGCCCGGATGTAAACGCCGTTGAAATGCGCGAGCCGCTTCTCGTCAAAAAACGCCGGCGAGACGTTGACGTCCTCGAGACGGAACTCGTCGATCATCTCGTCGACGGTGAGGATCTCGCGCTGGTCAGGAGGTCCCCAACCGAGGAGTGCGAGGTAGTTCCGCATCGCTTCGGGCAGGTAGCCCTGGTCCCGGTAGTCCTCGACAGCGACGCGATCGCGTCGCTTCGACAGCTTCTGGCGTTGCTCGTTCACGAGCACCGGCAGGTGCGCGAAAACAGGGAGCGGTGGACCGCCGAGCGCCCCCCAGACAAGCACCGCCTTCGGGGTCGTCGGCAGGTGTTCCTCGGCGCGGATGACATGCGTGATTCCCATGTCCATGTCATCGACGACGACGGCAAGGACGAAGAGTGGATCCCCGTTCGACTTCACCAGCACGAAATCTTCGATCGTCGAGTTGGCGAACTCGACGTCCCCGCGCACGGCGTCGTGCACGACGGTCACACCCTCGTCGGGAACGCGGAACCTCAGGACGCGACCGGAACCGGGTGTGAGCGCGCGCTCGCGGCAGTAGCCGTCGTAGCCGGGGGTCAGATTGCCCTTCGTCCGCTCGTCGATCTGCTCGCGGACACAGTCACAGGCGTAGGCGTGACCGGTCTCGTAAAGCCGACGCGCCGTTTCCTCGTAGAGGTCCCGGCGCTCCGACTGCAAATACGGGCCCTCGTCCCAGGTGATCCCGAGCCACTCGAGCGAAGAGAGGATCCCGTCCGTCCATTCGGGGTGACTGCGTTCGCGGTCGGTGTCCTCGATACGCAAGACGAACTTGCCACCGGCGCCCCGGGCGAAGAGCCAGTTGTGCAGCGCGGTCCGGGCTCCCCCAACATGGAAGTACCCCGTCGGCGAGGGCGCGAAGCGCACCCGCACCGTCGCTGGCGCCGTCATTCCTCGACGATCGATATCGCCCGGGTCGGACACGATGTCACCGCCTGTTCGACGAGGGCGCGCAGCTCCTCGCCCGGGTGCTCATCGAGGACGTAGAGGTAGCCGTCGTCGCGAACCTCGAAGATGGCCGGCACGATCCCCATGCAGACAGCATTGCTCTCGCAGACGTCGAAATCGACGACGACACGCAACGCACGCCTCCCCGAATGGTCAGACCGCCTGGCAAAACCCAGGTTAGCGAGCACCGCGACCCGGCAGCGGCGCTCCGTTACGCTCGGAACACTGTGGCCGCGACCAGACACCCGGTCAGAATCGCCGCCGGACTCGTCGTCTTGCTCGGCGTGGCGCTCGCCGCGGCCGCCGTGTCCGGGGTGTTCCGGCCCCCACGCCCGAGCCTCACGCCCGCGCAGATCGCCGAGCAGAAGGCGATCCGGGCAACGAAGCGGCTCCTCGCCCAACAAGCGAAGGTAGTGCGGGCCGCAGACGCACTCGTCGCGGTGACGCTCCCCCAGCAATCGTCCCGGCTCTCGGCCGCTCCCGCGATACCGGCGAATCTCTTCGCCACGCCGCTTGCGCCGGTCGAGGTGCTCGGGTATGTCCCGTACTGGGAAGCCCCGGAGCTCACCGCGGCTGACTTCGCCGACACGAGCGTGCTCGCGATCTACGGGGTCGAAGTGGCGCGCAACGGCGGTTTCCTCGAGTCCGGGCCAGGGTGGGCTTACTACGCCGACACGGGTTACCGCGCGCTCACCGCGGCCGCGCACAGCGCAGGCGACCGTGTGCTGTTCACGATCGCAACGACGGACGAGGGCGTCATCAGCAACCTCACGCACAACCCCGCGCCGACCAGCGCGCGCCTTGCCGCGGCGATGGCAGACGCCGTCACGTCGGGTGGGTTCGACGGCGTCGACATCGACATCGAAGGCGCCTCGCACGCCGACCGCGCCGGTTTCGTCAGCTTCGTCGCGGATTTCGTCTCGGCGCTGCGGCACCACGGCATGCACAAGATGGTCGTGCTCAACTGCTACCCGCAGTCGGCGGGAAGCTCGACGGACTTCTTCGACGTCGCGAAGCTCGCGCCCCTCGTCAGCCAGATATTCGTCATGGACTACGACATGGAGCAGGACGCGAACTCGTCGGCGAACGCCCCGCTCACCAACGGGGACCTCGGCTTGAGCGACGTCCTGTCGCTCATCCAGTATCGGCGCGTCGTTCCGGCCTCGAAACTCGTCCTCGGGATCCCCTTCTACGGGGTCGATTTCACCACGATGACCGGCAAACCTGGCTCCCTGACCCGCACCGAGTCACCGACGGTCGAGACCTACTCGACCATCGCCGCGGCCGGCGGGACGCCGCTGTGGGACCCCGGGTCGCAAACGGTCTGGACGCGTTTCCGTGAGGGCGCCAAATGGCACGAGACCTGGTTCGACGACCCGGTGAGCGTCGCGCTGAAACGTGCCCTTGCCTCGGAGTTCCACCTCGCCGGGGTCGGCGCCTGGGCGCTTGGGTTCGAGGGGAACGCGACCGGGATGCTCGAGGCGCTCGACGGTGGTTCGCCCCCAAAGAGGGTTTCCGCCGCCCCGCACTGAGGCGGACCGCTCAGCTCTCCGCCGGCTCCTGCGTCCGGGCGCCGGCGCGCATGAGGCGCGACTTGCGGCGGGCCGCCTGGTTGGGGTGGATGACCCCTTTGGCGGCCGCTTTGTCGATGCGCCTTGCCGCGGCGGCGACCTTGGCCCCGACATCGTCGGCACCGTCCTCGGCGGCGAAGAGCGCGCTCTTCGTGCGCGTCTTCACCTCGGAACGCACCGACCTGTTGCGCTCGCGTCGGGCCTCGTTCTGGCCGATGCGCTTGATCTGACTCTTGATGTTCGCCATGGAATCCCTTGGTCCTGTACCCGTCACGCCGTGGCGGAGCGGGCGGCGCATCGTACCAGGCCAGGGAGGGCGGCCAGATCGTCGACCCGACGAGCAGGGAGGGAGGGCGGGGCCCAGCAGAGATGGCACGATGTGCGGCATGGTCGAGACGTCGACGATCCGGAACTTCTCGATCATTAGCCACGTCGACCACGGCAAGTCGACGCTGTCCGACCGCATCCTCGAGCTGACGAACGCCGTCGACCCCCGTGACATGCGGGAGCAGTTCCTCGACTCGATGGACATCGAGCGCGAACGCGGCATCACGATCAAGGCCCAGAACGTCCGCGTCCTCTGGCACGGCCACGTCCTCCACCTGATCGACACGCCTGGTCACGTCGATTTCGGTTACGAGGTGTCGCGCAGCCTTGCCGCCTGCGAGGGCGTCGTCCTCCTCGTCGACGCCTCCCAGGGCATCGAGGCCCAGACCCTCGCCAACTGCTACCTCGCGATGGAGAACGAGCTCGAGATCGTCGCGGCCCTAAACAAGATCGACCTGCCGGCTGCGGACCCCGAGCGCTACGCCGACGAGATCGAGAACGTCCTAGGGATCCCCGCCGACACCGTGCTGCGCATCTCGGCGAAGACCGGTGAGGGCGTCCCGGAACTGCTCGACACCGTCGTCGCCCGCATCCCGGCGCCGACGGGTGACGCCGGTTCGAGGCTGCGCGCTCTCGTGTTCGACTCGTACTACGACCAGTACCGCGGGGTGATCAGCGCGATCCGGATCGTCGACGGCACGTTGCGCGTCGGTACGCGGATCCGCTTCCTCCAGGCCAACGTCACCCACGACGTCGAGGAGATCGGGGTCCGGTTGCCGGCACCGACTCCGGTCGACGCCCTCGGCCCCGGCGAGGTCGGCTACGTCGTCGCCGGCGTGAAGGACATCAGCGAGGCCCGCGTCGGCGAGACGGTCACCGACGCGGCGCGTCCCGCGCACGACGCGCTCGTCGGCTATCGGGACCCGAAGCCGATGGTCTTCTGCGGGATCTACCCCATCGAAGGTGACGAGTTCCCCGCGCTGCGCGACGCCCTCGAGAGGCTCCAGCTGAACGACGCGAGCATCACCTACGCGCCCGAGACGTCGACGGCCCTCGGGTTCGGCTTCCGCTGCGGATTCCTGGGGTTGTTGCACATGGACATCGTGCGCGAACGCCTCGAGCGCGAGTTCGACCTCTCGCTCATCGCGACGGCCCCCTCGGTCGGGTTCGTCGCCCACCTCACCGACGGAACGACGCAGTTCGTCGACAATCCCTCGGCCCTGCCGCCGGCCCAGAACATCGACCACATCGACGAGCCCGTGCTGAAGGTCACGATCGTGACACCCGCCGATTACGTCGGCACGATCATTGACCTGTGCCAGACGCGGCGCGGGCGCCAGGACCGGATGCAGTACCTGTCCGCCGAACGGGTGGAGCTCGTCTACACCGTCCCGCTGGCCGAGATCGTCATCGACTTCTTCGACCAGCTAAAGAGCAGGACGAAGGGGTACGCGAGCCTCGACTACGAACCCGCCGGCAACGAGACGGCGAACCTCGTCAAGGTCGACATCCTGCTGAACGGGCAGCCCGTCGACGCGTTCTCCGCGGTCGTCCCCCGGGCCCGCGCCGAGGAGTACGGGCGCCGGATGACGGACAAGCTGCGCCGGATCATCCCGCGCCAGCTGTTCGACGTGCCGATCCAAGCCGCGATCGGGGGACGGATCGTCGCCCGGGAGACCGTGAAGGCCAAGCGCAAGGACGTGCTCGCCAAGTGCTACGGCGGCGACATCACGCGCAAGCGCAAACTGCTCGAGAAACAAAAGGAGGGCAAGAAGCGCATGAAGTCGATCGGACGCGTCGAGATCCCCCAGGAGGCCTTCGTCTCGGCGCTCCGCCTCGACGAGTAGGCACGAGGCGTCGGCCATTCCTCCTCGATGTCCGCTCGCATCAGCACTCGGTAGAATCGAGTGCTGATGCGAGGTGTGCCGGCGGCGGCATGCCCTGGTCGGCAGCGTGAGGCGGCGAGACACGTGAAATCGAAGGACCCGGCGCTCGATGCAAGGAAGTCCACGATCCTGCGCAAGGTGGTTTCCGAGCACATCGAGACAGGTCAGCCCATCGGCTCCGCGCACGTTGTGCGCGACGCCGAGATCGACGTCTCCGCCGCCACGGTGCGTTCGGACATGGCGGCACTCGAGCGGGAGGGTTACCTCACCCATCCACACACGAGCGCCGGCCGCATCCCGACGGACAAGGGGTACCGCTTCTTCGTCGACCAGCTCGGGGACGCGGCGTCGCTCGACCCGGCGAGCGAAGAACAGGTCGAAGCGTTCTTCCGGCGTGCCCACGGCGAGCTCGAACGGATGCTGCGCGACACGTCGCGCCTGCTCTCCCAGCTCACCGACTATGCCTCGGTCGTCGTCGGACCGACACACGAAGCGTCGAGCATCCGCTCGTCCCTGCTCACCCGGCTCGGGCCGCGCACCGCGCTCCTCGTCGTCGTGCTCTCCAACGGCGTCGTCGAGAAGCGGACCCTCGAGATCGACGAGACGGTCGCCGATGCCGATATCGAGCGGGCGAGCGCGCGGCTGCGCGGGCAGCTCCCGGGCCAGACGCTCGGGCGGCTCGCCCCCTCGGGGACGGCGGGGGCCCCGGCCGTCGACCGCCTCGTGCGCTCCTGCTACGCCGTGCTCCCGGTCGTCTCACCTGCCGACGACGGTGGCGAGGACGTGTACGTCGGCGGCGCCTCGCACATGGCGGACCAGTTCGAAGCCGCCGACACCGTCCGAGAGGTGCTCGCCATTCTCGAGCAGTCCTTCGTCGTCGTCTCGCTGATCAGCGACCTGCTGGCCCAGGGCCGGTCGGTCGCGATCGGCACCGAGAGCGGCCTCGCCAGCCTCGCCGAGTGCTCGCTCGTCGTCGCGCCCTACGAGGTCGACAACGAGCTCGTCGGCACGATCGGGGTCCTCGGGCCGACGCGGATGAACTACACCCAGGCGCTAGCGACCGTCGCCGTCGTCAGCCAGCGCCTCAGCCATGAGCTGTCGGGCAGCTAGGCCGGTCGGCATGGTGCCCCGCTAGTGGCCCGGGACTTCTACGAACTGCTCGGCGTGCCCCGCAGCGCGACCGAGGAGGAGATCAAGCGCGCCTACCGCCGGCTGGCCCGCGAGTTCCACCCGGACACGAGCGGTGACGCCGAGTCCGAGGCGCTCTTCAAGGAGGTCAGCCTCGCCTACGAGACGCTGCGCGACCCGGAACGCCGGCGCCGCTACGACATGTTCGGACCCGAGGGGGAACGGCTCGGTCCGCAGGGCCCGGGCGACATCTTCACCGCGGGTTTCGGCGACCTCTTCAACGCCTTCTTCGCCGGCGGCGGGTTCGGCCCGGGAACCGCGAACACGACCCGGCGCGGCGAGGACGTCGAGGTGAATCTCGACCTCCCCTTCGAAGACGCCGTCTTCGGGGCGGAGCGGCCGATCACGTTCCGCGGGGTCGTCGCCTGCACCACGTGCTCGGGGACCGGCGCCCGGCCCGGGACGAGCCCCGTCACGTGCTCCCAGTGTGGCGGGTCCGGTCAGCAACGCCGCGTCCGTCAGTCGATCCTCGGCCAGGTCGTGAGCGCGACGCCGTGCAATCGTTGCCGCGGTCTCGGTGAGGTCATCGAGTCGCGCTGCACCGACTGCCGGGGCGACGGCCGCCGGATCGACGAGCGAACCATCACCGTCGACGTGCCGAGCGGCGTCGACAACGGCACGACATTGCGCATCACCGGCGCCGGCGCGCCGGCGTTGCGCGGCGGCGCCCCCGGGGACCTCTATGTTCACCTCCGGGTCGCCGCCCACCCGAGGTTCGAACGGTCCGGGACGGACCTCGTCACGACCGTGCACGTCTCGATGGCCCAGGCGGCGCTCGGCGCGGAGATCGACGTCGAGACGCTCGACGGCACGGAGACGATCACGGTCCCGCCGGGCACGCAAACGGGCAAGGTCGTCCGCCTGCGCGGGCGCGGCGTCCCCGAGGTGCGGGGTCGCAACCGTGGCGACCTCCACGTGCAGGTCTTCGTCGACACGCCGGGCGGTTTGACGAAGGAGCAGGAGCGCCTGCTGCGGGAGTTCGCCGCGCAGCGCGGCGAGGAGCTCGCCTCCGAGGAGCCCGGCATCATCTCCCGCATCCGGTCGAGCTTCGGCTGAGCGGCCGACACCCGGGTCCCGCAGCCATCTCGCAGACCGCCCCCGACGCCGTCCGACGGGCACGAGCGGTCGTGTTCGTCGCCGACCTGGCGGCGCCCGAGCTCGAGCCGGCTGACGCCCACCATCTCGCCCAGGTCCTCCGCCTCGACGACGGCGACCCCGTCGTCGCCGCCGACGGGACCGGGGCGTTCTGTCCGTGCCGGATCGAGATCGCCCGGTCCACCCCGGCGGGCGCGCCCCGCACCAGGCGCCCGGCGCCCGTCCGGCTGCAACGCGACGGAGCGATCGCTGAGACGGCGGCGCCGGACCCGCCGCTCGGCGTCGGTTTCGCCCTGCACAAGGGGGAGCGGCCGGAATGGGCCGTCCAGAAGCTCACCGAGCTCGGCATCGACCGCATCATCACCTTCACGACGGAGCGCACCGTCGTGCGCCTCGACGCAGCGGCGGCACGCCGACGTGGCGATCGCCTGCGCCGCGTGGCCCGGGAGGCGGCCGCGCAGTGCCGGCGCCTGACACTGCCCCTCGTCGACGACCCCGTGGGGTACGCGGAGGTGCTCGCCCGATTCGGGACCGGGCTCGCCGTCGCCGAGCCGGGGGCGCCGCCGATCACCGCGGCGATGACGTGCGTGCTCGTCGGCCCGGAGGGCGGATTCACGGACGGCGAGCTCGCCCGCGCCCCCGCCCTCGTCAGCCTGACAGACACCGTGCTGCGCGCCGAGACCGCCGCCGTGACGGCGGGCGCGCTCCTGGTGGCAATCCGGTCGGGGCGGCTGCGCCCGGCTGTCGGTTAATCACCAGCAGGCAACCACACGCCACGCTGCGTGGTGGAGTACCGTTAGAACTCAACACCGCCGGGCGCGGGGTTCCGGCGTGGACGAGAACACAAGCCCTGGGACCAGGATGAGCGATTTTCGAGTTCACACCGATGACGTGGAGTACAGCTACGCCGAGACGGTCGGCGTCCGGCTGCGCGCCGTGCGACGTCAGAAGCGCATGTCTCTCCAGGCGGTCGAGGCCGCGTCAAAAGAGGAGTTCAAGGCCTCCGTCCTCGGCGCCTACGAACGCGGCGAGCGGGCGATCTCGGTCCCGCGCCTGCGCCGCCTCGCCCAGATTTACGACGTCCCGCTCGACCAGCTCCTCCCGGGCAGTCGCGATGGGGCGACGGAGCTCGACTCCGAGCCGCTGAGCCGGGCGCCGTACGAGACGAAGATCCGCATCGACCTCGTGCGACTGAAGGTGACCCAGGGCCCGGAGGCCGAGGCGCTCCAGCGTTTCCTCACCAAGGTGCAGCTCGACCGCCAGGATTTCAACGGGCAGGTGCTCACGATCCGTGCCGATGACCTGCGCGTCATCGGTGCCACGTTCGGCCTCGGCGTCGTCGAACTGGTCGAGCGGCTGCAAAAGCTCGGCCTCATCTACGCCGCCTAGTGTCCCCCGGCGCCCGCGAGGGCGTGGCCGGTGAGTTCGGCGTCTACGTCCACATCCCGTTCTGTGCGCGTCGTTGCGACTACTGCGCCTTCGTCTCTTTTACCGACAAGTCCGACCTCGCCGATTCCTACGTCGACGCCTGCGTCACCGACATCTGCCGCGCCCGCGAGGCCGGCCTGCTCCGACCGGCGACGACCGTCTATCTGGGCGGGGGCACACCGTCGCTTCTGCGCCCCGATCTCATCGCCCGGCTGCTCGAGGCGATCGACCCGCCGCCAAGTGCCGAGGTCACGATCGAGGCGAATCCCGAGAGCACGACGCGCCCCTTCCTCGTCGCCGCCCGCCGCGCCGGGGCGACCCGGGTCTCGTTGGGCGTGCAGTCGCTCGTGCCGCGCGTCCTTGCGGCGCTCGGCCGGGCCCACCGACCCGGGTCCGTCACCCGGGCCGTCGACCGGATCGCCGACGCCGGGTTCGCGACCTACAGCGTCGACGTCGTCTACGGATCCGTCGGCGAGACCGACAGTGACCTCGCGGCGACGCTCGACGGCCTGATGTCCCTCGAGCCCGCGCCGCCGCACGTCTCCGCCTACGCCCTCACCGTCGAGCCCGGGACGCCGCTCAGCCGAGATCCGCGCCGCCACCCGGACGACGACGTCGAGGCGGGACGCTACGCCCTCGTCGACGAGAAACTCGGTGCCGCCGGGCTGTCGTGGTACGAGATCTCGAACTGGTCCGCGCCGGGCCACGAGTGCCGGCACAACCTCGCCTGCTGGCGGGAGGGTGACTACCTCGGCTTCGGATGCGCGGCGCACAGCCACCTCGCCGGGCGGCGCTTCGCCAACGTCGCCTCCCCGGAGCGCTACATCGCTCGGGTCCGCGCCGGCCGCGACGCGGTCGCGCGCTCGGAGCGGCTCACGACCGCCGAACGCGAGCTCGAAGCGCTCCAGCTCGCCCTGCGCACCCGGGACGGCGTCCCGGATTCCGCGCTCCCCGACACGGCCGAGCTCGCCGACCTCGTCGACCGGCGGGACGGCCGCGCCGTCCTCACGCTGCGGGGCCGGCTACTCGCCAACGAGGTCACGATCCGGCTGCGCGTCCCGTCACGAGCGGACCCCGGGACGGCACCGCTGCACGCGCTGCTGGCGGATGACATGAGAGGCTACGAACTGCACGAACGGATGGTACGCTCTGGTCGATGACCGAGAACGCCGTCTGGATGAGCACGAAACAAGCGTCGGCGTACCTCGGGGTCAATCTGCGCACGCTCTACCGGTTCATCGACGAGGGCGGACTGCCCGCCTTCAAGTTCGGGCGGGTCATCCGCCTCCGCCAGCAGGACGTCGAGGCGTTCGTCGAATCGGCGCGGATCGCGCCCGGCAGCCTCGAGCACCTCTACCCCGAGCCGACACGCCAGGCCGGCCACTGAGCAAGGAATCCACCCGGGCGGCTCCGGACGCCGGCCCGGTAGGTGTTCGCGCGAGTGCCGCGGGCCCACTGGTACCCTCGGGGCGGTAGACGTGTCCGCGACCCAGATCAAGATCCAAGTCCCCGGCAACGAACTCATGGTCGGGCTGCTCGGCGAACGGGACGAGCTCCTCCTCCTCGTCGAGCGGGAGTTCGACGACACCTCGATCCACGTGCGGGGCAACGAGATCACGATCGAGGGTCCCGACGCGAGCCGGGTCGGGAAGATCTTCAACGAACTCGTCGCCCACCTCGAGCGCGGCCAGTGGATCGACGCCGCGCACGTCGGGCGGACGATCGAGATGGTGAAGTCCGACGTCTCTCCCTCCGAGATCCTCGCCACCGAGGTGCTCCGTCCCGCCGCGGGCCGGCCCGTGCGGCCGATGACCCCGGGACAGCGCCGCTACGTCGACGCCATCGCCGAGAACACGATCACTTTCGGGATCGGGCCGGCGGGGACCGGCAAGTCCTACCTCGCCGTCGCCGCCGCCGTCGCCGCGCTCCAGGCGAAGGAGGTTCACCGGATCATCCTCGCCCGCCCCGCCGTCGAGGCCGGCGAGCGGCTCGGCTTCCTGCCGGGCGACCTCATGGCCAAGGTCGACCCGTACCTGCGCCCCCTCTACGACGCCCTCTATGACATGCTCGAGCCCGAGGGCACCCAGCGGCTCATCGAGCGCGGCACGATCGAGGTCGCGCCGCTCGCCTTCATGCGGGGCCGCACCCTCAACGCAAGCTTCGTCATCCTCGACGAGGCCCAGAACACGACGCCGGAGCAGATGAAGATGTTCCTCACCCGGATCGGTTTCGGGACGAAGGCCGTCGTCACGGGGGACATCACCCAGATCGACGTCGCCGGGGGCCGTTCCGGGCTCGTCGGGATCGAGGAGATCCTCGGGCCGATCGACGGGGTCGGCTTCGTCCGGCTCGGCGAGTCCGACGTCGTGCGCAACCGCATCGTGCGAGCGATCGTCTCCGCCTACGAACGGCACGACGACGCCGAACCGGCGCACTGAGGCGGCGATGGACGTCGAGGTCTTCGTCGCCAACGAGCAGAACGAGCGCGAGGTCGACGCGGCGCGCTGGGCGGTGCTCGCCAGGGCGGTGCTCGCCGCCGAGGGCGTGCGCGGCGACGCCGAGCTCTCGATGCTCTTCGTCGACGAGAAGACGATCGCCGCCCTAAACGAGCGGTTCCTCCGGATCGCCGGGCCGACCGACGTGCTCGCCTTCCCGATCGACGACGACCAGGTCGCGCTGGGGCGCTCGCCCGACAACGGCGGCACCGGGCCCGGCTGGGAGAACATCGACGACGGATCCGCCCCGATCTTGATCGGCGACGTCGTGATCTGCCCCGAGGTCGCCTGGCGCAACGCCCCCGGGCACGCCGGCAGCTTCGACGCCGAGATCGCGCTCCTCGTCGTCCACGGCATCCTCCACCTGCTCGGCATGGACCACGAGCGGCCGGCCGAGGCCGAGGCGATGGAGGCCCGCGAACGCGAGCTCCTCGACCAGCTCTTCCGCCCCCAGGGCGCCTGATGCTGGCGGCGTCGTTCGGCGCGAGCGACGGCGGCCTGCTCGCCGCCGTCGCCGTCCTCATCGCCCTGTCGGCCGTGCTCGCCCTCGCCGAGACGAGCCTCGTCCGCACGAGCCAGGCCCGGGCCCGCTCGCTCGAGGAGCAGAAACGCCACGGCGCCCGCTCGCTGCGGCGTCTCGTCGAGCACCCCGAGCACTTCCTCGCGCCGCTACTGCTGCTCGTGCTCGCCTGTCAGCTCGTCGCGGCGAGCCTCGTCGGCGACGAGGCGGCGCGCCTTTTCGGAGGGATCGGGCTCACCGTGGCGATCTTTTTCGAGGTCGCCGTCATCTTCGTCGTCGCCGAAGCGATCCCGAAGCAGTGGGCGGTCCTCCACGCCGACCGCGCCGCCCTTTTCGCCGCGCCCTTCGTCACGACGATCGTCAACTTCCCCCCGTTCCGCGCCGTGGCGTCGGTCCTCATCGGGTTCGCCCACCTCGTGACGCCGGGCCACGGCTTCGACGTCGACCCCGAGGTCACCGAGTACGAGCTCCTCGCCCTTGCCGACGTCGCCGTCGACGAGGACGTCATCGAGAGCGAGGAACGCGAGCTCATCTCGTCGATCATCGACTTCGGCGACACGATCGTGCGCGAGGTGATGGTCCCGCGCCCCGACGTCGTGGCGGTCGAGGCGGGTCAGAGCGCCGGCGCCGTCTTGGAGCGGGCGATGTCCTCGGGGTTGAGCCGGATCCCGGTGTTCGAGGGGTCGCTCGACGATGTCGTCGGCATCGCCTATACCCGCGACGCCGTGCGCGCCGTGCGTGAAGGCCGGGAGGAGCGGCCGATCCGCGAGCTGTGCCGGCCGGCGCATTTCGTGCCGGAAACGAAGCGTGTCGCGCCGCTTCTGCGCCAGATGCAGTCCGAGCAGTTCCATCTCGCCGTCGTCGTCGACGAGTACGGCGGAATGGCGGGCATCGTCACGCTCGAAGACCTCCTCGAGGAACTTGTCGGCGAGATCGCCGACGAGTTCGACGCCGACGACCCGCTCATCGAGCCGCTCGGCGGCGGGGCTTTCGTCGTCTCCGGCCGCATGGCGCTCGACGAGGTGAACGAGATCCTCGACGCCGACCTGCCGGCCGGAGACTGGGACACCGTCGCCGGCCTCTTCCTCCATCTGCACGGCCGGGTGCCCACCGAGGGCGAGTCCGTCCTGGCCGACGGCTACACGCTCGTCGCCGAGCGGGTGCAGCGCCGGCGGATCGGCAAGGTGCGCATCGCCCCGAACGAGCCGGCCCCGGCGGGCGAAGGGTCCGGGCCCCGCTCCGGCGGGCGATGACCCCGGATCCCGCGCCCCCGCCGGACGACGGGGCGACGGGCTCCGGCGGGATGGCGTTCCGCTCGGGATTCGTCGCTCTCGTCGGGCGGCCGAACGTCGGCAAGTCGACGCTCGTCAACCGGATCCTCGGCGCGAAGGTTTCGATCACCGCCGCGTCGCCGAACACGACGCGGCGTCGCGTGCACGGCGTGCTGAACGGACCGGGATACCAGGCCGTCTTCGTCGACACGCCCGGCATTCACAAGCCGCGCTCGGCGCTCGGGACCCGGCTCAACGCCGCGGCCGTCGGGGCGCTCGACGGCGTCGACGCCTGCGTCCTCGTCGTCGACGCGACGGCGCCGATCGGGACCGGCGACCGCTTCATCGCGGCACGCTGTCCGGCCGACTCGACCGTCGTCGTGAACAAGATCGACGCCGCGGGGCGACCGGCGACGCTGCGCCAGCTCGGTCGCGCCGCAAGCCTGCTCGGGCTCGACGGCGCGGAGTACTTCCCCGTCTCGGCCAAGACCGGAGACGGCGTGGCGGACCTCACCGCCCACCTCGTCGCAAGGCTGCCCCCCGGCCCCCGCTACTTCCCCGACGGCGTGGTGAGCGACGTCCCCGAGGCCTTCTTCGTCGCCGAGCTCGTGCGCGAACAGCTCCTCGGCCTCGTCCGCGACGAGCTCCCGCACGCGATCGCCTGCCGGGTCGTCGAGTGGGAGTGGCCCTACATCCGCTGCGAGATCCTCGTCGAGCGCCCGAGCCAGCGCGCGATCGTCGTCGGCGCGGGCGGCGAGGTGCTGAAGGCGGTCGGCACGGCGGTGCGCCGGCAGCTCGCGCCCGGTGCGTACCTCGACCTCCACGTGGCCGTCGAACACGACTGGCAACGCCACGACGACCTAATCGCGCGCCTCGGCTACTGATCGGGTGCCGCGGCGAGCGCGGCGAGGAACGCCTCGGCGACGCGGCGGTCCTTCGTCCGCTTCATCGGCGGCAGGGCCCGGATGAGCTGCCAACGGTAGTTGGCGGTCGCGAGCCGTGAGTCGAGCACGGCGACGACTCCGCGGTCCGAGGCGGTCCGGATCAGCCGGCCGACCCCCTGGGCGAGCAGCGTCGCCGCCCGCGGGAGGTCGATCGTCGCGAAAGCGTCCCGGCCGGCGCGTTCACGGCGGGCGGCGATCAGCGGGTCGTCGGGCCGGGGGAACGGGATCCGGTCGATGACGACAAGCGAGAGCGTCGAACCCGGGACGTCGACTCCTTGCCAGAAGCCCATCGTCGCGAACAGGCACGCCGCAGGTTCCGTCGCGAACCGGGCGAGCAGCGTCGCCTTGCCGTGCTCGCCCTGGACGAGGAGCGGGAAAGCGAGGCGTCCCCGGAGCGCGTCGGCTGCTCGGCTCATCGCGCCGAGGCTCGTGAACAGCGCGAGCGTCCGGCCCTGGGCGGCTTCGATGAGGCGGGCGAGCTCCGCGTGGATCGCCTGCTCGGCGTCGTCGCGGCGCCGGTCCGGCAGGTGGGCCGCACAGTACAAAAGGGCGTGCTCGTCGAAGGCGAACGGGCTGCCGACGTCGAGGACGTCGAGCTCGTCCGGTGGGGCACCGAGGTGCACCGCCAGCCCCGGCGGGATCGTCGCGCTCGTAAGGACGACCGTCTGGCGGGCGAACAGCCGCTCGGCGAGGACCGGCGCGACCTCGATCGGCGCGACCCGCAGCGCCGGGCGCGTCCCCTGGTCGACCCAGGCGACGTCGTCGTCGTCGGAGGAGGCGAGCCGGTCGATGTCGGTCCGCAGCCGACCGGCGGCGAGCATCGCCCGCATCGCGGGCTGGGCCGCGTCGGCGAGATCACGGCCGTCTCCCGGCCCGAGGGCGGCACCGAGCTGCGACTCCACTCTCTCGAGCCGGGCGCGGCAGAGCGCGAGGACCTCGCCGAGGTCCCCGGCCGGCGGGCCGGCCAGCCGTTCCTCGGGCCAGGCGAGCAGGGTCTCCTCGAGGCGCTCCGCCATGCCGGCGAGGTCGTCGACCTCCGCGGCGGCGCGGGGCCCGCCGAGGGCGACGCGCGCCGCACCGGCGACGGAGCGCAGCCGACCCGCCCCGATCGAAACCCCGAGGCTCTCGGTCACGATGTCCTCGAGCGCGTGGGCCTCGTCGACGATGAGCACGTCGTGCTCGGGTAGAACGGCGCCGTCCGAGGCGAGGTCCGCACCGAGGAGATGCTGGTTCACGACGACGATGTCCGCCGCCGTCGCCTCCGCCCGGGCCCGCTCGGCGAAGCACTCGGCCCCGGACGGGCAGCGGAAGGCGCCGGGGCACTCGTCCGCCGTGACGCTGAACGTGGCCCACAGCCTCTGGTCCGGCTCGGCGTCGAGCTCGGCCCGGTCGCCCGTCGCCGTCGTCTCGGCCCACTCGAAGATCCGGCGGACCTCCTCGGCGCGTTTCCCGGTGGCCCGGTCGTCGCCTTCCAGCGACCCCTGGACACCGGCGAGGCGGGACTCGTTCAGGCGCTGGAGGCACAGGTAGTTCGAGCGGCCCTTCAATACGGTCGACGTGAAGGGCCGCAGACCGGCGCGCACGAGCGGGATGTCCTTGGCCGCGAGCTGGTCCTGGAGGGCTTTCGTCGCCGTCGCCACGACGACGTGCTTGCCGGAGAGCACCGCGGGGACGACGTAGGCGAGCGACTTGCCGGTCCCGGTCCCCGCGGCGACCGAGAGGTGCCGCCCCGAGGCGATCGCCGCCGCGATGGCGCCGGCCATCGTGAGCTGGCCCTGGCGCGCCTCCCCGCCGCCGGGGAGCCGGGCGGTGACGCGGGCGAGGGCATCGGCGGCCGCCGGGCCCCCGGCATCGCGGACGCGGCGTGCGGTGTGGCGTCCGTCGGCGGCGACCTCCCGACGGGTCACGCCATCGCCGCGGCGAGTTCGGCCGCCGCCTCGGCCGCCGCCTCGCCGGGGTCGTCGATCACGTACTCGACCGCGCCGCCGGGAGGCGCGAGGAAGACGAGGACGATCCGGTCGACCGGGAGCGCGAGGGCCGAACGAAGCGCGAGCGCGTAGGCCCCGGCCTGCGGCCGGTAGCGGCGGGCGGCGGCCGGGACCTCGTCGGCGCTGGCGAGCTTGTCGGTCTTGTAGTCGACGACGACGAGATGGTCGCCTTCGGCGAAGCACAGGTCGACGATGCCCTCGAGGATGCCCCCGCCGACCGGGACGGTGACGGGGAGCTCCCGCCAGCACCGCGGCGCCGCGGCGGCGGCGACGACAGTCGGGGCGGCGAGGGCGGAGAGCACGAGGTCGCGCACCTCGTCGGACCGCTCGGCGCAACCCTCCTCGAACGCTTCGTCGGCGACGATCGCGTCGAGGGCGGCGCCGCCTCCGAGGTCGACCCGCTGCAGCGCGCCGTGCACCGCCCGGCCGAGCGAGGTCGCGGCGCGACGCGCCCCCCAACGGATCTGGTCCGCCGGCGCGTCGGCGCTCTCCGTCTCACGGGCCGGTCCGGCCCAGTCGGCTCGGACCGCCAGTTCGGCGAGCTCGGTCGCGGCCATGCTGGTGCGCCGCGCGCACCGGCGTTGCAACATTTCCCGCGCCGCGCGCCACGCGGCGAGAGCCGACTCGGTGGCGGCCGGCCCCTCGGGGGCGGCCGGCTGCGGCGGTCGGCTGCGACGGTGCTCACCGGCAAGCCCCGACAAGACACCGGACCCGTCCTCGTAGAGCCCGGCGAGGTCCTCGAGACGCGAGGCGACGAGCTCGGCGAGCGAGGGCCGTCCCCGCCCCGTCGGGGCCGAACGGTGGAGCGAGACGACGAGGCGGTCCCGCGCCCGCGTCATCGCCACGTAGCCGAGCCGCAGGTCCTCGGCGGCCACGTGCGCGAGTTCGGCCTCGGCGCACGCCGCGTAGCCGGACGTCTCGATGTCGCCTCGCAGGTGCACCTCGGCATGGCCGGCGGAGTCGAACAGCACGGTCCTGCGCGCGGTGGGCCCCTGCTGGCCGCCGCCGAGCTCGGCGAGGACGACGACCGGGAACTCGAGTCCCTTGGCGGCGTGGATCGTGAGGATCCGCACCGCGTCGTCCGCCTCGCTCGTCGCCGTCTCGTGGGCGCGGGCCCGACCGGCGGCCTGGCGGTCCATCCACTCGAGCATCTCGGCGATCGAAGCGCCGCCCGACTCCGCAAAGGCCCGCGCCTCGTCGATGACGAAGCGGATCCGGCGAACGGCCTCGGGCCCGTGACGCGTGAGCGCGGCGAGCTCGGAGACCTGGAACGCGCGGGCGACTTCCTCGAGCGTGGCGACGACACCGATTTGGTGGCGCCGCGCGGCGATCGCTCCGAGGCGTCCGAGGGCCCCGGCGACGGGATCGTCGCCAGCACCGCCCGGGCGCGCGTCGAGACTCCAGCTCCCGCCCTGTCGGCGATAACGCAGGAGATCGTCGTCGCCGCAGGCGAGCATCGGCGTCCGCAGCGCGGCGATGATCGCCGCCTCGTCGCCCGGGGAATCGACCGCCCGCACACAGGCGAGGAAGTCGCGCACCTCGGGTGCCGAGTAGACGAGCGAGGTCGAGTCGACCCGGAAGGGGATGTCCGCGGAGTCGAGCGCCGATTCGAGCTCGCCGAGCCCGGTGCGCCGGGTGACGAGGATCGCGACGTCCCCGAACCCAGCGGAACGGGTCCCGGACGGCGTCCCGACAGGCCATCCGTCGCGCACCGCGAGGGTGATGACAGCGGCGATGTCCGCGGACTCGCGCACCCGCCGGTCGTGGGCGGAGAGCTTTGCCCCCGCCTCGGCGCCGAGGACGACGACCGGCACCCGGGAATCGGGGCGCCGGTGCGCCTGGAGGGGCGTGTAACCGGGGCCGTCCGCTTCGGCCGGGTCACGATCGGCGGCCGGCGCGAACAGTGGGGCGAAGACACCGTTCACCCAGTCGATGACACCGGGGACCGACCGGAAGTTCGTGGTCAGCCGGACGGGGCCCGACGGCACGAGCTCACGCATCGCGGCCGCGTACAGCTCGGGCTCCGCGCCCCGGAAGCGATAGATCGACTGACGGGGGTCGCCGACGAAAAAGAGCTTGCCCGGGACGGCCCCGCCCGTCGCGTCCCGTCCGAGGAGACGGACGATCTCGAGCTGGATCGGGTCCGTGTCCTGGAACTCGTCGACGAGGATGTGGCTGTAGCGCGCGCCGACCGCGGCACGCACCCCGGCATCGTTCGCGAGCAGGTCACGGGCGAACACGAGAAGGTCGTGGAAGTACAGCTCTCCGGTGCGCCGGCGTTGCTCGGCGGCGGCCACGGCAGCCGCCCCGAGCCGACGGACGAGCGCGTCGAGCACGACCTCGCGCAACCGGGTCGCCTGCTCCGCGCGCATTTCGTCGACGGCGACCACCTCGGCGCGCACGTCGTCGACGTCGTTCCAGTCGCCCTTCCGGCCCTTGTTGCCGGGTTTCCACGGTCCGAGCGAGCAGAGCCACTCCAGGCGATCGCGCCAGTCCGAGAGTCGAGATGCGCGGTCGAGGTCGGCTTCGATCCGACCGAGCAGGGCGACGAGGGTGTCGGCGTCGCTACGACACGAACCGCGCCGCGCGGCGAGGGCGCGCATTGCGTCGATGAGGGTCCGCGAGGACGCGTCGACTTCGGCGGCTAGGTGCTCGACCGTGAGGCTGGACCCCGGACCCGGCTCCCGGTGGCGGTCCCAGGCCGCGTCGATCTCGGTCGCGAGTTGCCGGAGGTGACCGAGCGTGACCCCGATCGCCAGCGCGGCGGTGACGAGCGCCTCGCTCGCCGCGTCGTCGAGCAGTGCGTCGAGAAACGCACCGAAGCGCCGCTCGAAGTCGGTGGCGGCCCGGATTTCGTCGAGGACCCGGATGCGGAGCGGCAGACCGGCCGAGAGGGGGTGCTCGAGAAGGATCCGCTGCGCGAAACCGTGGATCGTCGTCATCGAGGCGTTGTCGAGCTCGTGGAGGGCGGATCTCGCCCAACCGCCTCCGGGGGAGGCAGCCTTTTCCAGGAGCTCGTCGTGGATCCGCTCCCGGAGGTCCGCCGCGGCGGCCTCGGTGAAGGTGATCGCGGCGAGCTCGCCGAGGCGCGCGTTCCCGGACGCGGCGAGCGCGAGCACCCGTGCGACGAGCTCGCTCGTCTTGCCGGTACCGGCGCCCGCCTCGACGAAGAGTGTCGCTTCGAGCTCTCCCTCGATCGCGCGGCGCGCGGCCGAGTCGTCGGTCCGCCGCGGCTCATTCATCGGCCACCTCCGGCTCGACGAGACCCACGTATCCGGCGAGCACCGGCGCGGCACGTGCCACCCGCCAGAGCACGTCCCGTTCGGCGGGACAGATCGTGTTGAAGTCGCACCAGCTGCAGTGCTCGAAGGTGTCCTGGCGACGCGCGCCGGGACGGTAGGGGAAACATCCCGATTCGACCGTTCCGGCGAGCACGGCGAGGACCTCCCCGGTACGGACCGTCGTCTCAGCGTCGAGCTCGACCGCGACTTCGTCGCCTGGTTCGTCGATGAACCGGTAGCTCGCCCGCACGGGGTCGACGCCGTCCCTGCTGAACGCGGCGCGCGCCGCGAGCGCGTAGATCGGGAGCTGGAGATGCCGACCGCCATCGACCGGATCAGCGGCGATCCCGCGATACGAGGAGGCCTTCCCTGTCTTGTAGTCGACGACGTCAAGCGCTCCGTCGTCTCGTCGGTCGATGCGGTCGATCTTGCCCCGGAAACTGAGCGATGTGTCCTCAATCGCGATCCCGACCGCGGGCGCCGCCGTGGTGCCGAAGACCCACTCGACGGCGATCGGGCGCGCGCCCAGCTGTCGACGCGTCTCGGCGTCGCGGACCCGTTCGGCCTCGAGGCGCTCGAGAAGTTCACGGCGGGTTCTCGCCCACAGCACCCGTTTCCCCGTCCGGCCGAGCCGTTCGAAACGATCGCAGACTTCGGTGGCGATCTTCGCGAGCGACTCCGCGCCCGCGACCGGGTCGTCGTCGAGTTCGTCGCCCCGTTCGATGACCTGCCTCATGTACCGCTCGAGCACCTCGTGGGCGATCTGGCCACGGTCACGCGGGTCGATCTGGGCCCTCCGCTCGGGGGGGTCGACCACCTCGCATCGGAGCTCGTGCCCGAGGAAGTAACGGAACGGACAGACCGCGAACTCCTCGAGGGTGGTTGGTGACAGGACGTCGCCGACGAGCGCGCCGACACCCGCTCCGAGCCCCGTCCGGCCGGAGAACCGACCGAACGAGCGCGCCCCGTGGGCGGCGACGACGCGGCTGCCGGCCAGGAGGTGCGGCGACGCCTCGACAAGGAAAGACGGGGCATCGCCGCGCCGCGCCGACCAGGCGAGAAGCGTCGCGCCAACGAGCTCGCTCTCGCCAACCGCCGGGATCCGCCCGCCCGCCACGGACTCCCAGGCTCCGGCCGAGCTCGCGACGCGCCGGACAGGAACGTCGCGGTCGAGGAAGCGGGAACGGATCCGGGCGCGGCCATCCCGGGCGTCCCGGTCGCGCCTCGCCAGCACGACCCTTCCTGCCCCGCGAGCGGCGACGAGAAGCCGGCGGCGGTCCCGTTCGACGGCCCGGACCGGTGTCGCGTCGTCCAACCCGATCTTTTCGCGCTCGTCGGCGGACAGGACCGCGCTCGTGCGCGCCCGGCGGGGCAGATCCCCCTCGACGCAGCCGAGCACGACCGCAAGGTCGAGTTCGACGCCCGCAGCGGATTCGAGCGGGCCGACCATGATGCCCGACGACAGCCGACCGATGGGCAGGGCGGGCCGGTCGAGCGCCGCGACGAGCGCCCTCGAGAAGCGGGCGAGATCGGGGCTGGTGTCGACGCCGTCGAGCACCTCGAGCTGGTCGAGCGCGTCGGCGACGACGGACTCGGGTCGACGGCCGTTCTCGGTCGCCGCAAGTGGGTCGTCGTCGACGCCCTGGTAGCGACGAAGCGCCGCCCGCGCCCACCCGACGAGCTCCTCCCAGCTGCGCAGAGCGAGCACCTCGCGACACGTCCGATCGAGATCGTCGATGAAATCCCGCAGCGAGATCGTCGCCGCGGCGAGGCGCGTCAAGCGGTCCGAGCGGGTTCTCGAGCTCTCCGTCGGTTCGTCACCGTCGAACTGCCCCTCGCCGTCGAGGGCACGTCGGGACTCCTCGGCGATGTCGTCGAGGTGACGGCGCCACACGGTGGCATCACCTCCCACAATCCCCGCGAGGCGCGAGATGCGCTCCCAGTCGCCGACCGGGGTCGCCGTTCCGTCTCCGGCGAACAACGGCGCCGAACGGAGCCAGGCCATGACGGCGGATCGTTCGAGTCCCCCGGTCGCGAGTCCGAGCAGCCCGGTGAGCTCCTTCGCCGCCGCCAGATCGGCGGCCCGGTCTGGCGAAGGACCGTTCCAGTCGATCCCGGCCTCTCCGAGCACCCCCGCGATCAGCCGGCGGTAGGGGTCGCGTGACGAGAACAACAACGCGACGCGCTCGGGGACGCCCCCCGCGGCGAGATGCTCGATGACGAGGCGGACGGCGGCGCGCGTCTCGGACTCGGCATCCGGGGCCTCGAGGATCTCCCCGCCGACGGGGGCCGGTCCGTCCGGATCGATGTCCGCCGCGGCGGCCGCCGTTTCGCCGACGAACCCGAACCCCGCGGTCTGAAGCTCCTCGGCCAGTCGGTGGACCGGGGCATCGGCGGCGACGTCGGTGACGAGTCCGAGATGGACACTGACGTCGCAGGTCCCGGCGAGCGCGACGAGGAGGCGGACGTCGGCGGGACGCTCCTGTTCGGGCAGATCGACGACGACATGGCCCCAGTCCCGACGGTCACCGATCGCGGTCACGGCGGCGTCGACGAGGTCGACGTCGTCGAACCAGCTCCCGGCGAGCCGCTCCCGCATCGATGAACAGAGCGCCGCGAGGTCGCGACCACGAGGCCCCACCCCGGCGAGATTCCGCAATCCGTCCCCGCCGAGCTGGCGAACCTCTTTGTAGATGTCGACGAGCTCCTGGGCGGTGGAGGGGTGTTCGGCCACGGCGGCGAGGAAGCCCGGCCGGTCCCGTAGCGCGGCGCGCGCGGCCGCCTCGAGTGCGACCCGTGTCGCCCGACGACGGCCCCCGGTCCGGCACGCCTGGCCCCCGAGTTCCTCCGCGAGGTCGGACGGCACGAAGAAGCGCAGGTTCACGACTCCGCTCGTCCCGTCCTCGCGTCGCCGGGCGGCCAACTGGTGTCGCGACGAACGAGCCGCCCGCGCCGACGAGGCGACGATGACGACCGGAGCGGTCGAATCGTCACGCTGGAGATCGTCGACGGCGGCGTCAAGCGCCTCGAAAGACGGTGTCCCGTAGCGGACGAAGCGGATGCTTCCCGACACCGCGGCGAGCATACGGCCCGGTTGCGACGCGACGTGGTTCCCGGCATCGCCCCGTCAGGACCGCGCGGCCCCGAGCACGGTTCCCCGGAGGAGCGCCTTGCGCGCGCTCACAGGTGCAGGCCGCACTCCGTCTTGTCGCTGTCCGGCCATCGTCCAGCCCGGGGATCCTCCCCCGGCGCGATCGGCCGCGTGGTCGGGGCGCAGCCGATCGACACGTAACCGGCCGCGTTGAGCGGGTGGCGAGGAAGTCCGCGTTCCTCGACATAGCGGTCGACGTCCTCGTCGGTCCACGCGGCGATCGGATTCACCTTCACGAGACGTTTCTCCGGCTCCCAGCTGACGACGGGGGCACCGGTCCGTTCGGGGGTGTCGACACGCTTCAGCCCGGTCATCCAGGCAGCCTTTCCGGCGAGCGCCCGGGCGAGCGGCGCGACCTTGCGCATCTCGCAACAGCGGGCGCTGCCGCACGGATGCTCGGTGAGCGGGATGCCCGGCTCGACGACGTTGAGGTTCAGGCCGAATCGACGCTCGACGTCCCGCAGGTACGCGATCGTCTCGGGGAAGTGGAAGCCCGTGTCGAGGAAGACCACCTCGATCGCCGGGTCGGCGCGCACCGCGAGGTCGATGAGCACGCAGTCCTGGAACGACGACGCGACGACGACGTCCCGGCCGAACCGTCCGACTGCCCAACGGCAGATGTCGAGCGCGTCGGCCTCCTCGAGGTCGTCCGCGACGCGGAGAACCTCGGCTTCGAGCGCGTCGGCTGAATGCACGTCCCGGGCCGGTGCGGATCCGGCTGACGGACCTTCGCGGACGGCCCCCATGACTGAACGACCCTAGTCCAGGCGACGCACCCGCCCGGCCGCACCGGCGGCTTCTCGGGACGGGGAGCGGGCACGCCGAACCAAGGCGCCGCCTGCGCGACGGTGGAGCGACTCCCGGCGGGACTAGCTTCGCCGTAGTGCCGAATGCCCCGTTCCCCGAAGGTGTCGACCCAAACCAGGTCCCGCGCCATATCGCCGTCGTCATGGACGGCAACGGGCGTTGGGCGACCCAGCGCGGGCTGGCGCGCACCGATGGGCACGCCGCGAGCGAGGAAGCTCTCGTCGACACCGTCGACGGCGCCCTCGAACTCGGAGTCAAGTGGTTCACGGTCTACGCGTTCTCGACGGAGAACTGGCGCCGTCCCCCCGACGAAGTGCGTTTCCTCATGAGCTTCAACCGGGGGATCCTCCTGCGCAACCGCGACGACCTGAACGGCAAGGGCGTGCGGATCCGGTTCGCGGGCCGGCGAGACTGGCGCGTGCCTCGCCGCCTGCTCCGTGACATGGACGACGCCGAAGAACTCACCGCGAAGAACAAGCGGATGACCTTCACGATCTGCTTCAACTACGGGGGTCGCGCCGAGATCATCGACGCCGTCCGGTCGCTCGTCGCGGAGAAGGTCCCGGCGAGCAATATCGACGAGCGCCACTTCCGCGACCACCTGTATTTCCCGGACATGCCGGATCCGGACCTCATCGTGCGTACCTCGAGCGAGTTCCGGATCTCCAACTTCCTGCTCTGGGAGCTCGCCTACTCCGAGCTCGTCTTCACCGACGTCCTCTGGCCGGACTTCCGGCGCGAGGACCTCTTCGACGCGGTGCGCGAATTCCAGCGCCGTGAGCGTCGTTACGGGGGCGTCGACCGTTGAACCCGCCCGGCGGCCCGACCCCCGGGTCCTAGCTCCCGTGGCGACGTACCGCGACACCGGGGTCGTCCTCCGAACGATCCGGCTCGGTGAGGCGGACCGGATCGTGACGATCATCACGCCCGCGCACGGCAAGGTGCGCGCCGTCGCCAAGGGCGTCCGCAAGGTGAAGAGCCATATCGGGGCGCGTCTCGAACCGCTCACGCACGTCGACATGATGTGCTGGAGGGGCCGGGATCTCGACATCGTGACCCAGGTCGAGGTGATCGACGTCTTCCGGGGGATCCGCTCCGACCTCGCCCGCCTCGGCCCGGCGATGACGATGCTCGAGATCGTCGACCAGGTCACCGTCGACCACCAGGGTTCACCCGCGCTCTACAAGCTCCTTGTCGGCGCGCTGCGCAGCCTCGAGACCACCGCGTCGCCGGTGACCCTGGCGGCATTCTGCCTGAGGCTCCTTTCGGTCGAGGGCGTCGGGCCGGTCACCGACTCCTGCGCCCACTGCGGCCGCACCGGCCCCCTCGTCGCCTTCGACGCCGGGGAAGGCGGTTTCCTCTGCCAGGACTGCCGGCGCGGGCAGGCGGCCTCCCCCGCGGTCGTCGAGCTCGCCCAGCGCATCTGCTCGGGCGCCCTCGCCCGGGCACTTACCGAACCTGACGGTCCGACGGTCGACGCGTTGGAACGCCTCGCGACCTCCGCCGTCGAGCACCATCTCGATCGGCGGCTGCGCACGACGCGCTATCACGTCGCCGAGGAGACCGCACCGGCGTAATCGCCACGGGGCGGTAGAGCGGGCGGCGCCGCGGCGGGATTCTGCGGCGGCGGCGCGGGCTAACCTCGGGATATGTCGGAGGAAAGCCCCAAACAGGACCGCGCGCCAACCGAGGGCATGGGGCTGTTCGACACGATCGTCAACCTCGCGAAAAGGCGGGGCTTCATCTTCCCCTCCGCCGAGATCTACGGCGGCATCCGCTCGACCTACGACTACGGACCGCTCGGCGCGCTGATGCTCCGGAACGTCCGGGACGCCTGGTGGCGCGCGGTCGTGCGCGAACGCGACGACGTCGTGCCGATCGAGGCCGCGATCATCACCAACCCGAAGGTCTGGGAGGCGTCGGGCCACCTCGAGACGTTCGTCGACCCGCTCGTCGACTGCCGGTCGTGCCACGAGCGCTGGCGCGCCGACCAGATCGACGGCGCCTGCCCGAACTGCGGCTCCGCCGATCTCACCGAGGCCCGGCCGTTCAACCTCATGTTCAAGACCTTCGTCGGCCCGGTCGAGGACGAGTCCGCCGTTGCCTACCTGCGGCCAGAGACCGCCCAGGGGATGTTCGTCAACTTCTTGAACGTGATGACGACGATGCGCCGCAAGCCCCCCTTCGGGATCGCCCAGCTTGGCCGCGGCTTCCGCAACGAGATCACGCCGGGCAACTTCGTGTTCCGCACCCGCGAGTTCGAGATGATGGAGCTTGAGTACTTCGTCCCCCCGGCCGACGCCGACCGCTGGTTCGCCTACTGGTGCGAGGAGCGGCTCGCCTGGTACCAGCGGCTGGGGATCGGCAAGGACCGGCTGCGCTTCCGTCAGCACGCCCCCGAGGACCTGTCGCACTACTCGGCGGCGACGACGGACATCGAGTTCGCCTTCCCCTGGGGCTGGGGCGAGCTCGAAGGGATCGCCAACCGGACGGATTTCGACCTGAAGGCCCACAGCGCGCTCTCGGGCGTCCGGCTCGAGTATTTCGACCAGGTGAGCGGTGAGCGCTACACGCCGTATGTCATCGAACCCTCCGCGGGCGCGACGCGGGCGATGATGGCCTTCCTCCTCGCCGCCTACGACGAGGACGAGGTCGGCGGGGAACGCCGCACAGTCCTGCGACTCCGCCCGCAGCTCGCGCCGTTCCAGGTCGCCGTGCTCCCGCTGTCGAGGAAGGAGCCGCTCGACGCGCTCGCCCACGACGTGCTCCACCGCTGCCAGGCCACGTTGACGTGCGACTACGACGACACACAGTCGATCGGGCGCCGTTACCGCCGCCAGGACGAGATCGGCACGCCGTTCTGCGTCACCGTCGATTTCGACAGCCTCACCGACGACGCGGTGACGATCCGCGAGCGCGACTCGACGCTCCAGGACCGGGTGCCGATCGAGCGGGTCGTATCCGAGCTCCAGGACCGCATCGCGTCCTGAAGACCGCACGGATCACGGATTCCCGTGCCACCCGACGCCGCCGGACAGGCGAGGAAGCTCGGACTCGTCGGGGGATCGTGCGTCCTCGTCGTCGGCGCTCCCGCGGATTGGACGCTCGACGACCCCCCGGCGGGCGTCGAGGTCCGCCGCCGGGGCGTGCCTCTCGGCGCGGGCGGTGCGACAGATCTCGGCGCGGCGGAGGTGACGATCGTCTTCGCCCGCAGCGAGCGCGAGCTCGGCATCGCGCTTCGTGCGATCGAGGCTTGTGGCGTCGCGACCCCGGCACTCTGGATCTGTTGGCCACGTCGCGCCGGCGGCCATGAGAGCGATCTCACCGACGGCGTCGTGCGACGCGCGGGCCTCACGCTCGGCCTCGTCGACAACAAGGTCGCCGCCGTCGACGCCGACTGGTCCGGTCTCCGCTTCGTGACCCGGCGCGAGCCGCGCTGAGCCAGCCCGCGTCCAGACGACGCGGCGAACGGGTACCGTCCGGTCCATGGCAATCCCCGACGAGGACGTCGCCCGGGTCCGGGCCGCAACCGACCTCGTCGCGCTGATCGGCGAGCAGACCGCCCTCAAGCGGGTTGGCCGTCGTTTCGTCGGCCTCTGCCCGTTCCACGCCGAGAAGACGGGGTCGTTCAGCGTGAACGCCGAGGAGGGTCTCTACTACTGCTTCGGCTGCCAGGCCTCGGGGGACGCGATCAGCTTCGTGAGGGCAACGGAGGGGGTCGACTTCGTCGAGGCCGTCGAGCGCCTCGCCAACCGTGCCGGGATCACGATCCGCTACGACGACGACCGCGACCGGAACGCGGATCGCAGCCGACGCCGTGAGCTGCTCGCCGCGATGACCGCCGCGGTCGATTTCTACCATGAGCGGCTGCTCGCCAATCCGGAGGCCGGCCGGGCCCGCCAGTACCTGCGATCACGGGGCTACGACGGCGAGGTCGTCCGCAAGTTCCGCCTCGGCTACGCGCCGGCGGGATTCGACGAGCTCGTGCGGGCCCTGCGACTCCCGGGCCCGGTCCTGCGCGAGGCGGGGCTCGCGTACGAGAGCGAACGCGGTCGGCTCCAGGACGCCTTCCGGGAACGGATCATGTTCCCGATCTTCGACCCGGGTGGTCAGGCGATCGCCTTCGGAGGACGCGTCCTTCCCGAGGGACTGCGGAGCACGGACCGGGAACCGGGCCCGAAGTACCGCAACTCGCCCGAGTCGTCCATCTACTCCAAGCGGCGCACACTCTACGGGCTGAACTGGGCGAAGTCGGACATCGCCCACGCGCACGAGGTCGTCGTGTGCGAGGGCTACACGGACGTCATCGGCTTCCACGTCGCCGGGATCCCGCGGGTCGTCGCGACCTGCGGCACGGCGCTCACCGAGGACCATTTCCGGCTGCTCGCCCACTTCGCCAAAAAGATCGTGCTCTGCTTCGACGCCGACGCCGCCGGGCAAGCGGCCGCGGCACGCCTGTACCAGTGGGAGAAGCGCCACGAGCTCGAGCTCGCCGTCGCCGTGCTGCCGACGGGATCGGACCCCGGCGAGCTCGCCCAGCGCGAACCCGCCGCGCTCTCCGCCGCGGTCGAGCACGCCCAGCCGTTCCTCGGCTTCCGGGTCGAACAGGCCCTCGGCGCCCATGACCTGCGCACCCCCGAGGGTCGTAGCCGGGCCGCCGAGTCGGCGATCGAGGCCATCGCCGAGCACCCGAACGAGCTCGTCCGCGACCAGTACCTCGTCGGGGTGGCCGACCGGACCCGCCTCGACCCGAAAAGGCTGCGCGAGCTCCTCGTCGCGGTGCAGTCCCGCCCGCAACCAGAGCCCGACGAACGAGCCCCCGGCCCCGGGCGACGGGGGGACGACCGCGACGGCCCCGCCAGCGACGGCGGCCCGACGAACGTCGAACCGGATGGGCGCGGCCGAAAGTCCGAGCGCGCCCCGGAGATCGGCGCCGAGCTGCGGGCGGGGCGGGACGCCCTTCTCCTCGTGCTCGAACGTCCCGACGAGGCCCGCGCCCTGATCGGCGACGTGCTCTTCGTCGACCCGGTGCAACGGAACGCCTTCCGCTCGCTCGTCGACTCGGCGAACCTCACCGAGGCGATCAACACCGCAGATCCGGATTCGGGCGATCTCCTCCGCCGCCTGGCCGTCTCCGAGGTGCCCGACGACCTCGACGTCGGCGGCACCTACATCGAGCTCGTCCGGGCGGCGAGCGAGCGCGTCCTGCGCGAGCTCGAAGCCGAGGGACGCGTCGCCGAACAGGAGGGAAGGGCCGACGACGTCGTCGCGGTGCTGACCGCGGGTGCCTGGCTGCGGACCGAGCTCGAAACCCTGCGCGATCCGCTCGTCCGTCCGGGCACCGCCTCGGGCGCGGAGGAGGCCGCGCAACGGTTGGTAGCGTGGCTCACGCAACGCGAGCAGGAGGGCGGGGGATGAGACGCGTCGGACCGCGCGAACGCGACCCCGACGCCGGGGTCCAGCCCTCCGGGCCGCCTCCGAAGGCCGAACGGCGCGCCCGTTCCCGGTCACGCCGGGCCGACGGACCTACGCGGCGGGAAGCGGCGAGTCTCGAGATACAGACGACCGAGGCGATCCGCACGCTGCGTTCCGGCTCGACGAACGGCCTCGGTGCGACGAGTTCCGGTGACCCGGTGCGCGCCTATCTGCAGGAGATCGGCCGCGTTTCACTGCTGTCGGCGGATATCGAGGTGCTCTGCGCGAAACGGATCGAACGGGGACGTGCCGCCCACGACCGCCTCGAGGCGTGGCTGCGAGACGGCGCGCCCGAGGAGGTCCCGTTGGCGAAGCGCCGCGCCGCCGAGCGCGAGGTCGCCGAGGGCCAGGAGGCAAAGGACCTCCTCACCGAGGCGAATCTCCGGCTCGTCGTGTCCATCGCCAAGCGCTACCGCAACCGGGGCATGGCCTTCCTGGATCTCATCCAGGAGGGCAATCTCGGCTTGATGCGCGCCGTCGAGAAGTTCGATTACCGCCGCGGGTTCAAGTTCTCGACGTACGCGACATGGTGGATCCGCCAGGCGATCACCCGGGCCGTCGCCGACCAGGCGAGGACGATCCGCATCCCCGTTCACATGGTCGAGACGATCAACAAGGTCATCCGGGTCCAGCGTCAACTCTCCCAGCAGCTCGGCCGCGACGCGACGGTCGACGAGATCGCGGCCCGCATCGAGTTCTCCGCTGACCGGGTGCGCGAGATCCAGCGCATCAGCCAGGACACGATTTCGCTGCAACAGCCGATCGGAGGCGGTGACGAGGAGTTCAGTCTCTCGGATCTCGTCGAGGACCGCACGGCCGAGGTCCCGCTCGACGCCGCAACCAGGGTCATGCTGAATGAGGCGGTCCAGCACGCCCTCCACGAGCTCTCCCCCCGCGAGCAGGAGGTCGTCCGGCTCCGTTTCGGGCTCGACGACGGGAAGATCCGGACGCTCGAGGAGGTCGGTCAGATCTTCGGCGTGACACGGGAGCGGGTCCGCCAGATCGAGATGAAGACGCTCGCCAAGCTCCGCCAGCCCACCCTCGCCCATCCCCTCAGGGACTACCTCGAGGGCGACTGACCCACCCCGCGGGTGCGGCGACCTCATCGCGTCCGCGCGAATCGCTCGCGACGGGACCCCGAATCAACAAGGACGCTCTGCCCACGCGACCCGGCGCATCTCTCAGTCTTTTCCAGCCCCGCGGCGAACCCTGCGAGCGCTTGTCCGGGTGCGGACACCGTGTGCGGCATGCACTGCTAACGTGCCGTCGTTCGGTCCGGGGTAGCTCAATTGGCAGAGCACGCGGCTGTTAACCGTGTGGTTGAGAGTTCGAGTCTCTCCCCCGGAGCTGCGGATCCCGCCCTAAGACCGGCCACCCGCCAAGCCCGCAGGCGCCTACTTCGACAGCCCGAGCGCCCGGAGAATTGACCGGGCAAGACCCGATTGCCGGGCGTACGCCCTGCGTCGCACGATGTGTTTCGCGTAGGCACCAGGACCGCGCGAGATCGCCCGCAGGTTGTCAGAGGCGCGGGCGGCCCGGTGAAGCGACCTCGTGAGCGATCTGCGCCGTGTCACCTTTGGCCCTCGGCCGCCCCCGGGGCGACCCGTCGCGCGCCACTCGGGCAATGATGCACCGCCACCGAATCACGCGCACGGCCCGGGGATCCCTCGCCGTGCAGGTCGGAAAACGGATACGGTCCAGGGGTGACGCGCCAGCCAGCGTCAAAGGTCCGGAGATGCTCGACACCCTGAAGGTCGCCTACCGCAAGGACCCCGCGCTCCACGGCGTCCACGCCCTCGAGGTCGTGCTCTACCAGGGCGTCTGGGCGATCTGGTGTTACCGGGTCGCCCACGCGCTCTGGAAGTTGCACGTCCCTTTCTTCCCGCGCCTCATCTCCCAGCTCGCCCGGCTCGCGACGGGGATCGAAATCCACCCCGGCGCGGTCATCGGCCGGCGGTTTTTCATCGATCACGGGATGGGCGTCGTCATCGGCGAGACGGCGGTCGTCGGCGACGACGTGATGATGTACCACGGGGTCACGCTCGGGGGCCACGGCTGGTGGGCCGATGCGAAGGGCGCGAAGCGCCACCCGACGATCGGCAACCACGTGACCCTGGGCGTCAGGTGCTCGGTCCTCGGCCCGGTGGTCGTCGGAGAGCACTGCCGGATCGGCCCGCACGCGCTCGTGGTGGACGACGTACCGGCCCGATCCGTCGTCGTCGTGGCGAGGGGCCACTGCGTCACGCTCGCCAGAGCCCGTGTCGAGGAGCCGACGGACGAGGAACGCCTCCCCGCGACCTGGATGACGGGCGAAGAGGAGAAGCAGGAGGAGGACGTGCCAGATGGTCGTGTATGACAACGTCACCGAGCTCATCGGTCGAACACCGCTCGTCGAGCTCCACCGGTTCGCCGCCGAACTTCCGGCGCGCCTCGTCGGCAAGCTAGAAAGCGTGAACCCCGGCGGCAGCGTGAAGGACCGCATCGCCCTGGCGATGATCGAAGCGGCTGAGAAATCCGGCGCGCTCGCGCCGGGCGGCATGATCATCGAGGCCACGAGCGGCAACACGGGCATCGGTCTCGCCATGGTCGCGGCCGAGCGAGGGTACGGAGCGGTCTTCACGATGCCCGAGGGCCTGAGCGTCGAGTGCCGCCGGATCATCACCGCCTACGGCGCTCGAATCGTCCTCACGCCCGCCGCGGAGGGAATGCCCGGCGCGGTCGAGATCGCCCGGCGACTCGCCGCGGACAACGGCTGGTTCATGCCCCAGCAGTTCGAGAACCCGGTGAACCCCGACGCACACCGCCGGGCGACCGCGCGCGAGATCTGGAACGACCTGAAAGGCGGGCTCGACGCCTTCGTCGCCGGGGTCGGCTCCGGCGGAACGCTCACCGGCGTCGGCAAGGACCTGAAGCGCCGCAAGCCGTCGATACACGTCGTCGCGGTTGAACCCGACGAGTCACCCGTCCTCTCGGGAGGGGCTCCCGGTCCCCACCGGATCCAGGGCATCGGTCCCGGATTCGTCCCGGCGGTCCTCGACCCGGCGGCCTTCGACGAGGTGATGCGGGTCACGGGGACCGAAGCCGCCGAGGCCGCCCGCCGCCTCGCGAAGACCGAGGGCATTCTCGCCGGCATCTCGAGCGGGGCCGCCCTTTGCGCCGCGAGTCAGATCGCCAAACGAGAGGAGATGGCGGACAAGACGATCGTCGTCCTCCTTCCCGACACCGGGGAGCGGTACCTCAGCACGGGTCTTTTCGACGATCTCTTCGGTACCAGCTCCGCCTGACGACGCCGCGCGGCGACCGACGCGGCAGATACCGACTGACGGGCAGTTCGGTGGGAAGGATCCGTAGGTGGCAGAGTGTCGAGCTGGAAGCCCGGCGAGGGGCCGTAGCTCAGTGGTCAGAGCAGGGGACTCATAATCCCTTGGTCGAAGGTTCGATCCCTTCCGGCCCCACTGTCTTCTCTATTGCTGCGCCTGATCTGCGACTTTGCGTGGTCGGTTGATCGCTGTCACGTTTTGGCTGACTCGCTCGCGAAGCCAGCTGATGCATCAACCGCATTCGGTTGATGCTTCACGCCCCGGCTCCGCTCGTGTGAGCTGCCGCGACCTCGACTGCTCGCTCGCGCGCAACGCCGAGTCCCGGCCCAGGGTTAGCGAGCGGCGAGTCGCGCCAGGAAGCGTTGCGCCGCGAGACGGCCGTTGCGGTAGAGCTTCTCCTGGGTCTGGCGGTCGATCGCGAAGTCGGTGGCCTTCACGCCGAGAGTGTCGACGAAGATCGTCCGAGCGATCACGGCCGGATCGTCGAGGTGCATCTGGTCGTTCCAGCTCTGCATCGTGCCGAGCATCGCCATCGCGAAGCTGTAATCGCCCTTGACGACGTGCTCGACCTGGTCGGGCTGCTGCCGGGCGGAGAGCTTGATCCCGAACGTCGGCCAACGAGGCGGTTTGCCGTCCGTGCGGTCGAAGACGGCGACGGGGAAGTTGGAGAGCATGCCGCCGTCGACGAGCGTCGATGGCGGCGCGTGCGGGATCTTGAGCGTGACGGGCCGGTAGAAGAACGGGATCGACATCGAAGCGCGCACGGCGTCGGCGACGGTTTGCGCGTTCGCGTCGATCTCGTCGGACCGGTAGTCCCAGGGGAGTCGCAGCAGCCGTCCGCGGGACACGTCCGAAGTCATCACGACGAGCTTGTACTGCTCTCCGGCCGGCAGGCTACTGCCCGCGTCGGCCTCGTAGAGGTCGCCGAAGTCGCGGACGCCCAGCTGGGCAAGCTGATGCCGAATCCAGCCGTGGAGGTAGTCGCCCTTGTAGATGCCGAGCTTGCACCAAAGCGACAGGCCCTTCCCGACGACGGGCACGCGATCGAGCGGGGCTTCGTCCCGGAACCGCGTGTAGTCGAGCGTCGCCATCAGCTCGGTCAGCGCGTCACTCCTCATCCCTGCGGCGACCAGCGCGCCGACGATCGCTCCGGCCGAGGTGCCCGCGACCCGGGGGAACGTGTAGCCGCTCCCCTCGAGAACGGAGATCGCCCCGACGAGGCCGATCCCTTTCACCCCGCCCCCCTCGAGGACGAGATCCACCCGCTTGCCCGCCGGTTCCCCTCCCTCGGGAGCGGCGGGGCCCGCGGTCGACATCGGTTCTCCGGCGGTGTTCACATCGCCCTCCTAGTCGAGCCCGACGCGTGTGCGACGCGATCGCGGAACGAGGCGAGGCCGTGCCGCTGCCAGACCCGGATCGGCATCCGGCGCAGTTCCTCGCCGAGCGCGGTCCGCTGCTCCATCTCCGCCGTGTCCTCGGTCCTTTCCAGGGCCTGGCGGACGGCGACGTCGCGCGGCGTGAGGCGCCACTTCGAGGATCGGAGCCGGTTCTCGGACATCGCCACCTTCCCCCGGAGGCTCGATAAGGGGACCCTAACGTCACCTGTGCCCATCTCATGTCCTTCACTCCACGATCCCCGTCAGCGTGGCGGGCTCCCGGCACCACCCCGGCGGCGCCCGCGCCCCGTGCCCGCGGGCGGTTTCCGGCCCGGGGCTTGGGTACGTTGGGAGAGAGGTTCGCCGACCAAGGAGAGACGCGTGGGCGACGCAACGATGTCGGCACTGCGCAAGGCTCGCCCAGAGCCGGGCCTCGACCTCGACACGACGGCCGCCCGACCGTCGATCGGACCGCGTGACGTGCTCGTCGCGGTCCGTTACGCCGGCATCTGCGGGACCGACCACCACATCTACGACTGGGACGAGTGGAGCGCGAACCGGGTGCCGTTGGGCATCGTCGTCGGCCACGAGTTCACCGGTACCGTCGCCGCCGTCGGCGACAGCGTGTCGCGGGTCTCGGTCGGCCAGCGCGTGAGCGGCGAGGGCCACATCGGCTGCGGGGTGTGCGAGCTCTGCCGCACCGGGCGCGTCCACATCTGCGAGCGCATCGACATCATCGGCATCGACCGGGACGGCTGCTTCGCCGAGTTCGTCGCCATGCCCGACCGCAACATCTGGGCGCTCGACCGCCGCATCCCCAACCACGCCGCGGCGATCATGGACCCGCTCGGCAACGCGATGCACGCCGTCACGGCGGCCCGGGTGGCGGGCCGAAGCGTGCTCGTCACCGGCGCCGGGGTGATCGGGCTCGCCTCGATCGCGATCGCCCGCTCGCTCGGCGCCGACCGCATCCTCGCCACCGACGTCGACCCGCACCGACTGGAGCTCGCCCGCCACTTCGGCGCCGACGAGGTCGTGCTCGCGACCGATCCCGGCTGGGTGGCCGAGGTGCGCGGCGCCACCGCCGGCGAGGGCCCCGACGTGCTGATCGAGATGAGCGGACACCCCGACGCGCTGCGCGGCGGGTTCACGGCGCTGCGCAACGGCGGCACGGCGGCGCTCCTCGGGTTGCCGGCCGCCGCCGTCGCCCTCGACATCCCGAACGACATCATCTTCAAAGGCGCGACGGTTCTCGGGATCAACGGGCGGCTGGTGTACGACACCTGGTACGCGGTCGAGCGGTTCCTTCTCTCGGGCCGACTCGACCTCGACGCCCTCATCACCGACGTGTTGCCGCTCGAGAAGTTCGACGACGCGTTCGCGCTGATCGCCAGCCGGACGGCGCTGAAGGTCGTGTTCGAGATCGGCGCGCCGTGACCGCCCGCGACGTCTTCGACCGGCGGGCCGCAGGGATCGTCGATGAGCTGCGGGGTGCCGGGCAGTACAAGGAGCTCCGGGCGATCTCGGGTCCGATGGGGCCCGTGGCGACGATCGGCGGGCGCGAAGTCATCGTGCTCTGCTCGAACGACTACCTCGGCCTCGCCAACCACCCGGACGTCGTCGCGGCCGGCATCGAGGGGCTCGCCTCACACGGCGCCGGGACGGCGTCCGTGCGGTTCATCTGCGGGACGCTCGACGTCCACGTCCGGCTCGAGCGGGCGGTCGCCGGGCTTGTCGGCACGCCGGCGGCGCTTTCCTTCGTCAGCTGCTGGAACGCCAACGAGGCCCTCTTCCCGACCGTCACCGCCCCCGGCGACACGATCGTCTCCGACGCGCTCAACCACGCCAGCATCATCGACGCGGTCCGCCAGACCCGCGGCGTCGATCGCAAGATCTACGCCCACAACGACATGGCGGAGCTCGAGGCGGCCCTCGCCTCGGCCGACCCGGGCGGCCTGCGCTGGGTCGTCACCGACGGCGTGTTCAGCATGGAGGGCGACCTCGCTCCCCTGCCGGAGATCGTGCGCCTGTGCCGGGCCCACGACGCCGTCGTCGTCGTCGACGACTCGCACGGCATCGGGGTGCTCGGGGCCGCGGGACGCGGCACGCCGGAGCATTTCGGCATCCTCGGTGAGGTCGACGTCGTCACCGGGACGCTCGGCAAGGCCCTCGGCGGCGCGGCCGGCGGGTTCGTCGCCGCCTCGGAGCGCCTGATCGAGCTCCTCGTCCAGCGGGCACGGCCGAGCCTCTTCTCGAACGCCCTGCCCGCGACGGTCGCCTGCTCGGCGACGCGCGCGATCGAAATCCTCCTCGCCGAGCCCGAACGGGTCGGAAGGCTCCGGAGAAATGCCACCCGGTTGCGCACCGGACTGCGCGGACTCGGATTCGAGTGCCACGACGCCGAGAGCGCGATCATCCCGATCGTCCTCGGCGACGCCCACAAGGTCGAGACCGCGAGCGCGCGCCTTTTCGAGCTCGGGGTGCTCGTCGTCGGCTTCTCCTACCCCGTCGTTCCCGAGGGCAGTGCCCGGTTGCGCGTCCAGGCGAGCGCCGCCCTCGAGGAGCGCCACCTCGACGCCGTGCTCGAGGCGTTCGCGAAGCTCTGACCTGGCCCGCGCCGCCCCGCTAGCCGGTGCCGAGAAGACGCGGTGTGACGAGCCAGCGCAGCACCCCCGTGCCCGCGTCGAGGTCGAACCAGCTCATGTCGAAGTCGACGCGGGCGAGCGCGCCCGTGGCCATCCGGACCTGGCCCCCGCCGATCAGGTGGGCCACGGCCTCGGAGCATGTCGGCTCGTGCCCGACGACCAACAGCACGCCGGTCGCGTCGGGCTCGAGGCGGATCTCGCTGACGAGCGCGTCGAACCCGCAGGCGTAGAGACGATCCGACTCCCGCACGGCACACTCCCATTTCCCGGCCGCCATCGCCCGCTCGAGCGTCTCGACGACGCGCACCGCCGGTGAGCAGATCGCGCCGTCCGGCACGTTGCCGGACTCGGCGATGAAGCGGCCGATCGTGTCGGCCCCGCGGCGCCCCCGCTCCGCGAGAGGACGCGCGAGATCGGAACCGCCCGGGCCGCTCGACCAGTCGGACTTGGCATGGCGGAGGACGAGGAGCGTTCGGATGGGCTCATTCTGTCTCGTCCGTCGGCGCCAAGGGGCGTCCGCCCCACTCGTGCCTACGAGCCGAGGACGTCGCGCAGCGGGCCGACCATCGTCGAGGCGACGTCCCGGACGTCGTCGACGCGTCCGTCGAGGGTCACCCGACCCTCGGAGAGCACGACGGCGCGCCCGGCGAGCTCGAGGGCCCGCTCGACGTGCTGTTCGACGATCAAGAGCGCGGTCCCCGCCGCAAGGACGGCGCGAAGGGCCCCGAACACCTCGTCGACCATCGCCGGCGCGAGCCCCAGCGACAGCTCGTCGACGACGAGCAGACGCTGCGGGACGGCGAGCACCCTCGCCAGCGCGAGCATCCGCTGCTCGCCGCCCGAGAGCGTGCCCGCGAGCTGGTCGCGGCGCTCCCCGAGTCGCGGATACGTCTCGTAGGCGCGCTCCAGCGCGTCGGCGAGGCCCCGGGGGCCGACGGCGCGCCGGAACTCGAGCGCAAGATTCTCCTCGACGGTGAGCGAGGCGAACACCGACCGTCCCTCGGGGGCGTGGGCGACCCCGAGGCGGGCGATCCGCCAGGCGGGCCGCCGCGTCACGTCGGCCCCGTCGAAGACGATCCTGCCGGCGCTCGGGGCGACGAGCCCCGTGACGACGCGGGCGACCGTCGACTTGCCGGCCCCGTTCGGCCCGACGAGCGCGACCGCCGAGCGCTCGGCGACCTGGAACGACACGCCGAACAGCGCCCGGTACGGGCCGTAGGCGACGTCCACGTCGTGCAGCTCGAGAAGCGGCCTGGCCGTCGCCTGTGCAGAGGACCCCGCACCCGGGCGGGCGGGGGGCCGGGCGGCGACGGTCCCCGGCGCCGCCGGAACGTGCCCGAGGTAGGCACGCCGGACCTCGGGGTCGGCGATCACCCGGTCGATCGGCCCGTCGGCGATCAGGCGGCCGAAATCGAGGACGACGAGACGCTGCGTCGCGGCGACGACCATCTCGAGGTCGTGCTCGACGAGGAGGACCGCCGCACCGCGCTCAGCGCGGACCCGGTCGAGGATCGCGACGAGCTCGACGCGTTCGGCTCGATCGAGACCCGACGAGGGCTCGTCAAGCATCAGAAGCCGCGGCTCACCGACGAGCGCCCGGGCGAGTTCGACGAGGCGCCCGTGGCCGAGGCTCAACGCCTCGACGGGGACGTCGGCCTCTCTCTCGAGGCCGACGAGCGCGAGGATCTCGTCCGTTTCGCGTCGTTCCTGGGCGCTCGGCCGGCCGACGCCGAGCAGGTCCTTCCAGAGCCTCCCCCGCCCTCCGCGGACGCGCTCGGTGACGAGGACGTGCTCACGGGGAGTCATGCCGGCGAACAGCTCCAGCCGCTGGAACGTGCGGCCGATCCCGAGCCTCGTGCGCCGGTACGTCGGGAGGTGGTCGATCGCGATCCCGTCGAAGAAGACCGATCCGGTGTCCGGGCGCACAAGACCGAGCAGGCAGTTGAAAAGGGTCGTCTTGCCGGCCCCGTTCGGTCCGACAAGACCGACGGCCTCGCCCTCCTCGATCGACACGGAGAGCCGGTTCAGCGCCACGATCCCGCCGAAGCTCTTCGAGATGTCCCGGGCGACGAGGAGGGCCATCCTCAGCGCCCCCCGGGTCCCGCACCGACCGGGAGCTCGCCCTCGACTGGGTCGTTGCGCGTGAGGAAGCGGGCGAACTGCTCGGCCCGGTCGAGCACCCAGCGCCGGGCGTACTCGACCGCCCCCTCCGGGTGGCGCACGTAGGTGACGGCGGCGAGCCCGAAGATCAGCGCGACGAGCGAGCCGTAGCGATCCGGCAGGTTGTTGACGAGCTGCTGGAGCACGGTGTAGGCGAGCCCGGCCTCGACCGCCCCGGCGACCGAGTAGACGCCCACGGTCGCCACGACGACGACGAAGACGAGCGAGAACTCGTAGTTGAAGTCCGTCGGCGAGACGGTCTGCTCGAGCGAGGCGTAGAGGGCGCCGCCGATCCCGGCGAGCGCGGCCGAGAGCATGAAGGCGATGACGCGCAGCCTCCGGACGTTGATCCCGATCGATTCGGCACCGACCTCCGAGGCGCGCAGCGCGCCGAGCTCCCCGCCGACGGATCCGTGCTGCAAGAGCCAGACGACCCCGGCCGCGACCACGAGCACGACGAGCGCGAGCCAGAAGAAGGCGCCGCTGCCCGCGAAGTTGACGGCCCCGATCGTCGGGCGCGGGACGCTGAGACCCGCCGCGCCGTTGCCGGACCACGGGTACTGGAAAAGGACGTTGTCCCCGAGGAGCGCGAACGACAACGTGAGCAGTGCGAGCGCGATCCCGCCGAGCCGGAGGCTCGGGACGGCCACCACGAACCCGACGATCCCGGCGAGCACGCCACCGGCGACGACGCCGAGCAACAGCGCCGTCCCGAAGTGCGTGGCGAGCTGTCCGGCGGTGAACGCGCCCACTGCGGCGAACGACGCCTGGCAGAGCGAGATCTGGCCGCTCATGCCAGTGAGCAGAGTGATCGACAAGAAGATGATCGCGAACACGAGCCCCTGGGTGAGCGCGAACTCCCAGTTCCCCGGGACGAGCACGAGCGTGATGACGATGAAGACGGCCACGAGCAGACCGGTGAAGGCCCGCGAGCCCAACGCGACCTCGGTCATGTGCGACGGCGGCTTCAGCGATGCCGGTGGCGGGTCGCACGCGGCGAGCGGATCGCCGAGCTGGCCGGCGGGGCGGAAGGAGCGTCGCGCGACCAACAACACCGCCAGCACGGCGAACGGGAAGGCCGGCCGCAGTCCCGATGAGAGCACCGTGCCGGACGGCAGGTAGCCGCCGATTACCTCCTGGACCACGCCGAGCGCGACGCCGCCGACGAGGGTGAGCGGCAGGCTGGCGAACCCGCCGACTGCGGCGGCCGCTATGGCGGCGACCAGCAACGCGGTGAAGTACGAGGGGTCGAGCGCGGCGTAGATCGGCGCCAGCAGCACGCCGGCGAGCCCGGCGAGCAGGCTCGAGAGCATCCAGGCGAACGTGCCGACCCGGTCGGCCCGGATCCCGGCGAGCTCGGTCATCCGCGGGCTCTCGACGACCGCCCGCATCCGCAGCCCCAGGACGCTCGAGCGGAACATCACGGCTAGTCCGGCAATGACGACGACGGTGACACCCGTCGTGAGCAGTTCCACGCCCGTCAGGGCGACGGACCCGATCCGGAAGTAGACGTGGTCGGGGTTAAGCGCGAGCGCCGGGGGCGCGAGCCGCTGGCTCGTCCCGAAGATCATCTGCATCACGCTCGGGATCGCGATCAACAGCCCGAGCGCCGGGACGAGCCGGACGAGCGGCGGCGCCGTGCGCGCGTACTGGAAGAGCAGCCGGTCGAGCGCGTAGCCGAGCGCCGGACCGAGGACGACGACGGCGACGACGAACGCCGCCCACTTCGGCCAGCCGTCGGCGACGGCGACGTAGAACACGATCGCCGAGACGTAGGCCTGGGCGCCGAAGGCGAGGTTGAACACGCCCGATGCCTTGTAGGTGAGCACGAGGCCGGCGGCCATCAGGGCGTAGGCGCACCCGTAGGGGATGCCGGGGAGCGCGTAGGAGAGGAACTGGCTCAATTGGAGCGGCGCCCTCGGTCCCTAACCGCCCCCGCCACCCGGGGCCGTCAGGGGCGGGACGCCTGGCGGCATGGGGATCACCCGGTGGATGGGGCCGTGGGCGGGGTTGGGCACCGGGAAGCAGCTGAACACGCTCGGCGGCGTGCCGTAGACGGGGACGAACTCGTGCCCGCGCACCTGGACGAAGACGCTGCAGTTGTAGATCGTGCTCACGCCGGTGTGGTCGGTGCGCCAGTTGATCGGCGCGACGAGGCCGTGTGCCGTGTACAGCGTGAGTGAGTTGATCGCGGCGACGAGACGCGTGCGCGTGACGTCACGCCCGATCATCCGCAGCCCCGTCACGAAAAGGTCGGCGCTCGTCCATCCGGCCAACGCCGCCTCCGACGGGGGATTGCCGGGCGCGTAGCGCGCGAGCGCTGCCTCGAAGCGGTCCATGCCCGGGTAGCGGCCGGGATAGAGCTGGGTGACCTCGAACGGCACGTGCTGGAGCATGAAGTAGACGCCCTGCATCGCCGAGGCATAGGTCTTTAGGGCGGACTGGTCGTAGCCGTCGAACCAGTACTGGACCACCTTGGTCATGCCGTCCTGCTGCATCGTGTGCGCGAGCAGGATGTCCCCGGACAGGTCGAGGCACGAGGTGACCATGTCGACGCCGAGCGACTTCATCCTCGTCACGTCGGCGCTGAGGTCGAACGCCGGCACCGGAACGGCGAGGTCCTCGAACACGACCCGGATGCCGTACTGGCGGAAGGCGTTGGCGACTCCCTGGCAGCCCTCGCTCGACTGGCTGATGTTGTAGGCGATGAGCGCCGCGGCCTTCACGTGATGCAGCTGGGCGAGAAAGGCAGCCTGGAGCTGTGCGGACTCGAAGGCCGTGTACGACCCGGTGTTGCCGAACATGCTCGGGCCCGCCCAGTCGGCGTTCGTGTTGACTTGCAGCCCGAATGTCGGCACGTCGTGCTGAGCGAGGAACGGGCCGCCCGAGAACTCGGGGGTAGCGACGGGAACGACGGCGAAGACGTGATCTTGCTCGACGAGGGTGCGCGCCTGGGTGGCGTCCTCCGACGGGTCCGACCCGTCGTCGAGCTTGTAGGCGAAGTCGATCTTTCGCCCGTTGACGCCACCGTTGGCGTTCACCCAGTCGAAGTAGGCCTGGGCCCCGGCGATCGCCGGCGCGAAGTCGGCCGGCAACGGGCCGGTGATCGAGGCGAGCCCGCCGACAACGATCCGGTGCGGGTACACCCCCTGGGTGTTCCCGGCGGTCGAGAGGCTCGTCGACGCGTTCCCGCAGGCCGCGAGGACGGTCCCGGCGAGCAGCAGCGCAGCGCAGGCGGTGACGCCGGCCCGTCTCCCTACGACACGCATCGGGCTCGCTCCTTCAGTGTCGAGAAGCGTTCTTTACCGCCGTGACCTTATCCAACAAACCGGCGGGTCGAGAGGGGACGGGCCGGGAATCCCCAGGTCCGCCCGGCGCGGCGCGTCTAGGCGGCGTCTTGTTCGCGGGCCTTGCGCGCGCTTTTCGCCCGGCGTCGCGCCAGTGCGACGTAGTTCCGGTCGGTCTCGTAACCGACGTAGTGCCGGCGAGCCGCGATCGCGGCGACCGCCGTGGTGCCCGACCCGATGAACGGGTCGAGGACGACGTCGTCTTGGTAGGTGTAGAGCTCGATGAGCCGGCGGGGCAGCTCGACCGGGAACGGCGCGGGGTGCCCGACGCGGGTCGCCGACTCCGGGGGGATCTGCCAGACGTCGAGCGTCCAGGACATGAAGTCCTCCCTGGAGATCGTGGCCTCGTGCGGCAGACCCAGCGTCGCTCGGCGCTTGGCGTCGACGGCCCGGTCGAAGCGCCCCTTGCTCGCGACGATCACGCGCTCGGTCACGTCGCGCAGCACCGGATTCGACGGCCTCATGAACGAACCCCAGGCGCAGTTGCCGCTCGCCCCGACGGCCTTCTGCCAGACGATCTCGCCCCGCAAAAGGAATCCGAGATCGTCCTGCAGGATGCGGGTCACGTCCCCGGAGAGCGAGCGGTAGGGCTTGCGCCCCAGGTTGGCGACGTTGATCGCGATCCTGCCGCCGGGTTCGAGGACCCGGCGGCACTCGGCGAAGACGTCGGCGAGCTGTTGCAGGTACTCGATGTAGGTCGCGGGGATGTGCCCGTGCCCCATCTCCTCCTCGTAGCTCTTGCCGGAGAAATACGGCGGTGAGGAGCAGACGAGCGCGACGGACTTCGCGGGCACCTTGGACATGTCCCGGGAGTCACCGAGGATGATCGAGTCGCGGACCGAGCACTCGCAGACCTCGTCGTCCGCGGACATGACGGGCGGGGTGAAACGGCTGTAGAACGGGCTTGCGTCGTGGCCCTCGCGCCGCGAGGCACCGAAGCTCGACGTTTCCGTCACGCGATCTCTCCCTCAGCAGGCCTTTCACCAGTATGACTGAAGGGTGTCGTGTGGCCGGGGATACGATCGCGCCCTTCGAAGGGCGCGCGGGCCGTGGTCAGACGCCGACCGCGCCGTCGATCGTCTGTCGCAACAGGTCGGCATGACCGTTGTGCCGGGCGTACTCCTCGATCATGTGGACGAGGATCCAGCGCAGCGAAACCTCGCTATCCCGCCAGGAGTCCGCGCCGATCGTGTCGAGCGAGTCGATCCCGGCAACGACCGACCGGGAGGCTGCGCACTCTTCCTCCCAGGCGGCGAGATCTTCGGCGGCGCTCGCCGGCTCGGCGCCGTCGAAGGCGCGATCGCGCTCGGCATCGGTGCGGTAGATCGGCGGCCGGTCGGCACCGACGAGGCATCGCTGGAACCAGAAGCGCTCGACCTCCGCCATGTGCCGCACGAGCCCGAGCAGTGAGAGCGTCGCAGGCGGGACCGACCGCGTCGCGAGCTGCTCGGGGGCGAGACCGGCGCACTTCAGCGCCAGCGTCGCGCGTTCGAACTCCAGCCATCCCTCGAGCATCGGGCGCTCCGCGGCGACGAGCGGTGCAGCGATCCTTTCCACAGGAACCTCCGATCTGGCCCGGTGATTGGTTCGGCCCCAGTATTGCGGCGCGATCGACCGCACCGGGTCAGCAGGTGTCCGCCGGCCTCACCCTCCGGTCGGAGGAACGGGGCGGGGCCGGGCGATCACGCGCATCTCGCTACCGAGGCCGCGGACGCTCGCTTTCGTCCCGGCCGCCTCGATCGTCGCACGGTGCCGCCCGATCGGGACGTGCTCGATCCGCACCTCGCCGAGGCGCCGCGGCAGCTTCGGCGCAAGCCAGATCGCGCCGTCGCCGACCGAGGGGTCGAGTCGCAACAAGGTGCGGAGGAGGCTGAAGGGCGTCGCCGAGGCCCACGCCTGCGGGGAGCACGAGGTCGGGTAGCCCACGGGCGCGGCGAACTCCTCGCGATCGAACCCGCACAGGAGTTCCGGGAGCCGGCCGTCGAAGGCCGTGGCGAGGTCGAACAGGGCGTTGGCGATTTGCTGGGCCTCGGTGACGAATCCGTAGCGCATCAGCCCCGCGGCGGCGATGGCGCTGTCGTGGGGCCAGACGGAGCCGTTGTGGTAACTCACCGGGTTGTAGGCGCTCATCGAGCTCGCCAGCGTGCGAACGCCCCAGCCCGTGAACATCTCGGGAGAGACGAGATGCGCGGCGATTCGGGCCGCATAGCCCTCCTCGACGATGCCGGTCCACAGGCAGTGGCCGATGTTCGAGGTGAGCGAGTCGATCGGGCGCTTGTGGCCGTCGAGACCGAGCGCGAGATACCCCTGGTCCGCGAGCCAGAAGCGTTCGTTGAACGCCCGGCGCAGACGCGTCGCCCGTTCAACGAACGCCTCGGCCGTCGCGGCCTCGCCGCGCGCCCGGGCGATGCGGGCCCGGGCGAGGTAGGCGGCGTAGACGTATCCCTGCACCTCGCACAGGGCGATCGGGGGTTCCGGAATTCTCCCGCGGGCGTCGTTGACCCCGTCGAAGGAGTCCTTCCAGCCCTGGTTCACCAAGCCGCGGTTCGTCAACCGCTGGTACTCGACGAAGCCATCGCCGTCCCGGTCCCCGTAGCGCTCGATCCAGTCGAGCGCCCGGTCGGCGTGCGGCAGCAGGCGGTCGATGATCCCGCCGTCGACCCCCCAGTTGTGCAGCTCGCCGAGGAGCATGACGAAGAGCGGGGTCGCGTCGATCGACCCGTAGTAGATGGAATCCTCGCCCCGGGCCGCGACACCGGTCATGCCCGAGCGGACCTCGTGGAGGATACGTCCCGGTTGCTCCTCGGTGCGCGCGTCCTCGCGCTCGCCCTGGTAGCGGGCGAGCGTGGTGAGCGTGCCGACCGCGATCGTCGGATCGACCCCGAGCGTCATCCACGACGTGATGAGCGAATCGCGCCCGAAAAGGGTCATGAACCACGGCACGCCCGCCGCCAGGACGGCCAGGCCCGGCTCGTCGGGGTCGAAGATCCGCAACACGCCGAGATCGGGGATGCTGCGGCCGAGCGTCCGGTTGACGCCCTCGTCGGCGGTCTCCACCGTTGGCGTCGTCCGCTCCCAGGAGCGGAGCCGCGTCGTCGACGGCGAGGTTTCCACCGGTACGCCGCGGTGGTAGCGCGGTTCGACCGACTCGCCATCCATCTCCAGGTCGATCGCGAAAGACGTCCGCCACTCCCCACGCGGCGCCACGACCGCCTCGATCGTGATGACGCCGGACGACGCCTTCGAACCCGGCGGCAGGGCCACGGTGATCGCCCGATTCCTCTCCCGATAGCGGTGCGTGATCTCGATCGCCGAGTCCGTGACGACGACGTCGGTTGTGCCCCGGGAACGGGCGCGGCCCTCTTTCACGTCGAAAAGGTGGGCGAAGTCGGCTTCGACGGCGACGGCGATCAGGCAGGCCGTCGTTTCGCCGGCGAGGTTGCGCAGCACGAGGTCCTCCCGCATCCCGTCGCCGATGAACCGCTCCCGAACGACGAAAAGCGTGCTGTCCGAGCGACCCTCGCCCGGTTGGGCGCGTCCGAGGAAGCGCGCCGCGAACGGGTCACTCGACACGACGGCGAGCGGCTGGACGGGATTGTCGTCGATCCGCAGCTGCCATCCCGACAGGTACCGCGTGTCCCGGTAGAAGAGCCCCTGGGCCCCCCCGGGATCGATGTCGCCAGACGGAGCCGAGATCGCGAAGCTCGTCCCTTCGACGAGCGTGACCGTGCCCGCCGCCGAGCCACCGAGGGCGGGCTGGCCGCCGAAGACCCAGGCGTCGGCCGTCACCGCTCCCCCGCTCCGCGACGATCGGGCGAGAACGCGGCGCCCGCCAGATCGTGCCCCGTCATCCGCAATCAATCACGCGCCGGAAGAGGTCGACGTGTTCGTCGACCATGCGTCGTAGCGAGAAGTGCCCCTCGACCGCGGCGCGACAACGCCGGCGATCGATCTCGCCCACGCGGACCACCGCATCGACGAGCGCCTGCGCGCCGTCGCGCACGAACCCCGTCACCCCGTCGTCGACGATCTCGGGTGCCGCCCCGAACGGCGTCGTCACCACCGGCGTGCCGCAGGCGAGGGACTCGATCATCACCATCCCGAATGGCTCGGGCCAGGAGATGGGGTTGAGCAACACCGTCGCCCGGCCGAGCAGCTCGAGCTTCGCCGCATGGTCGACCTCGCCGAGGTACTCGACGTCGGATCCGAGCAATGGCTTGATCATCGTTTCGACGTAGTCGATCTCCAATGGTTCCTGGCACTTGCCCGCGATGCGCAGCGGGATGCCGGCCTTTCGGGCGACGGCGGCCGCGACGTGCGCCCCCTTGGTCGGGTTCATCCGACCGAGGAAGAGCGCGTATCCCCCCGAACCGTCGCCGACCGGGAACTCCGACGGCTCGACCCCGTGATGGATAACCGCGGCGATCGGAATGTCGCCGGCCGTCGCGGCCTGGTGTCGGGAGATCGCGATCACGGGGACGCGATCGGCGACGATCCGGTACAAGTCGATGAGATCGCTCTCGAACGGCCCGTGGTTCGTTGTGACGACGCGGACACGGGGGAAACGTTCCGAATACAGCGGCCCGATCAACGTGTGGTCGTGCACCACGTCAAAGCCACCGGCCATCTCGTAGGCGTGCACGACCTGGCGGATCTCCTGGGCCGCGCCACCCTGGCCGACGCCGATCGCGCGCTCGAAGACGAAGGCGCGCTCGACCTCGCAGGTGCTCTCGCCGGTCGTGTAGAGCAACACGTCGTGGCCCACGGCGCGCAGTCCCCGCGCCAGCCCGTCGAGGACCGCCTCTGTCCCCCCGTAGGCGGGGGGTGGGACGGGCAGCCAGGGCGGGGCCACGATCATGATGCGCATCGCACCACCTTTGTCGACGGCCGATGACGCCGCCTGGACGCCCCTGTCCCGATCAGTCATAGCAGCGATTCGCTCCCCCCGGGACCGCCGTGATGACCGCGCTCCCCGCCGACGCGAAGTCACCCCCGGCGTCGTGCGCCCGGGGTGACCGAACAGCGCTTCGTTACCGCGTGATCCCGGCCAGGACGGCCCTGACCGTGTGGGAGGTGCCGCCTGAGTCCACGTAGGTGACCGTGATCTGCGCACCCGGCTGGTGTGATTCGATCGCCTTCAGCAGCCCAGCGTTCGTCTTCGTCGCGGTGCCGTCGACGGCGGTGATCGTGTCGCCGGCTTGGAGACCCGCCCTAAGGGCCGGGGTCGCCGCGTAGACCGCGCTGATGTAGACGCCCGCCGGGGTGGACGTCGGGCCCGTCGATCCGGTCGGGAAACCGAACGGGTTCGTGGAGTAGGTCGGCGCCTCACCTGTCAGGACGCCGAGGAAGGCGGTTTCGCCGAGGTGGACCAGTTTGGACGACTTCCCGCGCATGATCTGGAGCGCGATGTTGTGCGCCTCGTTGATCGGGATGGCGAACCCTTCCGTCCCGCCGGTCGCTTCCGCGGATTGCGCGGCCGTGTCCATGCCGATGACCTGATCCTTCAGGTTGACGAGCGGGCCGCCCGAGTCGCCCGACACGATCGGCGCATCGGTCTGCAGCAGGTTGTGCAGCGTCTCACTGGTCGTCGTCGAGAAGGCATCGTTTGCGGTGATCGTCCGGCCGACCGCCGTGATCGCCCCGCTGATCACCGTAGGCCTCCCGCCGAGGCCGAGAGCGTTGCCGATCGCGACGACCGGGGCGCCGACCTGGACGCTCGCTGAGTTCCCGAGCTGCACGTACGGAAGGTCCTTCGGCGCGCCGACGAGCTGGACGAGCGCGACGTCCTGGTTCACGTCGACGCCGAGCACCTTCACCTTGTAGGTGCCGTGGCCGGCGACGGTCGCCCTGATGTTGGTCGCGTCCGCGACGACGTGGTTGTTCGTGAGCACCTCTCCCGAGGGCGTGATGATCATCCCGGTCCCCTCGGCCTGCTCGGCACCCGTCGCGACCTGGTTCGCGACGTCCGTCGTGATGTCGACGACGGCGGGGTCGACCGCGGCCGCCACTTGGGCGACGGCAGCCTGGCCCCCGGCAAGCGGGATGCCGCTTGACGTCGTCGGCGACGTGGCGTCCGCGGTGCCCGACGGGGTCGGGCTGCTGCGAAGCGCGGCATCGAGGCCTGCACCAAGGATGCCCGCGAGCAGGGCGACGACCACCACGAGCACGAGCATGCGACGGCCGCCACCTGCGCCCCGTGCGCCGTCGTCCCCCGGCGGCGGCGGCGGCGGCGACCACTGCCACCCCCCGGAGCCCGCGCCCGGGATCTCGGCGGTTGTCGGCCCCCCGGGATCGGCAGACGAGCCCGCCGGGGCCCATCCGCCCGGGCCGGCGGCGCCCGCGCCCGGCGTCACCGCCTCCCCGCCCTGCGGCGGAGTCAGGTTCTCGTTCATCTCATCCATCGGTCCTCGTTCCTCAGATCTCCACTCAAGTCCCCGGCTTCCACGCCGTCGAGGTTCCTCGTCACCATCGAGCATGGCGTCGGCGTCTCGGATCCGTCTGGGCCCAGCCTGGGAACTTCCTGAGAGAAGGGTCGCCCCCGTCCCTGTTCAGGTCCAGGCTAGCGGTGGACCCACGGGCGCTGGCCTCCGTCGCGGACGGCCCCGGCGCCAATTGCACGTCTAGGCGAGAGCGACGAGATCGGCGAGGTCGTCGGTCCAGTAGTCCTCGACGCCGTCGGGCATGAGCAGGACCCGTTCCGGCCGCAGGGCCTCGACCGCACCCGGGTCGTGGGTGACGAGCACGATCGCCCCGGCGTAGCGGTGCAGCGAGGCGAGAACCTCCGCCCGGCTCGCCGGGTCGAGGTTGTTCGTCGGCTCGTCGAGGAGGAGCACATTCGCCGAGGAGACCACGAGGCAGGCGAGCGCCAGCCTGGTCTTCTCGCCACCCGAAAGCGTCCCGGCCAGCTGTTCGACGCGCTCGCCCCCGAAGAGGAACGCGCCAAGGATCCGCCGCAACTCGACATCGGTCATCGTCGCCGGTGCGCTCCGCCGCACGTTGGCGAAGACCGAGGCGGCCGGGTCGAGCGTCTCGTGTTCCTGCGCGTAGTAGCCGAGGCGCAGACCGTGCCCGTTCCGCACGGTGCCAGCGTCGACCGGCTCGATCCCGGCGAGCACGCGCAACAGGGTCGTCTTGCCCGCCCCGTTCAGCCCCAGCACGACGACTCGGGAGCCCCGGTCGATCGCGAGGTCCACGCCCCGGAACACCTCGACTGAACCGAAGCACTTCACCAGCCCGCTCGCCGCGAGCGGGGTCTTCCCGCACGGAGCGGGCTCGGGGAAGCGGATCCTCGCCACCTTCTCGCGGCGGCGTACCTCGGGCAGGCTGGCGGCGAGGCCCGCGGCCCGCCGGTCGAACTGGTGGGCGGCGGAGGCTTTCGTCGCCTTTGCCCGCATCCGGTCGGCCTGCTGGCGCAGGGCGGCGATCTTGCGCTCCGCGTTGGATCGCTCCCGGGCGCGGCGCCGGTCGGCGGCCGCCTGCTGCTCGAGGTAGGCGCGCCAGCCGACGTTGTAGATGTCGAGCGTCGCCCGGTTCGCATCCAGGTGGAACACGCGATTTACCGCCTCCTCAAGGAGCGTGGCGTCATGGCTGATCACGACGCAGCCGCCTTCGTGGGCACGGAGGAACGTCCGCAGCCATCCGATCGAGTCGGCGTCGAGATGGTTCGTCGGCTCGTCGAGGAGAAGCGTCGGAGCCCCGGAGAAAAGGACCCGGGCGAGTTCGACGCGTCGCCGCTGGCCGCCCGAGAGCGTGCCGAGCGGCTGGGCGAGGACGCCGGAAGGCAGTCCGAGGCTCGAGGCGATCGAGGCCGCCTCGGACTCCGCGGCCCAGCCGCCGCGTGCCGCGAACCGCTCCTCGGCCCTGGCGTAGCGGGACATCGCGTCGACACGACCACCGTCGTCGGATGTTCCCATCTTCGCCGCCGCGTCGGCGAGATCGTCGAGGATCCGTACCAGCCCGCGTGCCGACAGGATCCGGTGCCGGGCGATCTCGTCGAGGTCCCCGGTCCTCGGATCCTGGGGCAGGTACGCGATCGCGCCCGAGCGCCGGACGGAACCCTGCGTCGGGAGCGCGTCGCCCGCGAGCACGCGGGTGAGCGTCGTCTTGCCGGCGCCATTGCGGCCGACCAGGCCGATCCGGTCACCCGGTCCGACATGGAAGGTCGCCCCCGAAAGAAGCGTCCGGGCGCCGGCGGTGAGTTCGAGGTCGGTGGCGGTGATCATCGGCGCGGGATGCAGGTCGAGAAGGGCGGCAGACGAAACGGATCGGCTTGTGCGACCGCCAAGCATCGCGCCGATCCCGCGGGTCCGTGCGCGTCCGTCGTTTCGCGCCGCGACACGCCCAGGTCCTCGCCACGCGGCCGCCCGGGCACCCCGGGGCGCGTTTGGTTCGCGGTCGCTTGACGACACCGGGTTTGCGGTGCCTACGTTGGGCGATGACCAGCGCCGAGGTCGCAAAGCCCGACGGGCGCGTGGCCCGCGCGGGCGCCGGGCCGTCGATCGCGCCGGGGCCACCGAAAACGGTGCGCCACCGCCGGTTGCGCGACCGTCTGGCCCGGGCGGTCATCGTCCGCCTGCTCGGAGGCGTGCACGAAGGCGCCCTCGCCATCACGGAGGACGGCGTGCGCCGGGTGTTCGGCACGCCGGTTGACGGTCTCGTCGTCCCCGAGATCACCGTGTGGTCGCCCGCGGCATGGACCGCGGTCGCGACCGGGGGAAGTAGCGGGCTCGGAAGGGCCTTCTTCTCGGGATGGTGGACCGTCGACAGCCTCGACGATCTCGTCGTCGCGGTCCGCGTCATCATCCGCAACCTCGACCCGACCGAGCGCGCCCAGCTCCTCGCGCACCGGTTGACCGCGCCCGTGCTTTGGGCGCGCGTCCGGTTCTTCGAGCGCCTGGGGCGCAGACGCGCCGACCGCCGCAACATCAGCGCCCACTACGACCTGAGCAACGAGTTCTTCTCGCTCTTCCTCGACGAGACGATGACCTACTCGTGCGCGCTGTTCGCGTCAGCGGGGATGTCGCTCGCGGATGCGCAGACCGCGAAGCTCGACCGGCTCTGCCGCAAGCTCGAGCTCACCACCACCGACCACGTGCTCGAGATCGGAACCGGCTGGGGCAGCTTCGCCATCCACGCCGCGCGCGCCTACGGCTGCCGGGTGACGACGACGACGCTCTCGCGGCGCCAGTTCGAGTTCGCCACCGAAAGGGTCGCCGCGGCCGGCCTCGCCGACCGGGTCACGGTGCTGCAAAGCGACTACCGGGACCTCACCGGCACCTACGACAAGCTCGTCTCGGTCGAGATGATCGAGGCCGTCGACTGGCGCCAGTACCCCCGGTTCTTCGCCAAGTGCGCCGAGCTTCTGAAACCGGAGGGCCTGATGGCGCTGCAGGCGATCACGATCGCCGACCGGTACTTCGAGCGCGCCAAGCAGAGCCGGGACTTCATCAAGAGCCACATCTTCCCGGGCGGTTGCCTGCCGTCGGTGGGGGCGATCCTCGCGGCGACGGCGCGCCACACCGACTTCGAGCTCATCGCCCTCGACGACATCGGACCGAACTACGCCGAGACCCTGCGGCGGTGGCGGGCCGGGCTGGAGTCCCACGCGGGCGGGCTCGACGATCTCGGCCTCGACGAGACGTTCCACCTGCTTTTCGACTTCTACCTCTGCTACTGCGAGGCGGCGTACCTGGAGCGGCGGATCGGCGACGTCCAGTGCCTGTTCGCCCGGTCGCACTGGCGCGCGGTCGGCCCCGGGGCGCCGCAGACCTGAGGCGCGCTACGCCCTTGCCACCCGCGCGATCTGCGCTGGCGTCGGCAGCCGGGCCGCGGACGCAAGCCGGAGGCGCTCGAGAGCCCGGATGACAACCCACGACAGGTCGACCTCGGTGCGGCGCAGGCCGTGGCGCGCCGAACGCGGAAAGGCGTGGTGGTTGTTGTGCCACCCCTCGCCAAACGTCAGCACCGCCACGACCCAGTTGTTCGTGCTCGCGTCCTTTGCCTCGTAGCGGCGCCGGCCGAAGGTGTGGCACACCGAGTTCACGGCGAACGTGGCGTGCTCAAAGGCGAAGATCCTGATCAGCCCCGCCCACACCATCGTCTCGAGGCCGCGCCCGACGCTCCCGGTCCAGGCGTAACCGATGAGGAACGGCAGTCCGACCGAGAGCGCGACCCAGACGAGGTAACAGCGGTCGATGAGCTGGATCGTCTTGTCCTCGTAGAGGTCGCGTCCGTAGATGTCGCCGCGCTCCATGCCCTTCGTCGTGAACAGCCAGCCCACGTGGGCGTGGGCGAGGCCCTTCACGGTGCCCAGGAAACCGGTGCCCGACAGGTGCGGCGAATGGGGGTCGCCGTCGACGTCGGAGCGGGCGTGATGCTTGCGATGATCGGTCACCCACTGCGTCAACGGGCCTTGGAGGGTCATCGCGCCGAGGATGGCGAGGGCGATCCGCAGTGGTTGGATCGCCTCGAAGGACCGGTGGGTGAAGTAGCGGTGGTAGCCGACGGTGATCCCCAGGCCCGTGACGACGTAGAAGATGGCGAACAGGACGAGGTCGAGGGGCCGGAAGGCGACGCCCCACAGCAGGCCCGCCGCGGAGAGGATCCCGACGGGCGGCACGACGACGGCGACGAGCGTCACGACCTGGCTTATCCGGGTCGTGCGCGGGCGCACGGTCGCGACCCCATGGTCGAGCACCCGCGCGGCCAGCCCACCGCCGTCGGCCGCGGGCGGCGTGGGTGCGACCGCCTCCTCGGCGAGTCTGGTCACAAGGCCCCCCTTCCCCCGCTACTACCGCGTCGACGGTATCGACTTCCGGCTCACGCCCCGATCAGCGCGCGCCAGCCCGACCCGGACACGTCGATCTCGGTCGGCTTGCACCGCAATGTCGAGGCCGGGATCCGGTTGGCGAGCTCGCGCTGGGTCCAGTAGTCGTGGCTCGCGCCGGCGAAGAGCCCCCAGCGGAACTCGACGAGCTCGTCCGACGCGGGCGTGAGGTACCCGAAGATGGCGAGGGCGAGCTCGACGTCGCCGAGCACCGGGGCGCGCCCGAAGAGGCTCGCCCGGCGCAGCGCGACGCCCACCGCCCCGACGAGGACGTCCTCACGCCGCTCTCCGGGCGCGAGCACGAGCCGGTCGGAGAGCCGCCCGGCGAGCAGCAGCGCGAAACCCTGATCGGGGCCGGCGGTCCCCGTCCCGGGGCCCGACAGGGGACGTCCAGCCCGGAAATCGGCCGGCCGGTTCGCGACCCACGGACGCGGCGGGCCGAGGTGGTACGCCGGCCGCACCTCGTCCTCGATGGCGATGGGGGCGAACTTCGGCTGGGTCATCGGGCGCTACCGGGCACGAGGGTCGGCCGGCCTAGTTGACGTAGTCGAGCCAGTTCTTGTACTGGTCGACCTCCCCGCGAACGGCCTTGAAAAAGACCCCTTGGATCGCCCGCGTCATCGGGCCCGGCGTGCCGTCGCCGATCACGCGGTCGTCGACCGAGGCGATGGGAACGATCTCGGCAGCCGTGCCGGTGATGAAGGCCTCCTCGGCGATGTAGAGGTCGGTACGGCGCAGCGACTCCTCGGCGACCTCGTAGCCGAGGTCACGCGCGATCGTCATCACCGAGTCGCACGTGATCCCCTCGAGGGCGACGGACGCCGAGGCGCGCGGCGTGTAGAGCCGACCGCGGCGGACGACAAAGATGTTCTCCCCCGTGCATTCCGATAAGTAGCCCTCGGTCGTGCACATCACCGCCTCGTCGTAGCCCGCGAGGATCGCCTCGGTCTTGGCGAGCGAGGAGTTGATGTACGTGCCGGTCGCCTTGGCGGAGGCCGGCACCGACCGCGGGTCGTTGCGGGCCCACGAGCTGACCTTCATCCGGGCGCCGTGCTCGATCGCGTCGGCGCCGAGATACGACGGCCATGACCAGGCGGCGATGGCGACGTGCACCTCCGAGGTCAAGGGGTTGATCCCCATATCCCCGTAGCCGAGGTAGGCGATCGGCCGGATGTAGCAGGCGTCGAGGCCGGTCTCCCGCACCGTCGTCCGGGTGGCCTCGTAGATCTCGTCTTCGCTGTAAGGGAGTTTCATCATGAGCGTGCGCGCCGAGCGGTCGAACCGGGCGACGTGGTCGGCGAGACGGAAGACGGCGGGTCCGTTCGCGGTCGGATAGGCGCGGATGCCTTCGAACACCCCGGTCCCGTAGTGCAGCGAGTGCGTGAGGATGTGGATCTTGGCGTCCGCCCAGTCGACGAGCTCACCATCCATCCAGATCTTCGATGTCGGAGTGATCGGCATCCCTACAACCTTTCTGCGACGGCATCGCCGATCGCCGTCGTCGTCAATTGTGCACCTCGCGCCGCCATTTCGGACTGCACGTCCAGGACCGCCTTCGTGATTCGGGTCGCCGCCTCGTCGTCACCGAGCCATCCGAGCATCATCGCGGCTGAACGGATCGCGGCGAGCGGGTTCGCCCGGCCGGTGCCGGCGATGTCGTGCGCCGCGCCGTGGACCGGCTCGAACAAGGAGGGCCCCGTGCGTTCCGGGTTGAGGTTCGCCGACGCGGCGAGACCGATCCCCCCGGTCACCGCCCCGGCGAGGTCGCTCAGGATGTCGCCGAACAGGTTGTCCGTGACGATGACGTCGTAGCGGTCGGGGGCGGTCGCAAGGTAGATGCACGCCGCATCGACGTGGTTGTACGCGGTCGTGATTCCCGGGAAATCGGCTGCGACCTCGTCGAAGACGCGGCTCCACAGGTCGCCCGCGTAGGTGAGGACGTTCGCCTTGTGAACGAGCGTCACGGAGCGGCGGGGCCGCGTCCGGGCGAGCTCGAAGGCGAACCGCACGCAGCGCTCGACCCCGTGGCGGGTGTTCACCGATCCCTGGGTCGCGACCTCCCACGCGGTGCCACGCCGCAACAGGCCCCCCTCGCCGGCGTAGGGACCTTCCGTGTTCTCACGGACGATGCACAAGTCGGCGTCGGGCGCGATCGCGCCGGGGATCCCGTTGCAGGGACGGAGATTGACGTAGAGGTCGAGCTCGAACCGGAGCCGGAGCAACAGGCCCCGCTCGAGCGCCCCGGCGGGCACGTCGGGCGAACCGACCGGCGGGCCGACGGCGCCGAGCAGGATGGCGTCATGGCCGCGCAGCTCCGCGAGCACGCCGTCGGGCAGGGTCTCGCTCGTGCGCATGTAGCGCCCGGCTCCGAGGTCGTACTCGGTCGTGGCACAGGTGACACCCGCGGCCGCGACGACCTTGAGGGCCTCGGCGACGACGTCGGGACCGATGCCGTCCCCGCCGATGACTGCGATGTTGTAAGCGGCCAAGACCTTTGACTCCGATCGATCGATCCCGGGGTCGGTGGAGTTCGGTCTCACGAGCGACCACCGACCACAACGCCGTCCACGGTATGGACATGTTGGCGCACTGGGGTCGGGCACCCCCCTGGATGGCGGCGGCCCGTGGCCCGACCACCATGACAGAACAAGTCTGACTGGCCACCCGCAAACCGTCAATCTGCGCCCATTGTCCGCGGGTCCCGGCTGGTCCCGCGTCGCCCAGGCGGTGCTGTCCGACCCGGTATCCTCGAATAGATGGCTGAGACGCATCTTTCGCCCGAGACGCACGCCCGGCTCGTCGAGGAGCTCGAGGATCTGACGACGCGGGGCCGGATCGAGATCGCCCGGGCGATCGAGGCGGCGCGCGCCCTCGGCGACCTCTCGGAGAACGGCGATTACCACGCCGCGAAGGACGCCCAGGGCAAGATGGAGTCGCGGATCCGCCAGCTCCAGAAGATGCTGAGTGAGGCCGTCATCGTCGGGTCCTCCTCGCCGGGCGGGGGAATCGCCGCCGGCTCGGTCGTCGGCATCCGCTACGCCGAGGACGAGGGCGTCGAACGCTACCTCGTCGGCTCCATCGAGGAACGCCGGGAAGACATCACCGTCATCTCGGTCGGATCGCCGCTCGGACAAGCTCTCATCGGCCGTCGCGCCGGCGACCGCGTCGAGTACGAAGCGCCGAACGGCCGCCTCGAGGTCGAGATCGTCTCGGTCAACTGAGGTTCCGATGCGACCGCGGACGCTCGCCGAGAAGATCTGGGACGACCACGTCGTGCGCGCCGGGAATCGCGACGGGGAACCGGACCTGCTCTACGTCGACCTCCACCTCGTCCACGAGGTGACCTCGCCCCAGGCCTTCGACGGCTTGCGGCTCGCCAACCGCGTCGTGCGCCGGCCCGACCTCACCGTCGCCACCGCCGACCACAACGTGCCGACGACCGATGTCGACCGGCCGGTGGTTGACCCGATCTCACGTCGGCAGCTGCGGGCCCTGGCCGACAACTGCGCCGAGTTCGGCGTCACCTGCTATCCGATGGGCGACGCGAACCAGGGGATCGTCCACGTCATCGGTCCGGAGCTCGGTCTGACCCTGCCGGGGATGACGATCGTCTGCGGGGACAGCCACACGTCCACCCACGGGGCCTTCGGGGCGCTCGCCTTCGGGATCGGCACCTCCGAGGTCGAGCACGTCCTCGCCACCCAGACCCTTCCGCAGAAGCGACCGAAGACGATGGCGGTCGAGATCGGCGGCGAGCTCGCCGACGGGGTGACCGCCAAAGACGTCGCGCTCGCCGTCATCGCCGCCGTCGGGACCACCGGGGGTGTCGGGTACGTCGTCGAGTACCGCGGCAGCGTCGTCGAGCAGCTGTCGATGGAAGCGCGTATGACGCTCTGCAACCTGACGATCGAGGCCGGGGCGCGAGCCGGCATGATCGCCCCCGACGCGACGACCTTCTCCTACGTCGAGGGCCGCGACTTCGCGCCGAAGGGCGCGGACTGGGAGCGGGCGCTCGAGGCCTGGCGAGCGCTCACGACCGACGACGGCGCCAACTTCGACCGGGTCGTCGCGATCGACGGCTCGACGATCCGTCCGAGCGTCACGTGGGGGACGAACCCCGCGCAGGTCGTCGCCATCGACGGCGTCGTACCGGATCCGATCTCCTTCGTCGACCCGGCGGCCCGTGAGTCCGCGGCCCGGGCGCTCGACTACATGGGCCTTCAGCCGCAGACCCGGATCGTCGACATCTCAGTCGACGCCGTGTTCATCGGCTCCTGCACGAACGGGCGCATCGAGGACCTCCGTTCGGCCGCCGCCGTCCTGGCCGGGCGCCGGGTAAGCCGGGGCGTGCGCGCGCTCGTCGTCCCGGGTTCGCGCCGCGTGAAGGAACAGGCCGAGTCCGAAGGCATCGACCGGGTCTTCCGCGAAGCCGGATTCGAGTGGCGCGAGCCGGGGTGCTCGATGTGCCTGGGCATGAACCCGGACCAGCTCGCCCCGGGCGCGCGGTGCGCCTCGACCTCGAACCGGAACTTCGAGGGCCGACAGGGTCCCGGTGGCAGGACGCACCTCGTTTCTCCCGCGGTCGCCGCGGCAACCGCCGTCGCCGGGCATTTCGCGACACCCGATGCGCTCGCCTAGCGCCCCGGCTCTCGACAGGTAAGGACGCGTCATGGACAAAGTGCGGATGGTCACCGGACGGGCGTTGCCGCTCGACCGCGCGAACGTCGACACGGACCAGATCATCCCGAGCGAGTGGCTAAAACGCGTCGAACGCACCGGATACGAGGACGGCCTCTTCGCCGAGTGGCGCGGGGACCCGAAGTTCGTCCTCAACCTGCCGGAGTACGCCCGCGCCGTGATCCTCGTCGCCGGCGACGGCTTCGGCATCGGCTCATCGCGCGAGCACGCCGTCTGGGCGCTCGTCGACTACGGGTTCCGGGCGGTCATCAGCCCGCGCATCGCCGACATCTTCAAGGGGAACTCGACGCGATCGGGTCTCGTTCCCGCGGAGGTGACCCCCGAGGTCGGGCGCCGGCTGCTCGACGCCGTCATGCGCGACCCGGCACTTGAGGTCACTGTCGACGTGGAGCAGCGTCTCATCAGGGCGCCCGCGGCCGGCATCACCGCGCCGTTTGCGATCGACGACTCGGCCCGCGAGCGCCTGCTCAGCGGGCTCGACGACGTCGAGCTCACGCTCTCCCACTCCGCCGAGCTCGAGGCGTTCGAGGCGCGCCGGGCGGCCTGGCTCCCTCACCTGTCGGGGTGACGGCCCCCCGGCAGGCGCCACGCCGCCGCTGGACGCCCCGAGGTGGACGCCACGACGCGGCCGGCGGTTCCGGACCCGCCGCGGCGCCCGGGTTATCCTGCGGCTTAACGCCACGAGGACCAAGGGGCGAACGATGCCGCATTCCGAGCCACCTGACCAGGGAACGACCGGGGGCGCCGGCGGCGGCGGCGACCGCCCGAGCATCTGGGTCGAACCGCCGTCGCCCCCGAAGCCGCGCGAGGCCCGGGTGTTCGAGCCGGGCGCGCGCGTCATCCCCTCAGAGAGCGTCGAGGCCGCGGGCCAGGGCGTCCCCTACCGCCCGGCAACGCCGACGGCACCGGTGACCCAAGCGACGTTCGGGTTCGGCTGGCTGCTTGTCCTCATGGCCTGCGGCGGTGCGATGATCGTCGGCTCGTTCAACGCCTGGCTGACCGTGCACGGCCAATCCGTGTCCGGCATGTCAGGGGCCTTCTCCATCGCGAACGTCTCGAACATCGCCGGCTGCGTGCTCGTGTGCTCCGCGCTCGTGTTCGCCGTGGCGCGGCACACCGTCTTGGGAGACCTCGTCAGCCAGCTGATGCCGGCGGCGGCCGGGGCCGGCCTCGCCGCCACGCTCTATTGGTTGTGGGCCGAGTCGCTCTACACCCACCTGCGCCTCGTGGGGTGGGGCGTGTACCTCATCGTCGCGGCGTCGCTCGTCGCGCTCGTCGTCTCAGCGAAGGTGAACCGGACCTAGCCTCGTGACGCCCTGCGCCGCCCGCCTCAGGCGTGGTGCGCCGCGCGGTTCCTCGCGTTCATCGCCGAGACGACGGCCCTGATCCCCGCCGTCGCGATGTTCTGGTCGATCCCGACTCCCCAGCGGGTGAGCCCGTTGCCGTTCGACGTCTCGACGTAGGCCACGGCGGTCGCGTTCGCCCCGGCGGTGATGGCATGCTCGTGGTAGTCGAGGACGTCGATCGCGAACCCGACACCGTCGCGCACCGCCGTCACAAACGCCGAGATCGGGCCGTTGCCCTTGCCGGTCACGGTGACCCGGCGTCCGTCGACGACGAGGTCGGCCGTGACCTTGTCGCCGTCGCCGGACGTCGCCATCTCGACGTCGAGCAGTTCGATCGCGCCCGGGGCGAGGTACTCGGTGAAGAACACCCCCCAGATCTCCTCGGACGGGATCTCGGTCCCGGAGACCTCGGCCACGCGTTTCACCGCCCGGGAGAACTCGATCTGGAGCCGGCGCGGCAGGACCATCTGGTGCTCCGACTCCATGATGTAGGCGACGCCGCCCTTTCCGGACTGCGAGTTCACCCGGATCACCGCCTCGTAGTTCCGCCCGACGTGATGCGGGTCGATCGGCAGGTACGGGACCTCCCAGACGTCGTAGTCGTCGTCGAGAGCGGCCATCCCCTTCTTGATCGCGTCCTGGTGCGAACCTGAGAACGACGTGTAGACCAGGTCGCCCGCGTAGGGGTGGCGGGGGTGCACTGGCAAGCGGTTGCAGTACTCGGTGATGCGGCGCAGCTCGTCGATGTCCGAGATGTCGAGGCCCGGGTCGACGCCCTGCACGAACAGGTTCATCGCCAGCGTCACGAGGTCGACGTTGCCGGTCCTCTCGCCGTTGCCGAACAGGCAACCCTCGACGCGCTCGGCACCGGCCATGACGCCGAGTTCGGCGGAGGCGACCGCCGTGCCGCGGTCGTTGTGCGGGTGGATCGACAAGATGACGGCGTCGCGGCGCGGGATCTCGCGTCCGAAGTACTCGACGATGTCGGCGTAGACGTTCGGCGTGGACATCTCGACGGTCGCGGGCAGGTTGAGGATGATCGGCGCCTCGGGCGTCGGCTCGACCACGTCCATGACCGCCGAGCAGATCTCGAGCGAGTAGTCGATCTCGGTCCCGGTGAAGGACTCCGGCGTGTACTCGTAGCGAACTTCGGTCCCCGGTAGCGACGATTCGAGTTCCCGGCACAGCTTCGCCGCCTCGACCGCGATCGCGGTGATGCCGGGCTTGTCGAGACCGAACACGACGCGGCGCTGCAGCACCGAGGTCGAGTTGTAGAGGTGGACGATCGCGCGGCGCGCCCCGCGCAGGCTCTCGAAGGTGCACTCGATGAGCGGCGCCCGGCACGGCGCGATGACCTGGATCGTCACGTCCTCGGGTACGAGGTCGCCGTCGATGAGCTGGCGCACGAAAGCGACGTCGAGCTGGGAGGCCGAGGGGAACCCGACCTCGATCTCCTTGAAGCCCATCGCGACGAGCTTGTCGAACATCTTCCGCTTGCGGCCGGGGTCCATCGGGTCGATGAGGGCCTGGTTCCCGTCGCGCAGGTCGACGGAGACCCACCGCGGGGCGCGCGTGACGACCCTGTTCGGCCAGGTGCGGTCGGGAAGGTCCACCGGCGGGTACGGGCGGTACCTCTCGAAAGGCATCTTCTTCGGGCTAGCTGGTGACGGTGGCATCAGTTGTCCTATCGGCAGTCGGAATTCGAACCCCGGGTACAAAAAACCTCCTGGCCATTCGGCACAGGAGGTCAGACGAGCGCGTGGATGCGCTCGTCGTCAGGTAATAAGGAGGAGGGACGAAGTCGTTCGCATCACGGGCTCAGTCTCTCCCAACCCGGCCCGCAGCGTCAAGACGGCGAGGCCGCGGCCGCGGCGAAGGTCCGGGTGACCCACTGTCCGAACTCGGCGGCATCGAGCGGCCTCGACCACAGAAACCCCTGTCCGTACTGGCAACCGAGCTCGTAGAGCGCGGCGCGCTGGTCGTGGCTTTCCACGCCCTCGGCGCAAAGCTCGAGGTCGAGCGTGCGCGCCAGGCTCACGATCGTCTCGACGATCGCGGCCGAGTCGGGCGTGCCGATCGAGTCGATGAACGAGCGGTCGACCTTCAAAAGGTCCACCGGCAGCCGGCTGAGGTAGCTGAGCGAGGACTGCCCGGTCCCGAAGTCGTCGATCGCGATCTTGATCCCGACGGCGCGCAGGTCCTCAAGCCGGCTGATCGACTTGTCGATCTCCTTCATCACGGCGGTCTCGGTGAGTTCGATCACGAGCGCGTCGGCCGGCGCGCCGGTGGCGGCGAGTGCCCAGAGGCACATCGTCACGGGGTTCGTGATGAGCAGCTGACGCGACGACATGTTCACCGACACCCAGAGCTTCTCGCAGCCGGGGAGCTCCTCGCGCCAGCGCACGATCTGGCGCAGAGCCAGCTCGAGCACGTGGGTCCCGATCGCCGAGATGAGCCCGCTCTGTTCGGCGACGGGGATGAACTCGTCCGAGCGCAGAAGGCCCCGCGTCGGGTGGTCCCAACGGCACAGCGCCTCGACGCCGACGAGCTCCGCGGAGCCGACCGTGAGGATCGGCTGGTAAAAGACCCGCAGCTCGTCCCGTTCCAGCGCGAAGCGGATCTCGCGTTCGAGGTCGAAGCGGCGCGCGACCTCCTCGCGCAACTGTTCGTCGAAGTGCTCGACGTGGTCGCGGCCGCGGTCCTTGGCACGGTGCATCGCCGCGTCAGCCGAGCGCAGGGCGTCGTCGACGCTCGAGGCGCCGTCGACGACCGCGACCCCGCAGGAGACGGTGAGGTACACCGGCTGGCCCGCGGCGACGAACGGCTCGTCGAACAGGCGCACGGCGCGTTCGGCGACGGCGTCGGCCTCGTCGGCGTCGGCGATCCGGTCGCAGAGCACGACGAACTCGTTGCCCCCGATCCGGGCGACGAGATCCTGGGGGCGGCTGCCCTCGACGAGGCGGCGGGCGACGTCGGTGAGGAGGCGGTCGCTGGCGGCGTGGCCGAGCCCGTCGTTCACGACCTTGAAGCGGTCGAGGTCGATGGCGAGGACCGCGCTCGTGGTCTCGTCGTGCCGGTTGCGGGCGATGAGCAGGTCGAGCCGTGCCGAGAGCATCTCGCGGTTGGCGAGCCCGGTGAGCGGGTCGTGCAGGGCGTGGTGCCCGAGCGCCGCCTCGCTCCTCTTCCAGCCGGTCACGTCCTGGACCTGGCAGAAGTGGTACGGCGTGCCGTCGTCGCCCCGGATCGAGGACATCTCGACGAGCGCCGTCACGATCGTCCCGTCGGGGCGGACGAAGTGCCGCTCACCCTGGAAGCGGCCGGCGTCAGCCGGAGAGGGCGCCGCGCCCCGGCGCGCCTCGAGGTCCCCGGTGTGCAGGAACTCGACGAGCGCGTGGCCGAGCAGCTCGTCCTCCTCGCGCCCGAGCAGCCGGCACAACGCCGAGTTGACAAGGGTGAAGTGGTCCGACCCGTCGACCATCGCCATCCCGATCGCGCCGTGCTCGAACCCGAGCCGGAAATGGTCCTGGGCCCGCGACGGCTCGCCGCCCTCGTCGCGGCGCGCCGCGGGGAGCCGCGACGTGGTCGACGAGCCGATCAGGTTGCCGGCGGAGTCGACGAGCGGCGTGACCATGAGGGAGACGGCGACCGTCGAGCCGTCCTTGCGGCGCCGGACCGTCTCGGCAAGCTCGACCCGATTGCGCTTCAGCACCCGGGAGCGCACGTCGAGCACGCCGTTCAGGCGGTCGGCCGGCACGATGATGAGCGAGCTCCCGCCGACGGCCTCGGGTGCCGCGTAGCCGTAGAGCCGCTCGGCGGCGGAGTTCCAGCTCGTGATGACCCCGTCGAGCGTCTCGGAGAAGATGGCGTCCTCCGTCGACTCGAGGATCGCCGACAGCCGCGTCGCCGACTCCTCGGCGAGCTTGCGATTCGTGATGTCCCGGAGATTGACGACGATCCCGATGAGCGACGGCTCGTCGAGCCGATTGGCGAAGGTGAGTTCGACCCAGCGGATCTCCCCGCGCGCGTCGACGACCCGCGCCTCGGCCCGCAACGGCGAGACCCGCCGCGCGGTCACGTCGTCGAGGAGAAGCGCCAAGTCGGCGCGGTCGTCGTCGACAACGAGCTCGCGCAGTTCCCGCCCAACGAGCTGCTGCGGCCAGAAGCGCTCCACGAGCTCGCTCGACTCGGTCACGACGCCGTGGGCATCGAGCAGCAGGTATCCCTCGCCGGCGTATTCAAGCAGGAGCCGCTCGCGGCGCTCGGCGCTCACCATCGTCTCCTGGGCGGCCTGGGTCTCGGTCATGTCGCGGATCGCCGTCACGACCGCGTAGGGGACCTCCTGGTCGGCGTGGACGAGCGGCGAGGTCGTCGCCTCGAACCAGCGCAGCTCACCGTCGCCACGTCGCACCTGCAAAAGCACGGGCGGCACCGGGCGCCGGGTCCGGCGGGCGACGGCGTCCGGGAGCTGGTCGCGCTCGAGCAGCCTGCCGGCCGCCGAGCGGAACTCGATCCCCGCCGCCGTGAGGTCCGCGGAAATGAGGACCTCGCGGGGGACCTGCAGCATCTCGAGCGCCCGTTCGTTGGCGAGCACGACGCGCCCCGTCGCCGACTGGACGAGGATCCCTTCTGACACCGCGGCGAGCAGCCCCTCGACGTGGGCGACCCGCGCCGCGATCTCGCTGCGGGGATTCGAGGTCTCGACGAGCCGCGTCACCGCGGCGGCGAAATCTGCCGGGGTGAGCCCGCTTCTCGAGAGCACCTCCTGGGCCCCGAGGCCGCGCACCTGGCCGGAAAAGACCGGGTCCGGGTCCTCGACGAGTGCGAGCACGACGCTCGAGGGGAAGGCCACCCGGACGTCGTCGAGGACGGCGAGGCCACCGAACGGCGGGACGCCGACGACGACGAGGTCGAACTCCCCGCGGTCGCCGACCCGTAGGGCGTCGGGGACCGAGCTCGCCACGACCGTCTCGTAGGCCGACGGGAGCGCGGCAACGAGGCCACCGACACCGAGAGGGTCGTGGTCGACGATGAGGACCTGGATCTGCCGGTCCGACGAACGCTGCGCCGCGGCGATATCAACTCCCTCCCATCCGGATTCTACGGCCTACATCTAGGTCGCGTGAAACAACACAATGGGCGCGCGAAGCGTCACCGAGCGTGCGCGTCCCGCTAACCTGCGGCGGACGGCACGTCATGGGATCCCGTGACGGATGGCGTTGCCGCACACGAGACGGAGGGCGACGGGCGATGAAGGCACGGCGGGGTTGGCGCACGGTGCGCATCGGGGTGCTCGCCGGGATCGCCGGCAGCCTCGGCCTGGCCGCGGCACGCTACGTGCCGAAGCTCATCGCCCGGCAATCCTACCGACGGCTCGCCGCCAGAAAGTCGACCGACGAGCTCTGGCCTCCCGTCCCGTCCCGCTCCGGCGAGCCTGTCCGGGTCTCGGCGCCGCGCGCCGGGAAAGCGAGCGACGGAGACGGATCCGCCCCCGGCTGAGCGCTAGGGCGTCGTCACCTGGTAGACGTCGAGGATCCCGGAGGCCCGGCGCAGCTGCTCGAGGACCTCGACCGGCACCGACCGCTCCGTCGCCAGCACCATGAGGGCGGTCTTGCCCCCGGCCGTCTGGCCGACGGCCATGTTGACGATGCTGATCCCTGCGTCGCCGAGCGCCGTGCCGACGATGCCGATCATCCCCGGACGGTCGTCGTTGTGCACGACGAGCATCACGTCCGCCGGCGGGATCTCGACGAGATGGGCGTCGACCTCGACGATACGGGGCGCCCCCCCGACGAGCGTGCCAGAGATCGAGTGGCGCGACGACCGGACGGTGATCACGCTCACCCGGTAGGGCGAGCTCGTCGTCTGGGTCTCGTGGACGACGAGACCCCGGTCGTCCGCGACCCGGCGGGCGTTCACGTACGAGACGGGCTCGTCGGAGACGGCGGCGAACAGGCCCTTTAGAACGGCGAGCGTGAGGATGCTCACGTCCTCCTCGGCGAGCGAGCCCTGGCAGTCCACGGTCAGCTCGTCGGGCAGTCCGCCGGAGAGCGCGGCGATGAAGCGACCGAGGATGTCGGAGATCCCGAGGAACGGCCGGACCGTCTCGGACACCGCGCCCGCCTCGACGTTGACGGCGAACGGCACGAAGTCGCCCGCCAGCGCGAGCACGACCTGTTCGGCGATCTGTTCGCCGGCCTTGTCCTGCGCCTCGTTCGTGCTCGCGCCGAGGTGCGGGGTGACGACGACCTCACTGAGCCCGAATAGCGGTGAGGTCGTCGTCGGCTCGGTCGCGAAGACGTCGACCGCCGCGCCGCCGACGCGGCCGGCGCGGATCGCCGCGGCGAGCGCCTCCTCGTCGATGATCCCGCCGCGGGCGGCGTTCACGATGCGCACCCCGGGCTTGACGAGACCGAGCAGCTTGGCACCGAACAGCCCGACCGTGTCCGGGGTCTTCGGCAGGTGGATCGTGATGAAGTCGCTGCGCGCGACGAGGTCCTCGAGGGTCGTGAGCTCGACCCCCATCCGCTTCGCGCGCTCGGCGGCGACGTAGGGGTCGCAGGCGAGGAGGCGCATCCCGAACCCGAGCGCCCTCTGGGCAACGAGCGCGCCGATCCGGCCGAGGCCCACGACCCCGAGCGTCTTGCCGTGCAGCTCGACGCCCTCCCATCGTGACCGCTCCCAGCGCCCGGCGACGAGGGCGGCGTGCGCCTGGGGGATGTTGCGCGCCTGGGCGAGCAACAGCGCGATCGTCAGCTCCGCCGCCGACAAGATGTTCGACTCCGGCGCGTTCACGACCATGACCCCGAGCCGGGTCGCCTCGTCGACGTCGACGTTGTCGAGGCCGACGCCGGCCCGGCCGACGACGACGAGGTCACGTCCCGCGGCAAGCACCGACGCGTCGACTCTCGTCGCCGAGCGGATGACGAGCGCCTCGGCCCCGGGCACCGCCGCCCGCAGCTCGTCCGGGGACAGCCCGAGCCGGACGTCGACGTCGTGCCCGGCGGCGGCCATCGCCTCGAGCCCGCGCGGCGAGAGCTCTTCGGTGACGAGGATGCGTGTCATGGACCTTGCTCCTTGGGCTCGGTTGGTGACCCGTTTCGCGGGTGCGGTCAGTCCCCGGACTCCCGCACGAGCGCCGCGAACCGGCCGATGCCGGTCGCGAGTTCGTCGTCGGAGAGCGCGTAGGAGAAACGGGCGTATCCGGGCGCACCGAAGGCCTCGCCGGGGACGAAGGCGACGTTCGCCCCGTCGAGCACGACCTCGGCGAGTTCGAGCGTCGTCGTCGGGCGCCGACCGGCAAAGGAGCGGCCGAGCACGCCGGCGAGCGAGGGGAAGGCGTAGAAGGCCCCCTGCGGGTTCGTGCACGTCACGCCCGGGATCTCGTTCAGCAGGCGGTGGATCGTCCGGCGCCGGCGGTCGAAGGCGGCGTGCATCGTCGCCACGGATTCCATGCCGCCCTCGAGGGCGGCGAGCGCGGCGAACTGGGCGACGTTGTTCACGTTCGACGTTTCCTGGCTCTGCAGGTTCGCCGCCGCGGCGACGATCGGTCGTGGCCCGATCATCCAGCCAACACGCCAACCGGTCATCGCGAAGGTCTTCGACACGCCGTTCACGACGATGCAGCGCTCGGCGAGCTCGGGCACGACGACCGGCATCGAATGCCGCTCGGCCCCTTCGTAGATGAAGTGCTCGTAGATCTCGTCGGTGACGACCCACCAGCCGCGCTCAGCGGCGAGCCGGCCGATCTCGGCCATCGCCTGCGCCGGGTAGACCGTGCCGGTCGGGTTGGAGGGCGAGACGAAAAGCAGCGCCTTCGTCCGCTTGGTCGCCGCCGCGGCGAGCCGCTCCGGCGTCACCGTGAACCCCGTCGCCTCGTCGGTCCGCACGATGACCGGCACCCCTCCCGCCAGCCGCACCGACTCCGGGTACGTCGTCCAGTAGGGCGCCGTGATCACCACCTCGTCACCCGGGTCGAGCAGCGTGGCGAAGGCGTTCGCCAGGGCGTGCTTCGCGCCGTTCGTGACGAGCACCTGGGCGGCCGTGACCTCGTAACCCGAGTCGCGCCCGGTCTTGGCGGCGATCGCCTCGCGCAGCGCCGGCAGACCCGCCGACGGCGTGTAGTGGTGGCACCTCGGGTCCCGGCAGGCGGCGGCGGCGGCCTCGACGATCGCCGCGGGCGTCGGGAAGTCGGGCTCGCCCGCGCCGAAGCTGATGACATCGACACCGGCATCTTGCAGGGCCTTCGCCTTGGCGTCGATGGCGAGCGTCGCCGAGGCCTCGACCGAGCCGATGCGACGCGACACACCCGACGCGGCCTTTGGTGGGCCCGCGGGGGCGTTTTTCGGCGCGAGATGAGAGTCGCGGCTCACAGCTGTCATGCTTGCACAGTCTGCTGCGAGGCGGCACCTCCGCCAAAAGCCGACCACTCACGAAGGAGAGCTACGTGTTCACGCCCGAGATCCCGAGTTCGATGCTCCCGTCGGACGGCCGCTTCGGCTCCGGACCGTCCAAGGTCCGCGCCGACGCCGTCGCCTCGCTGGCGCGGGTCGCGCCGGCCTACCTCGGGACCTCGCACCGCCGGGCCGGCGTGCGGGACGTCGTCGGGCGGGTCCGGGCGGGCCTCGCCGAGCTCTTCGCGCTGCCCGACGGCTACGAAATCGCGCTCGGAAACGGCGGCACGACGGCGTTTTTCGACCTGGCGACGTACTGTCTCGTCGAACGCCGCAGCCAGCACTGCTCGTTCGGCGACTTCTCCGCCCGGTTCGCCGCCGCCGCGGCCCGCGCCCCCCACCTCGAGGACCCCGAGATCATCACCGCCCCACCAGGGAGGCGGCCCGACCCGATCGCGGACGACGCCGTCGACACCTACGCGCTCACCCACAACGAGACGTCGACGGGCGTCACGATGCCGGTCGCGCGCCCGGTGGCCGCCGACGGCACGACCGCCGGCGGCCTCGTCATCGTCGACGCCACGTCGGCCGCCGGCTGCCTCGCCGTCGCAATGGCCGAGTGCGACGCCTACTACTTCGCACCGCAGAAGGGCTTCGGCTCCGAGGGCGGGCTGTGGCTCGCGGCGTGCTCCCCCGCCGCGGTGGAAAGGAGCGCGCGTCTCGCCGAGGCGGGCCGCTTCGTCCCGGCGTTCCTCGACCTCAACCTCGCCCTCGAGAACTCCCGGCTCAACCAGACCTACAACACGCCGGCGCTCGCCACGCTCTGGCTGCTCGCCGAGCAGGTCGACTGGATGAACGCCCAGGGCGGCCTCGGGTGGGCGACGGGCCGTTGCGACTCGTCGGCCGCGATCGTCTACGGCTGGGCCGAACGCTCGCAGTTCGCGACCCCCTTCGTCGAGAACCCCGCCGACCGCAGCCACTCGGTCGCGACGATCGACTTCGCCGACGAAATCGACGCCGCGGCGCTCGCTGCCGCGCTGCGCTCGAACGGCGTCGTCGACACCGAGCCCTACCGCAAGCTCGGCCGCAACCAGCTGCGGATCGCGATGTTCCCCGCGATCGAGCCCGCGGACCTCGAGGCGCTCACCGCCTGCATCGACTGGCTGGTCGACCGCCTCCCCTGGGAGCGCTAGCCCCCAGAGACGTCCTCGAAGCGCTGGCGGCCCGCGGCGATGAACGGCATCATCGCCCGCAGCTCGGCACCGACCTTCTCGATCTGGTGGTCCCGGCCCTTCTCGCGGAGCTCGGTGAAAAGCGGGCGCCCGCGCTCGTTCTCGGCGATCCACTCCGCGGCGAACCGCCCGTCCTGGATCTCGTCGAGGATCCGCCGCATCTCGGCGCGCACGGCATCGTTGATGACGCGGGGTCCCCGCGTCAGGTCCCCGTACTCGGCGGTGTCCGAGACGCTGAAGCGCATCCCCGAGATGCCCTGCTCGTACATCAGGTCGACGATGAGCTTCATCTCGTGCAGGCACTCGAAGTAGGCCGATTCCGGCTGGTAACCCGCCGCGACGAGCGTCTCGAAAGCAGCCGTCGCGAGGGCGGTCAGCCCGCCGCACAGCACGACCTGCTCGCCGAACAGATCCGTCTCGGTCTCCTCGGTGAACGTCGTCTCGAGCACGCCCGCCCGGGTCGCGCCGAGCGCGTCGGCATAGGCGAGGGCAAGCGCCTTGGCGCCACCCGACGGGTCCTGCGCCACGGCGATGAGGGCCGGCACGCCGCCACCTTCGGTGTAGGTCCGCCGCACGAGGTGGCCCGGCCCTTTCGGGGCGACCATCGCCACGTCGACCTCCGGCGGGGGCGTGATCGTCGCGAAGCGGATGTTGAACCCGTGGGCGAAAAGGATCGCATCGCCCGGGTCGAGGTGCGGCGCCATCTCGGCGGCGTAGACCCTCGACTGCTCGGTGTCGGGCAGCAGCACCATCACGACGTCGGCCTCGGCGGTCGCCTCATCGATGTCGAGCACGCGCAGTCCCGCGTCGGCCGCCTTCTTCCTCGACGACGAGTCGGGGCGGAGCCCGACCCGCACGTCGATCCCGCTGTCGCGCAGGTTGAGCGCGTGGGCGTGCCCCTGAGAGCCGTAGCCGAGGATGGCGACCTTGCGGTCGGCGATCGCGCTCCGGTCGGCGTCCTTTTCGTAGTAGAGCTTGGCCATCACTCGCTACCTCGTCTTTCCCGGTTGAGTCGTCGCGCGGTCCCGCGTCGACGCTGCCGACGATCCGATACCCGTCACGTCGCCGGGCTCAGTGTAGGAAGGCCGATCCGCCCCGTGCGCTGGAGCTCGACGATGCCGAAGCGCTCGAGTCCCGCCTCGAACCCGTCGAGCGCTCCGGTGTCGCCGACGGCCATGACCATCGTCTCGGCGGCGTTCTCCTCGATGACGCGGGCCCCGAACCCTGCGACGAGCTCGGCGAGCGCGGGGTCGCGGCTCGACACCTTGACGGTCGCGAGCAGCAGTTCGGCCTCACGGGCCCGGTCGGGGTGCAGCTCGCTGATCTCGACGACGTTGATGAGCTTGCCGAGCTGATCGACGATCTGGCTGAGTGGCGCCGACTCGACGTCGACGACGATCGAGATCCGCGAGAACCGCTCGTCCTGGGTCGGCGCGACGACGAGCGAGAAGATGTTGAACCCTCGCCTCGCGAACAATCCCGCGACGCGGGCGAGGACCCCCGCCCGGTTCTCCACGCGCACCGACAACAGGTGGTAGGGAGCCGCTCCGCTCGACGTCGCGTTCATTGCGCCTGCCCCATCTGGCTCGGGTGGACGACGATGTCGTCGTTCGACGCCCCCGCCGGCACCATCGGGTAGACGTGCTCGGTCACGTCGGTGCGGAAGTCGATGACGACGGAGCGATCGTCGATCTCGTTCGCCTTCTCGATCGCCGGCCGCACCTCCTCGGGCGCGGTCACCCGCAGGCCGACACAGCCCATCGACTCGGCCCAGCCGACGTAGTCGGGCAGGTCGGGCGAGAGGTACACCGCCGAGTAGCGCTCCTTGTAGAACATGTGCTGCCACTGGCGGACCATGCCGAGGTAGGCGTTGTTGAGGATGGCGATCTTCACGGGGATGTGCTCCATCGACATCGTGATGAGCTCCTGGGCGGTCATCTGGAAGCACCCGTCCCCGTCGATCGCCCAGACCATGCGGTCCGGCCGCCCGACCTTGGCTCCCATCGCCGCCGGGACGGCGAAGCCCATCGTGCCGAGCCCCCCGGAATTCACCCAGGTGCGCGGGTGCTCGAAACGCCAGAACTGCGACGCCCACATCTGGTGCTGGCCGACCCCGGACACGAGGATCGCGTCATCGGGCGTCGCGTCACGCAGCTGCTCGACGACGTACTGCGGCTTGATCGTGCTCCCGTCTCCCGTGTCGTAGGTGTAGGGGAACCGTTCCCGCCATTCATCGATCTGTGCCATCCAGGGCGCGAGCCGCGCCGGGTCGGGCGGTTCTTCCTCGCCGAGCGCGGCGACGAGCGCCTCGATCGCCAGCCGGCAGTCGGCGACGACCGCGACTTCCGGCCGGCGGACCTTGCCGATCTCCGCGGGGTCGATGTCGACGTGGATGACCTGGGCCTGCGGCGCGAAGGCCGAGACCTTGCCCGTCACCCGGTCGTCGAAGCGCGCGCCGAGCGACACGAGCAGGTCGGAGCGCTGGAACGCCATCACGGCCGCATACGAGCCGTGCATGCCCGGCATGCCGAGGCAGCGTCGGTCCGAGTCGGGGAAGGCGCCCCGCGCCATGAGCGTCGTCACGACGGGGATCCCCGTCGCCTCGACGAGGGCGGCGAGCGCGGCGGAGGCGTCCGCCTTGATGACGCCGCCCCCGACGTAGAAAACGGGGCGCTCGGCGGCCCGGATGAGCTCGACCGACCGCGCGATCGCCTCCCGGTCTGGCGACGCCGGCGGCGCGTAACCCGGCAGGTCGATCGGCGGTGCCTCCTCATATTCGACCCGCGTGTTGGCGATGTCCTTCGGGAAGTCGATCAGCACGGGCCCGGGCCGTCCCGTGGTCGCGATGTGGAAGGCCTCGGCGACGACACGTGGGATCTCGGTGGCGTCCTTCACGAGGTAGTTGTGCTTCGTCACCCCCATCGTGACGCCGGTCGTGTCGACCTCCTGGAAGGCGTCCGTGCCGATCGACCCCGCGGCGACCTGTCCGGCGACGACGACGAGCGGGACGGAGTCCATGTAGGCGTCGGCGAGCGCGGTGACGATGTTCGTCGCCCCTGGGCCGCTCGTCACGATGGCGACGCCCGGACGCCCCGTCACGTCGGCGTAACCCTCGGCGGCGTGCCCGGCGCCCTGCTCGTGGCGGACGTGGATGTGCCGGATCGTCGAGTCGAGGATCGGGTCGTACACCGGAAGGATGGCACCCCCCGGGAGGCCGAAGGCGACCTCGACGCCCTGCGCCTCGAGGCTCTTGATGAGAGCCTGTGCTCCAGTCACTTCCACTTTTCTCTCCGTTCCCCGAAGTCCTGCGTGCCGATTTGCGATAACTGCAAGGTCCCCCGACCGAAAGCCGAAAACAAAACGACCCCCCTTTCGGGAGGCCGGAAGCGCACGGACGGTTACAACCGCCGCGCGCTACCCAAGGACTACGACAGTCGACAAAGTCTGCGGCGTTTTCTCCATCCCGAAAAGTCTCCCAGACACGATCCCGTTCGGCAAGCCGACGCCGAAGCCGCGCTCAGGGCTCAGTCACCGCCCCGCGCTCCGCTCCGGTGACGAGTCGCGCGTACTTCGCGAGCACGCCGGCCGAATAGCGCGCCGGGGGCGGGTCCCACGTCGCGCGGCGACGCGCGAGCTCGGTGGCGGGGACGTCGAGATCGATCGACCCGGCCGCGGCGTCGATCTCGACACGGTCGCCGTCGGCGACGAGCGCGATCGGGCCGCCGACGACCGCCTCGGGGGCGACGTGGCCGATGCAGAACCCCTGGGTCCCGCCGGAGAAGCGGCCGTCCGTGACGAGCGCGCAGTCGCGATCGCGACCCGCCCCGACGAGCGCGCCGGTGATCGAGAGCATCTCCCGCATCCCGGGACCTCCCTTCGGGCCCTCGTAGCGGATGACGAGGACGGTGCCGGGCGTGATCGAACCGGCAAGGATCGCCTCCATCGCCGACTCCTCGCCGTCGAAGACCCGCGCCGGGCCCGCGAAGCGGTCGATGTCGGCCCCGGCGATCTTCACGACGGCGCCCGCGGGGGCGAGGGACCCGCGCAGCACGACGATGCCGCGGGAGTGGATCGGCGCGCCGAAGTCGTGCACGACCGTGCCGTCGGGGGCGGGGGGCCCGAGCCGTTCGAGGTTCTCGGCGACGCTCCGCCCGGTCACGGTCAGGCAGTCGACGTTGATGAGCCCTTCTCCGGCGAGCATCCGCATCACGACGGGCACGCCGCCGACGCGGTCGAGGTCGACCATGTGGAACTTGCCATGGGGCTTCATGTCGGCGAGGTGCGGCACGCGCGACCCCACCCGGTTGAAGTCGTCGAGCGACAGATCGACGTGCGCCTCGTTGGCGATCGCAAGAAGGTGCAGCACGGCGTTCGTCGAGCCCCCGAGCGCCATCGTCACGGCGATGGCGTTCTCGAAGGCCTGCTTCGTCATGATCTGGCGGGGCCGGATGTCCTTTTCGAGCAGCTTCACGACGACCCGACCCGATTCGTAGGCGAGGTCGTCGCGACGGGGATCCACGGCCGGCGGCGTCGCCCCCGACGGCAGTGCCATGCCGAGGGCTTCGGCGACCGAGGCCATCGTGTTCGCCGTGAACATCCCGGCGCACGACCCCTCGGTCGGGCAGGCGTGGGCCTCGATCTCGTGGAGGGTCGCGTCGTCGATGTCGCCGTGGGCGTGTGCGCCGACCGCTTCGAACACGCTCGTGATGTCGAGGGTCCGATCCAGCCAATGTCCCGGCAGGATCGTGCCGGCATAGACGAAGACCATCGGCAGGTCGAGTCGGGCCGCGGCCATGAGCATGCCGGGAAGGGACTTGTCGCAACCGGCGAGTCCGACGAAGGCGTCGAACCGTTCGGCGTGCATCATCGTCTCGACCGAGTCGGCGATCACCTCCCGGCTAACGAGCGAGGCCCGCATCCCCTCGTGCCCCATCGCGATCCCGTCCGAGACGGCGATCGTCACGAACTCAATTGGGTAACCACCCTCGTCGCGTACGCCCTGCTTCGCGCGGGCGGCGAGCCGCTTGAGCGGCAGATTGCACGGCGTGACCTCGTTCCACGTCGATGCGATCCCGACCTGCGGGAGGCCGAAGTCGTCGTCGGTCATACCGATGGCGCGCAGCATCGCCCGGGCGCCAGCGCGCCGCGGCCACTCGGTCACGTCCTGGCTGTGGATCTTCAGGGAGTTGCCGCGAGGATGTGCCGCGTCATCCGGTCGGTTCTTTGCCATGGCGACCACACTAGGCAACGACTGCCTAGCGGTCAGCTCCGGCGGCGGGCCTCCAACGAGGCGGCGACGGCCTTGCCGTTCGCCCGGCCCCGGGTCGCGCGCATCACCTCGCCGAGGAGGAACTGGGCGATCTTCGCGTCGCCTTCTTTGAAGCGGGCCCACTCTGCCGGGTGTGCGGCGAGCACGGAAACGATCGCCGCGTCGAGGTCGGCGTCGCCGAGGGCCTCGAATCCGAGACGAGCCGCGATCTCGGCGGGTTCGCCACCGCCCTCGAGCATCGCGGCAAGCACCGTCTTCGACTGGGTCGCCGACAACTTGCCCGTCGATTCGAGCTTCACGAGCGCGGCGAAGGCCTCCGAGGAAAGGGCACGGGCGTCGGCGGGGCGGTTCGCGGCCTCGTTCGCAGCCCGGGCGAGCGCAAGGCGCGGATCGGCGCCGTGGTCGGCCGCGCCCCGCACGAGGTCGTCGAGTCCGAGCCCGACGACGGTGGCGAGCTGGTCGACCGGGGCCGGCGATCCGTCGGCGGCGACGAGCCCGGCGAGCCGGTGTCGGCGCGCCGCCGGGAGCGGACCGAGGCCCGCGACCACCGCCGCGATCAATGCAGCCGACGGGGCGAGCGGCACGAGGTCGGGCTCGGTGAAGTAGCGGTAGTCGTAGGCCTCCTCTTTCGAGCGCAACGGCGACGTGAGGCCTTCGTCCTCATTCCAGTGCCGGGTCTCCTGCACGACCCTCCCACCCGATTCGAGCAAGGCGATCTGGCGTGCCGCCTCGTAGTCGACGGCACGCCCGAGCGACCGCAGCGAGTTGAGGTTCTTCACCTCGCAGCGCGTCCCGTACTCGGCGTCGCCCGCCCGGCGGACCGAGATGTTGGCGTCGACGCGCAGCGAGCCCTCCTCCATGCGTCCGTCGGAGGCGCCGGTCGCGACGAGGATGGCCCGCAGCTCGTTCACATAGCTGCGGGCCTGCTCTGCCGAACGGATATCCGGCTCGGAGACGATCTCGACGAGCGGCACGCCGGCCCGGTTGTAGTCGACGAGCGAGTAGTCGGCGTCGTGGATCCGCCCTCCCCCGCCGACGTGGGTCGTCTTGCCGGTGTCCTCCTCGATGTGGGCCCGGACGATGCCGACGACCGAGCCGTCGGCGAGCTCGACGCGCCCGCCGACGTTGATCGGCGCGTCGTACTGGCTGATCTGGTAGTCCTTCGGCATGTCCGGGTAGAAGTAGTTCTTCCGGTGGAACACGGACGCCTCGACGCTCGAGCCGAGCGCCGAACCGATGGCGATCGCGAACTCGACGGCGCGGGCATTGAGGACCGGCAGCGATCCCGGGAGGCCGAGACACACCGGGCAGACGTTCGTGTTCGGTTCGGCACCGAACGCGTTCGGGCACGAGCAGAAGAGCTTCGTCGCGGTCGACAGCTCGCAGTGCACCTCGAGCCCGACGACGATCTCCCAGCCGGGACCGGGTGAGGTGTCCGGTGTCATCGCGCGACCTTCGTCGCGCGCGGCTCGATCGGCCCGCGCGCCTGCGGATCTGCGCCGCGCTCGATCACGGCCGCGGCACGGAACATCGCGCCCTCACCGAGGGCCGGCGCGAGTACCTGGACCCCGACCGGGAGCCCCTCGGAGAGCGAGAACGGCACGCTCACCGCCGGGTGGCCGGCAAGGTTCGTCGGGATCGTGTAGAGGTCGGACAGGTACATCGCGAGCGGGTCGGTCGCCTTGGCGCCGATCTCGAAGGCGACGGTCGGCGAGGTCGGGCCGACGAGGACGTCGAAACGCTCGTAGGCGTCGGCGAAGCCGCGGGCAACGAGCGTGCGCACGCGCTGGGCCTGGCCGTAGTAGGCGTCGTAGTAGCCGGCGGAGAGCACGTAGGTGCCGAGCATGATCCGCCGCTTCACCTCGGGGCCGAATCCCGCCGAGCGCGTGCGCCCGTTCATCCCCGTGACGTCCGGGCCGTCGACGCGCAACCCGTAGCGCACGCCGTCATAGCGCGCGAGGTTCGACGACGCCTCGGCCGGGGCCACGAGGTAGTAGGCGGACAGTCCGAGCATGAGGGCGGGGATGGCGACCTCCTCGACGACCGCGCCGGCGCGGCCCAGCACGTCGGCCGCGGCGCGCACCGCCGCGACGCATGAGGGGCTCGCGTCGGCGAGGAAATCCGAGATGACCCCGACGCGCAGGCCCGCGACCCCCTCGTCGAGACGTGGCGAGACCGGTTCGAACCCGACCGCGAGCGACGTCGAGTCCGCCGGATCGTGACCGGCGATGACGTCGAGGAGCGCCGCGGCGTCCGCGACGGTCGCCGCGAACGGACCGATCTGGTCGAGCGAGCTCGCGAAGGCGATGAGCCCGTAACGCGAGACGAGGCCGTAGGTCGGCTTCATGCCGACGACGCCGCAGAGCGAGGCCGGCTGGCGGACCGAGCCCCCTGTGTCCGAGCCGAGCGCGAGCGGCACGAGGCCCGCCGCCACCGCGGCGGCGCTCCCCCCGGACGAACCCCCCGGCACGCGGCCCGGGTCCCAGGGGTTGCGGGTCGGACCGAACGCGGAGTTCTCGGTCGAGGACCCCATGGCGAACTCGTCGAGATTCGTCTTGCCGACGACCACCGCGCCCGCGGCGACGACGGAACGCACCACCGTCGCGTCGTACGGCGGCAGCCAGCCCTCGAGGATCCTCGACCCGGCCGTCGTCACGACCCCCCGGGTGCACAGGTTGTCCTTCAGGGCGATCGGCACGCCGGCGAGCGGGCCCGGGTCACGGCCTGCCGCCACCGCAGCGTCGACCCCGTCGGCCGCGGCGAGGGCCGCGTCGGCGGTCACCGTGTTGAAGCAGTGGAGCTCGCCCTCGAAGGTCTCGATGCGGGCGAGCGCAGCCTCGGCGACCTGGCGGGCGCGCACCTCGCCCGCGCGCACCGCCCGGGCGGTCGCGAGCGCGCCGACGGGGATATCCCGCGCCGCGCCGCTCACGGCGCCTCACCCAGGATCGGCGGAACCCGGAACCGGCCCGCCTCGGCGAGCGGCGCCTGAGCGAGCACCTCGTCGCGGTCGAGCGTCGATCCGGGAGTGTCCGGCCGCAGCACGTTCTCGAGCTCGAGCGGGTGCGCCGTGGGCGGCACGTCGGTCGTGTCGAGCCCGGTCACCGCGGCGACGTGGTCGAGGATCGAGGCCAGCTGCGCGGCATAGAGGTCGACCTCGCCGGGTTCGAGATCGAGGCGGGCGAGGCGGGCGACGTAGACGACGTCGTCTCGGGAGAACGACTCGGTCACGGCCGGCACCCGCGATCCACTCGACGAGCGAGCGGCGACGGACACTCCAACGCGGGCAGGCGGACGATCACGCCCTCATCGTACTGAGCCGCCAGAAGGCGCAGAAACGTCCGGTAGTCTGCGCCGCGGGCGACATCACGGGGGTGCCCGCCCAAAAGGAGCCCGGTGGCGACGAGGTACGCGTTCTTGAGCGACGCCTGGTTGGAAGCGGCCCGGGCGATCTACGCCCGCTACGCCGGCGAGGCCGCGCCGACGGCGGCGAGCGTCCGGATCAACCTCGTCGTCGAGGGCGTCCCCTTCGGCTCGGGCACGCTCGACGCGCACGTCGACACCTCGACCGGTGTCGCCGACGTCGAGCTCGGACACCTCGACGCACCCGAACTCACCGTCAGCCTCGACTACGCGCTCGCCCGGACGGTCCTCGTCGAGGGCGACGTCCAGGCGGGATTCGAAGCCTTCATGGCCGGACGGGTCCGGATGGAGGGCGACGTGACGAAGCTCCTCGGCTTCCAACAGGCGACGCCGACCCCGCGTCAGGCGGACTTCGCCGAGGAGATCCGCGCGATCACCGAGTGACGGCGCCCCCGGGGCCGATCTCGCCGGTCTCGAGCAAGCGGATGAAACCGGCCTCGTCGAGAACCGGGATCCCGAGCGCATCGGCCTTGGCGGTCTTTGACGCCCCGGGCTCCGCCCCGACGACGAGCGCCGTCGTCTTGGCCGACACCGACCCGGGCGACTTGCCTCCCCGGGCGACGATCGCCACCTCGGCCTCGTCACGGGTGAATCCCTCGAGGGTCCCGGTGACGACGACGGACCGGCCGGAAAGCGTCTGGGCGAGCTCGGGGACCACTCCGCGGTGCCGATCCGAGGCGAAGCTCACGCCAGCGTCCCGCAGCTTTCCGATCACCGCCCGGTTGCTCTCCTCGGCGAAGAACGCGCCGACGCTCTGCGCGATGACGGCCCCCACGCCCTCGACGGCGGAGAGCTCCGCCTCGTCGGCCGCGCCGAGCTCGTCGAGGTCGGCGAACCGGGCGGCGAGCGCGTCGGCGACGGTCCCGCCGACGTGGCGGATCGACAGCCCGACGAGGAGACGCGACAGCCCGCGGGTCTTCGACGCGGTGATCGCCGCGACGAGGTTCGCCGCCGAGATCTCCCCGAATCCCTCGAGGGGCGCGAGCCGACCGGCGTCGAGCGCGTAGACGTCAGCGACGTCGGCGAGCATCCCCGCCCCGACGAGCTGGGTGACGCGCTGCTCCCCGAGACCCTCGATGTCCATCGCGGCGCGCCCGGCAAAGTGCGCGAGCCGCTGCACGCGCTGGGCCGCGCATTCGAGGTTCACGCAGTAGGTGTCCGCCTCGCTCTCGAGGCGGACGAGCGGGCTGGCGCAGCTCGGGCAGCGCTTCGGAAAGCGCCAGGGTCTGCTCCCGGCGGGGCGCAGCGACGCGACGGCGCCGATCACCTCGGGGATGACATCGCCCGCCTTGCGCACGATCACCGTGTCGCCCGGGCGGACGTCTTTCTCGCGGACCTGGTCCTCGTTGTGGAGCGTCGCGTACTCGACGGTCGACCCGGCGACGACGACCGGGGTGAGCTTGGCGTACGGCGTCGCCCTCCCCGTCCGGCCGATCGAGACGGCGATGTCCTCGAGGAGCGTCGTGCGCTCCTCGGGCGGGAACTTGTAGGCGATCGCCCAGCGCGGCGCCCGCGAGGTCGCGCCGAGCGACCGTTGGAGCGCGAGGTCGTCGACCTTGGCGACGACGCCGTCGATCTCGTAGTCGAGGTCGTGACGGTGCTCCTGTAGGCGGCGGCAGAACTCGTAGATCGCGTCGAGGCCCTCCGCCGCCCGGATCTCGGGGTTGACCGGCAACCCGGCGCGCCCCACGAGCGCGAGCGAGACGGTCTGCGAGTCGAGTCCGGCGCCGCGCGGCCCGGCGGCCCCCCCGTCGACCTCGCCGATCTGGTAGGCCCAGAACGAGAGCGGCCGCGCCGCGGTGACGGTCGGGTCCTTCTGGCGCAGCGACCCGGCGGCGGAGTTGCGGGGGTTGGCGAACGGCCGGAGCCCGGCCTCGACCTGCCGCCGGTTGAGCTCCTCGAACGCCGAGATCGGCAGGTAGATCTCACCGCGCACCTCGAGGACCGCGGGCACGTCGCGGGAGGCGAGCGTGAGCTTTTCCGGGATCGCCCGGATCGTGCGGACGTTCGCTGTCACGTCCTCGCCGGTCGTCCCGTCGCCCCGGGTCGCGGCCTGGACGAGCTGGCCGCGCTCGTAGCGGAGCGAGACGGCGAGCCCGTCGATCTTCGGCTCGCAGACATAGCGCACCGGTGCGGCCGCCGCGCCGGGCGTCGCGGCGAGCAGCCGCTCGACGCGCTCGCCCCAGGACTCGAACTCCTCGAGGCTGAACACATTGTCGAGGCTCATCATCCGCACGGCGTGGCGCACGGGGGCGAACTGCGCCGCGGGCGCGGCTCCGACCTGGTCCGCGACCGACTCGGGCTCGGCGAGCTCGGGATGGTTGGCCTCGAGGCGCCGCAGCTCGACGACGAGGGCGTCGTACTCGGCGTCGGCGATCTCCGGCGCGTCCAGGCGGTGGTAGCGGTCGGCGTGGTAGCGGATGAGCTCCCGGAGCTCCGCTGCCCGTACCACCGGATCGGCACCGAGGCGCGCGGCGTGCTCGGCCGCCAACCCCTCGACGAGCGGGGCCGCGTCGTCGGCGCCCGTCGTCATCGGGCGATCCCCGAGCCGACGACGACGTCGCCCAGGTAACAGGCGACGACCTGGCCGGGTGCGACCCGCTTCTCGCGGCAGGCGAACTCGATCCCCGCCGCGGTGACGGTCGCGGCAAGCGGCGCGCCGTGGGCGCTCACCTGGGCGACGACGGGCGTGCCCACCGGCAGCGGCTCGGCGAACCAGGTGCGGTCGGCGAACTCCACACCGCCGACCAGCAGCTCCTCGAGCCCACCGGCGAAAACGGTCGACGTGGCGAGGTCGACGTCGACGGCGTAGCGCCGACCGGCGCCAGCGGCACCGAGGCCGCGGCGCTGGCCGACGGTGACGAGCTCGATCGCCGGGAGCGTCGCCAGCTCAGCACCAGTCAGACAGTCGACGACGCGCCCGGCGTGCAACGGGATCCGTTCGGCGAGGAACGCCGAGCGCCCGAGCCCCGGGGACCGGGAAGCGATGAAGCACACGTCCTGACTGTCAGGCTTGGTGGCCGTGCGCAGGCCGAAACGCCCGGCAAGTTCGCGCACGACCGTCTTCGGGTACTCCCCGACCGGCATGACGACCTGGCGGAGGTCGTCCGCCCGCAAGGTCGCCAGCACGTAGGACTGGTCCTTTCGACGGTCGGCGCCCCGGCGCAGGGTCACCCTGCCGTCCGCCACGGTGACCCGGGCGTGGTGCCCCGTCGCGAGCGCGTCGAAGCCGAGCCGGCGGGCGCGCCCGACGAGACGGCCGAACTTCACACGGCGGTTGCACTCGACACAGGGATTCGGTGTCCGGCCCGCGGCGTGGTCCGCGACGTACGGCCCGACCACGTCGGCCTCGAACTCCTCGGTGAAGTTGAAGACCCGATGGTCGATGCCGAGGTGGTCCGCGACCCGGCGCGCGTCGTCGACGTCGGCGACCGAGCAGCAACCGGAGTCGCCGGACCCGCCCCACAACTTCAGGGTCGCGCCGACGACCTCGTGGCCCGCCTCGACGAGCAGCGCCGCCGCAACCGACGAATCGACTCCGCCCGACATCGCGACGAGGACGCGCACCGCCTCAGTCTCCCATCGCGTCCTGTCGGGCGAGCGACGCGACCGCCCTGGCGACGACCTCGCGGGCGTAGTCGATCTCGTCGTCGGTCGTCGCCGGACCGAGCGTGAACCGCACCGCCTCCCGCGCTTCGGGGCCCTTCCACCCCATCGCCCGCAGCACGTGGCTCGGCTCGATGGCCCCCGAGGAGCACGCCGAACCGGCCGAGGCGGCGACGCCCGCCTCGTCGAGGAGGACGAGGAGCTCCTCGGCGAGCACGCCGAGGAACCGGACGTGGGCGTGCCCGGGCGCGACGAGCGACCGGGGCACCGACTCCACCATCTCCGGCACCACAGCCGCCAGCCCGTCGAGGAACCGGTCGCGGCGCGCGGCCGTCGTCTGACAGGCCGCCTCCCGCTCGGCGTCCGCCAGCCTCGCGGCCGTCGCCATCGCGACGATCCCGGCGACGTTCTCCGTCCCGGGCCGCAGGCTCCGCTCCTGGCCGCCGCCCACACAGAGCGGGGTGAGCGCCCCCGAGGCGCGTCCGCGCACGACGAGAGCGCCGACCCCCTTCGGCCCGCCGAACTTGTGGGCCGAGACCGACACGAGGTCGCACCCCGCCAGCTGCCCGGCCACGTCGCACCACGCGAACGCCTGGACGGCGTCGCTGTGGACGATGGCCCGCGGCGCGCGCCTTTGCACCTCGGCGAGGAGCTCGGCGAGCGGCTGGACTGTTCCCACCTCGTTGTTCACCGTCATCACGCTCACGAGCGTCACCGTCCCGTCGAGCGCCCGGGCGAGCTCGCCGGGTCCGACGATCCCCTCGGCCGTCGGCTTCACGAGCCGTGCCACGACGCGGCGCGCCGGGTTGAGGACCGCGTGGTGTTCGATCGCCGTCGTGACGACGGTCCCACCGATCCGGCTGTGCACGCCGAGCACGGCGAGGTTGTCCGCCTCGGTCCCGCCGGAGGTGAACACGACCTCGCCCGGCGCGCAGCCGAGCACCGACGCCATCTCGTCCCGGGCGTCGTCGAGCGCGCGGCGCGCGCGGCGCGCCGTCGCGTACGCGCCCGACGGGTTCCCGAACTCGGCCGACAGGTACGGCAGCATCGCCGCGACGGCCTCAGCGCGCATCGGCGTCGTCGCAGCATGGTCGAGGTAGGCGCCGTGACGCGGCGGAATCGATCCCGGTTGCTCGTCGTTCATCGCCGTCCAGTCCACTCGAAAACGCCGTTCGCGCGCCCATCGGGGGCCGCCGCGCCGGTCTCAGGCGTCGGAGAACCCCGACCCGTGGAGGTGCTCGCGGGCCGCGGTGAGCACCCCGAGCAGCTCCTCGACGATCCCGCCGTCCGCCGGCAGCAGCCGCCCGACACCACGCGTGGCGACGTAGCCGTCGAGGAAGGCGCGCCGGTTGCGCGTCACCCAGGCCCTCGCGAGACGGTCGGCGGCGTCGACCTCGTCGACCGGTCGCTGGGCGAGCGCCTCCCGGGCGGTCCGACCGACCGAGAACCACATGTCGGCGAGATCCTCAATCGGCGTGCCCGTGCGGGGGGCGAGCGAGGCGCGCGGCAGCGGGTCGGCGAACAACGGGTCGTCGCCGAACCCGACGACGACCCAGCCGCCGTCGGTGCGCATCACCCGGCGCAGGTGGAAGTCGCCATGGACCCGGATCGCCGCACCGGCCGCCCCCGGACCGAGGCCACGGAGACGCCCGACGAGCCCGGGCGCCGCGCGCTCCCGCCCGGCGGGGCGCCGGCGGACGGCCCCGGCCGCGGTGAGCGGCGCGATCTGATCGGCGAGCGCCGCGGCCGTGACCTCGGACGCCCCGAAGGCGTCGACGAGCGCGAGGTGCAGACGCGCCGCCGTCGACCCGAGACGGCGCATCTCCGAGGCGAGATCCCCCCCGGCCGACGCCACCACCGCGGCGGCGTCGAACTCGAGCCCGGGCTCAAATGCCGACGGACCCGCGCCGTCGGACCGGTCGTGTCCCGAGGCGCGCGCCAGAAGGTCGCGGAGCGACGTCAACGCCAGCAGCCGTCCCTCGAGCGCCGAGGGGAGGAACTCGCGCACGAGCGCGAGGTCGAACCCGTCGGCGGCCCAGGCGGCGACCGGCGCCAGGATCGCGTTGAACCCGACGGAGTCGAGCCCCATCAACACCTCGATCTCCGGTCTCGTCGTGTCCTCGAGCACCCGGTAACACTTCATGAGCAGACGTCCGTCGTAGACGAGCGAGGCGTGCGACACGGCGGTCGCGACCTGCCGGACGCGCGTCGCCGTCTCCCGGCCCCCGGTCGCCCGGCGGAGCAGCTCGAGGGCGAGGGCGTCGTCGGCGAGGGCGTCGTAGACGAGCACGGAACGTCCGTCCTCGAGCGCGGTGCCGAAGATCGCGCCCTCCCGCCCGTGGAGCGCCCGGGTCGCCTCGGCCGCCTCCCGCCATCCGGCGAAGACGCTGAAATGACGGCCGCGGCAGGCGAGCAGCAACCGGCACAAGGGCGGGGATGTCTCGCGGAGCACCTCGGCCCCGACGAGCTCGATCTCGCCGGCGCGGGCGCCCGGGATCGTCAGCTGGAACCAGCTCTGGCGGTCGAGATACGACCGGGCGAGCGCCCCCAGCTCCTCGTGGGCGAGCACGTCGGTCAGCGCCCCTCGACCTGCAGCCAAAAGAATCCGTGCGGCCCGAGGGTGACGGGGTAGCCCTCGAGCCCGATCGGCGGGAACGTCGAGCGGCCGATGAGCTCGACCGGGGGCGTCCCTCTCCAGCGGATGAGGCTGAGCTCCGTCGCCTGGGCGAAGCGCGAGAGATTGTTCACGCACACGATGGAGTGCGTCCCGCCCGTCACGGGGTCCTTCGTCGTCCGCAGGTAGACGAGCACCGAGGGGTTGTCGGCCGACAGGACCTCGATCGACCCGGTCGCGAAGACCGGATGCTGGCGGCGCACGGCGATCATCCGGTGCAGCCAGTGCAAGAAAGACGACGGGTCCCGCATCGAGGCCTCGACGTTCACCGAGGCGTAGCCGTAGACGGGGTCCATGAGCGGCGGGAGGAAGAGCTGGGCGAAGTCGGCCGTCGAGAACCCGGCGTTGCGGTCCGGGGTCCACTGCATCGGCGTCCTCACCGTGTCGCGGTCCCCGAGGTAGATGTTGTCCCCCATGCCGATCTCGTCGCCGTAGTAGAGGACCGGCGCCCCCGGGAGCGACAACAGGAGCGCGAACAACAGCTCGGCGACGCCGCGGTCGTTCTCGACGAGGGTGGCGAGCCGGCGGCGGATCCCGAGGTTCTTGCGCATCCGGGGGTCACCCGCGTATTCGGCGTACATGTAGTCGCGTTCCTCGTCGGTGACCATCTCGAGCGTGAGCTCGTCGTGGTTGCGCAGGAAGATCCCCCACTGGCAACCGTCCGGGATCGGCGGCGTCTGGGCGAGGATCTCGGTGATCGGAAAGCGCTGCTCGCGCCGGATCGCCATGAACATCCGGGGCATGAGCGGGAAGTGGAAGCACATGTGGCACTCGTCGCCTTCGCCGAAGTAGTCGGCGACGTCGTAGGGCCACTGGTTCACCTCGGCGAGCAGCACCCGATTCGGGTAGTCGCGGTCGATCTCGGCGCGGATCTGCCGCAGGAACTCGTGCGTCTCGGGCAGGTTCTCTCCTGAGGTGCCCTCGCGCTGGAAAAGGAACGCCGCGGCGTCGAGACGGAAGCCGTCGACCCCCAGGTCGAGCCAGAAGCGCATGACCTCCATCAACGCGGCGCGCACGTCGGGGTTGTCGAGGTTGAGGTCGGGCTGGAAGTGGAAGAACCGGTGCCAGTAGTACTGCTGGCGGACCGCGTCCCAGGTCCAGTTCGACGACTCCGAATCCGAGAAGATCACGCGGATGTTCGCGTACCGCTTGTCGGTGTCGCTCCAGACGTACCAGTCGGCCTTCGGGTTGTCCCGCGACGACCGGGATTCGACGAACCACGGGTGGACGTCGCTCGTGTGGTTGAGGACGAGGTCGATGATGACCCGGATCCCTCGGTCGTGCGCCTCGCCGACGAGGCGGGCCATGTCGTCGAGGCTCCCGAACTCCGGCGCGACGTCGAAGTAGTCGGCCACGTCGTAACCGCCGTCGCGCATCGGCGAGGGGTAGAACGGAAGCAACCACAGGCAGTCGACGCCGAGCCAGGTGAGGTAGTCGAGCTTCTCGATGACCCCGGTGAGGTCGCCCGTCCCGTCGCCATTCGAGTCGAAAAACGCCCGCGTCGACAGCTCGTAGAAGACGGCCCACTCGTACCAGCGGGGGTCGTCATCGGCGAGGCGCCAACCCGTCGGGGAGAGCGTCTGCTGGTGGGCCGCGCGACGTCGTCGCGCGCCGGGTCCGTTCACGTTGGTGATCGCGTCGCCTCAGGCCCCGGCGGGCGGGCGGCCGTCGCCGCGGGTGATGTCGGCTCCGAGGGTCCGCAGCTTGCCGTCGAAGTCCTCGTAACCCCGGTCGATGTGCTCGACCCCGGTGACGATCGTCTCTCCCTCGGCGACGAGGCCCGCGAGGACGAGCGCCGCGCCGGCCCGGATGTCGGGAGCCCGCACGGGCGCGCCGGACAGCCGCTCGACCCCGCGCACGACGGCGTGGTGACCCTCGGTGCGGATGTCCGCGCCCATGCGGCGCAGCTCGTCGACGTAGCGGAAGCGGCCCGCGTAGATGTTCTCGCTCACGATCGCCACGCCCGAGGCCACGGCGAGGACGGTGACGAGCAGCGGTTTGTAGTCGGTCGCCACGCCCGGATACGGGAGCGTGGAGACGTCGACCGCCACCGGCCGCCCGGCTGAGTGGACGGTGACCCCGGTCGCCGTCGGCTCGATGCCGACCCCCATCGCCACGAGCTTCTCGAGGTACATGTCCATGTGCTCGTGGTGCGCGCCGCGCACGTGGACCTCGCCGCCGGCGATGGCGGCCGCGGCTAGGAACGTCGCGGCCTCGACGCGGTCAGCAACCGCCCGGTGCGCGGCCGGATGGAGCTCGTCGACACCCTCGATCTCGATCCGCGAGGTCCCCGCCCCGGCGATGCGCGCGCCCATCGCCGTCAAAAGCGCGGCGAGATCTGTCACCTCGGGCTCCCGGGCGGCGTTCTCGATCACGGTCGTGCCCTTGGCGAGGACAGCCGCGGCGAGGATGTTGTCCGTCGCCGTGTGACTCGGGTACTCGAGGACGATGCGGGCACCGACGAAGCGGTCGCACCGGCCCTCGACGTAGCCGTGCTCCGTCGTGAACTCGGCGCCGAGCTCCGCAAGCGCCCGGAGGTGGATGTCGATCGGCCGGGAGCCGAAATCGTCGCCTCCCGGCAGCGAGACCCGCGCGAAATGGTGACGGGCGAGCAGGGGTCCGAGCACGACGATCGAGGCCCGCATCTTCTCCACGAGCTCGTAGGGCGCGACGGGCGTGCAGACCGCCGGGGCGGTGACGAGGACGGCACCGGTCTCGTCCCGCCGGACCTCGGCGCCGATCGCCGTCAGGACCTCCGCCATGATCTCCACGTCGGTGATGCGCGGAACGTTCTCGATCCGGGTGGTCCCCTCGGCGAGCAGCGACGCGGCCATGAGCTTCAGGACCGAGTTCTTGGCCCCCTGGACCGAGATCTCGCCACGAAGTCGCCCGGCCGGGCGCACGGTGAACTGCTGCATCGCCTCGACGCTACCGCCCCTCCGGGGCGCGGTTGAGCGCTTGTGGCGGTCTGCGCCGACGCCGGGGCCTTCAGCGGACCGATCGCCCAAGCGTCACGTGGGGTTTCCGGGGGCCGCCCGCGACAACAGCCTCCCGGACATAGCCGCGATGGGCGAGGAAGCCTTCGACGGGCCCGCCGTCCGTGGCGGCGAAGACGACCCGGGTGCACCCGCGCGCCGTGGCCGCCCGTTCGGCGACCGCGACGAGCTGTCCGCCGATGCCCTCGCCGCGGAAGGCGGCGTCGACGCGTATCCGGCGGACCTCGACCGTCGCGCCGCGAACCGACCCCACGACCGCCCCGACCGGCCGGCCGGCGGCGTAGGCGACGAGCACGAACCGTTCCCCGGCCGCCGTGTCCTTTTCCGGTCCGAGCGGCTCCTCGCCCGGTGTGGCCTCCGCCCACGCCCAAGTCTCGGGGTCGAGGATCGTCGAGCCGACGAAGTCGAGCTCGCGTCCTCCCCGACCGACCGTCGTCCCCGATCCGAGGGCGACGTCGGCGATAACGTGCCAGGGGTGGCGCGGGGCCGCGTCGTCCTGCTCGCAGAGCACGACGGTCGCGAGCGACACGGGCAGCTTGAACCCGTCGAGCATGGTGAGCGCGCCAGCGATCCGGGCCCTGTCGACCCGGCCGCCGATCGTGACGTGCGGGACGAAGGGCCGTCCGGGGCGCGCGACACCCGGCACGAGCGGCGGCTGGCTGAGCCGGCGGCGCAGGTCGGCGATCCGCGCCGTGTCCCCGCCCACCTCGAGGTAGACGACGGGGGTTCGCGGGGCGAACGTGCGCGCCGGCCCGAGCACGACCTCGGCGGGATCCTCAGCCGCGACGCCGCGGACGAGCCGGAGCACCTCGGCGAGCTCTGCCTCGCGGACGTTGACGGGTGGGACGAGCGTGACGTGCGGGTCGATGCGGCCGAGCCCGGAGCCGCCGAGGGCGCGCCGCAGGCCGTCGATCTCGCGGGCCTCGTCGCCGGCGACGGTCATGGCGACGAGCAGGCGCCGGCGGGTCGCCGGTGCGCCGGCGCGCCCGGGCACGCCGGCGGGGGTGGGACCCCGGCCGGCCGTCACGACCGGGCGGTGGCCCCCGCCGCCTCGAGACGGACTCGGGCGCGCCGGGCGGCCACCTGCGCCGGGTCGTCGGCGCGCGGGCCGGGCACGGCCCCGGGAACCGGGTGACCGGGCGCCGTCGCCACCTCGGTTGGCGACGGCGCGGCATTGATCCGCTCCTCAGCCGCGGCGAGCGCGGCGCGGGCGCGCCCGACGTCGATCTCCGGGCCGAGCTCGGCCGCGGGCGCCATGATGACGACGCCGCGGCGATCGACGTGCACGAAACCGCCGTGGACCGCGGCACGCAGTTTCGCCGGCGCCCCGGCGGTCCCGTCGCCACCGTCGCCGTCCGCGCTCCCGATGCGCACGACGGTCACGTCCACGACGCCGACGTAGTCCTCGTGGCGGGCGAGGAAGGTGATCTCACCTTCCGTCGTGCGCAGCGAGACTTCGCCCGCATCACCGGAGTACAGCGTCCGCTCCGGCGTGAGGAGCTCGACGTGGAACGGCGTCCCCACAGCCCGCGTCCCCTCAGGCGCTCTCGAGCTGCTTGGACTTCGCGTGGACGTCGTCGACGCCGCCGGCGTTCAGGAACGCCTGCTCCGGGATGTCGTCGAGGTCCCCGCCGATCAACGCCTCGAAACTGCGGACGGTCTCGTCGACGCCGACGTAGACGCCGGGCAGGCCGGTGAAGACCTCGCCGACGAAGAACGGCTGCGACAGGAACCGCTGGATCTTGCGCGCCCGGGTCACCGTCACCCGGTCCTCCTCGGACAGCTCCTCGAGACCGAGGATCGCGATGATGTCCTGCAGGTCGCGGTAGCGCTGGAGGATCCGCTTCACGGCGCTCGCGCAGGCGTAGTGGCGCTCGCCGACGACCTCGGGGGCAAGGATGTTGCTCGTCGAGGCAAGCGGGTCGACCGCGGGGTAGATCCCCAGCGCCGCGATCTGGCGCGACAGCTCGGTCGTGGCGTCGAGGTGGGCGAACGTCGTGAACGGGGCCGGGTCGGTGTAGTCGTCCGCCGGCACGTAGACGGCCTGCACCGAAGTGATCGATCGGCCCCGCGTCGACGTGATCCGCTCCTGGAGCTGGCCCATTTCGTCGGCGAGCGTCGGCTGGTAGCCGACGGCGGAGGGCATCCTCCCGAGGAGCGTCGACACCTCGGAACCGGCCTGGACGAAACGGAAGATGTTGTCAACGAACAAAAGCACGTCCTGGTGCTTCACGTCCCGGAAGTACTCCGCCATCGTGAGGGCGCTGAGACCGACCCGCAGCCGGACGCCGGGCGGCTCGTCCATCTGCCCGAAGACGAGGACCGCCTTGTCGATGACGCCCGAAGACTGCATCTCGAGCCAGAGGTCGTTCCCCTCACGGGTCCGCTCGCCCACCCCGGCGAAGACCGAGACACCGCCGTGCTGCTTGGCGACACGATTGATCATCTCGAGGATGAGGACGGTCTTGCCGACGCCGGCGCCGCCGAACAGGCCGATCTTGCCGCCCTGCACGTACGGCTCCAACAGGTCGATCACCTTGATCCCGGTCTCGAACATCTCGCGGCGCGGCTCGAGCTCATCGAACGGCGGCGGATCGCGGTGGATCTCCCAGCGGTCGGCGACCACTCCGATGTCATCGGTGTCGATCGGATTGCCGATGACGTCGAAGGCGTGGCCGAGCACGTTGTCGCCCACGGGCACGGTGATCCCCTGGCCGGTGTTGCGCACGACGGCGCCGCGCTCCAGGCCGTCGGTCGGCTTCAGGCAGATGCACCGGACGCGCCCCTCGCCGATCTGCTGCGCCACCTCGGCGGTGATGACGACCGGGACGCCCTCGAGCTCGAGGTCAATCTCGAGCGCCGTGTTGATCGCCGGCAGCGCGTGCGGCGGGAACTCGACATCGACGACGGGACCGGCGATCGAGACGATCCGGCCGTTCTCGAGCGGCCCGCCCCCGGGGTCCGACTGGGCACGTTCTGTCGCCATACCTCTACTCCTCGCTGAGACTGTCGGTCGTCGACTCGGAATCGGACGCGCGACCGGCGAGCCGCAACGCCTCGGCGCCACCCACGATCTCCATGATCTCGGTCGTGATCGAATCCTGGCGGACGCGGTTCATCGTCCGGCCGAGCGTCGTCGTGAGATCCTCGGCGTTCTCCGTCGCCGCTGCCATCGCCCGCTGGCGGGCGGTGTGCTCCGAGGCCGAGGCCTCCAGGAGCGCCTCGAAGATCGCCGCCTCGGCGAAACTCGGGACGAGCGCGGCAAGCAGGTCCGGGGCCTCCGGCTCGAAGTCGTAGAAGCCCGCGGGCGGACCCGGCTCCGCGACGGTGCCCGCGCCGAGCGCGCGCCCCGTCGGTGCGAGCGGGAGGAGCTGACGCACCTCGACGGCCTGGATCCCGGCGGAGCGGAAGCGCGTCGAGACGAGCTGGACGAGATCGACGCTGCCAGCGAGAAACGGGACCGTCAACTCCCGGGCGACCCGACAGGCGTCCTCGTAGGTCGGCCGTTCGGTCATCTTCACGAACGCCGTCTCGATCTCCCTCCCGTGGAACCGGAAGTACCGCTGGGCCCGGCGCCCGATGGTGACGAGCGAGTAGGCGCGGCCCTCGCCTTCGCCGGCGCGCATCACCCGGTTGGCCGTGCGCAGCACGTTCGAGTTGTAGGCGCCGCAAAGCCCGCGGTCGGCGACGACGGCGACGACGAGGACGTGGCGCGGGTCACCGGGCACGCCGCCGAGCGGCGAGGCCCGGCCGAGATCGGCGTTCGTGATCCCGAGGATCTCCCCGATCCCTTCGGCATAGGGACGGCTCGCCGCGATGCGGTTCTGGGCGCGCACGATCTGGGACGCCGAGATGAGGTCCATCGCCCGGGTCAGCTTCTCGGTCGACTCGATCGAGCGGATCCGGCGCCGAAGGACGCGTTCCTGGCCAGAGGACATCGATCAGTCCCGCGGATCGGTCGTCGCGGGTTCCTCCGGCGCAAGCTCCGCAGCAGCGGCGGGCGCCGCGTCCTCGAGCGCGACGACGGCGTCGGGGTCCTTGGCGAAGCCCGCCGCCACGTCACCGATGGCGGCCTCGAACCCGGCCGTCTCGGGCAGCTCCCCTGTCGACCTGATGTGCTCGAGCATGTCGGGGTGCGCCGAGCGGAAGTCGGCGCGCAGGACCGATTCGAAGCGCGTGACGTCGCCGACCGCGATGGCGTCGACGAACCCGTGCACGCCGGCGTAGATGACGACGATCTGCTCCTCGACCGGCATCGGCTCGTTGTGACCCTGCTTCATCAGCTCGATCAGGCGGTAACCGCGATCGAGCTGGGCCTGGGAGGCCTTGTCGAGCTCGGAACCGAACGTCGCGAACGACTCGAGGTCCCGGAACTGGGCGAGGTCGATCTTCAACGAACCGACGACCGACTTCATGGCCTTCACCTGGGCGGCGCCGCCGACACGAGAGACGGAGTTCCCGATGTTCATCGCCGGGCGCACCCCGGAGTTGAAAAGGTCGGTCTCCAGAAAGATCTGGCCGTCGGTGATCGAGATGACGTTGGTCGGGATGTAGGCCGCGATGTCGCCGGCCTTGGTCTCGATGATCGGCAGGGCGGTGAGCGACCCGCCGCCCAACTCGTCCGAAAGCTTGGCAGCTCGCTCGAGCAGCCGGCTGTGGAGGTAGAAGACGTCGCCGGGGTACGCCTCCCGACCCGGGGGGCGGCGGAGCAGCAGCGAGAGCTGGCGGTAGGCATCGGCCTGTTTCGACAGGTCGTCGTAGACGACGAGCGCATGCTCGCCGCGCTCCATCCAGTGCTGACCCATCGCGCAGCCGGCGTAGGGCGCGAGGTACTTGAACGGCGCCGGCTCCGAAGCGGGCGCCGCGACGACGACCGTGTAGCTCAGGGCGTCGTGGGCCGTGAGGGTCGCGACGACCTGAGCGACCGTCGAACCCTTCTGGCCGATCGCGACATAGATGCACTTCACTCCCGTGCCGCGCTGATTGATGATCGTGTCGACGGCGATCGTCGTCTTGCCGGTCTTGCGGTCCCCGATGAGGAGCTCCCGCTGTCCTCGCCCGATCGGCGTGATCGAGTCGATCACCTTGATCCCGGTCTGCAACGGCTCGCACACCGGCTGTCGGTCGATGATCCCCGGGGCCTGCACCTCGAGACGCCGCAGCTCGACGTCGCCGAGCGGGCCCCGGCCATCGATCGGCTCGCCGAGGGGGTTGACGACCCGCCCGAGGAGCGCGTCGCCGACGGGCACCGAGAGGATCCGCCCGGTCGTGCGCACGCTCTGGCCCTCGTCGAGTCCCTCGACGTCGCCGAGCACGATCGCCCCGATCTCGTCCTCGTCGAGGTTGAGCGCGAGCCCGAACGTCCCGTTCTCGAACTCGAGCAGCTCGTTCACCGAGGCGTGCGGCAACCCGGCGACGTGCGCGATCCCGTCGCCGACCTCGACGATGCGGCCGACCTGCTCGGCCCCGACCTCGGTTGCCAGCTCGGCGACGTGCCGCGCCAGCACGGCGTTGATCTCGTCGGCGCTGATCCTCAACTCGGCCATGATCTGTCCTTCTTAGCCCTCAGCTCGCCTGGGCGAGGACGTCCCGGAGGCGCTCGAGACGCAACCGGACCGTGCCGTCGATGACGAGGTCGCCGACCGAGACGAGGAGACCGCCCACGACCGTCGGATCGATCATCTCGCGCACCTCGACGTCGCGCTCCGTGATCCTGCCGAGCGCGGCAGCGATGCGCCTTTTCTCGGCCGGTCGGAGCGCGACGGCGGTGCGCACCGTGGCAACCCGACGGCCGCGCTCCGCGGCGGCCAGCTCGACCAGCCACTCGAAGGTGCCGACGAGGTCCCGCAGTCGCCCGGCGCGCAACGCGTAGCGCGCGAGCCGGACCGTCGCCGGACGGCAACGCGGCCCGAGCAGGTCGTCGACGACCGCGAACCTGCCGGCGAGCGGCAGGCTTGCGTCCCCGAGCGTTTGGCGCAGCGCCCGGTTGGCCTCGACGAAGCGCGCGATGGCGAACAACTCGTCCTCGACCTCGTCCACATCGTGGGTCGCGGACAACTCCTGCAGGACGCGCTCTGCATAGCCGCGAATCCGCGCGCGCACGACCCCTCTCGCCGCGAGCGGCTCCATGCTGAGCGCAGCCGCGTCAGCGATCCTTTGGCACTCGCCGTCGGCGAGTTCGACGACGGTCGTCAAGGAGAGAGCGAGCTCTCCGGGCCGCTCGACGCGGACCATGAACGAGCACAGCGCTGCGGCCTCGGGCGTCGCCCTGCTGGCGAGCAGCTCGGCGACGATGGCGCGCCGCGCCGTCGTGCCGTTCATCGGGTCGCACAGGGCGAGGCGCAGCTGCTCCGAATCGTTCAGCGCCCGCGCGAACCCGGTGAGGTCGCCGCGCGTCGTGTCCAGCCGGTCCGCGGCCGCGGCGAACTCGAAGGCTGCTGCGGCGTAGCCGCGGATGAGCTCGCGCACTGCTAGCCCGCCTGCTCGGACTCGGCGGCGACGATTGCCTCGTCGATGAGGCGGTGGTGGCCCGCACTGTCAAGCTCGGCGGCGACGACCTTCGCCGCCACCGCGACGACGAGCGCGCCGACTTCCCTGATTACCTGCTCGCGAACCTGGGCGACGGCGAGCGTGATCGCTGCATCCGCCCGGGTGATCGCTTGCGCGTACTCGGCCCCGGCGTGCACGTTCCCCTCCGCGACAAGACGCGCCGCATTCTGTCGTCCGCGGGCGACGATCGCCTCGGCGCCCCTTCTCGCCTGTTCCAGCGACGCGGCGCTGGCCGCCAGGAGTTCTGCCGCTTCGAGACGCGTCTTCTCGGCGGCGGCGAGCTCGGCCCTGACCAGCTCCGAGCGCGCGTCCATCCGCGGGCGGATGAACGGAACGGCGTAGCGGGCGACCAGCCACACGATGATGCCGAGCGCCACCCATTCGAGGGCGAAGCTGAGCCCGAAGTCCGTCGAAGCGAGAATCACGCGGAGCCCATCAGTCGCTCGGCTGCGGCGTGCCTGCGTCGGCAAGATCGGCCGCGATGGTCACACGGTGGCGTTCAGCATCGAGATTTCCACCGACGACCCTTTCCGCCGCTTCGATGACGAGCTCGACCGCCCCCTCCATGACGACGTCGTACACGTGCCGCCGCTCCGACTCGATCACGTCGGTGGCGGCGGCGAGACGTCGTTCGAGTTCGGCCTGCCCGCGCGCCCGGGCATCCTCGATGAGGTCCTCGACGGATCCCGCGGCCTCATCGATGAGCGCGCGAGCCTCGGCGCGCGCCTTGGCGAGGACGGCCGCCCGCTCCGCGTCGAGACGCCGGGCCTCCTGCCGGGCGGCCTCCGCGTCGCGTTGGGCGCGGACGATCACGGCCCGGCGCTCGTCGAGGACGCCGTGCAACGCAGGAAGCACGAACTTCGCCATCAGGCCGAGCACGACGACGAAGATGGCGAGCTCGACGAAGAAGGTGGCGTTCGGGACGATGAAGCTCGCGCTTGTTCCTGACGAGCTCGCGGCCAACACGGGTGCTCCTGCTACTTCTTATAGAGGACGAACACGAAGACGAGCATGAACAGCAGATTGATGAAGTACATCGCCTCGCACAGGCCGACTGTGATGAACATGATCGTGAACAACCTGCTCTGCGCCTCGGGCTGGCGCGCGACACCGGCGATCGTCTGACTGCCCGCGAGCCCGTCTCCGATGGCCGCGCCGACGGCGCCGCCGCCGAGCATCAGCCCTCCGCCGACGAGCGCGCCGGCAAGCTGGATCGCTTGCTGGGTCGTATCTGCCATCTCGTCCTCCTGTCGTGGGTGGTATAGGTCTTTGGTGAGCGCGCGATTCCCGCGCCGGTTACTCGCCCCCTGTGATCGCGGCTTCGAAGTAGACGATGGTGAGAAGCGCGAAAATGCCCGCCTGGATCGGGCCGATCAAACCACCGGCAAAAAGCTTCCAGACGACGTCCACGATCGGGATCGGAGCGATCAGCTTCGCCGGGATCAGGTCGACGACGATGAGGAGCAGGACTGCCCCGGCGAAGATGTTGCCGAAAAGCCGCAAGGCGAGCGTGAACGGCTTGACGAGCTCCTCGATGACGTTGATCGGGAACAAGATCTTGTAGGGACGAAAGTAGTGGCCGAGGTAGCTCCGCCAACCCTTTCTACGGATCCAGGTCGCGTGCACGAGAACGATGACGAAGAGCGCGAGCGCGGCGGTGAAGTTGATGTCGGCTGCTGGGGCCGGCAGGTACTGAGGTGAGTGGCCTGTCGGGATGAGTTCGAGCCAGTTGGCAATGAGGATGAACGCGAACAGCGTGAAGGCGAGCGGGATGATCGGACGACCTGCCTCGCCCATCGTGGAGGCGACTTCGCCGTCCACGGCGTCGAGGATCGTCTCCACGGCAAGTTGGAGCCTGCCCGGCGCGCCCGATGTTGCCTTCGCGCGCAGGTAGAACCCGATGCCGAGGATGATCGCACCGGAAATGAGGGTGGAGAGCACGGTGTCGACATCGATCGTCTGACCGAACACCTTCCAGGTGATGTGCGAGCCGATGGTGATCGTCACCGCGAGCACGCCCGCGGTCATGACGCCACACCCGTCGTGCCCTGCTGAAGAAGCGAACGGAGAAGACTCGCGATGTAGACGAAGTAGTAGACGGCGATTCCGCAGGCCGCGCCGAATCCGAGCTCGATCGACGCGAAAGCAAGCCCGACGACAATCACCGTCGTCGCTCCGAGCCTCAGAAGAGTGTTCGAGGCTAGGACGCGCGTGCGATGGGACTGGGATTCGGCACTCAACCTGGCGGCCGATCGCGACACGAGGCGGATGTTCGCGAGTCCCAGAGCGAGACCGAAGCAGCCGCCGGCTCCGACGAGCACGTGTCCGAGCAGAGCCGAGACGCCGAGGGCGATAGCGCCGACGGCGATGCTCGCCCAGACCGTCCGCCGCACGATGTGCGCGACCTCGGGCAGCGGGAGTTGCTCAAACACGCTGGTCATCCGGTCCATATTCGTCTCTGTGGCATTTTGGTGCGCGGCCCGCAGGCCGCGCTGCTTGGAGGTTACAGGTACCTCCTGACCTTGAACCAGGTCGCCGCCACCGCGGCGGCGGCACCCACAATCAGCCCCGCGAAGGTCACGGCGGTCCCTACGCCGGTGGCCTCTCCGATCCAGTAGCCCGCGCCGAATCCGACGGCGACGCAGGCTGCGGCCGTCATGCCCATGCCAACGAACTGGACGTACATCGGGCCCGGCCGCCTCGACACGCTCGATTCATCCTCCCTCGTCGTCGCTCGGGCGGACAATATGCGCAGGTGGAGTGCCAATTCCCGGGTCGGGGCGGGGCAGCATGTTGGGGTTGCGGGAACGTCGCGCCCGGCGGACGATCCGCCGGCGCCGTCGCGACCGGGGCGCGGTGAGATCCGGCTCGCCAGCCACCGCGACGCCGGCTGCCCCCGACACGAGGACCGGGATCGGCACCCCGGCCATGCCGGTCCCCACCTCCGCGGCGTCGGCGCCGGGGACGACGACCTGCTGTTGCGGCGCGGGCGCGCGGGAACCCGGGAGGAAGACGGTGTAGAGCACCGCCACGAGGAACACCGCCCCGAACGGGACGAAGGCGCTGTAGTGCAACCCGAACGTCACGAGCAGCACGAAGATCGAGAGGACGGCGGTCCAGGCCCACAAAATCAGCACGGCCCGCCGGTGGCCGTGCCCGAGTCGCACGAGCCGGTGGTGAAGATGGCCGAGATCCCGCTCCGTGAACGACGTGCCCCGCACGGTGCGCCGCACGATCGCGAACGCCACGTCGAGGATCGGCACGCCGAGGATGAAGAACGGGATGAAAAAGGGCGCGAAGCGGAAGAACGTGAGGCCGGTGACATCGGTCGCCGCCGCCCCGTTCGCCGAGGTGCGGCCCCCGATCACCATCGTCGCGGCCGCCATCAACAACCCGAGGAACAGCGCCCCGCCGTCACCCATGAACACGCGGGCCGGATGGAAGTTGTGGGGCAAAAAGCCGACACAGACCCCACAGGTGATTGCCGCGATCACCGGTCCGAGGTTGTCGGCCGAGAGGTTGCCCAGCACCTCGAGGCGCAGACCGTAGATGCACAGCGTGCCGGCGGCGATGGCGATGATCCCGGCGGCGAGACCGTCGAGCCCGTCGATGAGGTTGACGGCGTTCGCCATCGCGACGACCCAGATCGCTGTGACGAGCGGCAGGATCGACGGCGAAAGCACGAAGATCGTGGAGACGAACGGGATCTTGAAGTAGTACATCGTGACTCCGAGGAACACGAGAACCATCGCCGCGAGGACCTGGCCGGCCACCTTCGCCGGCGGCGAGATGTTGCGGATGTCGTCGACGAGCCCGACGAGGTAGATGACGAGCGCGGCGAGGACGACCCCCGCCGGCTCGGAGGACCCCCGGAAAACCTGCCCGAGCGCGCCGAGCTGCGAGGCGAAGACCATCGCGACCGCGAAACCGAGGAACATCGCCGCGCCGCCGATCGTCGGGACCGGTGACCTCTGCGGGCGGAACTCGTCAGGTGCGGCGACGGCGCCGAAATGGAAAGCGGCCCGCCGGATCGGGAAAGCGAGCAGGTACGTCGCGACCGCCGCCACGACGAAGACGAGGGCGTACTCGCCGTACAGTCCCACTAAGGGGACCCGCCTCCCTCGCCAGTTGCCTCCGGCACGGGCCCGAACGACCGGTACGGGTCGAACTTGGCGCACATCTCGTGAACCTCGGCGCGCACCCCCGCGAGCACCTTCTCGTCGTCTCGGTGGCGCAGCACGGTTGCGAGCAGCTCGCCGACCCTTCTCATCTCCGGTTCGCCCATCCCCGCTGTCGTCTCGGCGGGGCTTCCGAGTCGCAGGCCGCTCGTCACGAACGGCGAGCGCGGGTCGTTCGGGATCTGATTGCGGTTGCAGGTGATTCCGGTCCTGTCGAGGACGTCTTGGGCGGCCTTGCCGGTGAGCTCGGGGGCGAACGAGCGCAGGTCGACGATGACCTGATGGTTCTCCGTCCCCCCGGCGACGAGGCGGAAGCCCTCGTCGGCGAGCGAGGCGGCAAGCGCTGCCGCGTTGCGCAGCACCTTTCTGGCGTACTCCTTGAACGACGGACGGGCGGCCTCGGCGAACGCGACCGCCTTCGCCGCGATGACGTGTTCGAGTGGCCCGCCCTGCAGGCCCGGGAAGACAGACGCGTCAATCGCGCGCGCGTGCTCCTCACCCGTGAGGATGGCCCCGCCACGCGGCCCCCGCAGCGTCTTGTGCGTCGTCAAGGTGACGACGTCGGCGACGCCGACGGGACTCGGGTGCACGCCGGCCGCGATGAGCCCGGCCGGGTGCGCGGCGTCGAACATGAATAGCGCCCCCACCTCGTCGGCGATCGCCCGGAAGGGCTTGGGATCGATGAGTCGCGTGTACGCCGTCGTGCCGGCGATGATCAGCTTCGGGCGCTCCCGGCGGGCGAGATCGGCGAGCTCGTCGAGGTCGATGCGCTCGCCGGATCCGTCGGCGTTCGCGGGGGTCACCCCGTAGGAGACGAACCGGTACATCTTGCCCGTCACGCTCACCGGCGAGCCGTGGGTGAGGTGGCCTCCTTGGTCGAGGCGCATCGCGAGGACCGTGTCGCCCGGTTCGATGAGAGCGAGGTAGGTCGCGAGGTTGGCCGAGGCCCCGGCGTGGGGTTGGACATTGGCGTGCTCGGCCCCGAACAGCGCCTTCGCCCTCTCGCGGGCGAGGTCCTCGACCTCATCCGCGAAGACGTTGCCCCCGTAGTACCGGCGACCCGGGTAACCCTCGGAATACTTGTTCGTGAGCACCGAGGCCGTTGCGGCGAGGACGGCGGGGGAGGTGAAGTTCTCCGACGCGATGAGCTGGATCGTGGTCCGCTGCCGCCGGAGCTCGGCGGCGAGGATGCGGGCGACCTCGGCGTCACCTTCGAGCGCGTCGGGGGAGAAGGCCGTCACTGGCTCTCTTCGATACGCGCGATCTTCTCCAGCCGGGGAACGTGGCGTCCTTCCGCGAAGGGAGTCGCGATGAACGCGTCGAGCGCGTCGGTGGCGACCACCGTCCCGATCAGCCGGGCACCAAAACAGATGACATTGGCGTCGTTGTGCGCGCGTGCGAGTCGCGCCGAGGTGACGTCGTGGACCATGGCGGCGCGCACGCCGCGGATCTTGTTCGCCGCGATCGCGATGCCGATGCCGGTCCCGCAGACGCACAGCCCGAAATCCACTTCGCCCGCGACCACCGCGTGACCGACCATCGCGGCGTAATCCGGATAGTCGACCGCCACTTCCGAATGGGTACCGAAGTCGATGACCTCGTGGCCGCCCGCCGTGAGGTAACCGCCGAGGAGGTCCTTCAAGTGGAGACCGGCGTGGTCAGCACCCAGGGCGAAGCGCATGACCGAGCAGTCTACGCGGCTAGCAGGCCGCGCCTCCCGGCAACGGGCGGCTCGCCACGACGTCCGCGCCCGCCGCGCAGGCTCCTCGGGTCTCCGTTCATCGCCGTCACGGCCCCGCGAGCGCCGTCGTCACGTCGGCGAACCGGATCCTTCCCTCCCGCACGCAGCGCGGTTCGCCCTCGATGATCGAGACGACCGTCGAGGGCGGTTCGTCCCGCAGTCCGCCGTCGAGGACGACCGCGACCCGGTCACCGAAGATCGACGAGAACGCCTCGGCGGTCGTTGCAGGAGGACCCGCGTGCTGGTTGGCGCTCGTGACGGCGAGCGGCCCGACACGTCGGCACAGCGCCCGGATCACGTCGTCGTCGGGGCAGCGCACACCGACCGTCCTCGGGTCGCCGCCGAGTACCACATCGGACCCCGCGCCTCGGCGGACGGCAACCGTCAGCGCGCCCGGCCAGAAGTGGTCCGCGAGGATGGTGAGCCGCGGGTCGCTTGCGCCAGCCACGGTCTCGGCCTGCACGAGGTCGGCGACGAGCACGGGGATGGCCAGGCCGCGGGGCCGGCCTTTCAGAACGAAGAGCTCGTCGACCGCGACGGGCCGGGACAGCGCGGCAGCAAGCCCGTACACCGTGTCAGTCGGGATCCCGACGACACGACCGCGCTCCAGCGCACGGGCGAGGTCCGCGACGGATGTCACGGGACTCACGGTCTCCAACGCGCGACGACGACGCGGTCCCGGCCGGCGAGGTCACGTCGCACGTCGACCACTCGAGCTCCGTAATCGGCGGCAAACGCCGCCACGGCGGGTGCCTGGTCCGGCGCGATCTCGACGACGAGCGGCGCGCCCTCCCTCAGCCAGGCGGGCACCCCTTTCACGATCCTCTCGATCGCCTCGCGCCCCGTCTCTCCGGCGACGAGCGCGTCGGGAGGGTCGAAATCTCGGACGACCGGGTCGAGGCCGCGCCACTCCGACGCCGCGACGTACGGCGGGTTCGCGACAACGAGGTCGAACCTGCCGGTCATCGCCGGATCGAGGGCCGAGTACCAGTCGCCGAGGCGGAACTCGATCCGGTCGGCCTCCCCTGGATCGAGACGGGCCCGGTTCAACTCCGCGACCTCGAGGGCCGCAGGCGAGAGATCGGTCGCGACCACCGACACGCCGGGGCACTCCGCGACGAGCGAGCAGGCGATCGCCCCCGACCCGGTCCCGAGGTCGACGGCGAGCGTCCGGGCGCCGGGCGTGTCCCGAGCCGCGAGCTCACCGAGGGCCACCTCGACGGTGAACTCGGTCTCCGGCCGCGGCACGAGGACGCGCCCGTCGACGACGAGGTCGAGGCGGCGGAACCCCCAGTGCCCGACGACGTGCTGGAGCGGCGCGCCGTGCGAGCGCTGCTCGACGAGGGCACCGAATCGCGCCCGGTCCGGATCTTCCGGGATGGTGTCCATGGCAAGGACGAAATCCGCCCGCGAGGATCCGGCTGCCTCCTCACCAAGGATCATCGCCTCGTTCCCGTCGCCGAGGACCGCCCGCGCCGCGCTGACGAGCTCACGCCACGTCCGCGCCTCAGCGGGACGCGCCGAGCTGCTGGGTTCGTTCATCGGCGAGGAGCGCGTCGGCCAGCTCGTCGAGATCACCCTGGAGGATGCGGTCCAGCTTGTGCAGCGTGAGGCCAACGCGGTGGTCGGTGACGCGGTTCTCCTTGAAGTTGTACGTGCGGATCTTGTCGGCGCGACCCCCTCCTCCCACCTGCTCGCGGCGCTCGCGGGAGAGCTCGGCTTCCAGCCGGTCACGTTCAAGTTTCGCGAGGCGGGCCCGCAAGACCTGCATCGCCTTCGCCCGGTTCTGAATCTGGCTCTTCTCGTCCTGCATGGCGACGACAAGGCCGGTCGGCACGTGGGTGATCCGGACCGCCGAGTCGGTCGTGTTCACGGACTGCCCGCCGGGACCGGTCGAGCGGTAGACGTCGATCCGGAGATCCGCGGGGTCGATCTCGACCTCCACCTCGTCGGCCTCCGGGAGCACCACGACGGCGGCCGACGAGGTGTGGATCCGTCCCTGGGACTCGGTAACCGGGACGCGCTGGACGCGGTGCGTGCCACCTTCATGCTTCAGCCGCTGCCAGGCGTCGGCTCCTTTCACAAGGAAGGTCACCTCGTCGATGCCGCCGAGATCGGAGGCCTGCAGGTTGAGCACCTCGACGCGCCAGTGGTGGCGGTCGGCGTAGCGCAGGTACATGTCGTAGAGGTCCCGCGCGAACAGGTTCGCCTCGGCGCCGCCCTCGGCTCCGCGGATCGTGACGATGACGTTCCTGCCGTCGTTCTCGTCACGGGGGACGAGCAACCGGCTGAGCTCGGCCTCGAGCTCGGCTTCGCGTTCCTCCGCCTCGGCGAGCTGCGATCTGGCGAGCTCGCGCTCCTCGGGCGGCGCGTCGTCGGCCATCTCGCGGGCCGCCGCGACGTCTCCCTCGGCACCACGCAGCGCGCGGATCGCCCGGACGACCGGTTCGAGCACCTTGAGACGCCGCGAGTACTCGAGGACACGCCTGCGATCCGAGGAAACCTCGGGTTCCGCGAGCTGCGCGAGGACTTCCTCGTACTCGCGCTCGAGTTCCGCTAATCGGGCCCCTTCTGGCACGCGTCAAGGCTACCCGCCATTCGTTCGCAGTCCTGGCCCTGACCTGCTCGGAAAGGATGCGGCGGGACCGATCGCGCGGCCTTCCGCCGGAGACCGGCGACGCCGCGGTGAACGACCGCTGAGTGGTCAGGCGACGACGGGGTACACGCGGCAAGACCGCAGGACGACGCGCCTCGGGTACCCGACGAAGTTGAACGGCGGCGCGGGCCGCCGGGCGGCGCCGCTCAGACGGCAGGTACCTCGAGGATGCTCACTTCGCCGAAAGGTGCCAGGTCAGCTGCGCTTCTTCGTGCGCGGGCCATAACGGCGCTCGAAGCGCTCCACGCGGCCACCGGTGTCGACGAGCTTCTGCTTGCCCGTGTAGAAGGGGTGGCACTCGTTGCAGAGCTCGACGTGGAGCTCCGCCTTGGTCGATCGCGTCGTAAAGGTGTTCCCGCAGGAACACCGCACCGTCGTCGTGACATAGCTCGGGTGGATGTCGGTCTTCATGGTTCCCTCATGGTAGCGGCGGTCTCGCCCGCCGCTTCCCGGTCTAAGCCGTCGTCTGTGGAGCCTTGGCGATCTCGGCGAGGAACTCCTCGTTCGACGCCGTCGTGCGGATCTTGTCCATCAAAAGTTCGAGGCCGGCCGCGGAGTTGCCCTCGCTGGAGAGCGCGTTCAGCACCCGGCGGAGCTTCCAGACCTGCTGGAGCTCGTTGCGGTCGAAGAGCAGCTCCTCGTGGCGGGTCGAGCTCGCGTTGACGTCGATCGCCGGGTAGATGCGCCGCTCGGCGAGACGCCGGTCAAGCCGGAGCTCCATGTTCCCGGTCCCCTTGAACTCCTCGAAGATCACCTCGTCCATCTTCGATCCGGTCTCGACGAGCGCCGTGGCGACGATCGTGAGGGACCCGCCCTCCTCGACGTTGCGGGCCGCCCCGAAGAACTTCTTCGGCGGGTACAGCGCCCCGGAGTCGACGCCACCGGACATGATCCGGCCGGTCGCGGGCTGGGCGAGGTTGTAGGCGCGGGCGAGCCGGGTGATCCCGTCGAGCAGGATGACGACGTCGCGGCCGAGCTCGACGAGCCGCTTCGCCCGTTCGATCGTCAGCTCGGCGACGGCGGTGTGCTCGTCGGCGGGCCGGTCGAACGTCGAGGCGATCACTTCGCCTTTCACGGTCCGGCGCATGTCGGTGACCTCTTCAGGACGCTCAGCGACGAGCAGCACGATGAGGTGCACGTCCGGGTTGTTCGCCTCGATCGAGTGGGCGATCTGCTTCAGCACGTAAGTCTTGCCGGCCTTCGGAGGCGAGACGATCATGCCCCGCTGGCCGCGTCCGATCGGCGAGACGAGGTCGACGATGCGCGAGGTCAGGTTCTTCGGGTCGGCGGGCATCTCCAGGCTGAGCTTGCTGTCCGGGAACAGCGGCGTGAGGTCCTCGAAACGCGGACGGAGCCGGGCCTCGTCGGGCGTGAGCCCCGAGACCGTGTCGACACGAATGAGCGCCGGGTACTTCTCGCTCGGGCCGGCGGGTCGGCACCCTCCCTCGATCGCGTCGCCGCGGCGCAACGCCAGACGGCGGGCCTGGCTCACCGAGACGTAGACGTCGCGCGTGCTCGGCAGGTAGCCGCCGGTGCGCAGGAAGCCGTAACCCTCGTCGCGCAGGTCGAGCAGGCCCTTCACGGGGACGAGCTCGCCCTGCCACGGGACCTCCTGGCCGGACTGCACGTCGCCGCGTTCGCGCCCCCGGCGCCGGCGGCTGCGCCGGTTCGCCGTGTCGACGTGGCCGTCGCCGGATGGACGGGTCTCGCGGTTGACGCCGCCCCGTGGCGGACGGCGATCGGCCGTGCGGGGACGCAGGTCGTCGAGGTCGTCCTCGGCGGACACGGTGTCGACGGCGATGTCGCCGTTGCCCGCGTGGGGAGCATCGTTTGGCAGCGTCGCGACCTCGGTCGCCTCGGCCGAGTACTCGCCGCCCGGCGCGGGATCCGACGTGTCGGGGATGTCTTCCGAGTCGATCATCGCCACCTCACTTGCTGGTTCGTCTTTTGTTGTGCGGGAATCCGATTGAGCCTCATCAGCCGGGATCGCCGCGCCGCGCCCGAGGACCGTGGTCGCGTGCGCGCTGGACCCGTCACCGTTCGTCGCCCCGTCGGCGTCGACGTCGACACCGGTCGCCTCGAGGATGAGGTCGATGATGTCGGACTTCCTTGACCGCGGCGCGGGCGTCAGTGCCATCGCTGACGCGATCGCGTGAAGCTCGTCGCGTTCTTTGCGTTCGAGTATCGAGCGCTCGAGCTGCTGTTCAACCATCGGCTTTGCTCCTGGATTGTCGAAAACCTGAGATCGCCAGAGAATTCCGGACCTGGTCCCGATCGATGCGCCACGACGGTCGATGAATTCCGTTTGGCTGCGGATCAGACGTCGAGCCGTGAACGGGATGGGGGAAACTCCGACATGACCCCCAGAGGTTCGACGAGCGACTCGCACCGGAACTACGGGATGCGACCTCGACAGGTACGGGATCTCCTGTCACCTGCTGGAGGGAATCGGCTCGCGCGCGAAACCACCTTGGACAAGCTGGTGACACCGACAGTGTAACGGCTCCCCGCAGAAGCGGCAACGACGCGCGTTTCGTGCCGGTTTCAGGCGCCCGGAGGACCCTCGGCCCGCTCGTACCGGGCGACGGTGAAAGCGATGACGGTCGGCACGTCGATGGCGAAGACGATGAGCGACAAGACGAGCACGACGAGCGTGCTCCCGCTGGTGTGGTCGTAGACGAAGATGAACACCCCGACCCCGGTGATGACCGCGTAGGCGGCCAGCGCCCACCGCGCGACCAGGAAGAACGTGCGCCAGGCGAACGGTCGCAGCCGGCTGAGCAGGACGAGCGCCACCGAGGTGAGGACCGCCCCGGCGACGAGCAGCCCGACGACCGGTCCGAGGGGCGGGTGCCGCGGCAGGTGCGCCGCGAGGTAAACGCCGCCCCCGAGCATGAGGGCGAGCGACCCGACCGCCAGCTCGGCGACCGGCGGCAGGCGGCGTTCGAGGACGGACGGGACGGCGGGCTCTTCGCGGGTCATGACGTAGCGACCCTGGTCATGATGAGGAGCGTCGCCACCTGCAGGGCCCCGGTCACCCCCGCGGTCACGATGAAACGGCGCATCAGCCGGGCGATGACCGCGCCGTCGGGCCGCTCCTTGCGCAGCTCGAAGAGCACGGCGACGTTGGCGGGCTCGAGGAGCCCCAGGGCGATGACCGCCATGAGCGCCACGACGACAAAGGCCGCGATGAGCCAGGCGTGCTCCGGGTAGGTTGAGTTCAGATCGCCGAGACGGCGGGCGAGCTGCCATCCCGCCCCGAGGGTGCAAACGACAAGGGTCGGCATGATGAGGAGCATCTTCGGCATCAACCGCGTGCTGAACTCGATCCTCGCGGGTATCGAGAGCCGCCCGAGTATCGGCCCGATGACGAAGCCAAGGAACAGGTCGAGCGCGGTCCACAGCCCGCCCCCGACGACGTGGAAGAAGTCGATCCCCCAGAGCGTGTTCGTGGCGATCACCGTCACGAGCCCCGAAAGGACGACGGCGACGATTGGCAACCCCCTCACGGGCACGATCTGGAAGCTCCGGGGCGGCAAAGCCGCCCCGTCGTGCACGGCCCCGGCTGTCACCGTGTCGGGCGCGCCGTCAACCATCACCGATCCCCCCTGAACTTGGTCTTTTTCCGTTCCCGCTCGCAGCAGACTAGGGGGCGGGTTCGTCGGATCGCGCGGTCGGAACCGCCGCCCGCCACACGATCGTCCGACCGCGTCCATCCCGGTCCACCCTCCACCCGGGCCGCGGCCCGACCCAGCGGCGGGCGCCTGCACGACCGGTGCGATTGGGCCTTTGCCGGAACAACAAGGCGAGGGCCGCCGTCTCTCTCAATCCGGGAGAAGCGACGGCCCTCGCCAGCTGAAAAGGGCTACAGGTCCGATCAGGTCACCGTGACGTCGAAGGCCTGATTGTGTGAGAAGTAGAACCCCTGGGCCCGGTAGATCATGACGAGCCTGTGCATCCCGGGTCCGATGAGCGACGAGTTCGCCGCACAGTTCTCGACGCCGTTCGAGAGCGGCGCCGAGCAGACCGCCTTCCCGGCAAACCTGACAGTGGCGCGCCCGGAGACAGCGCCACGGATGCCGTAGAGGTGAATCCGCAGGTAGAACGCCTTCCCGAGCGGGAGTGACCCGGCGGGGCGGACGGTGTCGATCTCCTTGGGGAGTGACCTGTCCTTGACCACCTGGACGACCCGGGCCGACGAGCCGGTGTAGAGCGGATCGCCGCCGTATGCCGCGGTGACCTTGTACCGGCGCGCGGTGTCAAAGGCGATCGTGCACTTCGCCGTGCCCGAGCTGAGTGCCAGGCTCGTGCACTGTGACTCGGCGGTGCCGTTGACCGAGAAGGTGACCGTCCCGGTCAGGGCCCCTGAGCCCGACTTCGCGGTGACCGTCACCGTGTAGGTGGCACTCGACCCGGCGGGGATCCTCACCGGGTGGGAGGGGGTGAAGGCCATCGCCGTCGTCCCCCCCACGGTCACTGCGGTGCTCGCGCCGGACGTAAGCCCGGGAGTGCTCGCGGTGAGCGTGTACTTCCCCGCCTCGTTGATGCTGCAGCCCGTAAAGGTCGCGACGCCGGCCACGGCCGTCACCGTGTTCGCCTTGCAGGCGAGCGAGGTGCCAGCGGCGGCGCTCGTGAGCGCCAGGGTCACGGAGGCGGTGCTGTCCGCGCCAGAGGAGACCGGGTTGCCACCGGCGTCTTCAACCGAGACGACCGGTTGGACGGCGAAGGCTGTTGCCGACGCCGCCGAGGTGCTCGGTTCCGTCGTGAATCCGAGGCGCGCCGCGGAGCCGACGCTCACGTCGACGCTCGAACTCAACGCGACCGTGAGCGTCCCGTCGCTCGCGGTGAGCGTGTAGGAGTTCGCCAGGTTGATTGCGCAGCCCGCGAAGCTCGCGACGCCCGCCGTCGCGGCGAGCGGATTCGCCGTGCACGTGATCGCCGCGCCCGTGGGCGACCCGGCGAGGGCCAGGGTCACCCGCGAGGTGTCCGTCGTGACGACATTGCCCACGGCATCTTCGATCGAGACGACCGGCTGGACCGCGAACGACGTTCCGCCCATGGCCAAGCTGCTCGGCTCCGTCGTGAAAACGAGCTTGCTGGCCGGACCGAGCACGACGAAGGGGTTGCTCGAGCCGGCGGTGTCGCCCGAGCCGTCCGTCGCCCCGATGACGTCGCCGGACCCGGTGCTCGGATCGTTGATGACGCAGTCGGTGAACGTGGCCACGCCGCTCGCGTTGGCCACCTCCGGGTCCGCGGTGCACGTGAGCGTGCTCCCCACTGGCGCGGTCGTGAGCGCCAGGTTGACGCTCGCCGAAGCGGTCGCGCCGGAGACGGTGACGCCGAATCCCGTTCCGGTCGCCTGGGGACTCACCGGTCCCGTCACGACGAGCGTCGACGAGGCCGACGCGGGTGCGACCCCCACGAAGGCCAGCATCCCGCCCGCGAGAGTGAGCGCGAGCGCGAGCCCGGAAAGTGCAGCAAAGCCGTGGATTCCTCTGGACATGTGCTCTCCCTTTCGATGTCGATGTTGCGGCGTTTCCGTCTTGCCACCGACGTTACGCATGGGTTTCCACTCGAGCCAGGGATCTAACGAACCCCTAACGGACTCCTAATCAGAGAGCGCGCGGCTTCACATAATCCGCCATTCCCAAGCATTCTCAGTTCACGCGACAACAACCGCCGCGAACGCGCTTTGTCGTGGATGCTAACGAGCGCGACATCGTTCGCGCACGCGAGCGTTCATGCCACCTCGGGGCACGTCCGTGGAATTGGGTCGCGTCAGCCACAACGCCGGCGCGACGGAGTCAGTAGCGGCTTCGCCAAAGAGCGACTGAAGCGGGTCGCCTGGCGATCCCTATTCGGCCGAGAGCGCGGTAAGCACGTCGAGTCTCGCCGCCCGGCGCGCCGGCCATGAGGCGGCGGCGAGGCCGACGATGAGCGCGGCGGCCGTCTGGGCCATCCGCCGCGGACTGCGCAGCGAGTTCTCGCGGCCGATCCGTCCCGCGATCCCGAGCATTCGCGCGAGCGGTCTCTGCTGCCCCCGGAGCCGTCGCGCGCCCACGCGCAAGCCGCCCCCTAGAGCGTGAGCGCGCCGAGGACCGAGTCGATCGTCGCCTCGACGACCTCGGGTGGCCGGGCCCCGCCGATCGCGACGTCGGGATCCTTCAGCCCGTTACCGGTGAGGACGCAGACGACCTTGGAACCCGCCGGGACGTCGGATTTCAGGAGGCCCGCCACCGACGCCGCCGATGCGGGCTCGCAGAAGACCGACTCCTCCTCGGCGAGGAACCGGTAGGCGTCGAGGATCTGGTCGTCAGTCACCGCGCTGATCGCGCCACCGGACTCGGCGGCCGCCGCAGTCGCGCCGGTCCACGACGCCGGATTGCCGATCCGGATCGCCGTGGCGACCGTCTCGGGCCTCTCGACAGGGTGGCCGAGGACGATCGGTGCCGCACCGGCGGCTTGGAAACCGAGCATCCGGGGCAACCGGGTCGACCTCCCCGCGGCGTGGTACTCGCGGTAGCCGCGCCAGTACGCCGTGATGTTGCCGGCGTTGCCGACGGGGATGCAGTGGACGTCGGGCGCGTCGCCGAGGGCATCGACGATCTCGAAGGCGCCCGTCTTCTGGCCCTCGATCCGGAACGGGTTCACGGAATTCACGACGACGATGGGCGCGCGCGACGGCAGCTCGCGCACGACGACGAGAGCGGCATCGAAGTTGCCCCGCACCTGGAGGACCTGGGCGCCGTGCACGAGTGCCTGGGCGAGCTTGCCGAGCGCGACGTGGCCCTCCGGGACGAGGACGATGCAGGTCATCCCGGCGCGGGCCGCATAGGCGGCGGCCGACGCCGAGGTGTTGCCCGTTGAGGCGCAGACCACGGCGCGTGCGCCCTCCTCGAGAGCTTTGGAGATCGCGACCGTCATGCCGCGGTCCTTGAACGACCCTGTCGGGTTCAACCCCTCCACCTTTAGGTAGACCTCGGCGCCGACGCGCTCGGAGAGCCGCGGTGCCGGGAGGAGGGGCGTGTTCCCCTCGAGGAGGGTGACGACCGGCGTCACGCCGGAGACGGGGAGGAAGGCAGCGTAACGACGGATGACGCCGGGCCAGGTGCCGCCGGCCGAGGCCGACGCGCCGGCACCGTTCGACCCCGCTCTCCGCGTCACGCTGGCGTCGCCTCTTCCCGCTCCTGGCCGACGACCCGGATCAACCCGCCGACCCGCCGCACGGCGTCGAGCCGGGCGAGGTCGCCGAGGGTCGCCTGCAGGTCAGATTCGCGGGCGAGGTGGGTAATGAAGACGAGCCGTGCCTCGTCACCGAGGCCCACCTGTTCCATCGAGCGCACCGAGACGTTGTGCTCGCCGAACACCGCCGCCACCGCGGCGAGCACGCCCGGGCGGTCCGAGACGTCGATCGCGACGTAGTACTGGGCGCGCAGCTCGCCGATCGGCCGGATCTCGGCTCGGTGCCGCGGCGCGAACCGGAGGCCGCCCTCGAGGCCGAGCGATCCGGCGGCGTCGATGACGTCGCCGAGCACCGCGCTCGCCGTCGGGCGCCCACCGGCGCCCCGGCCGAACAGCATGAGCTCCCCGGCCGAGTCGCCCTCGACGAAGACGGCGTTGAACGGGCCGCGGATCGTCGCCAACGGATGCTCGACCGGGACCATCGCCGGGTGGACGCGCACCGCGATCATCGGAGAACCTTCCACGGCGTCGAATTGCTCGGCGACGGCGAGCAGCTTCACCTCGTAGCCGAGCCGATGGGCGAACTCGATGTCGGCGGTCTCGATCGCCTCGATGCCCTCGCGGTAGACGTCGGTGGCGACGACGTCGGCGCTGAAGGCGATGCTGGCGAGGATCGCCGCCTTGGCGGCGGCGTCGTGCCCGCCGACGTCGGCCGAAGGATTGCGTTCGGCGTAACCGAGGCGCTGGGCGGTCTCCAAGGCGCTGGCATAACTGACGCCCTTCTCGCTCATCTCGCTGAGGATGTAGTTCGTCGTCCCGTTCACGATTCCGAGGATTCGGCGAACGCGTTCGCCGACGAGCGAAACCCGCAGCGCCCGTACGAGCGGGATCGCGCCCGCGACGGCCGCCTCGAACAGCAACGGCCGCCCGGCCGACTCGGCGACCGAGAACAACTCCGGACCGAGCTCGGCGAGCAGCTCCTTGTTCGCCGTCACGACCGGCTTGCCGGCGCGCAGCGCGGCGAGGATGAGCGACCTGGCGGGCTCGATCCCGCCAACGAGTTCGACGACGACGTCGACCTCCGGGTCCGAGACGACCGCGGCGGCGTCGCCGGTGATTCGTTCCAGGCGGCGGAGCTTGCCGCGTGACTTCGTCGTGTCGTGGACCGCGATGCGGGTGATCTCGAGTTTCAGCCCGACTCGGCGATCGATGCCCTCGTGGTCGTCGTCGACGAGCTCGGCGAAAGCGGCCCCGACGCTGCCGAGCCCGAGCAGCCCAAGACGCACGACGTGCGGCACGGCACGCCGGACATCCCTGCTCATCGGCACAATCTAGCGACTTTCACGATTCCAGGCGAAGGAGGTCGTCGACCGTCTCCCTCCTCACCGCGACCCGCGCGCGCCCGTCGCCCACGAAGACGACAGCGGGACGGCCGACCCGGTTGTAGTTCGAGGCCATCGAGAACCCGTAGGCGCCGGTCACCGGCGTCACGAGCGCGTCGCCAACTTTGACGTCGCCGGGCAGTCTCGCCTCGGCGACGACGACATCGCCCGATTCGCAGTGCTTGCCGACGATGCGCGCCGCGTACGGCCGGTCCGCCCCGACGCAGCGCGGGAGGAAGGCCTCGTAGCCGCTCCCGTAGAGGACCGGCCGGGGGTTGTCGCTCATGCCCCCGTCGACGGCGACGAAGTTGCGGATCCCCGCCAACTCCTTGACCGTCCCGACCCGGTAGCAGGTCACCGCCGCCGTCGCGACGACGGCGCGCCCCGGTTCCGCGGTGACCTGGACGTTGGGTGTGAGTCCCGCCCGCGCGCACTCGGCGTGCACGGCATCCGCCCACTCCTCGATCGTCGGGGCCTTCTCGTCGGAGAGGTAGGCGACCCCGAGCCCACCGCCCACGCACAGCTCGGCGAGGCCCCGCGCCGCGACGACCGGCGCGAGCACCCCGGCGACGCGGGCGAACGACTCGAGCCGCATGATCTGGCTCCCGATGTGGGCGTGGACACCGACGACCTCGACGCCTCGCAGTCCCCGCAAGGCGTCGATCGCCTTCTCCGCCGCGCCCGAGGCGAGGGAGAACCCGAACTTCGAGTCCTCCTGGCCGGTGGCGATGAATTCGTGCGTGTGCGCCTCGATCCCGGGGTTGACCCGCACGAGGACCTGCTGGCCCGACCCGATCCTTCGCGGGTCGACCAGGCGCGCGAGCCGTTCGACCTCGTCGAACGAGTCGACGACGATCCTTGCCGTCCTGAGACCCACGACGGCTGCCAGCTCGGCGTCGGACTTGTTGTTGCCGTGAAAGACAATGTCGCCCGGTTCGGCGCCGGCGGACAGCGCCACGCCGAGCTCGCCGTGCGTCGAGACGTCGAGCCGCAGCCCCTCCTCGATCGCGAGCTTGGCCATCGCGCGGCAAAGGAACGCCTTCGTCGCGTAGGCGCTCCCCACCCCGAAGGCCCGCACGACCGCCCGGCAGCGCGCCCGCAGGGTCGCCTCGTCGTAGACGAACAACGGCGTGCCGAACTTGTCGGCGAGCGACTCGAGGTCGACGCCGCCGATCTCCAGCCGTCCCGAAGCGGTCACCTCGGCGCTGTCGGGCAGCAGGTGCCGCGCGACCGGGCCCTCGCAGGGCACGGCGACGGACTCGGCGTCGCCGCCGGACCAGGAAGACATCACATCGACTCGGGCGCGGACACGCCGAGGACCCCGAGCCCGATCGCAAGACCGATGCGCGCCGCCTCGACGAGCGCGAGGCGCGCCAGGGAAAGCGGCAGCGGCACGTCGTCGCCGAGCACCCGGCACTCGTGGTAGAAGCCGTGGAAGTCCGCGGCGAGCTGCCGCACCCAGTTCGTCACCTTGTAAGGTGCCCGCCCCACGGCGGCGTCGGCGAGCACGCCCGGCAGGTCGATGAGCCGCCGGACGAGCTCGAGCTCGTGGGGATCGACGAGCAACGAAATGTCGACCGGCTCGAGCGGCGACCGCACGACCCCCCGTTCGGCGGCGACACGTTCGATCGAGGCGATCCGGGCGTGGGCGTACTGCACGTAGTAGACGGGATTCTCCATCGACTGGCGGCGTACGGCGTCAAGGTCGATCGTCGTCGCCTGGTTGATGGATCCCATCAGCGCCAGAAGCCGCGTCGCGTCGGGTCCGACGGTGTCGATGAGCTCGTCGAGCGGGACGTACTGGCCCGACCGTTTCGACATCCGGCCGCTCACGAGCGAGACGAGCTGTCCGAGCTGAACCTCGAGGCGGCTCGGGTCGACGCCGAGCGCCGCGACGCCGGCGAGCAGGCTCGGCACCTGGCCGTGGTGGTCCGCGCCGAAGACGTCGATCACGCGATCGAACCCCCGGACGAGGAACTTGTCGCGGTGGTAGGCGATGTCGCCGGCGAAGTAGGTCTTCTCGCCCGCCGACGTGACGAGGACGCGGTCGCGGTTATCCCCGTGCTCGCTCGACGCGAACCACGTCGCCCCGTCCTTCTCGTAGACGAGACCTTTTCCCCGGAGGATCGCGATCGTCTCCTCGACCTGCCCGCTCTCCTCGATGGAGGCCTGGCTGTACCACTGGTCGTAGACGATGCCCAGGCGGGCGAGGGTCGTGCGGATGTTCTCCACGACGGCGTCCGACGCGAACCGTCCCGCCGCAAGCGCGTCTTCGGGACCCTCGTAGCGGGCCGCGAGCTCGAGGAGGTAGGCCCCCTGGTAGCCCTCCTCGGGCGGCGCGGTCCCCGCCCGGCGGGCGAGCAGGCTCTCACCCAGCAGTCGGATCTGGTTCCCCGTGTCGTTCAGGTAGTACTCCCGCTCGACGACGTAGCCGCAGCGCCCGAGCAGGCGGGCCAGCGCGTCGCCGTACGAGGCGAACCAGCCGTTGCCGACGTGAAGCGGCCCCGTCGGATTAGCGGAGACGAACTCGACCTGGACCCGCTCGCCGTGGCCGACCTGGGGGCACGCGTAGCCCTCGCTGCCCGCCGCGAGCACGGCGGCGAGCGCCTCATGGAAGTACGCGGGCGCGAGGCGGAAGTTGACGAACCCCGGCCCGGCGACCTCCATGGCGACGACATGGGGCAGACCGGCTCGGGCGAGGCGGCTCGCCAGATCCTGGGCGATCCCGCGCGGCCCCCGGCCGACGCGGGCGGAAACGACGAGCGCGATGTTCGACGACAGGTCGCCGTGCTCCGGCCTCTGCGGCCGCTCGAGCGCCACCTCCCCCGGATCGACCTCGATCCCGGCTACGGCGAGGGCCTGCACGACCCCGTCGACGTACGTCTCGTTGTTCGTCACGACCCGGAGCCTCCGCTGGGCGCTCGGCTACCATGCTGCGCATACGACGTGCCGGGCGCCGTAGTCGGGACATCCGCCCCCGCACCCGGTCGGCACGCTCCAAGCCCTCGTAGCTCAGGGGATAGAGCACCGGCCTCCGGAGCCGGGCGCGTGGGTTCGAATCCCGCCGAGGGCGCATCTGCGAGTCTCGTCACGGTGTGTCGCGCCGGTCCCACGTCATCACGCCCGATCCGCCTCGGGGACCCTCGACAGCTCCTCCTCGGCGAACCCTTCGAGCTCGGAGCGCGCCACCCCTGACGCGACGATGACATCGACGCCTCCCTCGTGGACGACGACCACGTTCCGGTCGCCCTGGCGGTAGCTGAGCATGAGCAGCCCGACGTGCGCGACCCTCCTGATCGTCACGCCCGCGGGCCGCGTCTCCGCGGCGGTCGGCCGGAGCACCGTCGTGACCACGGCGGAGTGACGCGGGGCGCGTGCCGGATCCCCGTACACGCAGCGCACCGTCGACCGGACGCCAGCGGTCGTCGACTGCTCGACGACGCCGGACGCGGCCGAGGCGGGCACAGGGACGTAGTAGTCGACCTCGGCGAGCGTCGGGCAGAGCGTCGACGCGCTCGGCAGCGACGCCGGGTACGCACCGTAACCGGCGGGGCCGTTCGCCCCGCCGCAGGCCGAGACGGCGAGTCCCAGCCCGGTGGCGAGCGCAACCCCACCGACCGTCCCTGGACCCCAGTGCGATCCCCGGTGCCGCGGCATCGCACCAGCATACGGAGGGGTCCGGGGGCCGACGGAGAAGTTCCGCCGGAGACGGCGCACCCGGGCGGGCGTTGACACTTTTTTGATGCGCCCTGCACAACCTTTGACAGATTTTTCACAAGTTCGCCGGGAAAGTGATCCCGTGGCCGATTTCCTCGCGGTGCTCGGTGTGTTCTTGTTCGCCGCCGTCATGTTCGGCTTGATCTGGGCGCTCGAACGCGTATGACCGCCGTCCAAGGCGCGTTGCTCGCCGTGTCGCTCGTCATGTTCATCTACCTCGGTTTCGCGATGTTCCGGGCGGAGCGCTTCTAGTGGACCTGACCTGGATGATCGTCGTCTTCGCGGTCGTCATGATCCTGATCTGGCGTTTCCTCGGCTCGTACATGGCCGCGGTCTACCAGGGCCGCGTGCGGTACCTCGCCTTCATCGAAGGGCCGATCTATCGGCTCGTCGGCGTCGACCCCGAGGTCGAGCAGAGCTGGCAGCGCTACGCCGGATCGCTCATCGCCTACTCCGCCGTCGCCATCCTCGTCGTCTACGGGATGATCCGGCTGCAAGGGTCGCTACCGCTCAACCCCCAGCATCTCGGCGCGGTCAGCCCGGCGCTCAGCTTCAACACGGCGGTCTCGTTCGTCACGAACACGAACTGGCAGAACTACTCGGGCGAGTCGACGATGACGTACCTGTCGCAGATGGGCGCCCTCGCCGTGCAGAACTTCGCCTCCGCCTCGGTCGGGATCGCCGTCGCGATCGCGCTCATCCGCGGCTTCGCCCGCCACGGGTCGGCGACGATCGGCAATTTCTGGGTCGACCTCGTCCGCGGCGTCATCTACATCCTCCTGCCGATCTCGCTCGTCGCCGCCGTCATCTTCATCGGCCAGGGTGCCATCCAGACCTTCGCCGGTCCGGTGACGGTCCATGACGCCCTGAACCACGTCACCCAGACGATCCCCCGCGGCCCGTTCGGCTCCCAGGAGGTCATCAAACAGCTCGGGACGAACGGCGGCGGGACCTACAACGCCAACGGCGCCGACCCCTTCGAGAACCCGACCGGGCTGACGAACTTCCTCTCGTTCGTGCTTCTGCTCTCGATCCCGTTCGCGCTCACCTACACCTTCGGCAAGATGGTCGGCAGCTTCCGCCAGGGCGTCGCCGTCGTCGCCGCGATGGTGATCCTTTTCGGCGCGTGGATCGCGATGGGCGAGATCGCCGAGCACGGGACGAACCCCGCGATCGCCAAGGCCGGCATCACCTACCAGCCCGGGGGGAACGCCGAGGGCAAGGAGGTCCGCTTCGGCGTCTCCGACTCGGTCTTTTACAACATCTCGTCCACCCAGACCTCGACGGGATCCGTCGACTCGGCGAACGACTCCTACACGCCGATGGGAGGCTTCGCCCTCCTCACCGGCATGATGCTCGGCGAGATCAGCCCCGGCGGGACGGGGAGCGGGATGTACACCATCCTCCTTTTCGCGATCGTGACGGTCTTCCTCGGCGGGCTCATGGTCGGGCGAACACCCGAGTACCTCGGTAAGAAGATCCAGTCCAAAGAGGTGAAGCTCGCCGCCTTGGGCGTCCTCGTCATGCCGATAGTCGTGCTCATCCTCACGGCCGTCGCCGTCTCGATCGCGCAAGGACGCGCCGGCCCGCTCAACGCGGGTCCACACGGGTTCACCGAGATCCTCTACGCCTTCACGTCGCAGACGAACAACAACGGATCGGCGTTCGCCGGCCTCACCGGCAACACCGCTTTCTACAACGTGGCCGGTGGGATCGCGATGCTGCTCGGGCGGTTCGCCATCATGATCCCGGCCCTTGCGCTGGCGGGCGTGCTCGCCGCCAAGCCCATCGTCCCGGCGTCCGCGGGCACCTTCCGGACGGACACGCCGATGTTCACCGGGCTGCTCCTCGGCGTGATCCTCATCGTCGGCGCGCTGACGTTCTTCCCGGCAGTGTCCCTTGGTCCCATCGTCGAGCAGCTCCTGAACGGGAAGTTCTTCTGATGACCCCCGAGACGACCACCACATTGGTCACCCCGCCGAGCGCGCACGGCGTCGCCGAAAAGCGCGGCCTTTTCGACCGCGAGATCCTCGGGCGCGCCGCGATCGACGCGGTGAGAAAGCTCGACCCCCGGGTCCAAGTCCGCAACCCCGTGATGTTCGTCGTCCTCGTCGGCGCGGTGATCACGCTCATCGAGTCGATCGCCCACGCTGGGATCTTCACCTGGTCGGTCACGATCTGGCTGTTCCTCACCGTCCTGTTCGCCAACTTCGCCGAGGCGGTCGCTGAGGGGCGGGGCAAGGCGCAGGCCGACACCTTGCGCCGGATGCGCGCCGACACCGAGGCGCGCCTCGTCGGCCCGGATGGCTCGGAGCGGCGCGTCGCGGCTGGCGAGCTCGCCAAAGGCGACGTCGTCGTCTGCGAGGCGGGCGACATCATCCCGTCGGACGGCGAGATCATCGAGGGCGTCGCCTCCGTCGACGAGTCGGCGATCACCGGCGAGTCGGCCCCGGTCATCCGCGAGTCCGGAGGTGACCGCTCGGCGGTCACCGGCGGCACCAAGGTGCTCTCCGACCGCATCCTCGTTCGGATCACGGCCGAGCGCGGCCACACCTTCCTCGATCGGATGATCGGCCTCGTCGAGGGCGCGAGCCGCCAGAAGACCCCGAACGAGGTCGCGCTCACGATCCTGCTCGCCGCCCTCACGATCGTCTTCCTGCCGGTCGTCGTCGTGCTCCAGCCCTTCGGCCACTACGCGGGCGCCCCCGTCTCGGTCGTCGTCCTCGTCGCCCTGCTCGTCTGTCTCATCCCGACGACGATCGGGGCGCTGCTCTCGGCGATCGGGATCGCCGGGATGGACCGTCTCGTGCAGCGCAACGTGCTCGCGATGAGCGGGCGGTCGGTCGAGGCGGCGGGCGACGTCCAGACGCTGCTCCTCGACAAGACTGGCACGATCACGCTCGGCAACCGGATGGCGTCGGCGTTCTCGCCGGTCGGCGGTCACAGCGAACGGGACGTCGCCGAGGCCGCCCAGCTCGCCTCGCTCGCCGACGAGACGCCCGAGGGGCGCTCGATCGTCGTTCTGGCCAAGGAGCGTTTCAACCTGCGCGAGCAGGAGCTCGGCGACCACAAGTTCATCCCGTTCTCGGCCACGACCCGCATGTCGGGTCTCGACCTCGACGGCCGGCACATCCGCAAGGGCGCCGCGGACGCGATCCGGCAGTGGGTCGTCGACCAGGGCGGGACCGTGCCGCCCGAACTCGACGGGATCGTCGAGCGGATCGCCCGGGCCGGCTCGACCCCGCTCGTCGTCGCCGACGGGTCGGCCCTGGTCGGCGTCATCGAGCTGAAAGACATCGTGAAAGAGGGGATCCAGGAGCGGTTCGCCGCGATGCGGGCGATGGGCATCCGGACCGTCATGATCACCGGTGACAACCCGCTGACCGCCGCGGCGATCGCCGCTGAGGCCGGGGTCGACGACTACCTCGCCGAGGCGACCCCGGAACGCAAGATGGCGCTCATCCGGGCCGAGCAGGAGGACGGGAAGCTCGTCGCGATGACCGGCGACGGGACGAACGACGCGCCCGCCCTCGCCCAGGCCGACGTCGGCGTGGCGATGAACACGGGGACGTCGGCCGCGAAGGAAGCCGGGAACATGGTGGACCTCGACTCGAACCCGACGAAGCTCATCGACATCGTCGAGATCGGCAAGCAGCTCCTCATCACGCGGGGGGCGCTCACGACGTTCTCGATCGCGAACGACGTCGCCAAGTACTTCGCGATCATCCCGGCGCTTTTCGTCGCGACCTATCCGGCGCTCAACGACCTCAACGTCATGCGCCTGCACAATGCGTCGAGCGCGGTGCTCTCGGCCGTCATCTTCAACGCGCTCATCATCGTCGCCCTCATCCCGTTGGCCCTGCGCGGCGTGCGGTTCCGCCCGATGAGCGCGGCGGCGATCCTGCGGCGCAACGTCTGGATCTTCGGCGTCGGGGGCGTGATCTTGCCTTTCATCGGGATCAAGCTCATCGACCTCATCCTCACCGCGACAGGTGGTTACTGATGCTCGTGCAACTGCGCCGTGCCGTCGTCGTGTCGGTCGTCCTGTTCGTGATCGTCGGGCTCGCCTACCCCGCAGTGGAGACCGGCATCGCCCAGGCCTTCTTCGGCCACCAGGCGAACGGTTCGCTGACGGCGAACGGCTCGACCCTCGTCGGCCAGCAGTGGACCGGGCCGAAGTGGTTCCAGGGCCGGGACGATCCCGACAACCCCGCGGCGACCGGCTCGGCGAACTGGGGACCACGTTCGGAGAAGTTCGTGAAGATCCTCGAAGCGCGGATCCACCTCTTGCGCTCCGAGGGCATCACCCCGACGGCGGACCTTGTCACGGGGTCCGGGAGCGGTGTTGACCCGGACATCAGCCCCGCCGACGCCTACGCCCAGGCCCACGCCGTCGCCAAGGCGAACGGGCTCACCGTCGCCCGGGTGGATCGGCTCATCGCCTCCCAGGTCGTCGGCCCCGAGCTCGGCTTCCTCGGCAGTTCCTACATCAACGTCCTGGGGCTGAACGAGGCGCTCGCCAAACTGGCGCACTGAGCCGCGCCCCGGCGCGCGGCTAATCGCCGACGAGCTCGTAGCCGATCCCCGGGTGGTTCCGCACGACGGCGCCCGCCGCGTCCCCGAGCTTGCGCCGCAGCCGGTGGGCGTAGACGCGGACGTAGCGCGTCTCGGCCCCGTAACCGGGCCCCCAAACGGCCTGCAGGATCATCTGGTGCGTGCACACCTTGCCGGCGTTGCGCGCGAGGAAGCTGAGGAACGAGAACTCGTGTGGGGTGAGATCGAGCGGGAGGCCGTCAAGCCAGGCGCTTTGGCGGGCGAGATCGAGCTTGATCCGGCCGACGCGGATCTCGGACGGCTCGTTCGCGACCGCGCTGCCGTGGCGCAGGGCGGCACGCAGGCGCGCCTCGAGCTCGGCCATGGAGAAGGGCTTCGTGACGTAGTCGTCGGCCCCCTCGTCGAGGGCGGCGACCTTGCGCGACTCCGATCCGGCCGCGCTCAGCACAACGATCGGGACGCTGGAGAACGAACGGACCCGCCGGCAGACCTCGAGACCGTCGATGTCGGGGAGCCCGAGGTCGAGCACGACGAGGTCGGGTGTGCCGAGCGCCACCTGGTTGATGCCCTCCTCGCCCGTCCTCGCCAGGAGGACCTCGTAGCCACGGGCCGCCAGGCCGATCTGGAGGGCCTTGCGCAACGAGGCGTCGTCGTCGACGACGAGGACGCGGGCCATTAGGCGACTCCGCCGGCGTCGACCGGCAGCGTAAAGACGAACCGGGCGCCGCCGGCGGCGGCGCACTCGACCCGCACGGACTGCCCGTGCGCCTCGACGAACGCCTGGACGATGGCGAGGCCGATCCCGGCCCGTCCGCCGCCCGAAACCCGGTTGAACATCCGGAAGATCCGGTCGCGGTCGGCTTCGGGCACCCCGGGCCCGTGGTCCTCGACCGAGACCTCGACCACGCCGTCGACCATCCGCCCGGCGACGGAGATCGGTGTCCCCTCCGGGGCGTGGCGCTCCGCGTTCTCCAAGAGGTTGGCGAGGATCTGGCAGACGAGCAATCGGTCGACATCGACACGCGGGAGGTCGGCCGGGAACGAGGCGACGACGCGGTCGGTCCACTCCGCCGTGCCGAAGGCGGCGAGCGACTCGCCGAGGAGGTCCTCGAGCACCGCCGGCTCCCGGCGCAGCTCCAGCTCGCCGAATTCAATGCGGGTCATGTCGAGCAGGTTGGTGACGAGGCGGGCGAGCCGGTCCGATTGGGAATCGATGAGCGCGAGAAGCTCGTCGGTGTCTTCCTTACTGAGACGAAGGTCGTCCCGCCGCAGGTCGGAAACCGCCGCCTTCATCGACGCGAGCGGGGTCCGCAGGTCGTGGGAGACGGCGCCGAGCAGCGCGGAGCGCCAACCGTCGACCCGTCGCAGCAGCTCGGCCTGGGCGGTCTGCTCGCGCAATCTGGCCCGTTCGACGGCGAGAGCCGCCTGGTTGGCGAAGGTGCGCAGCAGACCGAGCTCGTCGGAGGCGATTGTCGTGCCCGCGACGACGAGCACGCCGATCGGTCTGCCCGCGGCGGCGAGCGGGATCCCGAGGAGCGACCCCGCCTGGGTCGCGACGCCGCTCAGACTGCGGGGCTCCCCGGCCACGGGGAACACAGCACGGAGGTCGTCCGGCGCAAGCGGCTCCCCGGCCTGCGCCGCGACCGTGAAGTCGTCGCCTTCCGGCAGAACGAGCACGACGCTCACCAGTCCGAACGCCGCGTACACCGATTCGACGATGGCCGACAACAGCACCGGAAGCGGCTGGTCCGCCGTCAACACCTCGGACAGCTCGGACAGGCGACGCGTCTCGGACTCGCGCCGGCGCGCGTCCGTGCGAGCGCGCCGCAGACTGGAGAGGATGCGGGCGACCGCCAGCATGACGACCGTGTAGACGGCGAGCGGCACGAGGTTCTGGCCGGGACCAATCGTCAACGACCCGTAGGGGGGGATGAAGAGCACGTCGTAGATCACGAACGTCGCGGCCACCGCGACGACGCCGGCGAGGTAGCCACCGGCGGCGACCGCGACGAAGACCGGGATGACGAGGACGAGACCGACCGTCTCGCGGTCGACGTGCCCGCGGAACGGCAAGAGGACGAACCCGATGGCCGCGATCGCCGCCAGGACGATGAGCACGCGAACGAGGTGTTGCTCGAAACTCTTCATGCCGCCCCGCGCCGGTTTCGTTGCGGCGGCAGTCTACCGGGGACTGTGCGCGACCCCCTTGGAACGGAGGAGACGACCGAGAAATGAGCGCTCGGGCGCCTGTCGCTACCAGGTGCCCGCGGCCCGCGCGCTGTAGCGCCTTCCCGTTCTCTCGACGACGAACGCCGCACCGAAGCACTCGCTGAGCGCCTCGTCGACGAGGACCTCGTCCGCGCTCCCCGCCGCGACGAGCCGGCCGCGGGCGATGAGCATCGCGTGGCTGGTCACGCCGGGCAGCTCCTCGAGGGTGTGCGCGACGTGGACCGTCGTCGGACCGCCCGGCACCGCGAGCTCGTCGAGCACGCCGATGAGCGCCTCGCGGCCCGGCAGGTCGACCCCGAGCGCCGGCTCGTCGAGGAGCAGCAGCTCGTGTTGCCCGAGAAGCGATCGCGCGACGAGCACACGTTGGCGCTCCCCTTGCGAGCACTGGCCGAAGGGCTGGTCGGCGAGAGTTCCGCAGCCGACGCGTCCGAGCATCGCCATCGCCGCGCCGCGCTCGGCGTCGTCGAACCGTCCCCACCACGGCGCGAGCAGGCCCTCTTTGCCGGTAAGAACGACCTCGAGCGCCGTCGCCGAGGGCGGCAGGCGCTCGGCGACGCGGTGCCCGACCGCGCCGATCCTTTGACGCAACACCCGTAGGTCGACGCGGCCGAGCCGCTCGCCGAGGATCTCGACACGCCCCGAAGTCGGATGGCGCTCTGCGCCGAGCAGCGAAAGCATCGTCGTCTTTCCGGCCCCGTTCGGGCCGAGCAAGGCCCAGTGCTCGCCCCGGGCGATCTCGAGCGACACCGGTCCGAGCACCGTTCTCCCGCCGAGCACGACACACGCCTCGTCGAGGATCGCCGCCGCGCCGTCAACGCGCCCCGGGGCCACCCGAGCATTCGAGCAGGCGTTGCGCGAGACCGCAACGCTCCGGCGCCAGGCGCGCCACGGCGCCGGGTCGCGGAGCGAACCCGGCGCCGGCGCGCGAGTCGGGGGATTAACTCGCGCGAACCGCTTCTGCTTCGATCTCGATCTTCACCCGGTTGCCGACGACGACCCCGCCGCCGTCGAGGGCGGTGTTCCACGAGACGCCGTAGTCGGTCCGGTCGATCTCGGTTGCGGCGGAGAACCCGAGCCGCACGCCACCCCACGGGTCGGTGGCCGCGCCATTGAACTCGAGGTCGAGGACCACGGGCAGGGTCACGTCCTTGATCGTCAGGTCACCGTTGACCCGCCATTTCCCGTCCCCGACCGGTCGCACGAATCGGCTGGCGAACCGCATCGTCGGGTACCTGTCCTGCTCGAGGAAGTCGCCCGAGCGCAGGTGCGCGTCGCGTTGCGACTCGCCGGTCGACACGCTGTCGGTCCGGATCGTGGCCTCGACGCTCGACCGCGTCGGGTCTTCGGCGACGACGACCGTGCCCTCGAACTCGCCGAACGTGCCGCGCACCTTCGTCACCATGAGGTGACGGGCGACGAACGCCACCACGGTGTGCGCCTTGTCGAGCGTGTATGTGCCCGGGGCGGGGACCATCTCGCCGTTCACCACCCTCGTCAGCTCTGCAGTTTCCGTCGCCGTCGCCATCGTGGCTCTCCTCCTTGTTGAACTGCCCTTGAACGTCAGATCCTTGCTCCGTCACTTATTGTATCAACAACTATTGTCAAAGCAAACACTTTTCGCGAAATCGGGTAAGCTGGTGCCGTGGCCGAGGAGACCGGATCGACAACGAGCAGCACCGGCACCGCGAACGAGCACGTCACCGAGGTACCCGCCGGAGCCGGACCCGAGGAGGCACCCGGCGTCACCCTCGTCGGGATCGTCTTCGAGACCGCGGCCGGTCTGCGCCGGGCGCTGGCCCCGGGAATCGAGTCCGAGCTCTCCGTCGGTGGACTGGTCTTCGAGGTCCTCGTACGCCTCGTGCGCTCCCCCGGCGCCCGACTCCGGATGACCGACCTCGCCGCACAGACCGGCCTCACGCCCGGTGGGCTCACCCGCGCGATCGACCGCCTCGTCGCGGCCGACTTCGTCTGCCGGGAGGCGTGCTCCGGCGACCGGCGGGGCGCGTACGCGACGCTCACCGGGCCCGGGCGGGCGCGCATCGCCGAGGTCCTCCTCCACCACGAGCGGGACATCGAGACGCTGACCGCCGGGGTCTTCGACGAATCGGAATCCGAGACGCTCGTCGCGCTCCTGCGCCGGTTGCGCGACCGCGTCCACCCGCAAGCCGCCCGCGTGACCACCGACCCCGAGGAGGCCGGGTCCGCCCTTCCCCGTTAGCGTCAGGCCCGGAGCATGGCGAGAAACGGAGGTTGCCATGGGTCTGAACTCGTTCGGAACGAACGGGCACCTCGCCGTCGGCGGTATCGACTACAGGATCGAACGGCTCGACGCCCTGCCGGGTGACTTCGGCGTCGAACGGCTCCCGTACTCGCTGAAGGTGCTCCTCGAGAACCTCTTGCGTCACGAGGACGACAAGGCGGTCACCGCCGACGACATCTCCGCCTTCGCCACCGCCGCGCAAGGTGGGGCCGAGCACGAGATCGCCTTCTCCCCGGCGCGGATCTTGCTGCAGGACTTCACCGGCGTGCCCTGCATCGTCGACCTCGCGGCACTGCGTGACGCCGTCGACGCTCTCGGCGGCGACCCCGGATCGGTCAACCCACACATACCGGTCGACCTCGTCATCGACCACTCGGTCATCGTCGACGTGGCCCGGCGGCCCGACGCGGCGGCGATCAACGCGCACCTCGAGTTCGCCCGCAACGGCGAGCGTTACCGCTTCCTGCGCTGGGGCCAGCAGGCGTTCTCCGGCCTGCGCGTCGTGCCGCCCGACACCGGCATCTGCCACCAGGTGAACCTCGAGCTCCTCAGCAAGGTCATCGTCGCCGACTCGACCGGAGCCGCCTATCCCGACACGCTCGTCGGGACCGACTCCCACACGACGATGGTGAACGGCCTCGGGGTCGTCGGCTGGGGTGTCGGCGGGATCGAGGCGGAGGCCGCGATGCTCGGCCTGCCGGTCTCGATGCTCGTCCCGAAAGTCGTCGGGCTCCGCCTCGAGGGCGCGCTCACCGAGGGGACGACGGCGACGGACCTCGTCCTCACGATCGCCGAGCTGCTGCGCGACCACGGCGTCGTCGGCAAGTTCGTCGAGTGCTACGGCGACGGGATCGCCAACGTACCCCTCGAGAACCGGGCGACGATCGGGAACATGTCGCCCGAGTACGGCTCCACGGTGACGATCTTCCCGATCGACGCCGAGACGCTTCGCTACCTGCGCTTCACCGGGCGCCCCGAGTCCCTCGTGCGCCTCGTCGAGGCCTACGCGAAGCAACAGGGGCTCTGGCACGACCCGGCACACGTCGCCGCGTACGCCGAGACCATCACGCTCGACCTTTCGACGGTGGTCCCGAGCCTCGCCGGTCCGGCGCGGCCCCAGGACCGCGTGCCCCTCGACCGAGCCAAGGAGAGCTTCCGCTCCTCGCTCGCCGCCTCGACGACGACAGCGCGACCCGGCGGCCCCGGGGACCGCCGCGTCCCGGCCGTTCTCGCCGACGGGTCGTCCGTCGAGCTCACCGACGGCAGCGTCGTCATCGCCGCCGTCACGAGCTGCACGAACACCTCGAACCCCCAGGTCATGATCGCCGCGGGGCTGCTCGCGAAACGCGCCGTCGAACTGGGGCTCACGACGAAGCCGTGGGTGAAGACCTCGCTCGCCCCGGGCTCACGGGTCGTCGCCGACTACTTCGACCGCGCCGGGCTCACGCCGTATCTCGAGAAGCTCGGCTTCGGGATCGTCGGCTTCGGCTGCACGACGTGCATCGGCAACTCGGGCCCGTTGGCGCCCGAGGTCTCGGTGGCGATCGACGACGGCGACCTCGCCTGCGTCGCCGTGCTCTCGGGCAACCGTAATTTCGAAGGCCGCATCCACCCCGAGGTGCGGATGAACTACCTGGCGTCGCCCCCGCTCGTCGTCGCCTACGCCCTCGCCGGAACGATGGACATCGACTGGTACCACGAGCCCGTCGGCTCCGCACCCGACGGCACGCCCGTGTACCTGCGCGACCTGTGGCCGGCACCGGACGAGGTCGCGGCCGTCGTCGAGGAGGCCCTCGAGTCCCGGATGTTCTCGACCGACTACGCCGACGTCTTCGCCGGCGACGAGAACTGGCGGTCGCTCGAGGTCGCGGGCGGTGAACGCTTCGCCTGGGACGAAACGTCGACGTACGTCCGCAGACCGCCGTTCGTGGAGGCGATGCCCCGCGACCCCGGGCCGATCACCGACATCGCCGGGGCCCGTGTCCTCGCGGTCCTGGGCGACAGCGTGACGACCGACCACATCTCGCCGGCCGGTTCGATCAGACCGACGAGCCCGGCCGGACGGTGGCTCGTCGCCAACGGCGTCGCACCCGCCGACTTCAACTCCTACGGGACCCGGCGCGGCAACCACGAGGTGATGATCCGCGGCACGTTCGCCAACACCCGCATCCGCAACGCGCTGGCGGGCGGGGTGGAGGGAGGCGTCACCGTCCACCTCCCCGATGGCGGCCCCGACTCGATCTACGACGTCGCCCAGCTCTACCGCGCCGACGGCGTGCCGCTCCTCGTGCTGGCGGGCAGGGAATACGGATCGGGGTCGTCCCGGGACTGGGCGGCGAAGGGCGTCGCCCTCCTCGGCGTGCGCGCCGTCCTCGTCGAGAGCTACGAGCGGATCCACCGTTCGAATCTCATCGGCATGGGCGTCGTACCCCTCGAGTACCTCCCCGGTGAGAACGCCGAGTCGATCGGGCTCACGGGCACCGAGGTCTTCGACGTCGCCGGGTTGGCGGGAACGACACCCGGCGGCCTCATCGGCAAACGCGTCACCGTCCACGCGGACGACAAGGTCTTCGAGGCCGTCGTCCGGATCGACACGCCGACCGAGGAGGAGTACTACCGCCACGGCGGCATCCTCTCGTACGTGGTGCGCCGGCTCCTCGCGACCTGAACGCGGCCGGGTGCGGACTTCTACCTCGCCGGGATCACGCACCCGCCGGCATCCTGGCGCCTGCTCGGCGCCAGCGGGGTCGACGCCGCCGAGCTGCACCTGCGTTTCGGAACGCGTTCGACGTCGCAGACGAACGCTTCGCCGGCTCGATCGGGCGGATGAGACAGCTCAACCTGTGCCACCTCGTCCGCAACTGACGGGCGCCACGGGTCCGAGAACGGCGGTCGCGTGACGGAGCTTTCTCGCTCGCGAGCTCCGTTGCACGCGCCGGCGCGGCGTGCCCGACGCGAAGTGTCACAGAACCCGTTTGCGAGGCCGAACCGGGGAGGGTGCTTGCTTCGCGCGCCTCATCACGGCATTGTCGAGTTGTGGAGAACCTGCAATGCCGTTGACACCAGTCGAGCGCGCGGTGCTCGATTTCGAGCGCGATTGGTGGACAACGACTGGCCAAACGAGCAAACGGGACGCGATCCGTGCCCGGCTCGGCATCTCCCCGACGCGGTACTACGCAATCGTTTCCGCGCTCGCGGACTCCGATGACGCCGCCGCGTACGACCCGCTCGTCGTTCACCGGACCCGGCGTCGACGCGCCGAACGGATCCGCGCCGCGTTCTTCGCCGAAGCTCCACTTCAACGTCGACCGCACTGAACCCGGCCGTCGAACGGGCGCTGGCACTCCTTTCGGCGCAGCCTTCCTTTACGGGGATCATCGTCGATTACGACGGAACCCTCGCTGAGATCGTCCCGAATCCCGAGGATGCTTTCCCGCTGCCGGGCGCGGCGGCGGTCCTCGAGCGGCTGACCGCGTTCTACGGCGTCGTCGCGGTCGTCTCGGGCCGGCCGGTCACGTTCCTCGTCGAACGGCTCGGGAGCAGTCCGGCGCTCGACCGACTCGCCGTCTACGGCCAATACGGCCTCGAGCGTCGCGCCGCCGACGGCTCGGTCGTCTACGACCCGTTGGTCGACGGCTACGCCGGCGCGATCGCCGCCGCGATCGACGAAGCGAGGGCGAGGGTCCCCGAGGGCGCCCTCGTCGAGGGGAAGGGTCTCGCGCTCACGCTGCACTGGCGCAACGCGCCCGCCGTCGCGCCGGCGGCCGTCGCGCTCGCCCACGAGATCGCCGAACGCCACGGACTCGCCATCCGGCTGGGCAAACGCGCGGTCGAGCTCGTGCTCCCGGTCGCGAACGACAAGGGCACGGTCGTCACCTCGCTGCTGACGGGCTGCGCGGCCGGCTGCGTCCTCGGTGACGACGTCGGCGACATCCCGGCGTTCTCCGCGCTCGACCTCCTCGTCCGTTCGGGCGCGCTCGCGGGCGTGCGGGTCGCGGTGGTGAGCGAGGAGGCCCCGGAGGCCCTCCTCGCCGGCGCCGACGTGACGGTGCAGGGTCCGCTCGGCGCGCTCGGCTTCCTGGGCGCGCTCGCCGACCGGGCGGCGGCGGGCCCAGGAACCCGCCGAACCGGAGTCCTCTAGCCGGGTCCCAGCCGGCGTGCCGGGCGCGCACACGATTCGACCGTCGCGAGCCACTCGGTGGGCGGGTGAAGCGACGCGAGGGCCGACAGTCGGCCGGCGAGGGCCTGGCGCTCACCCGCGGGCATCTCGAGGGCGCGGCGGATCACCGCGGCAGTCCCGGTGACGTCGAACGGCTCGATCGCCAACGACGCCCCACCGAGCTCGCCGAACGCGCCCGCCTCCCGGCTGAGACAGAGCACGCCGCCGCGCCGGTTCAGCACCGCGCCTTCCTTGGCGACGAGGTTCATCCCGTCGCGCAGCGCGTTCACCACGAGCACGTCGTAGGCGCCCAACGCGGCCATCGAGGCGTCGCTGTCGTCCGCGATCTCGAGGGCGACGGGCTGACGGCCCGGGGTCCCGAAGCGTTCGTTGAGGCGCGCCGCGGTTCTCTCGACCTCGTTGCGGTAGGCGCGGTATTCGGGAAGCTCTTCCCGCGACGGGTAGAGATGAGCGAGGAACACGACCGAGGCCGCGAGATCCGGCTCAGCCTCGAGCAGCTCCTCGAAAGCGAGGAAACCGCGCACGATGTTCTTCGACAATTCGAGCCGGTCGCTGCGGAAGATGAGCCGTCGTCCGGCGACGAACCCGTCGAGCTCGGCGCGCGCGGCCTGCGCCGAGGGCGACGTGGCGAGCTCGGTGAGCCGCGCCGTGTCGACCCCGAGCGGCACGACGACGACCTCGGGGGGGTCGACGAGATGCTCGGCGGCGCAACGCCGGAAGTTCTCCGCCCAGCGCTCCGTGTGGAAGCCGGCGGCCCCACAGCCGGCGATGGCGCTCAGAAGCTCCCGGGCGACCGAGCCCGGAAGAATCCGCAGCTCGTCCGGGTCACAGAACGGCGTATGGGTGAAATACACCGTCCGCAGGTCGGGGCGCAGATCGGCGAGTCGACCGCCGACCAGCGAGAGCTGATAGTCGTTGACGACGACCGTCGCCGAACGGGGTGCGGACCTCACGATCTCGTCGGCCAAGAGCGCGTTGTACTCCCGATAGCGCCGCCACGCCTCGTGCCAGCGGCGGTCGATCACCGGGCGGCGGGTACGGTCGAACAGCCCGTGGTGGAGAAACCACAGGGTGCCGTTCGAAAAGGCCCGGTGCGCCGCCGCGACCTCGTCGGGAACCTCGACGAGGTGGACCTCGAGTCCCTCCGTCGCCGGGACGGCCAGAGCGCGGGCCGCGACCTTCTTCTCGTCGGGGGTCGTCGCGGCGGCGATCCAGAGCGACCGCCGGCCCTCGAGCGCGGCGGCGAGGCTCGGCGCGAGCCCGCCGGCGGCGCGGGCGACCACCACCCGGCCCGAGTCGAAGCTCAGCGTGTGCGGACCCCGGTTGGCGACGACGACGAGGGCGCTCACCGGCGGCTCCCCGCCGGCCGGCACGAGCGCGGCGACCCTCCGCCCGACGCGGGGGCCATCGTGGCGACCACGTGGGCGACAACCGTCACGGGGAACATCTTCGCCGGACGGCACCTTCCGGGCAACGACGGGCCGTTTTGACTCGGCCGGAGCCGGCGACCAGACTGTCCCCATCATCCAGAGCGGCTGAGGGACGGGCCCGACGACGCCGCGGCAACCAGTGACGGGAGCGAAACGCCTCCTCACCAGGTGCCAATGCCCGACCGATGAGGAGGAAGTCGTGACCTCGCCGACCAACGGTCTGCGCTGCCGTGAATGTGGGCGGCAATTCGGCCCCGAGGCTCTCTACGTCTGCGAGTGGTGTTTCGGCCCGCTCGAGGTGGTCTACGACTACGAAGCCGTCGCCCGTCGCGTCGACGCGGCCCGGATCGCCGCCGGGCCGCTGTCGATCTGGCGCTACGCCGACCTCCTCCCCGCCGACCCCGCCGGCGCGGTCGACCTCGGTGCCGGCTACACGCCCCTCGTCCGGGCCGACCGCCTCGCCGCCGAACTCGGGCTCGGCGAGCTGTGGCTGAAAGACGACACCCGCAACCCGACCGGCTCGTTCAAGGACCGGGTCACCTCGGTCGCCCTGACGCGGGCGCGCGAGCTCGGCTTCAAGGTGGCGGCGTGCGTGTCGACGGGGAACCTCGCCAACTCGGTCGCCGCTCACGCGGCCCGCGTGGCGATGGAGTCTTACGTCTTCGTGCCGGCCGACCTCGAGCGGACGAAGATCACGACGACCGCCGTGTTCGGGGGGCGCGTCGTCGCCGTCGACGGCGTCTACGACGACGTGAACCGGCTCTGCGCCGAGATCGTCGACGAGCACGAGGACTGGGCGTTTGTCAACATCAACCTGCGCGCGTATTACGCCGAGGGATCCAAGACGCTCGCCTTCGAGATCGCCGAGCAGCTCGGTTGGGAGCTGCCCGACCACGTCGTCGTGCCGGTCGCCTCCGGGAGCCTGCTCACGAAGGTCGACAAGGGATTCGGCGAGCTCGGGCTCGTCGGGCTCGTCGACTCGGGCCGGCGGGTGCGGATCTCGGGTGCCCAGGCGGCCGGGTGCGCGCCTGTCGCCACGGCGTTCGCCGAGGGATCGACCGTGCCGACGCCGGTGCGCCCCGACACGATCGCCAAGTCGCTCGCCATCGGCAGCCCCGCCGACGGCGAGGCGGCGCTCCGGGTGGTCCGCGCCTCGGGGGGCTCGGTCGCCGCGGCGAGCGAAGCCGGGATCCTCGAGGCGATCCAGCTCCTCGCCCGGACCGAGGGGATCTTCGCCGAGACCGCCGGCGGCGTGACGATCGCCGGCCTGGCCCAGCTCGCCCGCGACGGGATCGTCCGGCGCGACGAACGCGTCGTCGCCTGCATCACCGGGACCGGGCTGAAGACGGTCGAAGCCTTCGATGGCGCCGTCGGCCCGTCAGCGGTCATCGCCCCGACGCTCGACGCCTTCACGGCGCTCGAGGACGAATGGAGGAACCCAGAGTGAGCGTCGTCGTCCGCATCCCGGCCCAGCTGAGACCCCTCACCGGGGGCGAGCGCGAGATCGCCGTCACGGCGACGACCGTCGGCGGCGCCCTCGACGCCCTCGAGGACCGCCACCCCGGGGTGAAGGAACGGATCGTCGACCCCGACGGCCAGCTGCGCCGCTTCGTGAACATCTTCCTCGCCGACCGGGACATCCGCTTCCTCGAAGGGCTCGACACCCCCGTCGGCGAGGACCAGACCCTCTCCGTCGTCCCGGCGATCTCCGGCGGGTGATCTCCGGCGCCGGCCCCTCCCACCAGGGCGTGTTGCGTCCCCGCGGCCGGCGTGGTTTGCTATTAGCACTCGAGAGATGAGAGTGCTAACGCTCGGTGGACCCGAGCGACCAAGGGAGGACACCGCAGATGTCGAAGTTGATCGAGTTCGATGAGCACGCCAGGCGTGCGCTCGAGCGGGGCATGAACCAGCTGGTCGACGCCGTGAAGGTCACGCTCGGGCCGAAGGGTCGCAACGTCGTCCTCGAGAAGAAGTGGGGCGCGCCGACGATCACGAACGACGGCGTCTCGATCGCCAAGGAGATCGAGCTCGAGGACCCCTTCGAGAAGGTCGGCGCCGAGCTCGTCAAGGAGGTCGCGAAGAAGACCGACGACGTCGCCGGTGACGGCACGACGACCGCCACGGTGCTCGCCGGGGCGCTCGTGCGCGAGGGGCTCCGCAACGTCGCCGCGGGCGCGAACCCGATGTCCCTGAAGCGCGGCATCGAAGCCGCAGTGGAGACGGCCGTCGGGCACCTCAAGGAACTGGCGAGGGACACCGACTCGAAGGACCAGATCGCCCAGGTCGCGGGGATCTCCGCCGCCGACGCCGAGATCGGGTCGATGATCGCCGAGGCGATCGACAAGGTCGGCAAGGACGGGGTCATCACCGTCGAGGAGTCCCAGACCTTCGGCATGGAGATGGACCTCGTCGAGGGGATGCGGTTCGACAAGGGCTACATCTCGCCGTATTTCGTCACGGACACCGACCGCATGGAGGCCGTGCTCGAGGACGCGTACGTCCTCATCTGCGGGTCCAAGATCTCCGCGGTGCGCGACATGCTCCCGGTCCTCGAGAAGGTCATGCAGACCGGCAAGCCGCTCGTCATCATCGCCGAGGACGTCGAGGGCGAGGCGCTCGCCACGCTCGTCGTGAACAAGATCCGCGGCACGTTCAAGAGCGTCGCCATCAAGGCCCCGGGCTTCGGCGAACGGCGCAAGGCGATGCTCCAGGACATGGCGATCCTCACCGCCGCCCAGGTCATCACCGAGGACGTCGGGCTGAAGCTCGAGAACGTCACCCTCGACCTGCTCGGCCAGGCGCGCAAGGTCGTCGTCACGAAGGACGAGTCGACCATCGTCGAAGGCGCGGGCAGCGAGGCCGAGATCAAGGGGCGGATCAGCCAGATCAAGACCGAGATCGAGAACACCGACTCCGACTACGACCGGGAGAAGCTGCAGGAGCGGCTCGCCAAGCTCTCCGGCGGCGTCGCCGTCATCAAGGTCGGCGCGGCGACCGAGGTCGAGCTGAAAGAGAAGAAGCACCGGATCGAGGACGCCGTCTCGACGACGAAGGCCGCGATCGAGGAGGGCGTCGTCCCCGGTGGCGGGGTGGCGCTCCTGCGGTGCCAGCAGCCGATCCTCGACCTCGCCGAGAAGCTCGAGGGGGACGAGGCGACCGGGGCACGGATCGTGGCCCGGGCCGTCGAGGAGCCGTTGAAGCAGATCGCGGTGAACGCCGGCGCCGAGGGCGGTGTCGTCATCGAGAAGGTCCGGAGCCTGAAGAACGTCGCCGAGGGGCTGAACGCCGAGACCGGGGTGTACGAGAACCTGTTCAACGCCGGTGTCATCGACGCCGCGAAGGTGACGCGCTCGGCCCTGCAGAACGCCGCCTCGATCGCGGCGCTCTTCTTGACGACGGAGTGCGTCGTCGTCGACAAGCCCGAGGAGAAGTCGGCGCCCGCCGCGCCGCCGATGGACGACTACTAGAAACCGCTTCAGGGCACGGCCGCGGGAACCAACCCGCGGCCGTGCCCTCGTCGCGAGAGGGCCGCTTTCCCGGGCACCGTAGACTCGCCGCGTGCCACCGCCCGCGCGCCCAGCCGAGCTGCACCCCGACGAGAAAACCGACAAGGCGTCCGTCCAGGGATGGGCGGCTTTACACCTTTTCTGCGACCTCGTCAGCGGCGCCGACACCGAGGCGGTCGAGTCCGCCCTCGCCGGTTGCCACGCGGACGGCTACGAGGTCGTGACCGTGGAGGTCATCGGGCACAAGGGCGACCTCGGCGTCCTGGCGCTCGGGCCGTCGTTCGGGCGACTGCGCGAGCTCCAAACCGAGCTCGGCTACGCCGGGTGCGTGCCGCGGTATTCCTACGTGTCGCTCACCGAGGTGTCCGAGTACGCCAGTCGTGTGCCCCCCGAGATGAAACAGGCGCGCCTGCGGCCGAAGCTCCCGCCCGAGGGGATGCCGGCCTTCTGCTTCTACCCGATGTCGCGCCGCCGCGACGGCGACGACAACTGGTACCGCCTCGATTACGACGAGCGACTGCGGATGATGATCAACCACGGCAAGGTCGGCAGCGGATTCCGTGGACGCGTCCTCCAGCTCGTCACCGGCTCGAGCGGGCTCGACGACTGGGAGTGGGGCGTGACGCTGTTCGCCGCCACGTTCGACGACATCAAGGCCTGCGTCTACGCGATGCGCTACGACGAGGCCTCAGCCCGCTACGGTGAATTCGGCCCGTTCGTCACCGGCATCGTCAAGTCCCCCGCCGAGCTCATGGCCTCGCTCGGGCGCGACTAGCCCCCAGGTCCCCCGGTGACGCCCCCCGCCGTCGGGCTCAGCCGTCTCGAGCGCGTCCTCGACGGGCTCGGGCGCGTCGTCGTCGCCTTCTCGGGCGGTGCGGACTCGGCGCTTCTCGGCTACGTCGCGAACCGGACGCTCGGGACTGAGAAGGTCCTTTGCGTCACGTCCTCATCGGCCTCGCTCGCCGCCGGCGAGCTCGCCGACTGCCGGGCGCTCGCCGCCGAATGGGGTCTGCGTCACCTCGTCGTCGGAACGAACGAACTCGCCGACGCGGCCTACGTCCGCAACGACCTCGACCGCTGCTACCACTGCAAGCGGGAGCTCATGGACGTGCTCGCCGGCCCGGCGCGGACCGAGGGCGCGACCATCGCGCTCGGGGTCAACGTCGACGACCTGTCGGACTACCGGCCGGGACAGCGGGCGGCAACCGAGCGCGGCGCGGTCTTCCCGCTCGTCGAGGCGGAACTCACGAAGCACGACGTGCGAGAGCTCTCCCGTCATCTCGGCCTGCGCACCTGGGACAAGCCCGCCGCGGCCTGCCTCGCCTCACGGGTGCCCCACGGCACCCCCGTCACGCTCGGCGTGCTGAGCCGCGTCGAGGCGGCGGAGTCGGCGCTGCGCTCCCTCGGCTTCCGGGTGCTGCGCGTCCGCCACTACGGCGAGGCGGCCCGGATCGAGCTCGGCCTCGACGAGCTGGCCCGGGCACTCGAGGCGCGCGACGCGGTCGTTGCCGCAGTGCGATCGGCCGGCTACCGCCACGTGACCCTCGACCTCGAGGGGTTCCGCTCGGGCAACCTCAGCCGCACCGCGCTCGAAAACCGCGCGGTGCCGCGCCACCCCGGCGAACAGGCTCGCGCCGCGACCGGCGACTAGGAGCGCGGCGGGGGCTCGCGACCCTCTCGCGAGACGCTCCAGCCAGCCGACGACGTGCTCCGCTTCTCGAAAAAGACGCACCCCTCGGGACAGGCGAACGGGACAAGGTCGCTCACGCCGAGCTTGCAGTGCTCGAGCCGTTCCCTCCCGCGCACGGTCTGCATGACGTAGTGGCGGCAGTCCTCGCGCACGGCCATGAACCATCGTCGCACGTTGGTGGCCCGGGAGGGGCGCAGGCGCTAGCGCGGCTCGTCTCGCAGGTAGCGCTCGATCTCCTCGGTCAGCCCCTCGACGGACGGCCCCGGTGCGGCGAGGTTCTCGTGCGCGGCGATTCGCGCGACGTAGGCGGCCACCGTCTCGTCCTCGACGACGAGCTCGTCCATCCGGCGCTCGTACTCGTGCGCCTCGTGGGCGAGGTCGGGAAGGTCCGCCGGACGCCCGACTATGCGGGACGCCGCCTCGGCGAGCGCGAGCGCGGCCTTCGCCGAAACCGGGAGCGAGTAGCAGGGCACGCTCGCCCAGATCGCGACCGCCGGGACGCCGGCCTCGGCGAGCGCGGCGCCGAGCACGCCGACGATGCCGGTCGGCCCCTCGTAACGCGACAGGGCAAAGCCGACCTCGCCGATCGCCCCGGCGTCGCTCGCCGTCGCGGCGAGCGGGACGGGCCGCGAGTGCGTCACCTCGGCGAGGTAGGCACCGAGGAGGATGACCCTGCCGGTCCCCAGGGCGGTCGCGAGTTCGACGAAAGCCTCGCAGTAGGCGCGCCAGCGCAGCTGGGGCTCCGGTCCGCGCACGACGACGACGTCGACCGGCCCGGGGGCAACCGAGAAGACGGTGGCGGGCCACGTGATCTCGCGCACCAACCCCTCGAGGACGGTGAGCTCGGGGCGCGCCTCGGTGAAGTCGAAGAACTCCTCCGGGTCGATCTCGGCGAACGGCGCCGCCTGCCAGGTCCTTGCGAGGCTCGTGACCGCGTACGACGCCGCGTCGGCCGCGTCATTCCAGCCCTCGAAGGCGACGACGAGGCTCGGGTGACTAAGGCGCGGGCGACCGGAGACCCGGACCGCCCCGCCACCGCGGCGCGTGACGAACCGGAACGGCTGAAGTCTCGCTCGCCGTCGCCGGACGCGACCCACCGCCACCTCCCCGGATCGCCACTCAGCCTAACGGTCCGTGATCGCGCCCTTCGTGGGGGGCCCCGGTCCGTTCGGTACGCTCGACGCTGATGCCTGCGACCGAGATCACCATCGAGACCCTCACCGAACCGACCGAGGAGGACGCCGCCGCCCTCGCGGGGCTGATCCCGGACCTCTCGTCGGCGCCCCCACCTAACCTCGCCGAGCTACGGGACCTCGTCTCCCAGAACGCCGCGACGGTGCTCGTCGCCCGGCTCGACGGCGCGATCGTCGGCACCCTCTCGCTCGTGATGTTCGCCGTGCCGTCCGGCCGGCGGGCCTGGATCGAGGACGTCGTCGTCGATCGCCGCCACCGGGGACAGGGGATCGCGACCCGGCTCGTCGACACGGCCCTCGGCATCGCGACCTCGGCCGGGTGCCGCACCGTCGACCTCACCTCGAGGCCGTCGCGCGCCGACGCGAATCGCCTCTACGAAAAGCGCGGCTTCGCCCGCCGGGAGACGAACGTCTACCGCTACTCCCTCGACACCTGACCGGCGGGATCGGTGCGCCGGCCCGGTGCGCCCGGGCTGAAGGTCCGCTCGGTCCTCGGGACGCACAGCGATCGGACCGCCTGTGGCGGCGATCGCCGTCCTTTGAACTTGGCCGCACCGGGCGCAGCGGGCGGAGGAAAACGTCCGCGAGCCCCGTCCCGCGAGTGGGGAAGATCCAAGTCTTCGCTCTAGGATCGCTGGTGATGACACAAGGACGATCCGAGGAGGACGCCGCCGTGGCTGAGAGTGTCACCGTCACCGACAACCGGACCGGGCAGTCGGTGGAGATCCCGATCGTCGACGGCGGTGTCAGCTCGTCGGAGTTCTCCAAGCTCCTCCCCGGGATCTGGTTCTACGACCCGGCGTTCTCCGTGACGGCCCTCTGCGAGAGCGCGATCACCTTCGTCGACGGCGAGGCGGGCATCCTCGAGCACCGCGGCTACCCGATCGAGCAGCTCGCCGAGCGGTCCTCCTACCTCGAGGTCGCCTACCTGCTCACCCACGGGGAGCTGCCGACCGCAGCCCAGCTCGCCGCCTGGTGCGCCGAGATCGCCCATCACGAGTCGATCGAGGAGAAGTTCGTCGAGCGGTTCGTGGCCGGTTTCCACCCAGGCGCCCACCCGATGGGCATGCTCGTCTCGGCGGTCGCGGCCCTCTCGACGTTCTACCCGGACTCGAAGGACATCGCCGACCCGGCGAATCGCCAACTCCAGGTGATCCGCCTCATCGCGAAGATGCCGACGATCGCCGCCGCCGTGCACCGGGTCTCCATCGGCAAGCCGATCGTCCCGCCCGACGAGAAGCTGCCGTTCTGCGAGAACTTCCTCTCGATGATGTGGCACACCGGCGAGCCCGACTTCAAGGTGGACCCCGTCCTCGTCCACGCGATCGACGTGCTGTTCCTGCTGCACGCCGACCACGAGCAGAACTGCTCCACGACGGCGATGCGCGTCGTCGGCTCGGCCCACGCCGACCCGTACTCGGCGTGCGCCGCGGCCTGCGCCGGCCTCTACGGCCCGCGGCACGGCGGCGCGAACGAACAGGTCGTGAAGATGCTGTCCCAGATCGGGTCGATGGAGAACGTCCCAGCCTTCGTGAGGGCGATCAAGGAAGGGCACGGCCGGATCCAGGGCTTCGGGCACCGCGTCTACAAGCACTACGACCCCCGGGCGACGATCATCCGCAAGATCGCCTACGACGTCTTGGGCATCGCCGGCGCGAACCCGCTGCTCGACGTCGCTCTGAAACTCGAGGAGACGGCGCTCGCCGACGAGTACTTCACGTCACGGCGGCTCTACCCGAACGTCGACTTCTACTCCGGGTTCATCTACGAGGCAATGGGCTTCCCGACCGACATGTTCACCGTGCTCTTCGCCCTCGCCCGCACCTCTGGCTGGGTCGCCCACTGGGCCGAGATGCTCGACGGCGGCGAACGGATCGCCCGGCCGCGCCAGCTCTACACCGGAGCCAAGCGGCGCGATTACGTGCCGATCGAGGAACGCTCCTAGCCGCGATCCGCCCGCCGGGCGACACGTCGCTTGACGTACCCAGTTCCTCACCGGGCATCAGTAGTAGCCGCTCGTGGTTGCCGCAACGATCGTCCACGTGGACGGTTTCAGCCTTTATTGCGGCGCGCTCAAGGGCTCGAGCCTCAAGTGGCCCGACCTTGAGGCGTCTCGTCGCGGCCTCGGAGTCCGTTAAGTGATGCTCCGGGCCGACCGCCAGCACGATCGCTCGATCGTTTCGGGGCCCGTCCCGCCACTCATCCGTCCTTGTGTCGACGGCTGGCGATCCCGAAGAGCGCGACCGCCGTGGCGACGGAGACGTTCAGCGAACCGACCGGCCCGTAGAGCGGGATCCGGCAGCGGACGTCGCAACGCCGCTTGACGAGCGGCGCGAGCCCTCGCCCCTCCGCGCCGACGACCATCGCCAACGGCTCCGTCGCGATCTCGAGCGAGTCGAGCGGCGTCTCGCCCTCGGGGTCGAGTCCGACGGTCCACACGCCACGGGAGCTCAGCGTCTCGAGCGCCGGGCCGATCCCCGCCACGAGCGCGATCGAAAGGTGCTCGACCGCCCCGGCCGCGGCTTTCATCGCCGTCGGCGTGAGGTGCGCCGTCCGGTGGCGGGCGAGCACGACACCGGTCACTCCCGCGCCGAGGGCGCTGCGCAGGATCGCGCCGAGGTTGTGCGGATCGGTCACCTCGGCGACGACGACGATGAACGGCACACCGCCCGCGGGCGTCCGGGCCGGGCCGTGGTCGGGATTGGCGGCAACCAGCTCGTCGAGCCCGACCGCCTCGACAGGCGCGGCCCGGGCGACGACACCCTGGGGGGCCTCAGTGCGGGCGGTGGCACGCAGCTCGAATGCGGTCGTCATCCGTACCGGCACCCGGGATGCCGCCGCGAGGGCGACCACCTCGTCGAGCAGCGCCGAGGGATCCTGGCCCTCGGCGACGACGACCTCGGCCACGGACCGCCGGCCGGCGGCGAGGAGCTCGCGCACCGCGCGGCGGCCCTCGACGTGCTCGCCCCCGAGGCCGCCGTCCTCGCGATCGCCCGGGCGGCGCCGGTCCCCCGGCGCCCCGCCTAGCGCTCGAGGAGCGCGACGGCGAGGCACGCGACCCCCTCGACGCGGCCGAGGCTCCCGAGTCCCTCCGGCCTCGTCGCCTTGACGTGCACCGGGCCGCCCGCGGCGGCGGAGAGTCGCGCGACCATCTCGTCGCGGACCTCGGCGACCCGCGGGCGCTCGGCGACGAGCGTGCAGTCGGCGTTCACGAACCGCCAGCCCTGCCCGGCGGCCATGGCGATCGCCGCGGCGAGGAGCCCGAGGCTGTCGGCGTCGCGCCACGCGGGGTCGGTGTCCGGGAAGTGGCTCCCCATGTCTCCGAGCCCGGCAGCGCCGAGGACGGCGTCGGTGACGGCGTGGGCGACGGCGTCGGCGTCGCTGTGGCCGACGAGCGGCCGACCTCCGGCGATCGTCGCGCCCCCGAGGACGAGCGGACGCGCGCTGGCGCTCCCCTCCTCGACGAAGCGGTGGAGGTCGACGCCGAGGCCGACCCGGAGCTCGCTCACGCGGTCCCCGTCTCCCAGGCGGCGGAGTCGGCGAGGAAGGCGCCGACGAGCGCGAGGTCAGCGGCATTGGTGATCTTTCGGTTGCGCACCTCGCCGGGGACGACGGCCACCGAGCCGCCGATCGCCTCGACGAGCGCGGCGTCGTCGGTCGCCTCCGGCGCCCCCTCGTGGGCGCGGCGCAACACGCCGGCCCGGAACGCCTGCGGCGTCTGGACGACGGCGAGCCCCGCGCGGTCGACCGTCTCGACCACCCGTCCGTCGCGCACCCGTTTCAGCGTGTCGGCGACCGGGAGGCACGGGATCGCCGCGTCCGACCCGGCGCGGACCGCGGCGACGACCGAGCCGAACAGCTCCGCCGACGCGGCCGGGCGCGCCGCGTCGTGCACGATCACGATCTCGGCCGTGTCCGGCACCACCGCGAGCCCGGCGCGGACCGAGGCCGCCCGCGTCGTGCCTCCGGCGACGACGAGGGAACACCCGGCATGGCATGACGGATCGGCGACGAACTCGCGGGGCACGACGAGGATGACGCCGTCGGACGCGGCGCGTGCCGCGTCGACCGCCCACTCGACAATGCGACGCCCCGCCGCCTCCTCGAACTGCTTCGGACCGCCGAAGCGGCGGCCCTCACCGCCGGCGACGACGATCGCCCAGACGCCGTCCGTCACCGTCGGGCCCGCGGTTCCCGTGCTAGGGGAGCGCGGCGTTGAGCCGCTCCTCCGCCTCGGCCTCACTCACCCCGATGGCGAACGTCAGCTCCGACACGAGGATCTGCCGGGCGCGGTTCAGCATGCGCTTCTCCCCAGCCGACAGGCCCTTGTCCTTGTCGCGGATCGACAGGTTCCGCACGACCTCGGCGACCTGGTAGATGTCACCGGACTTCAGCTTCTCGACGTGGTTCTTGTAGCGACGGGACCAGTTCGTCGGCATCCGCGCCTCCTTCTTGCGAAGGACGGCGAAGACCTCCTCGACCTCCTCGTCGTTGATCACCTCGCGCAGCCCGACCTCTTCGGTGTTGTCCGAGGGGACCATCAGCGTGAGGTCGCCGTAGGCGAGGCGGAGCACGAGGTACTCGCGCTTCTCGCCGAACGCCTCACGCATCTCGCGTCTCTCGACCACCGCCGCTCCGTGGTGGGGATAGACCACCTTGTCGCCGACGTCGAACACTCGCGACTCCTCACGTTCCAAGAAGGTCTGTTTCGCCACAGATACCGGACCAGCGGAAACCGGATTGGCTCCGACTCGGCCCGCGGCCGCGACGTGTCCCTAGTTTACCGGTCCTGGGACGGGGCACAGGTGGCGTGGCGGAGGGCCGGGCGCGCCGGCGTCCGTCGCCCGTGGAGCCGGGGTGGGCGCTGGGCTCATCGCCCCGAGCGGTCCCCGCCTGCCGTCCCGGACCGCGTGGGCGGCGACCACCACGTTCCCGGTGCCGGTTGCGATGCGTCCCTACGGCCGGGCGGGCGGGCGTACCAGACAGGGTTCGAAGGGGTCCCCCCTTCGGCGCGAAAATCGCGCAGCCCCTCCGAACCCTCTGGCACAACAACGGGTTCTGTTGCTCACGGTGGCTTTTTGCGCCAGAGCTATGGCAGAGGAGCGACGGAGCGCCTTCAAACTGGGCACCGACTCGGCCACCGTCCGCCCTACTTCCTCGGTGATCGTTCGGTCCCAGCCGCCCGGATCCGGCACGCCGCTCCTCCTCGAACTCCGTCCGGGTTGTGCAACGTCGCGTGGGCGACCGGCATTCCCGCGAGCTGCATCCGGACTGCGACTTTCGCGTGAACGGTCGGAGACGGCGCGCGCGCAGCGTGGCGACGCGACGACGCTGTGGAATATCCCGTGGATTCTGGGCGAGTTAGGAGTCGGCGCCGGCGCCGGCGAGTTCGACGGGCGGCGGTGCGATGCCGTCAACGGCCTTGAAAGAGATCACGCCGTCCTCGGCGTCGACGATGATCGTCTCGCCGACCCGGAATTCCTTCCAGAGGATCTTCTCTGACAGCGGGTCCTCGATGAGCTGCTGGATCGCCCGCCGGAGAGGGCGTGCACCGAGGTTCGGCTCGTAGCCGCGCCCGGCGACGAGCTCCTTGGCGGCCCGGGTGAGCTCGATCCCGATGCCCTGGCTGTCGAGCTGATCGGCCAGGCGCCGGATCATGAGGTCGACGATCTGGACGACCTCCTCCATCGCGAGCTCGTGGAAGACGATGACCTCGTCGATCCGGTTCAGGAACTCGGGCCGGAAGTGCTGCTTCAGGGCGTCCTGGACCTTCGCCTTCATCCGCTCGTACGTCACGGCCTGCGACGAATGCGAGAACCCGACCTGGGTCTTGCGCAGGTCGGCCGTGCCAAGGTTCGAGGTCATGATGAGCACGGTGTTCTTGAAGTCCACCGTGCGGCCCTGGGCGTCGGTGAGCCGGCCGTCCTCGAGGATCTGCAGGAGGGTGTTGAACACGTCCGGGTGGGCCTTCTCGATCTCGTCGAAGAGCACGACGGCGAACGGCTTGCGCCGGACGGCCTCCGTCAGCTGACCGCCCTCCTCGTAGCCGACGTAGCCCGGCGGCGAGCCGACGAGCCGGCTGACGGTGTGCTTCTCCATGTACTCGCTCATGTCGAGCTGGATGAGCGAGTCCTCGTCGCCGAAGAGCAGCTCGGCGAGCGCCTTGGCGAGCTCGGTCTTGCCGACCCCGGTCGGGCCGAGGAAGATGAACGACCCCGAGGGCCGCTTCGGGTCCTTCAGGCCGGCGCGGGTGCGCCGGATCGCCCGGGAGAGCGCGTTGATGGCGTCGTCCTGGCCGATGATCCGCTTGTGGAGCTCGTCCTCCATCCGCAACAGCTTCGCCGTCTCCTCCTCGGTGAGCTTGTAGACGGGGATCCCCGTCCAGTTCGCCAGCACCTCGGCGATGACGTCCTCGTCGACGACGTCGAAAAGCTCGACCCCCTCGGCGCGCCACTCGCTTTCGAGGGCGGTCTTGCGCTCGAGCTTCGTCCGCTCCTGCTCGGCGAGCTTCTCGACGAGCTCGAGGTTGTTACGGGCGAGCGCGGCGGCCTTTTCCTCGCGGATCTTCGCGATCTCGTTCTCGATCTGGTTGTACTCCGGCGGCGTCGTCATCCGGCGGATGCGCAGCCGGCTCCCCGCCTCGTCGATCAAGTCGATCGCCTTGTCCGGCAGGTAGCGGTCGGAGATGTACCGGTCGGCGAGGTTCGCCGCGGCGACGAGCGCCTGATCGGTGATCGTCACGTGATGGTGCTGCTCGTAACGCTCGCGCAGGCCCTTCAGGATCTCGATCGTCTGGGCGACCGTCGGCTCATCGACCTTGATCGGCTGGAAGCGCCGCTCGAGGGCGGCGTCCTTCTCGAGGTGCTTGCGGAACTCGTCGAGCGTCGTCGCCCCGATCGTCTGCAGCTCGCCCCGGGCGAGCATCGGCTTCAGGATCGAGGCGGCGTCGATCGCGCCCTCGGCCGCGCCGGCGCCGACGAGCGTGTGCAGCTCGTCGATGAAAAGGATCGTGTCGCCCCGGGTGCGGATCTCTTTCAGCACCTTCTTCAGGCGCTCCTCGAAGTCGCCCCGGTAGCGGCTGCCGGCGACGAGCGCTCCGAGATCGAGCGTGTAGAGCTGCTTGCCCTTCAGGGTCTCGGGTACGTCGTTGGCGACGATCTTCTGCGAGAGCCCCTCGACGATGGCGGTCTTGCCGACCCCGGGCTCGCCGATCAGCACCGGGTTGTTCTTCGTGCGCCGCGAGAGGACCTGCAGGACGCGCTCCATCTCGCGTTCGCGCCCGATCACCGGGTCGAGCTTGTGCTCCCGGGCGAGCTGGGTGAGGTTGCGCCCGAACTGGTCGAGGACGGGCGAACTGCCTGGGTTCTGCTCGGCCCCCGCCGCCCCCGCCGCCGCGCCGACGGTCTCCCGGCCCTGGTAGCCGGAGAGCAGCTGGATGACCTGCTGGCGGACCCGGGGCAGGTCGGCACCGAGGCTCTGGAGGACCTGCGCGGCGACGCCCTCGCCCTCGCGCACGAGCCCGAGCAGCATGTGCTCGGTGCCGATGTAGTTGTGACCGAGCTGGAGCGCCTCGCGCAGCGACAGCTCGAGAACCTTCTTCGCCCGCGGGGTGAACGGCGGCGAGCCGGTCGGTGCCGTGCCGGCGGGCCCGATCGTCTCCTCGACCTTCTCGCGCACCGCCTCGAGCGAGATGCCGAGGGACTCGAGCGCCTTCGCGGCGAGGCCCTCGCCCTCGTGGATGAGTCCGAGCAGGATGTGTTCGGTCCCGATGAAGCTGTGGTTGAGGAGGCGCGCCTCCTCCTGGGCCAGTACCAGCACCCGTCGTGCCCGGTCGGTGAACCGCTCGAACAAATCTCGCTCCCTTTCGCAGCGGACGCTGCCTGCAGTCTATCGGGAGGACCCCCACCGACCGCGTTCGCGCGGGCCCGCCTCGGTTGGCTCCGAATCGGCCGACAAGTCGGCCTCGTTGCCATCGATGCACGGTGGTGGCGTATCGTGCGGGTCTGATGAACCCCCAGGACCCCTTCGCGCTTCCCGTCGCCGCGTCCGATCTCACCCGTCTCGAGGAGATCCTGCGCGGAGCCGTCCTCTCCGGGGAGCCCTTCGTCGACGAGATCGCCACCCACCTCATCGGGGCGGGGGGCAAGCGCCTGCGCCCGACGCTGACGCTCGTCTCGGCCGAACTCCGCGGCGGAGCGGTGACCGAGGAGACGCTCCTCGGGGGAGTCGCCGTCGAGCTCGTGCACCTCGCCTCGCTCTACCACGACGACGTGATGGACGAGGCGGACCGGCGGCGAAACGTCGTCAGCGTGAACGGCCGCTGGGGCAACCTGCTCGCCGTCGTCGTCGGCGACTTCCTGCTCGCCCGCTCCGCCGAGATCGCCGCCTCGCTCGGCACGGAGATCGCCGGGACGCTCGCCACGACGCTCGCCCGCCTCTGCCAAGGCCAGATCGCCGAGGCCCGCTCCGTCTACCGGATCGACCGCAGCGTCGAGGACTACCTCGCGGCGATCGCCGACAAGACCGGCGCCCTCATGGGGACGTCCTGCCGCATCGGCGCCCTCACCGCCGAACTCGACGGACCCGACACCGAGGCCCTCACCGCTTTCGGCGAGAAGCTCGGCTTCGTCTTCCAGATCCGCGACGACATCCTCGACATCGTCGCCACGGAGGAGGAGTCCGGGAAACCGCCCGGCCAGGATCTCGCCGAGGGGATCTACACGCTCCCCGTCCAGCGCGCCCTCGTCGACCGGCGCGTCGGGCCGGAGCTGCGCCGGCTGCTCGGCCGGCCGCTCGGCCACGACGACGTCGAGCTCGCCCGGGCGCTCGTCGCCGGGTCCGAAGGGATCGCCGAGTCCCAGGACGTCGCCCGCCGTTACGCCCTCGAGGCGGGGGAGATCGCCCAGCGCCTCAGCGACGGCGTCGTGGCGCGCTCGCTGCGCGGGCTCGGGATGCGGCTCGTCGACGACCTCGACCGCTCGATGCGGGCGTTGGCGAGCTAGACGGGGTCCTCGGTCCCGTCTGCGTCGGAACCTCCGGCCTCGGGGCGCAGCGCCGGGAAGAGCATCACCTCTTTGATGTTCACCTTGTCGGCGAGCAGCATGACGAGGCGGTCGATCCCGACGCCGATTCCGCCGGTCGGCGGCATCCCGTGCTCGAGCGCCCGCAAGAAGTCCTCGTCGACGGCCATCGCCTCGTCGTCGCCGGCCGCCCGTTCCACCGCCTGGGCAACGAAACGCGCCCGCTGGTCGACGGGGTCGACGAGCTCGCTGTAGGACTCGGCGATCTCCCGACCACCGACCACCGAGGTCGCCCGCTCGGCCGCGTCCGGCTTCGTCCGGTGCCGCCGGGTGAGCGGTGAGACCTCGACCGGGTGGTCGACGACGTGGACCGGGTCCCACAGCTCGTGCTCCGTCGTGTGTTCGTAGATCTCGGATTGCACCTTGCCCGGCCCCCAGCGGTCCTCGACCGCCACGCCGAGCTTCGCGGCACGCCGGCGGAGCGTCGCAAGCCCGTCGGCGAGCCGGCAGTCGAGGCCGGTCACCTCGCGGATCGCCTCGTCGATCGTGAGCGTGCGCCACGGGGGTGTGAGGTCGAGGGCGCGCCCCTGGTGGCTGAACACGCCCGTGCCCCGGGCCGCGACCGCCGCAGCGTGGACGAGGTCCTCGACGAGCCCCGTCATGTCGGAGGCATCGGCGTAGGCCTGGTAGGCCTCGAGCACGGTGAACTCGGGGTTGTGGGTCGGCGACAGGCCCTCGTTGCGGAAGTCCTTGCCGATCTCGTAGACCCGCTCGAACCCACCGATGACGAGACGCTTCAGATAGAGCTCGCTCGCGATCCGCAGAACGAAGTCGGCGTGGAGCGAGTTGAAATGCGTGGTGAACGGCCTCGCGTTCGCCCCACCGGCGACGGCCTGGAGGACGGGCGTCTCGACCTCGACGAACCCCCGCCCGTCGAGGTTCTGCCGGATCGCCCGCACGACGCGCGAACGCAACAGGAACGTCTCGCGCACGCCCTCGTTCGCCCAGAGGTCGACCTCGCGTTGGCGGTAGCGCGTCTCGACGTCGTGGACGCCGCGCCACTTGTCACCGAAGCCCCGCCGGTTCTCGGCGAGCAGGCACCACTCGGCGACTCTCACGGAGAGCTCGCCGCGCCGCGTCCGCATCACCTCGCCCGTCGCGCCGATCCAGTCGCCGAGGCCAAGCCGCACGAACTCGTCGAAGCGCGCCGTCGCGTCCTCGTCGGCGAAGAGCTGGATCGACCCCGTCCAGTCACGCAGGTCGGCGAAAGCAGCACCGCCCTGGGGCCGGAAGAGCATGATCCGTCCCGCGACGGTGACGTCGACGTGCGCTGACTCGCCCGGGGCGAGGTCCCCGTGGGCGGCGACGACCTCGGCGGCTCCCGCTGTCCCCGGCAACCGGTACGGGACGTCCGGCGTTTCGCCGGGGCTCACGGCGCGACGTGCCCTTCGGGCGGGAAGTTGCGCGCGTAGAGGATCCGCAGGCCATGGAGCGTGAGCCACGGTTCGACGTACACGATGACCTCGCTGTGCGGGGCGACGACCCCGCAGAGCCCGCCCGTGGCGATGACCGTCGCCGGGCCGAGCTCGGCGAGGATGCGGCGGCAGATCCCGTCGACGAGCGCGGCGTGCCCGAAGACGGCGCCCGACTGCATCGACTCGATGGTCGAGCGTCCGACGACGCTCGGCGGCGCGACCAGCTCGACGCGCCGGAGAGCCGCGGCGCGCGCGAACAGCGCATCCATCGAGATCTCGAGACCGGGGGCGATTGCTCCGCCGAGGTACTCGTCCGCGCTGCTGATGACGTCGAACGTCGTCGCCGTCCCGAAGTCGACGACGATGGCGGGCCCGCCGAACAGGTCGATCGCGCCGACGGCGTTGACGATGCGGTCGGCCCCGACCTCCTTGGGGTTGTCGTAGAGGACCGGCATACCGGTTCGGATCCCGGGTTCGACGACGACGAGCGGCAGGGCGAACGAGTCGGCGACCATCTGGCGCAGCGCCGCGGTGACCGAGGGAACCGACGACGACACGACGACGCCGTCGATCGTGCGCGCCGCCGCGGCGCCTGCGGACACCACGTCGCGCGACGCGCCCAGCACGATCCCTGCTGTCGTGAGCAACTGCCCCACGATGACGGAGTGTTCGTCCGCCGTCCGTCCGCCGACCGTCGAGATCCGCCAGCTGTGGGCGAGGCCCGGAAGCTCCCCGGGCAACCGGTCCTCATCGTGCCCGGGCGCGGAATCGTCGAAGGCCCCGATGACCGTCTGGGTGTTGCCGACGTCGATGGCGAGGAGCATCGCCTAACGGTCTACCCGATCGCGGCGGGGGACCTCGGCTCGGGGTCCTCCCCGGTTCACGCCGGCGCCTCTCAATCCTCGTTGTCGAGGCCGACGTCGAGGATCGGGGCCGAGTGCGTGATCGCCCCGACCGAGATGAGGTTGGCCCCGGCGCGGGCGTAGGCGGCGATGTTCTCGAGCGTGATCCCCCCCGACGCCTCGACGAGCACCGCGCCGGCGCGACCCCTCGGGTGGGCTTGCACGATCTCGACGGCGGCGCGCACGTCGTCGGGAGACATGTTGTCGCACATCACGCCGGCCGCCCCGGCCTCGACGGCGAGGCTGACCTGTTCGAGGCTGTCACACTCGACCTCGATGAACCGGCCGGGCCAGCGCTCGATCGCCTGGACCACGGCGTCCGATAGCGGCACCCCGGCGAGGTGGTTGTCCTTCACGAGGACGCCGCCCGAGAGCGAGGCCCGGTGGTTCACCCCCCCGCCGGCGCGCACCGCGGCCTTCTCGAGGGCGCGCAGCCCCGGGGTCGTCTTGCGCGTGTCGCGGACCCTCGCGGCGTGGTTGGCGGCGGCAGCGGCCTCGACGTAACGGCGGGTGAGGGTCGCGACACCGGAGAGATGGCACAGGAAGTTGAGCGCGGTCCTTTCCGCGATGAGGAGCGATCGGAACGGGCCGACGACACGGGCGACGACGGTCCCCACCTCGACGAGGCCGCTGTCCTCGACCAACACCGCCAGCTCGAGCCCGGCGTCGAGCTGCTGACAGGTCTCCCGCACGCAGCTCGTCCCGGCGATGACGCCCGACTGACGCGCGACGAAGGCCGCGTGGGCGACCGCGTCGGCCGGCACGAGCGATCCGGTGAGGTCGCCGATCGGGCCGATGTCCTCGGCGAGCGCGAGCGTGACCGCCCGGCGGACCTCGTCGATCGGCGGGTAGACGTCATCGAACATCGTCATCGCGCATCATCCGCCTTCACTGCCACGCGCACCCGGAAGTGCGCATCATCGCGCTCGGGGGCGTCCACACGGGTGTGGACGCCCCGGGTCTCCCGCCGGAACATTGCTGCGGCAGCGAGCGCCGACCCCACGTCGGCGAGGTTGCGCAGCTCCCCGGCGGCGATCCCGGTCTTCTTGGCCGCGACGGCCGCGGTGCGGTGCAGGGTCGGCGCGAGCGATTCGAGGCCGTCGCGATCACGGATGACCCCGGCCCGGACGCTCATCGCCTCACGGAGCGTGGCCCGCGCCACCTCGAGGCCACCGCTCGTCGTGTCGTCGCCGTCGCCGTCGCCGTCGCCGTCGCCGTCGCCCAGCGCGAACACACCTTCGTCGATGACGCGCACCGGGATGGCGGCGCGCTCGGGAGCGAGCACGCCGGCGAGCGCGCCCTCGGGCTGCGGGTCGGTCGACCCGGCGGCGATCGCCCGCGCCGCCCGGGCGGCGAAGACGAGCCCCTCGAGCAACGAGTTCGACGCCAGCCGGTTCGCTCCTTGGGCGCCGGTGCAGGCGACCTCCCCGACGGCGAACAGCCCGCGCAACGCGCTCCGGCCCGCGAGGTCCGTGACGACGCCGCCACACAGGTAGTGGGCGGCCGGCGCGACCGGCAGGAGGTCCCGCGCGGCATCGAGCCCGACTTCGGCGAGCGTCGCCGCGATCGTCGGGAACCGGTCCGCGAAGTCCGGCACCTTCCGGGCGTCGAGAAAGACATTCTTCGTGCCGTCGCGCACCATCCGGGCGACAATCGCGCGGCAGACGACGTCGCGGGAAGCGAGCTCGTCGACGAATCGTTCGCCCTGCGCGTCGACGAGCAGGGCGCCGTAGCCGCGCAGGCCCTCGGAGAGCAGTGGCCGCGGCTCCCGGCCGGCGCAGAGTGCCGTCGGGTGGAACTGCACGAACTCGAGATCTGCGACCGGCACCCCGGCGCGCAGGGCGACCGCGATCCCGTCGCCTGTCGTCTCGGCCGGGTTCGTCGTCACATCGAAGAGCGTCCCGACTCCGCCCGTCGCCAGCACGACGGCGCCGGCATCGAGCCGGACCGGCAGCAATCCCTCGTCGAGGCCGGACACGCCCGCGCACCGGTCCCCCTCGACGACGAGATCGGTGACGAAAAGGTGCTCTTTCACCGTGACCCCGCTCGTGGCGAGCGCCGCCGTGAGCGCTCGGATCACCTCGGCACCAGTCGCCATGCCACCGGCGTGGACGACACGGGCGACGGAGTGACCACCCTCCCGGGCGCGGGCGAGCTCGTGGTGGTCGTCGAGGTCGAACACCGCCCCCCGCCCGAGCAGCACCCGCACCGCGACGGGCCCCTCGCTCACGAGCACCCGCACGGCGTCCGGGTCCGAGAGGCCCCCGCCGGCCCGCAACGTGTCGGCCTCGTGCAGCTCGACGGAGTCGTCCCCGGCGTAAAGCGCCGCGGCGATCCCCCCCTGGGCCCAAGCCGTCGTTGACTCGTCGAGGCGTCCTTTCGTGATGAGCCCGACGCGGCCCGCGCCCCGCTCGACGAGCTCGAGCGCCGTCGTGCACCCGGCGATCCCGCTCCCGAGGACGAGTGCGTCGAAGGACTGGCGCGCCACGTCGCTCACCGTACGACCCGCAGGTTGTCAATCAGGCGGACCCGCCCCAGCCGGGCCGCGATGAGGAGCGCGACGTCACCGCTAACGGTTTGCGCCGCCTCGAGGCGGCCATCGACGACGACGCGCGCGTAGTCGAGGACCACCGTCGGCTCCGCGCCCACCACCGAGCACATCGTCGACTCGACCCCGGCGACGTCCATCGCTCCCGACGTCACCGCGTCCTCGCCAGCGCGCAGCGCGCGATAAAGGACGGTCGCCGCCCGGCGTTCGGCGGTCGACAGAAAGGCGTTCCGGCTCGACACCGCCAGGCCGTCCGGATCTCGCACCGTCGGACAGGCGACGATGCCGACCGGTAGCGACAAATCCGCTACGAGCTGCCGGACGACAACGAGCTGCTGGTAGTCCTTCTCCCCGAAGTAGGCGGAATCGGGCGCGACGACCGCCAGGAGCTTCGTCACGACCGTGGCGACGCCGCGGAAGTGACCGGGCCGCGCCGCCCCCTCGAAGACCGCGCCGAGTGCGCCGGGGTCGACGGTCACCTCCGGGGTCCCCGCGGGGTACATCTCCTCGACCGTCGGCGCGAACACCACGTCGGCGCCGGCGTCCGCGGCGAGCGCGCGATCAGCCCCGAGGTCGCGCGGGTACCGGGCGAGGTCGGCCGGGTCCTCGAACTGGGTCGGGTTGAGGAACACCGATACGACGACGACGTCGCAGGAGCGCCGCGCCGCCTCGATCAAGGAGCGGTGGCCGTCGTGCAGCCCGCCGAGGGTCGGAACAAACCCGACCGATGACCCCTGGCGACGCTCGCCGGCAAGCCGGCGGTCGAGATCCCCGATCGACCCGATGAGTTCGCAGTCGGCCGCCTCGGTGTTCATCCTCAACGCCCACGCCCCTGCGCGCGGCCGCCGGATCGCGCGTCCTCCGCCGCCCTGAACGGGCCGAGCAGCTCGCCAACCCGGCGTGGGCTGTCCCGTTCGACGAGGACGCGGTCATGCCAGTCCTCCGGGACGAGCGAGGCGTCGAGGTCCTCGAGGGGCGCGAGGACAAAGGCACGTTCGTACATCCTCGGATGGGGCACCGTGAGTTCCGGGTCGTCGCTCGCAAATCCTTCGAACAAAAGGACGTCGACGTCGAGCGTGCGTGGACCCCAGCGTTCGAGTCGGATTCGGCCGGCGCGGTTCTCGAGCTCCTGCGCCACGCCGAGCAGCTCCCGTGGCTCGAGCGACGTGTCGATGTGCGCCACGCAATTGAGATACGGCCCCTGACCGTCCGGCCCGCCGACGGGTGCCGTCTCGTAGACGGGTGAGACGACGACGTCGGCGTCAAGCTCGGCGAGGCCCGCGACCGCGGAACGCAGGTGCGCCCACCGGTCGCCGAGGTTCGATCCGATCCCCAAGTACGCGTCCACGCCGGTTTCCGTCGTCCTCAGTCGGCTCGTGCCGTCGTCTCGCCCCGTCGCCGGGTGACCCGCACGCCGACGGTCTCGACATCGGCGATCGGCGGCCGCAGCTTGCGGACGGTGACCGTGACCGCATCGACGCGCCGGTCGGCGAGCACCGCCGACGCCACGGCGTCAGCGAGCGTCTCGAGGAGCTGGAAGTGCGACGTGGCGACTAGCTCCCGCACCGTCTCCACGACTCTCGAGTAGTCGACCGCCCGGTCGAGGTCGTCGGACGCGGCCGCGGCGGCGAACGGCGTCTCGACGAGGAGCTCGATTTCGAACGGTTGCGGGTGGTCCTGCTCCGTGGCGAGCGCCCCGTGGGTGCCGAGGACGGTGAGGCCGCGCACCTCGATCACGTCGCTCATCGCGCGCTGATCCGGCGGCGCGCCGGCGCGGATCCGGCGGCCGCGCCGCGGACCGTCTTCGCCGCCCGCGTGACCTTCCCCGACGACGCCCTCGCCTTCGCGGCCGGCTGACGCGAACCCGCCCGGACGGGCTTCGCGACGGTCTTGCCCGCCGCCGCCTTCGCCGGCGCGGCGCGCGCCGGGGCCTTGCGCGCCTTCCCGGCGGTTTTCCCGGCGGTCTGCTTCGCTTTTCTCGGTACGGTCGGCGTCGCGGGCTTGCGCGCCTTGACGGCCTTGGTGGGCGTCAGCTTGCGCGCCTTGGTGGCCTTGGTGGGCGTCGGCTTGCGCGCCTTGGCGGCCGGCGCCCGGGTGGTCACCGACGCCGCGCGCCGCGGACGGGTGCCGCGCCGCCGGGAGGAGAGGTCGGCGACCGGCGCCGGCGCCGCGTCGGCCTCCCCGGTCGGCACCGCCACCAGCGTCGCCGGACGCGTCCGTCCGGCGGGAGCGGGTGTGGCGGCCTCGGGCGCTTCGGGCCGCAGCGCGACGACGGTCTCCTCGGGAGGCGGCGCCGGGTGCGGGCGGTCCTCCTCGGGTGGGAGCGGGACCTCCTGGGCGAGCGTGGCGATCGTGCGCCCGGCGGCGCCGAGCTGACGGCGGAGCAGGTGCTCGATCGCCGAGATCGCCAGCGGCGGCTCGGGGATCATGCCGCTCCACCAGAGGAACCCGGCGAAGACGCCGGCGACCCGGTCGCCGAGCTCGTCCTGGTGGACGAGGATCCGGTCCCCGGCGTGCAGCCAGCCGAGGAGCTGCGGGTAGAGCTCGCCGAGCACGGTGGGTATGTCGGCGTGCACCCCCATGGGCACATGGGAGTACTCGAGCCCCAGCTCCTCGTAGGCGTGCAGGTTGTGCGTCGACGACAGCAGCGAGACGACGCGCGTGAAACCCTGCGCCCGGAGCCAGAGAATCTCCTCCTGGCGCCGCACGCGCCGGTGGTCGGGCGCGCTCCCGCCGGGCCGCTCGCTGAGCGCGAGGTGGCCCTTGATGATCCACGCGAAGTTGCGCGGGACGATCCCGGCCGCCCACCGGCCCCTCATCGGCCCACCCCCGCGGCCGTCCGGCGCGGCGCTCCGAGGTGATCCGGTTCGTCCCCGCCGACGAGACGGGCCGCCTGGACCGTTTCGGCGACGTCGTGCACCCGGACGATCGCCGCGCCCGCGGCCATCGCCCAGACCGCCGTCGCGAGCGACCCTTCGAGGCGGTCTCCCGCCGGGAGGGGCTCGGCCCCCGGCGGGGCGGCGAGCCGGCCGAGGAATGACTTCCGGCTCGTGCCGACGAGCACCGGGGTGCCCCGGGCGACGAGCTCCGACAGCGCGTGCAGCAGTTGCAGGTTGTGCTCAACCGTCTTGCCGAACCCGATGCCCGGATCGACGTAGACCTCGCTGACACCTACCTCGAGCGCCGCGGCGGCGGTCGACCCGAGCGCCGCGAAGACCTCGGCGACGACGTCGTCGTAGCGCGGGTCCTGTTGCATCACCTTCGGCGTCCCGCGCATGTGCACGACGACGAGGCCGGCGCCCGCCTCGGCGGCGGCCCGGGCCGAGTGGTTCGCCACGTCGTTGACCAGGGTCGCCCCCAGGCGGCATGCGGCCGCGGCGACGGCCGGCTTCATCGTGTCGATCGAGATCCGCACCCGGGGAGCGAGCGCCTCCACGACCGGCAGGACCCGCCGGAGCTCCTCATCCTCGGGAACGGGGTCGGCCCCGGGTCGCGTCGACTCTCCGCCCACGTCGATCAGGTCGGCACCCTGGGCGATCATCTCCTCGCCGTGGGCGATCGCCGCCGAGTGGTCGAAATAGCGACCACCGTCGAAAAACGAGTCGGGCGTCACGTTCAGAACGCCCATGACAAGCGGCCTCACGCCGCAAGACTACCGGTCCGGCGGGGTCCGGCTCCCGAGTTCTGCCGACTGACCAGGCCGGACGCGCCAGTCAGGACTTCGCGCGCACGAACGCCATCGCCTCCGCCCGGGTCGAGGCGTCCCGGCGGAAAAGTCCCCGGACCGCCGAGGTGACCGTGCGGGCACCCGGCTTGCGGACCCCGCGGATCGTCATGCAGAGGTGCTCCGCCTCGAGCACGACGAGCGTGCCCCGGGGATGGAGCATCCGCTCCATCGTGTCGGCGATCTCCGTCGTCAACCGCTCCTGGACCTGGAGCTTGTGCGCGTGGTGGTCGACGAGACGGGCGAGTTTCGAGAGCCCGATGATCGTGCCTTCGGTTTCGGGGATGTAGGCGACGTGGGCCACCCCGATGAACGGGAGGAGGTGGTGCTCGCAGAGCGAGGCGAAAGGGATGTCCTTCACCATCACCATCTCGTCGTGATTCGCCGAGAACGTGACGTCGAGCTGGGCCTCGGCCGAGTTCACCATTCCCTCGAGGAGCTCGGCGTACATCTCGGCGACCCGGGTGGGCGTGCCCTCCAGCCCGGCCCGGTTCGGATCCTCGCCGATCGCGGCGAGCAGTTCGCGCACCGCCATGGCGGCGCGCTCGAGGTCGACGCCCTTCGCGGGCGGACCCCCTTCGGGTGTCACGACGTCGCGCCGTCCATGACCCGGATGTCGGGCAGGTTCCGGTACACCTCGGCGACGTCGAGCCCGTAGCCGACGACGAAGTCGGGCGGGATCTCGAAGCCGACGTACGGGATCTTCAGGTCGACCCGCTGCTGGTCGGTCTTCAGCAGCAGCGCGCAGATCTCAAGGCTCGCCGGGTTCTGCGCCGCGAGGCCCTTGCGCAGGTACGACAGCGTCAGCCCGCTGTCGACGATGTCCTCGACGATCAGCACGTGCCGGTCGACGAGATCGACGTCGAGGTCCTTCACGATCCGGACGATCCCGCTCGTCTTCGTCGCGGTGCCGTAGGACGACACGGCCATGAAGTCCATCTCAACGGGCAGATGGATCGCCCGGGACAAGTCGGCCATGAAGACGAACGCCCCCTTAAGAACGCCGATGAGGAGCGGGGGGCGGCCGGCGTAGTCCCGGGTGATCATCTCGCCGAGCTCGGCGACGCGGCGCGTGATCTCGTCCTCGGTGATGAGCACCCGCCCGAGGCTGAGTCCGGCGAGCGGGTCCTCTTTGGCTTGGGGTCCGTTCTCGTCGCGTTTGGTCACGGCCATGACCCTACCGGTTGACGATCCCCCACTGGAATGGCCATCGGGCAGGCGAGGTGCCGGTCGGTGACGCGCCGGCGCGGCGTCGGCTACGCGTCGAGGATGAGGTGCCCGTGGCTCCGGCGGAGCCGGCGGCCCCCGGCGACCTCGCACGCCACCGTGTCGCCGTGCGCGACGGCGAGGACGCGCTCGACGGTGGCGGCGTCCGGCGGGTAGGACGCCGTCGACTGTTCCTTCAGCCAGCCCCGCACCGCCCTGCGCGCCAGCGCGACGGGGGCGTTCGTGAGCTCCGCCGCGCTCGTCGCGTCGATGCCGGCGGCAAGTTCGTCGAGCAGCGCGACGTCGTCGGCGAGGAGCTCGGCCTGGCGGGCGATCACGGCGACGACGTCCCGGCCCGCGACGTCGGCGAGCAGCGGCACGAGCTCCTGGCGGATGCGGTTCCGCCGGTACGCCGGATCCGCGTTCGACGGGTCCGCGACGACCTCCAGTCCGAGCGACCCGACGAGGCGGACGGTCTCGGCCCGCCGCAGCCGCAGGATCGGATGCCGCCTTCCCGGGCGCATCCCCGAGAGCCCGTCCGCCCCGGCACCGCGCAACAGGTTGAGGAGCACCGTTTCCGCCTGGTCCTCCGCCGTGTGGCCCGTCGCGCATTCGGGCGGCAGGGCGGCGAACCTCGCCTGGCGGGCGCGGGCCTCGAGGTTGGGGCCCGCCGCAACCTCGACGCGCAACGCGACGAACGCCGCGCCGAGCCGTTCGGCACCGGCGCGCACGACATCGGCCTCGCCGGCCGATCCCGGACGGATCCCGTGGTCGACGTGATAGGCGGTCGCCTCGCAGCCGGCGGCGACGGCCAGCGCGAGCAGGGCCAGCGAGTCGGCCCCTCCGGACACCGCGCAGGCGAGCTGCTCGTCCCGGGACGGGAACGTACACCGTCCGAGCAGCTCGGCAGCGAGTTCGGAGAGCACGTTCCTCCCTCAGGAGCCCGGGGCGACGACGCCGCCCGCCCGGGCGATCCAGTGCTCGGGAGCGCCGATCTCGTCGAGGGTCGGCAACATCTCCGGCGATTCCCACACCCGCGAGAAGAGCGCGTCGCCGCCGCCGGCCTCGACGGCCTCGATGAACCGCCTTCCCGCCGAGTACTGGCGGAGCTTGGCCTCGAGCCCGAGCGCCCGCTGAACGAACTTCGCCACGCCCTTCGCGCTTTGCCGGCGCGCCCCGAGGACCGCGGCGAACCGCTGCGCGCCGGCCACCTCGCCGCTCCCGGCCCGGGACATCACGTACTCGCCGTGGCCTTCGAGCAGGCTCATCAGCGCCTGGGCCTCCCGCAACGTGGCGAGCTGCTCCGACGAAGCGAGCAGCCCGACGAGACCGCCCTCGGCGAGTGGGTCACGACCTTCCCAGAAATCGGCCGCGGCGCGCCGCAGGCTCTCGAGGACCGCCTTCACGTCGGGAACACCGACGGACGTGCCGCGCTCGACGAGCCCCAGGAAGTACTCGCGCATCCAGGGCACCCCGGTGAACTGCATCCGGTGCGTCACCTCGTGGAGGGCGATCCAGAGCCGGAACTCGCGCGGCGGGAACCCGTGGTGGCGCTCCAGCGCGACGATGTTCGGCCCGACGTAGTAGACGAACCCCCCGGATTCGTCCCCGTCGAGCGGCATGAGGTCGTACTGGCCGAGGACCTTGGCCGACATCCAGGTGAGCAGCACCCCGAATTCGACGCCCGCCGCCACCCTCGCCGCCGGCGAGAGGACCGTCCGACCACCGGCGCCCCCCTTGCCGAGGGCGCGAGCCGCCGGCGCGAGGAGCCGGCGCAGCGATCCGATGTTCGCCTCGACCCAACCGGCCCGGTCGACAACGAGCCCCCGGGCCCGACCGGCGGTCGAGTGCAGCCCGGTCGTCGCCTCGACGAGCTCCTCGGCCCGCGCCGTCGCCTCGTTGAAATCCGTATCGAGCCGCCGGCGGGTCCGCGCGTCGAGCGGCTTGGCGAAGCGGGAGGTCTCCCGTCCGATCCGCAGCGCGACGTCCCACGCCGCAAGTTCCGGACCGCTGTCATCCGCCGTGCCCATGGGGCGAGGACGCCCTAGCTCTTGCTCTTCAGCCGCTCGTGGTCGATGGCCTTGGCGACGCGGTCACGCAGCTCGTCAGGCACGCGGTCCTTGCACCGGTCGGCGATGACCCGCCGGAGCTCGGCCTCGAACTCGTACTTCTCGACGCAGGGCGCGCAGTAGTCGAGGTGCGCCTCGAGCTCGCGCCGGCGCTCGTCGGTCAGCTCGCCGTCGAGGTAGCCGTAGAGGCTGTGGACGCTCTCTGCGCAGTCGATCTCGCCCCACTCCCCGCTCGGGGGACCGGTACGTCCTTGTTCGGTCATCGACGGTCGACCTCCACGTTCGGCTCCGGTGCCGGGGTCAACGTCCAGGACACGGGAACAATTCTCACACTCACTGTCATAGCGGCTGGGCCTCGACGATGCCGCGTTCCAGCGCATAGTCGTGCAACGCCTTCTGGAGCGCTCCCCTTCCCCGGTGGAGCCGGCTCATCACCGTCCCGACCGGCACCCCCATGATCTCGGCGATCTCTTTGTAGGAGAACCCCTCGATGTCGGCGAGGAGCACGGTCATCCGGAACGACGCGGGCAGCGACTCGATCGCCGTCTTCACCGCCTCGTCCGTGAAGTGCGAGAGGACCTCGTCCTCGGCGGAACGGCCGAGCCCCGATCCGCCCATCCCGACGAGCCGATGGTAGAGGTAGAGGTCCTCGACGTCCTCGACGTCGGCTTCCTCGGGACGCCGCTTCTTCGCCCGATAGGAGTTGATGAACGTGTTCGTGAGGATCCGGTAGAGCCAGGCCTTGAGGTTCGTCCCCACCTCGAATCCGCCATAGGCGCGATAGGCCTTCAGGTAGGTCTCCTGGACGAGGTCCTCGGCGTCAGAGGGGTTGCGGGTCATGCGCATTGCCGCGGTGTAGAGCGACGGCATGAACGCCAGGGCGTCATCGACGAAACGCTCCTGGTCGGCCACGGACCGACACTACTTGGGTGCAACCGCGCGAACGTGGTGGCGACGCGGACCGACGTCTCGGCGCGGCCCGACGTCAACTGCGCCCCATCCAGCCTCGTCTTCGGTCATCGGATCCCGGCGATCAAATCGGCCGGTGGCCGGGTGTTCTCGGCTGCTCGCGGCCGTAGCCGCGCGCTACAGCGGACTGAGCGGCAGTTGGATCTCGAACGAGTAGATCCTCTGCCCCTTCTTGTAGGCGACCGTGAGACGGCTGAAGAGCGTCCCGTGTTTCGTGTGTTTCGGGTCCCACAGCGTCACCGCGGCGGGATAGTTGTGGAACTTCCCGGCGGCGCAGTAGGGCGTGCAGTCGTTCAGCGAGTACGCGCCGTCCGCCGTGGCGTGCGTCGCCGTCCACGACTGCCAGTCCAGTCTCACGAGGCGCGAGTTGTCGTCCGCGCAGGTGATGGTGAAGCTCGACGGCTCGCGGACCGCCGGGCCGACACAGTCGATGACCCGAGGCGGCTTGTCCGAACCGGCGCGTGGGGCAGCGAGAGCAGTCCCCGCTCCGAGGGCGGACACCACCCCGACCGCGACCACCGCCAGGGCGACCGAACGCGCGCGCACCGACTCCTCCTCGCGCCTTCTTGGCGCCATGGCGCAAAATGTAGCGAGACGGCGGAGCGGAATCAGGGCGGCCGGCCGGCCCCTCCCCGCCATCTCAGCCGGCAAACGGAGGGCCGACCGGGACTCCGTCCTCAGGAGACGACGACCGTGGCCTTCGCGACGGCGTGAGACGACGTGCAGTTCACGAACCCCGTCACGACGACGTGGTAGGTGCCGGCCTTCGCGTAACGATGGCCGAACGACCAGCTTGCAGATGCCGGGACGCCCCGACCCGCCCGGCAGTACAGCGGGATCGCGTTCGCCCGGCTCGTTCCGTCGCCAAAAAACAGGCGGTAACCGAGGGCACCGACCGCATGCTGGGCGGAAAGACGCAGGTCGAACGCGACGGCGGCGCCGCGCGCGACATGCTCCGGGGAGACCTTCAGGCTGATCCGGAGCCCAACGCCGGCGGTGGCGGACCGAGGCGACCGGACCGGAACGCGCGACACCGCGGCGGGTCGCGGCGGCGGCCGTACCGCGGACGCGGAGGAAACCGGACCGAGGGCCACACCGGTCATCGCGGTGGCGCCCGCGGCGAACCCGACCGAGGCGACCGTCATCGCCAGCCACAGCCTTCTCACGGGTCGGCGACCGCCACCCTCACGGTGTCGGCGCGGGCGCGCATCGCGACCGGTTCCGGTCGCCAGACCCGAGGGGGCGACGTTGTGGTGCTGAGACCAAAGCGGAAGCACGCCACCAAGCTACGACGGCGCGAGTGACCTGTCACTGCGGTCACACCCGCGTCCCGATGCTTCACTCGCCGTCGCCCATCCGCGCGGGCGCGCGACACGAAGGCGTCACGCGTTACTCCGCGACCGGGCCGAGCGGCGGCTCTCAGCCAGGAGGAGCGCCGTTCGCGAGCAGCCGGTCCTGCGCGTCGGCCTGGCTACGCACGCCCTTCTTGCCGAGCAGGAAGTAGACGAGCCCCGCCACGGCCACGCCGAGGAAGATGCTGAAGTCGGCACCGCCGGTGTGCACCGTTACGGGGTGAGCCCAGTCCGGAACGCTGAACGAAGTGAACAGGGCCGACATCGCGGCCATCATGCCGAGCACCTGGGCGACGATCGCCGGCCAGTAGACGCCACCTCGCCGCCGGTACAGGCCGTCGCGACCGGTGCGCTGGAGCTCGGCCGCGACGTAGCGGAAGCGCCGGAGAGCCCAGTCGACGAGGTAGATCGCCATCCAGGGCGCGATCCAGATAATCACGAGGTCGACGAAGTCGGTCAGGAAATGCGTGAACGTCGAGTCGAACACCGCCCAGTACGTGACGCCCAGACAGAGCACCGAGTCGATGGCGACCGCCTGGTAGCGCTTCACGCGCAGTCCTATCGCCTGCAACGTCACCCCGGAGGAGTACAGGTCGAGGCTGTTGATCGCGAAGAGCTGCACGATCGCGAAGATGAGCCCGCGCAGGACCTTCACCATCGTCGCGTGCCCGAGGAAGGGCAGCACGAACTGGATCGCCACCACGAGCAGGATGTAGACGGCCTTGGCCGGGTCCCCGACGCCGAATCCCGCTTTCATCGTGAGCACGAGCGCCGCGCCGACGATCAGGATGAGGCCCTCGATCTCAAAGCCGACCATCGTGAGCCAGTTGAGGGTCGCGATCGCCCGCGACCCGTTGGGGCCGTAGGCGGCGCGGTTGATCCCGAACACCGTGGTGCCGGCGTCCGGGCCCTGCAGGCTGCAGATGCCGAGCAGGAAATACGAGATGTTGCCGATGACGATGATGCTCACCGCCTGCGCGAACGTGAACCCGAACGTCATCAAGATGGCGCCGTAGATGAAGTACTCGACCTGCAGGCTGGCACCAGCCCACAGCCCGAACAGGTCATACGGCTTGGCCCATCTTTCGTTCTCGGGGATGAAATCGATCCCGTGCTGCTCGATGTGGAACGGCTCGATCGATTGCGGCGTGCTCGGCACCGCAGCGTCCGTGGTGGCCACGCAATCCTCCCGGTCTCCCGCCGGAATGGCGGGCATGACGTGATTCGGCTGTCCAGGGTCCGGACGCGCCCGTCGGATCCGCCTCAGACGGTGACGCCCGCCGGCGAATTTTGCCAGATGATTCGTGACACGACACGGTGTGCGGGATCACCGGAAAGGCAGGCAGCCGTCGTGTCCGCCCGGCGACAACCGTCCTCAGGTCACGTTCTGCGCACTCCGCCAGATCGTGGCCGTCACCCGCCCTCCGGTCCCACCAGAGACGTCCGCCACGCCCCTGTCGGCGGTGTCGCCACTGGGGTTTGTTGGGCCGCGCTTATCCGGATCGCGGGAGAGTTCGCCGGCGCACAACGCCCTCCACAGCGAGAAACACCGCGAGCGCGAGTCCGACAGCGATTTCCACTTGCCAGACGACAGACGGACTTGGCAGGCGACCGGCGAGCTTCTCCGCGAGCGGTTCCAAACAGACCGCTCCGGCGACGAGCGCCGCACTCAGCCACGTCCGTCGGACGTGCCAGCGCTGACCCAGATACCCGTAGAGCGGGCCGGTGATGGCGCCCCCGAGGATCACCCGGACGTTCGACCGAAGCAAGCCGAGAATCGGGCCGAGGCTGTGACCTAGGTGCACTCCCTCGACGGGGCTAAGCGTCATGGCGAAGTAGCCGACGAGCGCCGAGGCGGTTGCCACGGAGCCGACGAGCGCAGCCCGGCGCGGCAACGTCTGCGTGCAGCCGAAACCGAAAGGCAGGAGCAGCCACGGCGCTGATAGACCACTCACCGCCCAGGCCCACGGCGACCAGGCGAGACTGCCGAGGTACTGGTCCCCGCCACCGAATGCAAGGCCGATCACCACCGCTGCGACGAATATCACCTCGTCAGAGTACAAGTGACCGAGTCGGCGCGAACGAGGCGGAGCTCGCGGCGACGATCCGCCCCACCATGGCTTCGGGGTATCGGAGCCGACTTCGGTCGTAGCGTTCGGCAGCAGACCCGAACGGCTCCGCCACGTGTCGGACTTGATGAGGCTCGGCACCGGAATGAAGTGACCGCTCGGGCGGCACCGTGGGCATACTTCCACGATGCCCCCGATCTCCCTGTTTGGCGCTCGGTCGATCTGTTTTCGGTGAATCGAGAAGACCCGGCGATCCGGGCACCCTCAGTGCTCAGCCGAGGCGAGCATCTTGGGACCGAGCAACAATCCTGAACCTCGTCCAGGATGGGGCGTTGGGCCCCGCCCCCTTTCATCGGGGTCGACGATCCGGGCGAGCGGGACCGCGAAGTGTCGGCCGGGTTGGCTCGCCACCGCGACCGGGACCACGCCCCGCCACCCATCTAGTGCCAAGGCTGACAACGCCTAGCTGTCTTGAGACTTAGGAGCGATGGCACCGGTCGCTATAGGTGAACAGTTCCATCCTCGCTCAAGGTCCATCCGGGATTGTGAGCGATTTCCCACACGTATCCATCGGGATCGGCAAATGCGCCTGAAGTACCGCCCCATTCCGCCCACGCACTCGGACGGACGATCGTTCCGCCCGCGCGTTGCGCGTCTGCGAGTGTTGCACTGACCTCCTCGGGGGAGCGAACGTTGTGCGCGAGTTCGATGCCAGGTGCGCCATGTCCGCCGAGCGCGGTCCAAAGACCAAAGATCATTCCTCCCGCCTGGAAGAAACAGATCGAGTCGTCGGGCTGCTCGGCAACGACCCAACCGAGGGCCTCATAGAACGCGCGAGCGCTCGCCAGGTTGTTAACTCCGAGGGTCACGAGACTGATGCGTTGTTCCATCTCGGCATGATCGCACGTCGTGGTACCGCGAAATGAGGCAGTTCCCGACGGCCGTTCTCCGGGGAGGAGGCTGGTTCGAGATTCCGAGTTCGAACCGGGCAAACATCGGCGGTCGCGGCGCTAGGTAATTGGACCAACTCTGAGGACGCTGATCGCCCCGGGAAGAACAGGGACCATAAGCTGGTCTTTTGGAGCCCGTGAAGAGTATCGGTTGATGCTTTCCACAATGACTCCGGTTGATGCTTGACACCCCGATGAGGGAATGGGTCAACGGGCGGCAGCCGGGTGCTGGGCCCGCTTCTTGCGGATGTCTCCTTTCGT
>Ga0187875_10000015_pt1 | contig 181167 bp, 205 predicted proteins | sample June2016WEW_17_1_2_FD_132978 | JGI IMG/M metagenome (GOLD analysis project Ga0187875, IMG submission 132978) | Peatland microbial communities from SPRUCE experiment site at the Marcell Experimental Forest, Minnesota, USA - June2016WEW_17_10 | ecosystem: Environmental > Terrestrial > Soil >... | reverse complement strand
GCGACCAATAATTGTGTTTGTAATGCCAATACTTTGGATGACGTGTGGATGTGCATTTGGTTACCTTTTCTATAGCCGTCGCCGTCGAATAAACCTTTAAGGTAAGAAGTTCTGATATTGTTATTAGCAATCATTATAAAGTCAGGTATTCTTTTCTCTATGGCTCTTTTTCCACACCAGTCGTGTAATGCTAAAGCCAATGCAGAACAGCAGATTACAACACTTATTCCTTTGGAATTTTTTTGATGGTAGGTACTTACTTTGTAGCCTAATCTTCCCATTATCGCCCTTAATTTATCTACAAAATAGGTTTCTTTTTCATTAAGTGTGAATACGGATGAATGATTTCCTGCTTGGTATCTTTGTAAATGCCCATCAGCTGTGTATAAACCCATTAACCAAGCCATTTCTTCATTTAAATCTATCTTCATCAGGCCTCCCCTATAACCATTACTTTTATACTTATTGTATAGAGATAGGTCTAATTCCTTTACCTGGGTTTCTTTCAATCTGGGAATTGTAAGGAAATCTCCCCTTTTAATGTCCTTGGCGTTCGCCCATTCCGTTTTTATAATTCGATTGGATTTAGGTTTAAGTTGGTTGCAGTTTCTTCTCATATTCTCTTTTTTGATGATTTGTACTGGATGTTCCGGCGTGCATACCAAATCATCAAGATAGAGTGGGTTTATCTTTATCATCTCGCCGTCATAGTTTCTTTGCATTGTGTTTTTTATTTCGTTTAGTTCTTGATTAGCCCCAAAGGTCTTATCTTTTATTGCAATGTCAGATAATCTTTTATTGTCTCCTAATAGCAATGTATCTGGTTTAAAGCATATGTTACCAACATCATTGTTTTCCAGCATGTTCTTCAGGCACATCAGCTGTGCGACAAAGATGCCGTCTTCTGCCAGCGCTTTTGCCGCGTCTGCGACGAATTGATTCGGGTCTTCCATGTCGTAGAACATACCTATTGCGGTTATCACTTTTGCCTTTTTGTCAAGGCCGAGCTTGTTATATGCATCATAAGTCCAAAAATCATGGATTACAAGATCGCAATTCTTCTTGAGCTCTTCGACAAGGTTATTCGCAGGCTCGCAGCCTACCCTTGTGACGCCTTTTTGATAATTGCTCAATAGGGTGCCGTCGTTCGCCCCTATGTCAAGGACCACATCTCCCTGTTTCAGCTTTACCATTTGTGAACTGACTTCGGCTATCTGTCTTAGATCATCCCTTATCGTTCTTGTGAAGCCGGAATGGTACCAGTAGAATCTCGCATACAGTATTTCCTGCGGAGCGGTGTGCCTCAATTGAAGAAGAGAGCAATTCTCGCAAAGGATAAGCTCGAGCGGGGCCTTGATCCCCACTACCCCTTTGTCAACGAAATCATTTACATACTGCTCTCCGAGCGAGAATATCGGAACGATTTTGCTAGAATTGCACAGCCTGCAAGTCTTCCTTGCGGTTGTGCTAAGTTCCTGCGCATGTTTAGCTGCAAAAGTTGTTCCTTTTTCCGTATTAGATTGGCTCAATCCTTCCATGTCTTTATATCGTATATTCAAATCTATATATTTATCGTTTAATTCCCTTGTAGTCAGCCTTGTCGTGAGGAACTTATTCCGGGATACTACAACACAGCAAGCTTACGGAAGGTTATTTATATTAGGAAAAGCATAGTGAATCAGTGATAACATGCCGCAAACAAAACCTGTTCGGAGACAGATGGCATATAGAAATGGTTGGAGAGCTCCTGGACTTAGGATCGCCTAACATAATTATACTCGTATTCATTGTCGTTGAACTTAAAGCTTTTTTCTAAAGGCTTTTTCCATACATACCAGCCTATTGTAGTGTAATATTTTCCACGCAGATATAAGCCTATTCTTTGTGGTACGGTAAATCTTCCCATTTATTCACTTTTTGATTTCTATTTGAATTTTTACGAGTATAGTAATTAAACATGCGTGGAAAGCACGTTGCCGTTAATAACTGTCAGGTCTCTATACGAATTAACCTCTTTGCCTGTTGATAATTCAACGAATTTATTGTATCCGATACTCTTCAATAGATCAAATATTTCGTTGTAATTTCGGTTCTTTGAATAGATTATATAATAATTAAACTCGAATATGATGTTTGGCATATGTCTCCTTATTAATGCGGTTCCGCCTTCTATCGCCTCTTTTTCCATCCCCTCAACGTCAAATTTTATAATTTTTAAATTTCTCACCCCATCCGGAAATTCCGAATCGAGCGTAGTTACCAGTATCTCTTCTTTCTTGACATTCTTTTTGTAATTAATCATGGAATTTGTCCCGCTATCGTCCGATACATTGATATATGCCGATCCATTTTTGTTTCCAACTGCCTTGTTGATTAATTTTACATTGGGTTTTTTCTCTAAATTGCTTTCAAGTATTTTGAATGTTGATTTAACAGGTTCGAATGAATATACTTGTGCCTGAAGATCTGATGCTAATATGGAGAAATAACCTACATTTGCACCGCAATCTATCAGCGCATCGCCAGCCTTTAAAGTGTTTTTTATGTATGCAGTTGTTTCTTTATCGTATATATCATCGTTTTTGGGTTTTGTGGCGCTTGATAGTTTAAGATAAACGCTGTATACCCCAGACATCCGTGCCACAGAGTATACTTTACTATGTTTAAAAAGGAATTCTGTTAGTGCCATTTCAAATACCGTTTGCAGGCATGGACGAAACATGACTTTGCAATAAATTGGCCAATAATCGTCCCTTTTTCACTTAAACACCATTTTGCATAAGATTAACTTTTTCTAATGCGTTTATTTACCGGGTAAGCACTACCATATCATGGTAAAATACCTTAATAAAGCTTCGTTAGTCGGTGCTCTTCTATCAGCCCGAATCGCCTTAGTTTGGGAACTTGAAAGGCCGCCAGCTGAGCAGCAACCCCGGGATATATAAAGAATTAATAGGTTAATCTAACAGATAATATTGTAAGATTGCAGTGGTTGGATGGAAAATAGGTTTATCCCTGTAAACGAGCCAAACATATCAAAAAGTGATATCGATTACGCTTACGATGCCGTTAAATCTGGGTTCTGGAGCGGAACGTCCGGCAAATACATAAAGGAATTCGAAAATAAGTTCTCAAAATTCGTGGGCACAAGGTTTGGGGTGAGCTGCAGCAACGGCACAGTTGCCTTGCAGCTAGCCGTAAGGGCATTGGACATCAAGGGAGGGGATGAGGTAATATGCCCGGCATTCACAAACATAGCATCGATATTATGCGTGGTATACGAAGGTGCAAAACCAGTCTTGGTCGATTCCAGGAAGGACACCTGGTGCATGGACGAGGAAAGGATAGAGGAAAGGATCACATCAAAAACAAAGGCGATAATACCTGTGCACATATACGGGCACCCATGCAAAATGGACAAGATAATGAAGCTGGCTGAGCGGCATGACCTTAAGGTCATAGAGGATGCCGCAGAAGCCCATGGAGCAGAGTACAAAGGCAAAAGGGCGGGCAGCTTCGGCGACATAAACTGCTTTTCGTTCTATTCCACGAAGATAATACAGACAGGTGAAGGCGGCATGTGCCTGACGAACGATCCGAAAATGGCTGAGAAATTGCAATCGTTGAAGGGGCTGGCTTACGGAAGCACGAACACCACAAGGTTCGTGCACAAGGATCTCGGCTACAATTTCAGGCTGCCGAACATCAGCGCAGCAATAGGATGCGCGCAGATGTTGAAGATTGATGGTACAATAAGGAAAAGAAGGGAGATGGCAGATTATTACAGCAAAGGATTGAAGGGCGTAGTTGGTCTGCAGTTGCCGGTAGAGATGCCATGGGCGAAGAACGTTTATTGGGTTTACGGCATCGTAGTTGATGAAAAGAGGTTCGGCATGGGCAGGGACATGCTGATGGAAAAGCTCCTCAAAAGGGGGATCGACACACGGCCCTTCTTCACCTCGATGAGCCTGCAGCCCGCATTCCACAGGGTAGGGCTGTTCGAGAAGGATAGGATGCCCGTCTCTGAATGGCTCGGGAGGAACGGGCTATACCTGCCGAGCAGCAGCAAGCTCACAAAAAGCCAGATGGATTATGTGATCAGGACTATTAAGGAATTGGTTGTTTAATGAGATTAAAAATAAGGGAGATCGATGTCAGGGAGGACGAGAGAGGCATCTTCGCAGAGATACTGAAAAACGACGGATTAAAGGAGCGGATAAAGGAAGTATTGCTTGTCGTTTCAAGGCCCGGCGTGATAAGGGGCAACCATTACCACAAGAAGAAGGCGGAGTGGCTCTGCCTCCTGAAGGGCAAGGGAAAATTCCTGTATGTTGACAACGAGACGGGCGCGCGGAAGGAGTTTGTGATAGACAATAAACCGACAATCATAGAGACTCCGCTGAATGTGGCGCACGCGGTAAAAAACGTGGGCGACGAGGATCTCTATCTATTGGAGATTTCGGATCATCTATACTCAGAAGATCCGGACATATCCAAAAGAGAGATAATGTGATTCAACTTTTCAGCCCGTTCTGCAGGTTTTCCTCTTTCTTTGATTATGCAGCCCTGCGGATACGGGGAAGCCTTACGCTGATCCGAAAATACTTTTCAGTTGTAACCCAGGTCCCTTAATTGCTTCATTGCCCTTTCCCTTGCCACTCCCCTTCCGGCCCTTTCGTGCATGTTCGGGCTTTCATTTGGCGACGTGTCTAAGGTAGAACCAAGCGAACTGTATCCATGGTCGTAATTCGGATGATGTTTGATTTTATTCTTATCCAAGTAGTTCCTTACGTCTTCTCTTTTCCAAAATAGTATCGGATGGACCCTCATATGCCGCGGATTAAGATTTTCCCTTGGAGAGAATATGGATTCTTTCGCACGTTCTTCATGCTCAACACCCCTTATACCCCCCAAAAAGGCGTCTAAATTCAGGTTCCTTATTCCTTTTAACAATGGTTCTATTTTGTGGTGCCGGTTGAAATTTAGGGTAAATTCGGTTGTTCCAAAACCATATTTTGCCTTTAACTCGTCAACTATATCAGTTTCCGCCCTTACCGTAGTTAAACTCTCGATATTCCATTCCTCTCTTAGCTCTTCAATGAAAGAGTAGGTAGCTGGAAATTCATATCGTGTGTCTACGAATAGGACGGGTATGTCATGCTTTATCTTCATGGCGATAGACAATAATGCTTGACTGTCAGCACCTCCTGAGAATCCTAGACCGACATTCTTGTAATCTTTTAATGCCTGCCTGATTATTTCCTCTGTTTTCTTTATTTTTTGGTCTAATGGGAGATCCAATAACTCTCTAACCTCTGGTTTCATCAAATCTACGCAGCGTTGTGTTCTATCAGACCCAAATTCTTCTTCGGTTGGTTTTTCATTTTGTTCCATTTAATTCACTTGCCTAATTAATTGACATATAGTTCAATTACATAACATTATAAGACATAATTAGATATTTAAACCTTTTGGTCTAACTAACCATGTAGGATAGCAAACTTATGCCATAGTTAAAGAAAAATTGGGGCATTATACTTAGACCTTGTATCCAACTGCACGCAGTTTTTCTACTACGGTAGAATCCCTGCCCTCTCTTTTTACCGCACTGTCGAAAATAGTCTCTCTTAGTATGTAAGTCGCATAATCCGATACGGAAGAAAAGCTCGTATTCTCTATTTGTTTTTGCAGTTTTTCAAAAAGCGTTGTAGGTATAGTTATGGTCGTATATTTTCTTTTTTCTCCATTATTTGTTTTTTTCATTTTTACACCAGGCAGTGTTATAAATTACTTATAATGTATTAACATTATTTGATATTATTATATTTATAGGGTGCTCTGATTTTCTTTGCGACTGCAGACAAAAGATATGGCTTTATTTTGTGTCCTTGACACCAAAATACTTCAGTACCATAGGATAGATGTCCTTTAATTCTATTTTTCCTGGAATTTTTGGTGCGTTATAATATTTGATTCCGAAAATACCCTCTTTTGTATGATCGCCCCTCCTGCTTATTTCCGGCTCGACAATAAACTTGTCTTTTAGGTAACCGGTAAAATCGCTTGTGTAATCCTCTTTAAGGTCGAATATTATATCTGGAGCGATGAGCTTTTCGCTGTCGACGTAGTAATCTGACCCCTTATATGCACGTTCAATGAATGATTCCTTTCCCAGTTTTTCTATTATCTCATTGATTAGCGGCTCTTTTTCATCGCTCTTAACGCAGGGATTTGAGAACCTCGAATCATTTATCCATATCATGCCGGTAGAGCCGGTAGACACTGATGAGAATGCCCTTGTTTTTGGCATATCAAGGTCAGATTCACTTATCCTTATGTATTTACCTTGGATCTCCAGGTTCTGTGACTCTTCTATGAAACCTTCGCCTATTTTTTGCAGTGAACGCGGAAGCTTTGAATAAATTACTCTTCTGTATTTATTTTCAACTACTGCGTCTACTACCTTGCTTTTTATCTTTGTGCTGATGCTGTCCTTGTTGCTAGCTACAGGGGTCGTGTTAACGCTTTCCTTGAGAGTCGCATATCCATTGTTTATGAGCCATGAATTTTGGATGAATTTGTAGTGTGTGGCTGATGCCCCGTGGTCTGACATCAGGATGAATACGGCTTCTTCTTCCAATCTTTTGATCCTTTCATCAAGGTAAATCAGGAACTTCGATATTTCCTCGAAGATTGGGGCTATAAGGCCCTCCAAGTTGCCCAGAGTAAGGGTATAATGCATTATCCTATCAGTTTCGCTGAAACATACGAATACAAGGTCGTAATTATTCTTATCTATAAGATATTTAGAGAGCTCGGCACGTTTTTTAGTCGCATCCAGATACGCCCTTGAGCCCTCCTCTATGGATATTTTTCCTGTACTAAGCCCATTGCCTATCTCCGGTTCACCATCGAACCCAAATTTCTTGCTTGCCACTTCAACTTCCTTTGAGCTGAACCTTGGCGGGGTCGGAAACCCTGTTATCATGTCAACATTCGGAGACAGACTCTCCTCAAGAACCATTACCGGTGTCATAACAAGGGATTTGTGTCCCGTTTTGGCAAGCAGATCCCAGAAAGGGGGCAATTCGTCGGTATTATAATCCGCCAGCTTTCGCTCGTAGTTTTTATTTATACTGGTAAAATCTATCAGCCCGTGCTCTTTTGGCGTGAGTCCACTGTATACGGTTGCCCACGCTGGATTGCTTATTGGGGGCACTGTGGATTGGAGTACTCTAAGCGTATTTTCCTTCTCGAACAATTTGAACCCGTCCATGTCGTATTTTTTGCTGGCCATAAATTGCTTTATGAGCCATAGGGGTGCGGAGTCTACTCCAACAATATAAAATCTTTTCCTTTTATTTCTAGCTATCGAATTACCCTGAAACAGATATTAGGAACCGGCATTTTAATATCGTTTTTGTATTTACATTATAGTAAACAAAGCATTTATATCTTAATTACTATGATTCGCATATGAGCATAGTTATAGACACTTTGTCAAGGCTTGCTAACGATAATTCTGGCTCGCTCAAGTTAGTCCATGAGAAGGTTGTTAACTGGCACGGTGTTCTGCTGCTGCTTGCAGGCGTCAGGAAAAGCCTAAGGATTAGGATGAGGGATGGAAGGCGCTATGATATATCAGTGAGCAGTAGGTATGTGTCTGTAGACTACTCTGGTAGGGAGCTGAAGCTCCTTTACGGCACCAAAAAGGAGCGCATACGCGCAATACTCACGCTCATAGGGGAATTCCTGGACGAGGCGCATGCGGATCTGGACGTGAAAGGCAGGGACGTGGTCGACATAGGCGCCTATATAGGGGATACGCCGATCTACTTTGCGTTGAAAGGGGCGAGGCACGTATATGCCTTTGAACCGTACCCCTATTCGTACGATATGGCAAGGCGTAATGTATCGGCCAACTATCTCAACAGAAAGGTAACGATGATAAATGCGGGATGCGGAAGCAAGAAGGGCAGCATTACCATAAAGAGTGACGAAGGCAACCTTGCCGGGAGCGCAATGAGGAAATCGGAGTCGGGAAAAAGGATACGGATACTTCCCCTAAGCACTATCGTGGCGGATTACAAATTAGACAATGCTGCCCTTAAGATTGATTGCGAGGGCTGCGAATATGATATTGTACTGAAATCGGATAAGAGCACGCTCCGCAGGTTTGCAAGCATACTCATAGAGTACCATTATGGCTATCCCAAGCTGGTAAGGAAGCTGAAGGATTCGGGCTTTGCAATAAGGCATGTTGAAGAGGAGCACGCCATGAGGAACGTGAATGTTGAAAACCAGGAGATGCATGGCGGCACCATAGTAGCGACGCTCAAATAGATGTAAAAATGGGGAAATTATCGGCACTTGTGTTCTCAAGGGACAACGCACCGAAGACCATGCGTCTTGTAAAGGATATTGTAGGCGTATGCGATCAGGTTGTCGTTGTCCATTCGGGAAAGAAATCTAGTTTCGCAGAATTGAAAAGAGCAACTGCGCGTATCCCGAAAGTCGACCTTTATTACACAATAGCTTTGGGCTATGCAGACCCCATGAGGGCGTACGGCCTCGGAAAATGCAAGTACGATTGGGTACTCTACATAGACACCGATGAGCGCATAAATAAGGAACTGAAGTCCGACATCGGCGAGATAATAAGCAATGCGAAATGCGATGCCTTCGCGATAAAGCGCTACGAGCATGCCCACCTCAATGGGGATAAAGGAAGCTTCTTCACCTGGCAGGTAAGGCTTTACAACAAGCGCAGGATCCGGTACAGGGGTCTTCTTCACGAGCAGCCGGCAGTCAAGGGCAGGCTGAGGAAGCTTGACGGGAGGTACTGCCTGCTCCATGTAGAGGAGCTGAAGGCGAAAGGCTCCAGGCGCACCGACCTTGAGTACAGCCTGATAAAGAGCTACCATGACAGGCTTTCATATAGGATGATGAATGAGAGAGTTATGGATTATCTTGCAAAACTGGTGGTTCCGGAAGGTAAGGATATAGGGGAAACACCGATCGGCAAGTTCATACTGGGGTGGATGAAGCTCTACCAGAGCATAACACTGAGGAAAAAAGATGAGGAGATAAGCACATTCGATTATTTCATTTTCTACCTCATGATAGAGGGAGCGTACACAATAAAGGGGAAGGACATCAGATACCTCATCGATGAGGGCATGCCGACAGTGATCAGGGACACGAAGAGGGTTTCCGGATTCAGGAGAGCGATAAACAGCAAGGAGATATTCGAGATATCAAAAGAGCTAAATAGGCAGGGCATGATAAAATACCTGATGCTTGACAATGAGAAGGTTGTCGAGATGCTTAACAAAAAATACGGAAATGGCAAGCAGGGGATAGGTCTGCTTATAAAATTGCTTAATGACAGGTACAATTCGCGCTACCCCTGACCAGCATATAAGTCGCTAATGGTAGTTTTTTGGTCGAAGTGAGTAAAAAAATGGAAGGCGTGGAGCATGATGGCAGCGCTGTCGGTTCTGCATCGGCAAAGGTCGCTAGCCTCGTGGTCTTTGGTAGGTTCGCCGTTTTGTTCATATCAGGGATAACGTTCGTAATAGTCGCAAGGTTCCTAGGGCCGGGCGTATACGGGATATACATACTTGCGATGTCGTATACGGGGCTATTCACTGGTGTGGCGGATATTGGCGTCTGCACGGCGCTCAACAAATTTATTGCACAATACCGTGCAAGCGGCAGCAAGGAGGACCTCAATAAAGTGGTATCGAACGGTTACTTCTCCGTAATATTATCCGCGCTTGCCTTTTCGCTTATCGCATTCTCGCTGAGCAGCTTCGTGGCTGTCCATGTCCTTGGCAGTGCCAGCTATACCTATATAGTGCAAGTGGTCTCGTTCTGCATATTGGGAGGTATGCTTTTCGGAGTCTCCTATAATATGATGGTGGGCTTCGGGAAGGGTTCGTACGTCGCTCTGATGTTAATATTGCAATCGGTGGTGCAATCGATCATAAGCATTATTTTGGTAATGCTTGGTTTAGGCGCTATTGCCCCCATACTCGGGCTTTTGGTCGGTTATCTCACAAGCATTGTTACCGTCTTTGTCCTCCTCACCACAAAGCTCAAGATAAGGCTAAGGAAGCCCTCATTCGCTTATATAAAGAAATTTTTTGGCTTCTCCTCCCCGATAGCGGTATACAACGGCTTAAGGGGCGTGGTCACCAATATCGCCCCAATAATCCTTGGCATCTTTGCAACAACGGTCATCGTGGGCAACTTTGGGGTCGCGGTAAAGACAAGCTCGATAATAAGCACCTTTACCGACGCCCTCGGATTGGTGGTGCTGCCGATGTTCGCTTATACGGTATCGGCAAAAAGCATCGGGAAGAACATAGGAAAATTCTACAACTATGCGGTCTACATGACATTCATGCTGGTGGCTCCGGCGCTCTTCTACCTTGCGGTGCTTTCAAAGGAGTTCTCGTTCACCGTATTCAGCTCCAAGTACCTCCTTGCGCCCACCTACATATCCCTGATAAGCATAGGCACACTCCTCTGGATCCTTGCAACATATACGACCATGCTGCTCATAAGCACCAGCAAGGTAAAGAAGATACTGAAATACAGCCTCATAATGACCTGCATAGAGCTTACACTGATATTCACAGTGGTGCCGATGTTCGGGGCGATCGGCCTGATATCCATACTCTTCCTCGTAACGCCATCGCTCATAACGTTTCTGATGTCAAAGGCGGCAAGGGATCTGCTTGATGTGCACCTAGACCTGCGAAAGCTCGCACGTGTGGTGATTGCGGGGCTGATAAGCGCGGCATTCCTCCTGCCTTTGCTTATAGTGCCGGGAGAGTATATAGCCGTCCTTGTGGTTGGCGTGATAGAGCAGATGGCAGTATATCCGGTTATACTGGCGCTTACCGGAGCCGCGGGAAGAGAGGAGCTGAAGGTGCTTAGGGATGTGACCGGCAATATACCAGTAATGAGCAGGATAATAAGCATATTCGCAGATTATACAGGACATTTCGTAAGGGCCTGAATGATCTTACTCCAATGGCTTCAAGCAAGAATAAATTAGTTTGCTGTGTATCTCAAGTATGCAGCCCTTCCTGAGCTTTATAGTCTCCATAATTGTCGATACGTCGTTCTCCTGGGGCAGGATGCTCATCGCGCTTTTCCTCTCGGTTGTGATAAGCCTCTTTGTCGGCATATTCGCAGCTACGAACAAGACCGCCGAGCGGATAATAATACCGATATGGGACATATTCCAGACCCTGCCCATACTAGCCTTCTTCCCGTTCGTGATATTCGTGGTCGTCGCAACGCTGCCCGGCTACATAGGGATAAATGCCGCAGTGATATTCCTGATAGTAACGAGCATGATATGGAACATCACCTTCGGCGTCTACGAGGCTGTAAAGACGATACCGGACGAATTCTTCGAGATAGGGCGGATATTCAACCTGAGCCCGCTTGAAAGGCTGAGGAAGATACTCATACCCGCAAGCATGACCAAGGTGATAGAGCAGTCAGCGCTTTCCTGGTCCATAGGGCTATTCTACCTTGTCACCAGCGAGATATTCTCTACGGGGAATGCGGCCTACACCGTAAAGTACGGGATAGGCGTTGCGCTCACCAACCTCGCCTTCTCAGGCAACTTCGGCTACTACCTTGTAGGCATAGGCGTCTTCATAGGCTTTGTCATCGCGACCCGTTTCCTGCTTTTCGGTTACCTGAAGAAAAGGTTCCAGGGTTATACAATCAATGAAAAGCGTGCGGTACATGAGACGAAGAAGTCACCCATAGTAAGGGCTATCGACAGGATAAATCCGTTCAGCAAGTCAAGATCCGAAACTGTGAGAAGGGGCGTGCTGAGCGCCAGGGAGAGGATCGCAAAGCCGATGGTCGTGATAGGGGTTGGGGCAAAGCATGCAAAAAGGGCTGGAGGCCTGGCAAAGCGCAACATCTATGATTACAGGTATCTGGTGTATGTCGCGCTGCTGTTCTTTGCGATTTACCTCGTATACACGCACCTTTACCTCGTGCCAACATACGCGGGCTATGAATACACGGTGCTGCTGGCCATGGCTGCGACACTTGCAAGGATATGGCTCGTATTCCTGATCATACTTGCGATATCTATCCCCGTGGGCGTATACCTCATCTTCATGTCAAGGAGGAGCGAGAGCTATCTCCTGCTGTTCCAGATAATCGCCTCGATACCGGCAACGATACTGCTTCCGCTGATAGCGGTCTCGCTCAAGAATGCACCTTTCCACAATGAGCTTGTCGCTTTCGTAGTCTTCTTCCTGAGCGGGATATGGTACCTTGTATTCAGCATAATGTCGAACAAGAACACCATACCAAGCTCGGTCTACGAGGTAAAGAGCATATTCGGCGTCAAGGGGAAGAAGGCGTGGAAGGACATATACGTAAAGGCGATAATGCCAGGGATAATAACAGGCAGCATAACGGCCATCGCGGCGGAATGGAATGCGAGCATAGTCGCGGAGCGCTTCACCACGACCGCTGTTGGCAACGGAACCGTGATAACCTCAGTGAACCTGGGCCTGGGAAAGCTCCTTGACACGTCGCTTGCGAGTGGCAACCTCACCCTAATGGTAATAGCCTTAATAAATCTGACAATTGTTATAATACTCATCAACAAGTTATTCTGGAAGAGGACATACAACAAGGTGCTTACTCCGTACAAGTGAGGACATGGACATAATAAGGGTGCAGAAAGTGAGCTATTCGATAGGCGGAGTGGACATAATGAACGAGATATCGTTTGCCACCAAGAAGAACGAGTTCGTATCGATAATAGGCCCTTCGGGCTGCGGGAAAAGCACGCTGCTGCGCATCATGATAGGGCTGATAAAGTCGAACAGCGGCAAGGTACTCTACATGAACAGGGAGATAACCGGGCCGAGGAAGGAGATATCATTCGTCTTCCAGGATTTCGGGCTGCTCCCATGGCTGACGAACCTGGAGAATGTCAAGCTCGGGCTCTCGTATTTCGACATAAGCGACGACGAGAAGGAGAAGACAGCGAAGGAGCTCCTTGCGAGGTTCGGGCTGGACGGGTTCGAATACTCATATCCGAATGTGCTGAGCGGGGGCATGAGGCAGCGCGTAGGCATTGCGAGGGCGATCGCCTCGGAGCCGTATGTGCTTCTCATGGACGAGCCCTTCAGCTCCCTTGACGAGCTCACGGCGAACACGCTTAGGTCCGACATACTTAGCATGCTGAAGAATACGGAGATACCTGTAAATTCGGTCATAATGGTGACGCACAACGTCGAGGAGGCCGTGGAGCTCTCGAACAAGATAGTGGTATTGTCGGGCAAGCCCTCGCACGTGAAGGAGATCGTGGAGGTCGGGATGGACTACCCGAGAAGCAGGAGGAGCAGGAAGTTCTCCGACATGGTAGACCACATATACAAGGTTCTTACCGAATGAGGGCCGATAGCCAGGCAAACGACAATAGACGGAGGCGGTAGGCAGGCATATATATCTCGGAAGCCATAAGTATATCGTCTTAAATCCGTCGGAATCTGCTTATGGGATGCCGGCGCGGGAAGTTATTTATATTTCCCAAGGCATAATATGTTGTGATAATATGGTAACAAAACAAAATGGATTGCTAAAGAGAAGCGCTAATGTTGTGATTATAGGGACTCTGGCAGTGGGAGCAGCCACCTGCCTACGGCAGAGCTATACCCCGATATCCGTTGATTCGGTAGGGGCGTTTGCTTCGAGTATAAAGAGGAACGGCAATGATTTTGCCTCTGAAGTTCGGGTAGAGGCGAAGACCCTTGCACTCAGCACCGAAAAGAAGGGAGATGCAACGATTAAGAGACTTGAGGCAGCCCCCGAAAGCGTAAGAGATGTGATAGGTGCCGGCGGCTTTTTCGCCATAATCGCATTGGGATTGGCTGGACTTGTACACAAGCTGAAGGAGCAGTGAGCCCGCAGATTCAGTGAATTTCTATTTTGACCACGTATCCGATGCGTGGTTGTATGCGAAAAGCTTGTTCTCTATCCCCCACTTGAAGAGCAGGCTCTTCAGAAGCTCCATGTTGGTGACCTCGTCGCTGTCGAAGAATATCCCCTTCTTGTAGAGCTTCCTCGAGAGCTCCTTTGTACTTATCTTTCCCCTTGCTACGGCCGCTATAGTGCTCTTGAAGGGCTCTACGCTCGCCAGCGCCTTGGCGAATACCTCCCTCTTGTTTGCGTTTGTGAGGTTTGAAGCCGATCTGGTAAGCTTTACCGAGCCGTTGCTTACCGTGCAGAGCTTGAGCATAGAGCACGCGTCTATCAACGGGAAGAGGTCCGCTATGTCCTCCTTCGTGCTCTCCGCTATCTTTGATATCTCCATCGGGCTGCCGCTGCTCTTTATGACCTCTATTATGCCCCTTATCTGGCTTACGCCTGCATTGAGCGGGAACAGCTTCATTAGAATACCTTATGAGTTAAGCGTGGCAACTCTTTTAAGCCTTATCCATGCACAGCGTTGCAAGTTTTATATACATTCATATGGATAGTTACACATGCGCAAAGGTGCCTCGGCTTTAGAATACATGACTGATTACGGTTGGATGATAATCATAGTGGCAGTGGTCGTGGTGGTGCTCTTCAGGATAGGGGTTTTCAGTTCGGGAAACTTCGACGCGAGGATTGTGATGGGGTCGTGCATGCTCTACAGGCCGAACGGCCCTGGGAGCATCAGCTTTATCGATCTTGTGGGGCTTTGCAACAACGGGATACCGAAGTTCGTGAGCGCCTTCGGGTATACAGGGCATTTCCTCCAGGTAGGGTACTCCAACATCACGGTATCAAAGGTGAGGTTCGAGCCCGCACTCTCAAACAGCAACAACAAGATAACCATAACAGGCTGGATATACCCTGGCGTGCCAGGGCCCACGGAAACCGCGCTCGCATACGGGGATTTCAATCACGCCAATCCCCCATTTAACGGCATATACCTGAACTACAACGAGTCGGGGTACTGCAACAGCGGGCTTTTCGAGGTGGTGTACACTTCCTATGTGTGCATCTATTCAAGCAATCTCGCACTGAACCAGTGGCACTTCGTAGCCATAGAGTACAATGGGGTTGACGCGATCGGGTACGACATCGCCGGAGGCGGCAATGTGGTATCTGCAAGCGGGCCGGTGAATCCCTTCTGGATTGCGCCAAGCAATTCGTTGCTGATAGCTGTACCGTGGAACGGCCTCATGTCTAACGTACAGATGTACAATACCTCCCTCTCGGAGAATCAGGTAATCGCGGTGTACAGGGACGGGCTCGGCGGGCCGCCTTCGGATCTTAGAAACCTCGTGGGATGGTGGCCGCTGAACGGAGACTTCAATGACTACAGCGGCGATGGCAACAACGGCTATCCCACGAACACGGCAGTCGACGGAGGTTTGTGGTACAGCAATTACACGATACCGTGATTCTGTATAGTTACGGATTAATCGAAAGTCGTATTTTTATAAGGTTACAGGTCGATTAATCTTGGGATGTTGCCTATGAGGTTCAGGTCGCAAAGCGCAATGGAGTACCTGATGACCTACGGATGGGCTGTCCTTATCATCGGGGTCGTGCTTGCCGCATTGGTCTCCCTGGGCGTCTTCAACAGCGCGTTATGGGGTCCGAGGGCATCGGCAGGCTCATGCAAACTTTTCAGGAGCACCGCAGTGACAACGCTGGAGGGCGTGTGCAATAACGTAATTCCTCAATCGGTCGCGCAGTTCAACGGGCAGAACAGCGGGGTAAATCTAATTGTTACGTCACCGCTAAATATCCCCCAAATAGTTACGGTGAGCATGTGGCTCCTCACTACGCAAATGCCTAGTGGCGGTACATATGCCCCATTGCAAATGTCTAATCTGAACGCAGGAGGATGCAACGGCTGGGCATTTTTCCTATATTATTCGCAATACAATTCCATCAACTGGGGACAAAGGTGCACAAATGGGGGGGTTACTCCTACAACTCCAATAATTTCTAACGTGTGGTATAATGTTGTTGGCACATATGACGGAACAACCGCCAAAGAGTATATTAACGGGGCACTGGTAACCACCCAGGCAGTATCAGTAACTCTTATTAATAGCGGACCCATCACGGTCGGCTATGGTAGTGAGGGAAGCCGGCTGGCAGGCTCAATGGCAGATATCCAGATATACAACACTCCCCTAGACGCAAACCAGGTGCAGGCTCTCTACATGGAGGGCATAGGTGGCGTTCCGATTAATCTGCAGCACATTGTAGGATGGTGGCCACTGAACGGGGATTTCAACGACTACAGCGGCAACAGCAATACGGGTGCTCCAACCAGTGTCTCATTCACAAGTTCCTGGACAAGCGGTTACACTACGCCGTAGCCTTACCACGGTACCTTCTTCAGCTTGAGTTTGTGCGCGCCCCTGTTTGTGAAGATGTGTGCAAGCCCGGTAAGCACTATAAGGAATATGATGCCGTAGATGCTGGGCATGTGCACCAACGGGAATGCGAAGAGAAGCGCAAACACGAAGAAGCCGTACTGGTCGAGTATAGGGAAGCTTGCGCCCTTTTCTACATTAAGCCTGCGCTTTATGAAGCTTCCGAGAAGGTCGCCTACGTTTGCGCCTATCGCAAGAAGCACAGCTATCGGGAGCATGTAGTGGAAGAATGGGTATTCGATAAGTCCCACGGCCAAGCCGCAGAGCAGGCTCGAGACTGTGCCCCTTACCGTCTTGTTGTCGCCGAATATGCGCTTTCCCCAGAGCTTTGCCTTGCCGTCAAGAGGCCTTCCGCCTCCGAAAAGAATCGGTGCGCCGTTTGCCGCATAGGCAGGGAATATGTAGATTATCGGATAAAGAAATGTGAGGTATACAAAATTGGCGTACAAGATATCATCTGAACGGTTTGCCCCTTATTCAACGTAGACCCTTTTTTCCCTATCGTATACAGGATAGGATATTGCCAGAAGTGTTGTCCCTTTAAGATTTTTGTAAACGGTGCCCTTTGGCGAAACTATAAAATCCCCTTGTTTTACTTTGTATTTCTTCCCGTTTAACGTACAGGTGCTTTTCCCTTTTAGAACATAGTAGACAACATCGCTCTCCTTGTCATATCCTGCTCTTATGTCGTTAGTTGTCTTCTTAACAAGTGCCAGTCCGAAAGGCCAATCTTTTGTTTTTAGAATGTCTCTTACCTTTTTATCCTTGATAAAGCTCTCAGTAGCCTTTGTTGAACGTATTATGGTTGGTTTCATTGTCATCAAACATCACCTTCACGGCCTAACAAGCCTGCCCTCTGCCATCCTCTTAGAGCCGCCTCCCCTGAAGTCGCCCTTCTCAGACTTCGCAACCTCGACCGCGAACTCCGATGCGGATATCTTCGAGTCCGGACCCGCGAGCACTATTATGTAGTTCTCCGCATTGTGCAGCGCCACCGCCTTGTCCTTGTAGAGCTCTATGAACATCGTTGCGATCTTCCTGAGCATCGCCCTGTTGTACTCCATCTGCTTGATGACCTTTTTCTCCTTGGAACTCCCCAGCTCCGCGGCTATCGACCTGCTCAGCGCACTCTCAGCCTTCTCGAAGCGCTCCTTGTAGAGCTTCAGTTCCTCGAGCCTTGATGCAAGGCCTGTGCTCAGCTTGTCCCTGTCTATCCCGGCAAGCTTCGATATCTCGTCTATGCTCGCGCCGAGGTGGTTTATGTATTCCTGCGAGGCTGGCCCTGCCACGAACTCTATCCTGTTTATGCCATCGTGTATCCTTGAGCAGTTCACTATCTTTATGAGCCCGACGCTTGATTCCATTCCAGCTAGGTGCAACCCTCCACATGCCTCGGCATCTATCAGCCTGCCGTTCAGGTCCCTGACCTGCACTATCCTGAGCCTGCTTGCGGGAACGCCGTGCCCCTGGTATATCGAGAAGCCGAACCTTCCCTCCGCGTCCTTCCTGTCAAGCTCCTCCACGCTCACCTTCATGCCGTGTGTTATGTACGAGTTCGCCATATCCTCTATGGCCTTTATCTGCTCGTCGCTTAGCTTCTCGTAATGGGATACATCTATGTGTGCTTTGTTAGGACCTTTGTGCGCGCCCTCCTGCCAGGCATGCTTGCCCAGCACGCTTCTCGCTGCTGCACTCACAAGATGCGTTGCGGTGTGATGCGCCACAAGCCTTATTCTCCTCTCTGGATCGACAAGGCATCGCACTGTAGAGCCCTTCTTGAAATCAACAGCGTGCTCCATTATGTGCACTATGACGCCCTCGACGCTCTGCACCTCCTTCACCTTGACATCGCCTATCATTCCGGTGTCGCTCTCCTGCCCTCCGCCCTCCGGATAGAACGGCGTCCTGTCAAGCACAACGAACTCGCCGTAGGTCGCAAGCACCTTTGATTCCGATGTATAGGCGTTCGCGCCGTAGTAGAGCTTCTCTGTCTTGGGAAGACCTTCCGTCTTCATCGGGAACCTCTTCTTCTCCTTCGCCCTGCCTGCGAACTCGCCCTTTATTATAGAATTGTACGCCTCGTCAGGTATCTCAAGCCTTATCCCCTTCGACTCCGCCACCGAGTTCAGGAAGTCCGGGGTTATGCCGTTGCTCTCGTAGAGTGTCTTGAGCCTCTGGTCCGTGAGCGGCTCGCGCTTTGCTATTATCTGCGAGGCTATGCTCAGCGCGGTCTCCTTTGTGCTTGCGTAGCGTTTCCTCTCAGTCTCTATGACCTCGTTTATCTCGCCCAGGCTCTCGCCTATGTCTTTGAAGAGAGGCTTGAGGTCGCGTGCGTGAAGCTCTATCAGCTTCATTATGTCTAGGTCCATCTTGTACTGCTCCATGAAGTCGAATACGCGGCGCAGTATCACTCTCAGATTGTAGCCGCCGCCAACATTGCTCGGAAGCGCGCCGTCGCTTATCCCGAATAGCAGCGTCCTCGTATGGTCGGCTATAGCATAGGATGCCTGCATCGGCTTTATCGTGTCGTAGTATTCATTGGCAGGAACGCCTGCCTTCTGCATGACTTTCAGTTCGAGCTCCTTTATGTTCTTAGATTCGGTAGCGTCGAGCGAGCCGAAATAGGGTGCAACTTTTGTGTAGAGCTTCCTGTTTGTCTTCATCGCGGTGCTCTTGTAGATGTAATCTAGCTCCTTTGGAAACACTGCGTCGTAGAGCGTGTCCGTGCCGCAGTAGAACCAGAGCAGCCTCTCGAAGCCCCAGCCTACGTCAACTACCTTGCCCTTCAGCTCCTCTATCTTCCCGTCAACGTACTCGAACTGGGTGAACACGCTGTTCACTATCTCTACGCCGTTGGAGAAGCTCTCCAGGCATGGCCCGAATTCCGAGAAGTCGCCCATGGCCCAGACATCCTCTATGTAGCTGAGCTCCTTCTTCTTTACGCCCACTAGCTCTGTGAGCACCTTGTAGTTGAGCTCGATTGTCTTGTCGCGCCAGTACCCTTCCTTGGGATAGTTGAACGCGTGCTGGCCTGCCATCATGAAAGATGTGAGGTGACGTCCCGTAAGCCCCACGTTGGCGGTGTCTGTGAACCTCATGCATATCTGCGGCACCACCAGCGGGTTTGCGTTGTACTCGAAATTCATCTTGCCGTTCTCTATGCGCTGGAAGTCCTGTATGCTCGCTATCGTGAAGTAGAGATCCTGCCTCCACCTGCTAACTACCGGGTAACGCTCGATCTCCTCGTGGCCCGCATCCTTGAATATCTTCGAGAAGCGCTCCCAGAATTCAGCATAGGGCACTGACCGCGTCTTCTCCTTGATGAACGAGTATGGCTCGTGCTCAGGGTCGCCGCATAGCTTGCGGGTGCTGTCCGTGCTCCAGAAGTACTTGCCGCAGACTGCGCATTTCCTCCTCTCGAAGCCCTCCTTCTCGAAGAGCTTTGTGGTATAGTACTTAGATGGCTCTTTCGAGAAATCCGCACGAAGCTCGTTTTTGCTCAACATAGTATCACGTCAGCGCCTTCTGCTTGTACCACACCTTGCACTCCTTCCCGAAGAAGACGCAGTAGTTGCATTTCCACTGCTCGTTTTCCGGCACAGGCATGGACTCGCGCTCGCCGTTCCAGTATTTCAGTATGTACTTGATTATATCGTCCATCTCCTCCTTTCTGTAGTCAAATTTATAGAGCTTTATCTCCTTGCCCGAGAACTGGTTTATGTAGCGTATGTGCAGCCTGCCGCTCACCTTGCCTACCGAGGCGAATGCATCGAAGAATCTTTTGGCGATCTTGCTTACTCCCTGCAACTCCTTCTGCACCTTTATAGCGTCGAGTTGGCGCTTGAACTCCTCGGATAGCGCCATTTCGTCGGTATGGTACGCGGCAGTGAAATTGGCAAGGCCGTAGGAGCCATCCTTTATGTCGTCGACCATCTTCTTGTAGGTCATTATCTGCACCTTGTGGGTGAGGCTCTGCGATTCCGATGGTATGGTATCGCTCTGCTTTGTCTTGTCCTCGAGTATGGTGATCTCGCCGTCATTCGTCTGTAGCTCGTCTATCTTCCCCACTACAGTGTAGCCGTTTATCGAGCCGTATATGCTGACCTCCCTGGTGCGCTTGTTCTCTGGAAGCGAGAGAAGCGCCATGTAGCTCCTGTAGAGGTCCCTGTAGAGCGCGTCCGGATAGTTGCGCGGCTGCAGTATTATGGGCACGTTCGTCTCGCTCTCCAGCTCCTCGTGTATCGCGCGCCCCTCCTTTATCTGCGCGGTTATCTTCCTGCCATACCTGTAGTTGTATTCCATCTGCCGCTCGCACCAGTATTGGGCTGCAATGTCTGATGCACGTATGCTGCTCTTGTGCAGTTCGCTTAGGACGCTAATCAAAAACACCCTGCAATGATATCAGCCCGCCTACTTTTCTTCATAGCCAAAGGCTCAGCGATTACCTCAATCATCACTCATAGCATTAGGGATGCGGGCTTTATAAACCTAACTAGCGTGAGAGAGGGATGCGAGATGAATCCGCCGGCAGGGCGATTAGCCGGGCAGAAGCGCAGCCCTCGAAAGGTTTTTATATTAAAATGACTGCAGTTTATTTGTGATAATGTGACTAGCATAGACAAATCAGCAACCTTGACGCTTGGGGAGCTTGAACGCAATGTAGCACGATGCGTGAGGCTAGCAAATTACGGCGTTGGAACAGCCGAAGGCAAGAGGTTAAATGGAGATCCCAAAACCGGTTACCATAATGCTATAAGCATACTGAGGACCGAGGCTGACGCAGATCATATTCTTGCCCGCCTTATATTCGGCAAATCGGCCTGGCCGCAGGACTTGAGAAAGGTCACCATGGAGGTATACGGGAAGAAGAACACGGCCGAAATGATGCACTTTGGCTTTGTACTGAGCGTGGAAAACAGGATAAGGATTACTTACAATAGATTTGATGAGGATATCGCCGTAAGAGCTGAATGCACACCATTGCAAAGAGCGATGAACTATCTGCGTAAGGTAGTAGGCAAAGATGCTACTTCTTCTTGATTTTCCTTATTGCGACCCTGTATATTACGTAGAGCAGTATTGCAAACACACCTATAGAGGCCATTACGGTAACTGCGCTGTTTGCAGAGAGTAAGAAGTAGCCGAACAGCAGCAGCACTGTGTCCCAGATTAGGAATCCTGCTATGCTGTACCCCAAGAATTCCTTCAGGTTCATCTTTGCGAACCCTGCGGGGAAGTTCACCACGGTCCTTAATACTGGAACAAGCCTCGTGAAGAACACGGCTGCGATCCCGTTCTTCTCGAACCATATGTCGAAGTTGTCAAGGGATTCCTTCTTTATGTGGAAGAGCCGCAGGTGCTTGTAGACTATGTCCTTGCCTATGAAGTAGCCGATTGCATAGTCTACCATCGAACCGACTATGGCGCCGAGAAGCGCGGCGATGAATATTATCGGGAGGTTTAGGAGGCCCTTTTCTGCCAAAAGCCCGGCGAGCGGAAGCACGACCTCGCTTGGCACCGGCAGTGTTGAGGCCTCCATCGCCATTAGTATGAATATCGCAATATAGCCGTAGCTCTCCACAAACGCGGTTATTGCCGAATAGGAGTGTGTTATGAGCGAGCCGAGGAGGCCCATCATGCTTAGCGCGAATATCATGCAATTACTCGTGACAATATTGGATATGGAATGGCAGCAAAGCCATTTAATACCCGAGGAAAAGGCAAGCTATAAGTATATTTAGAGGTAAGATAATTCAGCGCTTACAAAAGGTAGGCCGTTTTATGTGGTATTTCTATGGGGACATTGAAGAATCTCAAAACCGCGGATCCTGAAATATACAAGGCGATAAGGAACGAGCTCAAGAGGCAGCGCAACTCCCTTGAGATGATAGCTTCTGAGAATTGTGCAAGCATTAATGTTCTTAATACATTAGGAACCGTGCTTAGCAACAAGTATTCTGAGGGCTACCCAAAAAAAAGGTATTATGCAGGCAATGAATTTATTGATGTCATAGAAACCATAGCCATAGAAAGAGCAAAGAGCTTATTCAAAGTGCCGCATGCGAACGTGCAGCCGCTCTCAGGTGCACCTGCAAATTTTGCTGTTTATGCCGCGCTATGCAAACCTGGAGATACGATAATGGGGCTTAACCTTAGCGATGGGGGCCACCTTACCCATGGATGGAAGACGAATGTGACTGGTGAGTTTTTCAAGAGCGTTCCTTACCATGTTAAGGAGAATGGCTATATAGATATAGAGGAGGCAAGAAGGCTTGCTGTTGAGAACAAACCAAAATTGATCTGGATAGGTGCGACAGCATATTCAAGAGAGCTTCCATTTGAGGAATTTGCAAAAATCGCAGATGAATGTGGAGCTTATCTTGTTGCGGACATAGCACATATCGCGGGCTTGGTGGCGGGAGGCGCACATAAAAGCCCTGTAGACTATGTGCATATTGTGACAACCACAACCCACAAGACGCTTAGGGGCCCGAGAGGGGCAATGATAATGGTTACGGACAGAGGGCTTAGGAAGGATCCTGAGCTCGCTGAAAAAATAGACAGGAGCGTATTTCCTGGGTTCCAGGGAGGTCCGCACGACAACGTGACTGCCGCCATCGCGGTTGCGCTCCTAGAGGCATCCAGACCGGAATTTGCAGAATATGCGTCGCAGATAGTCAAGAATTCAAAGGCGCTTGCACAGGGTCTGATTAGCAACGGACTTAGGATAGTAACTGACGGGACAGACAACCATCTGATACTGGTCGACCTGACGCCCTTCGGCAAAGGAAAGGGGGTATTTGCACAGGAGGCGCTGGAGCTTGGAGGAATTATAATAAATAAGAACACAGTGCCAAAGGAACAGTCAAGCTCATTCTACCCTAGCGGCATAAGGCTCGGAACGCCCGCGATAACAACAAGGGGCATGAAGGAGGAGGAGATGAAGGTGATAGCAAAGCTTATCGCCGATGTGATAGGCCAAATAAAGGGATACGAGATGCCAGACGACAAGGAGGGGCGCGCGCAGTACCTCAAGAAGTTCAGGAAGGAGATAAAGAGGAACGCTGCGATAAAGACATGCAGGGAAAGGGTTGAGGAACTCTGCGACAGGTTCCCGCTGTATCCAGAGCTGAGGGTTTAATTATTTGCGCGGGATCTACCAGAAGCTACTAAATCCTTTATTCTCATACGTATATGCATGAAGATAGTGAAATTCTACGAGAGTGCGGGCTCGCTCAAGCTCAAGGTGGACACGCTCGAGGACCTGTGGACCGCGCAGCGCATCATATTCGCGAACGACATAGTGAAATCCGAGAGCGAGAGGAAGTTCAAGTCCAGCGAGAGCGACAAGGGAGAGCTCAAGAAGGTAATGATAACGCTTAGAGTGGAGAAGACGGAGCTGGACAAGGATGCGATGAGGCTAAGGGTGCTCGGGAAGATAATGGACGGTCATCCGCTGGAGTACGTGCGCATAAACAGCTACCATACGCTCAACATCGCGCCAGGCGACATCTTCGAGATAATAAAGAGCGAGTGGCACAACTACATAATCAACGTGGTGAAGAACGCGGTATCCGATTCGAAGCGTCCTAGACTGGGCCTGATAGTGCTTGACGACGAGAAGGCACTCCCCGCATATATGCTTGGGTATGGAGTGGATTTCGGCAACGAGATATACAGCAAGCTGAGCAAGAGGATGAGCCAGAAGGATTTCCAGGAGCAGCAGAAAAAGTATTACGACGAGATACTGGAGATGATAAAGGGCATGGTAGTGGATACGGTCGTGGTCGCGGGGCCAGGCTTCACCAAGGATGACCTCAAGGCCTATGGGGAAACATCGGGGGCGATAAAGAAGATCAGCAAGCGCATAATCTTCGAACACGTGAGCAACGCGGAGAGGTCAGGGGTCTACGAGCTGATAAAGAGCAGCACCTTCTCAAGGATACTCGAGAGGGAGCGGATACGCGCCGAGTTCAGGCTCATAGAGGAGTTCCTCACTAGCCTGAGCACCGGCAAGTCGAAGTACGGCATAGAGAACGTGAGCATAGTCCTGGACAACATGGAGGCGAGCCTTATCCTAGTAAATGACAGCCTGCTGGGAGATCCAGCCGTGCAGGCGCTTCTCTCGAAGGCAGAGGAGGAGAGGGTGGAGATAGAGGTTATAAACTCCATGGACGAGGTAGGGGAGCAGCTGCATGCGTTCAAGGACATCGCAGTGATATCATGATGGCGCAAAATATGATTATTAATACATGCAATTCCAATATAGACCGGCAGATGCTATGACACTCGCTTCTGAACTCAAGGATTTCGTTATGAATGGAAACGTGATGGACCTCGCGGTCGCAGTGGTCGTAGGTGTCGCATTCAACGCGGTCATAACGGCGTTCGTCTCCGACATAATAACGCCGCTCATAGGCATACCTGGTCACCTGAACTTTTCTGCGATGACCTATTCGGTGAACGGCAGCATCTTCATGGTCGGCGCATTCGTGAGCGCACTCATAAGCTTCCTCACGATAGTGGTGGTGATATTCTTCCTCGTAGTGAAGCCGGTATCGAAGATGAAGGAGATTTCCAGTAAGAAAGAGAAAAAGGGCGCCACGACAAAGCAGTGCCCGGAATGCCTCTCGATAATACCGGTAGGTGCAAGGCGTTGCGCCTTCTGCACGTCCAAGGTAAAATAGATTGTAGAAGCAGTCGGATCCGATGCACAAAAGGCTTAAATAAGTATCGTGCATTATAAGATTAGACACTCAGAAATATTTGGTGTAATAATGCAAATGCAACAGCACCTGACAAGGGACTGGCTATTGCTGCCGATCGTTAGCATAGGCATTTGCAGAGACATGCTGCTTGTAAAGTCACCAAATAATACATATCAGTTTGCTGCCGCATAAATCTTAACTTCTTTTAAAGTTTTGGTGGTTTATGTGGCACAAATGTTATATAGTAGAGTTTATAGGGATATCAGACTCAGCAGGAGAGAGCAACTCATGCTTCTGGAGATAGGGGAGGACCTGATAGACACGGCCTCAGGCTTCGTCGACTACATGAGGGAGGCATACGGGTTCTCGAAAAGCTCGATATGGTACTGCCTGAATAGGCTGAAGGAGTTCGGGCTCGTCGAATTCGCGAACAGGGAGGAACTGGGCAAACCGCTCAGGCTCACGAAACAGGGGCTTGGGGAGCTTACAAGGCTCGACGGCTCGAAGAATGAGCTTATCGCGCACTTCAGCAATTCCTTCATGGAGAGCATGGAGGAGAGGAGCAGCGCGGCCTATGCGGAGAGCTGCCTCTCCAGGGGTATTTACGCTTATAGATAGCTCAGCCTGGGTGATGAGGTTTGGATGGGTTCATGCCGGCTAGCAGAAAGGGCTAGCCGGTTACCTTTCCATAAAAGAGCTCATATCGCGAAGTTTATCCTGAAGAATGTCTCCGCGTAATTGTACTTCCATTTCTTGCCCATCTCTTTCGCCATCTCCTTGACAAAGCCAGGATTCTTCCCTATGCCCTGGCTCTGGTGCTGCGATAGCACCTCCACCTTCAAATCCACGAACTTGCTTATGTCGACAGCATAGTTCGGGTTCGTGCGGTTAACTAGGTATATCTCCTTCACCCTGTGCACGCCTAGGCCCTCTTTTGAGAGTTCCGGGAATGTCATCGGGTTCCTTGCCGCCGGAAAGACCGCATCTATTGTGGACATGCCTGCTGCCCTGTGATCCGTATGATTTACGAACCTGTCTGAGAAGATATAAGTAGGATCTTGCGCCACAACGATGTCCGGCTTCAGCTTGCGTATGTACCTCACAATCTCTTTCTTCAGCTTCATGTCTGCAACTAGCTCGCCGTCCTTGTGCTTGAGGAAGAAGACATTCTTCACGCCAAGAAGCTTTGCTGATGTTCTCTGCTCCTTCTCCCTTATCGCAGCGAGCCTTTTCGGCGTCATCTTCGGGTCGCGGCTTCCCTTCGAGCCGTCCGTGCACACCAGATAGTAGCAGTCTGCACCCTCCTTCGCAAACTTCGCGAATGTTCCGGCTGCGCCGAAATCAAGGTCGTCCGAATGTGCTCCAACTCCGAGCACTACGAGTTTCTCTTTCATACGTATCACCTAAGCATCAATGGCACCCTCCCTTGCAAGGAGTGCCCTCTTTCTCCCCGTGTCCGCATTTGCGTACCTTCCAAGTGTGCCGTCGCTCTTAATCACCCTGTGGCACGGTATCGTTATCGGAAGCGGGTTCTTCCTCAACGCCGTGCCTACCGCCCTGTACGCATTCCTGTGCCCTATCTGCTCAGCTATCTGCTTGTACGTCCTTGTCTGGCCCTTCCCTATGGAGAGCGTTGCGAGCAGTACTCTTTTCTGGAAATCGGTAAGGCCGTACCTGTCAAGTGTCTCGATGATCATTGCATTCTTCATGCGGCCCTCTCTCCTCTTAGCAGTTTAGGGTTGTTTAATGCCATTACCTCTTTCCTTATCGGCTCAAGGCTGCGCTTGGCGCCGTCAAGGCCGTATCTCGCAAGGCAGCTGCCTGTGTATCTCTCGTCGTCCGTAACATCCCTTCCGAACCAGCTTGGCGGGGTGAACACTCTTGCCTGCCTTTTACTTCTGAATTCCACCTCGGCCAACACTAGAGGCTCGAGCTTATTGCGCAATATATTTATCTCTATGACGTAGCCCTTCCACGGCTTGAAGTATCTCATTTTCTGCAGCCTTGCACCTCTCGTCCTGTCCCAATTGCGCCAGAATGCCGCTTCTGGCATCCTGTTTTCGTTCTCTATCCTTACCCATCCCGAACCCTTCTTTATGCACGTTTCGAACTTCTCAACGCCTTCCACATCTATGGACCTCCGGAGCCTTATGCCGTCAGTATAGCCCTGCTCGATGTCCAGATGCCTAAGCCTGTCAAGACCGGCTGGAAGACTGTGAATGCTGACGAGGAATCTCCTCTCTATCTCTACCCCCATGCTAACTTATTTTGTGCAAAACTATTTAAATGGTCCATGAATTTTATATACCGTGTTTGCATGAAGAAGGATGGCTCTGGTTTATATTTCTGGCTCAACGGCAAGATGGTGAAGGCGAAGGATGCCAACGTCCCGATACTCACCCATTCGATGCAGTACGGCAGCGGGATATTCGAGGGCATAAGGGCGTACAACACCTCAAGGGGCGCGGCAATATTCAGGCTCGACGACCACATAAAGCGCTTCTTCAGGAGCGCCAAGATATACGCGATGGATTTGGGATACACGCAGAAGGGGATCCACGACGCGGTGGTAAAGACAGTTGTATACAACAAGCTAGATTCCTGCTACATAAGGCCCTTTGCCTTCTATGACGACGACAGCATAGGCATAAGCACAACCGGCAAGAGGATAAGCGTGTTCGTAGCAGCGAGGCCATTCGGCGCCTACTACGGTAAGGGCAAGGAGAGCGGCATATCCTGCAAGATATCCTCATGGCAGCGGATAAACTCGCTGATACTTCCGCCTGAGGCGAAGGCGAGCGGCAACTACATAAACTCGATAATAGCAAACCTTGACGCGAGGATGGCGGGTGCGGACGAGGCTATACTCACCTCGCTGGACGGCTATGTGGCAGAGGGCCCTGGAGAGAACATATTCATAGTAGAGGATGGCGAGCTGGTCACGCCCTCGAGGGAGGCGGACATACTCCTTGGCATAACCCGCGATTCTATCATAAAGATCGCGGAGAGCATGGGAGTGCGACTTTCCGAGAGGAACATACACAAGGAGGAGCTATACACCTGCGACGAGGCCTTCTTCGCGGGTACTGCGGCAGAGATAACGCCGATAACAAGGATAGATTCGAGAAAGGTCGGCAAGGGCGTGCCTGGGCCTCTTACAAAGATGCTGGGCAATGAGTATTCCAGGATAGCTAACGGCCAGAGGAGGGATTTCGACTACTGGCTGACCTATGTCTGATCAATCCCGTTTTTCCAGCATGGTTGCTGCCAGATAGACAGCGCCGCCTGCGGTTGATACGACTCCCCTCACATTTACCTTCTGTGTAGAGTATATCAGTTCTCTTGCAACCCTGAATGTTCTGATGCTGACATTGTCAGAGTCTACAGAGACAATTAGCGGATTCCTGCTTGCTGAGCCCGAACCGTCAATCAGTTCAAAGATGACCTTGCCCCCATTCTCGGTCACGTTTCTCGGAAAGCCTACCAGTGAGAGACGGTTTTTCCATTAAACTTCCTGGGGGTTCTTTCGACAGTACTTATCCGCTCTGTCTCCTTCTCTGGAGCGTTCGTTCCAGCGCCTGATTTTTTGGTCATTGTGGTCATGTCATCACTTTATTAGCGTATTATTACCCTGTCCGACACGCCGGTAATGCGGTCGACATCGTATTTTATGATGTTGCCGTAGTCGGTCTTCACGAATATGAGCCCGCGCTTGGTGTCGACGTCGGTTATCTTGCCTATGTAGGCGCCTATGTCGTTTATGACGCTCTTGTCCTTCATCCTCGCGTGCTTGAAAGCCCTCCTTCTAAGGAAGAGGCTGAACACAGATATGCCGTAGCCGGCGAGCATCGCGAGTATGCTGAAGAGCAGGAACTCCCAGAAGTATATCTGGCCTATTATCCATGAGGATGTGAGATAGAGCAGCATTATCGCTATCACTATGTAGCCGGCATATGTGCCCTGGGTTATTGCCCTGTAGCGCATGCGCTTGTTCTCAAGGTCTATTATGCGGCCTGCAAGGTAGAGTATCAGGCTCACAGGGAAGAGCGTAAGGAAGCCCTCGACGGCCTGAGAGGCTATGACAAGGTTGTTCGCGTTGCTGCTGACAGCTACGGTGTATGCCGCGTACGCTATTATCAAGCTGATCATGAAGAATATTATAGCGCCTATGTAGAACACGAAGCTGAACCTGTCGATGCTGAATCCTAATCCTTTGAATGAGCTCACCACCATGTCCTCCAGACCGAAGCCCTTGAATACCAGGTATATGCCTATAAGCGCGACGGGAAGCTGCCATCCGAAGTTGAAGTAATAGCTGATTGCGAAGAGTATGAGCAGCACCGCAGGTATGCCGAAGACTATCCTGGAATAGTGCGGCTCCTTGAGCTTCTCGAGCACCGTGAAGTAGGTGTTCTCCAGCTTCTCGGCCTGCTTCATGCGCACTATGTCTACGCTGTTGACCTTTATCCTGTTCTTTAGTAGAGGTATGATTCTTGAATCGCTGCTGCCGTCTGTGACCAGCACGCACGCATCGCTCTTGAGGCGCTCGAGCACCAGCTCTATCTGGCGCACCACCTCTATGTCAGCAACATAGCCTTCCTTTTCGGCGCCAGTCACGGTAGCCACATTGACTGAGTAGCCATGCGCCTTCAGCTCGTCGTATTTGCGCACCGCCTCGAACATAGTGTTGGCGTCGGTGTCCTGGGGGTCCGCGAGAGCGAGCTTTGCCGCTGCCTTAAGGTTCTCTATCCTGCCGATTACCGGGCCGCTGACCTTCGTCTTACGGTAAAGATCGTTGTCGACGTCAACAGCAAGTATGAGTATGCGCTCAGCCATCAGTCCACCGTTCTAGTATACTAGATAAATCTGAAAGATTAAAAGCTTATCATCAGGCGGGTTTAGCGGACGTGAGGGGCGTTTCCAGCAGTTGCTAGCCTGTTATCTTCTCCATCAGTTTTCTGAGCTCCTCGTCCTTTGCCCTTGGGCCTGTAAGCGTGGTTACATAGCCTGGATATCTGCTGAAATGCCTTTTCTCCTTTGCCCATATTATCGTGTTCTTGCCGTTCAGGCCGATTGCTGGATAGAGCTTCACATGGAGATGGTTTACACCCGTCCCCTCTATGGCGACATGGACCCTTTTCACCTTCAGCTTCCTTTCCAGGAGCTTTATGACCCTCTTTGTTGCGGTAATCAGTTCCTTTAGTTCATTCTCGCTGAGGTCGAAGGCGTATCCGCCCTTGTGCCTTTTTGATATGAGGACCGTCTGCCCCCTTATGTTCGGGTATATGTCAAGTATCGCGATGAAGTTCCTGTCCTCGTATATCTTGAAGGAAGGTGCCTCGCCTTTTACTATTTTGCAGAATATGTCAGAGTCCTTCATTTGTATCACCAGATATTATATTGCAGCTAATCTTTATTAGTTGCTGCCATGGCCATTGCCCTGTAAATCCCTTAATGCAAGATTTTTAATAGTGAGCTGGCATATTAAAACATGAAGAACCTGCACATTATGGTTGTGGCTGCGGTCTGCGGCATTGTCATAACGATGCTGACCGGCCTGATGCCTTCAACACCTTTCGGCCTTGTAGGCGCAACCTGGTACGGCTATCCGCTGACCTGGCTCACAAGAAGGGTGCTTGCCCCCCAATACAATCCGTGGTACCCGAAGGATGTCAGCCTTATATTTGACATAGTGTTCTGGTCTGTCGTAACCGCCATAATCATGTTCTTTTCAAAGCACTCGAAATCGGGTAATACGGCAACGCAGCGCAGGTAGTCATCCCTGTCCGAAGTGCTCCGCGTCAGCTACGAATTTCTCTAGCCGCGCCCTTTGTTCTTTCTCTTCCAGAGTCAATTCTTTCTTCTCGACTTTGCTTGCGGCGTGCGCCTTCTTAGGGTCGAGCGATGCGAAGCCTTTGAGGACAAGGTATGATGCTGCGTAGGCAGGCAGCTTTATTTCTGCGTTTTCGTACGGGCCGAATGCTGTCCCTGCCATGGTGAATGCGGGCACCTTTGTGGTCCTTATGGCGATCTGCTCGGCGCCGAAGGCTATCGCCTCGCTCATCGGGTCGAAATCAGCAAGCGCCTTGAACGACCTTACCTTCTTAGCCACAAGGCCTGTGTCGCCGTGTATAGTCCCTGGCAGCCTTATTAAGTGGTATATGTCCGTGCTCACGTTCCTGTCTATCGCGTCGCTCTGCTTTATCGCTATGTTCTTCAGCACGTTAGCCCAGAACTCACCCTTCTTCGGTATGTTTATCTTGTCCCAGTTGCCCGTGCTTATGCCGAGCACCACCTCCGCACTCTTCCTGGTGAGCATCTGCGCGTCCTTTTTCTCGATGCCGAGGTCCATCAGTGAGCTCGTGCCGCTGTTCACCGCCTTTATGACGCCGTTGGCGAGCTTGCCTCCCCAGCCGCTGTCAGAGGGCCTGGGCCCCTCGAGGCGGACGCCCCTTCTCCCTATGGTCGGGAAGAAGGATGTGAGCATTATGTTGTTCCCTGTTATGTAGTCGCTTATCTGCTTCCTCGCATCACCGCCGAGCTTGAATGCGCCCACATCCTCGACGTGTATGTGGTAGCCCCTGTTCCCGCTGAAGTTCACTGATATCCCCTTCTCCGCGAACCCGAAGTCAGGGATCAGAAACTCCTCTATCAGCTTGGTTGTCTCTGCCTTAGCGCCCTCGAGGCATTTGGAGCAGACCCATGAGCTTGGGTGCTCGTTCCTGCATTTGAGCTTGAGGTCGCTGGCGTCTATATCGAAGACCAAGTCAGCGCCGAGCCAGCCCTTGCTCTCCATAGGCTTGCCGTCGGGCCTCTCGTACTCCGCCATAGAATAGGAGACGAATGGAGGCGCCTCCTTCGCGAGGTAGTTGCGCAGCTGCGCCTCATCGCGGAACGAGTAATGCCTGTAGCGTATTTTCCTCTCGAAATCCCCGAAACCGAATTCCCTCTTGCTTATGCCGCGCGGCGCAACGTTGCCGATGCCCGAGTAGAAGCTGGCGAGAAGCCTCTTGAAAAACCGGGAATCGTTTTCACCAAGCAAAAGACGCACCACTATAAATGTTTCTTATAATTATATAGTGGGGGTAAAATTATTAAGTGATAATGTGGGTGGCAAAACCAAGAGGACAAACGGTCACCGCATAAGGGACAGTCCGCTGAAGGCGAAGAAGTTTTACAGGGCCGAAGAGGATGTGCGGATAACGAAGAGGGACAATATCAGGATTAACCTGTTAAGGTTAAGCCTGTTAAGGGAGGACGCCTAGTTTATATTTCTTGCCCACGCAGTCTATATAGAGTCAGTGACTTACATGCAAACCGGAGAGGATATAAAGCAGGTAATAATCATAAGGATGGACATAGAGATGAGCAAGGGCAAGACTGTAGCTCAAGGTTGTCATGCCTCCCTAATGAGCTACTTCGTTGCAGAGAGGGCGGACAAGGCGATAGCAAAGGAGTGGCTCGAGGAGGGGGAGAAGAAAATCGTGCTCAAGGTGAGCGACGAGGAGGCCCTTGAAAAGCTTTACAAGGCCTTCCAGTTCAAGAAGGTGCCATGCGCACTCGTAAGCGATGCGGGGCTTACACAGTTGCCGCCAGGTACAAAGACAGCGCTGGGGGTGGGCCCGTGGAGGTCATCGGAGATAGACCAATTCACAAAGGGGTTCAAGCTGCTTTGACTGCCCAGGGAAGTAATTGGCTATGCCTGTTCCGAAAGTCCGGCTCTCCGTTTAGTAACGTCAATGTCTAAAAAGAAAGGTTTAAATGCATGCACGGCTATAATAATAAGAACATTGTGCTTCATGAACTTATAGGTCTCTACGCCAAAGTAATAGACTGTAAGGATGGTTCACAGATAGGTATTGAAGGAAGAGTAATAAACGAGACAAAAAATCTTCTCTATCTGAGGCATGACTCAAAGACAAGGAAGGTAGTAAAGAAAATCTCCAAATTCAGGTTTTCCCATGACGGCGATTCATTCGTTGTCGATGGCGTGGAGATTAATTTCCGGCCCTATGAGCGAACCGAGAAGGCACTAAAGTTCTACAAGAGGAGGAAATTGAATAAGTGATGCATTGGAATGCAAAGATCCGAAATGTCCAGTACATGGAATGCTCAAGACGCGCGGCAACGAGATAGAGGGCATAGTGGTGAGCGACAAGGCAAAGAAGAGCGTCATAGTCGAGCATGCATACACGACATTCCTGACCAAATATGAGAGGTCGCTTAGGAAGACATCAAGGATAGCCGCATACAATCCGGAATGCATAAACGCAAGGACCGGGGACAAGGTGCTGCTATCGGAGACGCGGAGGCTTAGCAAGACAAAGTCCTTCGTTGTAATGAAAATATTGAACAAGGCTGAATGATATGAAGGGATTATCCACAACGATACCGAAGAACCTTATACCAAGCTCGGTGCTTACCTGCGCTGACAACAGCGGCGCCAGGACGCTCATGATAATCAACAGGATAGGAAAGGGCGGAGGCAGGAAGGGCAGGTATTCGAAGTCCGGCATATGCGACGTTGTGATAGCGAGCGTCAAGTCAGGCACTCCGCAATACGTGAAGAAGAAGGTCCGTGTCATGATAATAAGGCAGAAGAGCCCGATAAGGCGCGCCAACGGCATGAGGGTAAGGTTCGAGGACAATGCTGGCATACTCGTGACAGAGAGCAACCTGGCTGTGGGCACCGAGGTAAAGGGGGCGATGGCAAGGGAGGTAGTAGAGAGGTATGTCAAGCTTGCAGGAATTGCATCAAGAGTTGTATGATAATATGGAGACAAGAAACGCGCCAGGTACCGTGGTAGATTGGACATGGGGCAGAGGTATCAGTAGTGTTGATAGGGTACTCTTAAATGCGGCACGTTCAGGCGACCGTGACAGGGCAGATAGGGCGATGAAGAGGGGTGCAGACATATTAACCGCATTCGTTTACGTTTATGGCACAAGACTTGATGCAACAGATGTCGCGCGGACACATGGGCACACTGAATTGGCAGATTATTTAAACAGATTAAGAACCGGGGAATTACTTAGGGGCTGAAATCTGATATGTTAATGTTTAGAAGGTATAAACCATGATAAAAAGCAGCAAGCCGAGAAAGCAGAGACGCTTCAGGTTCAACGCGCCGATGCACGTCAGGCAGCACTTTGTGCATTCGCATATAGACAAGGCGCTCAGGGCAAAGCTCGGCATAAAGAGGCGCTCCGTCCAGATATCAAAGGGCGACACCGTGAAGGTGATGGCTGGCAGCAAGAAGGGCACCACCGGCAAGGTGATACGTGTCAGCCTGAGAACCGGCCGCATAAACATAGACTCGCTTGTAAAGAAGACTGCGAAGGGCAAGGAGTTCAACGTGCCCCTAAGTGCAAGCAACGTTTACATAACAGAGCTCAATCTCAGCGACAAGGTAAGGGCGGCGAAGCTCAAGCTCGCACAGCAGAAACAGCAGCAGGCGGTGAAGACAACCAACATAGGCGCAAGCGCCGTTGTTGACACGAACATAGAGGTAAAGGAGAAGAAGGCGCAGGTTGCCGCACAGGCAGACAACAAATGAGATGAATAGATGGCTAACAAGGGAAACAGCGGTCACATTAAAAGGCTGAACGCTCCGAGGTATTTCGCGATACACAGGAAGGAGCACAAGTACTCGATAAAGCAGAATCCAGGAAGGCACAGCCTTGACAAGTCCGTAGCGCTCACGCTGCTCATAGGCAAGCTGGGCCTCGCATCGACAAGGAGGGATGCAGACCGCATAATAAAGGGAGGCATGGTCAGCGTGAACGGGAAGGCGGTAAAGGATCCAAAATACCCGGTCGGATTGCACGACGTGCTCGCGGTGGGCTCTGAGAAGTTCATGATAAGCATAAACCACAAGGGGCAGATAAACCCGAGGAAGAACGAGAAGGAGTCGCAGGTGTATAAGATAGTGGGCAAGTACAAATACACAAAGGGCAAGGTAATGCTGCGCCTTCATGACGGCACTACGCTGAACGGAAGCGCAGATGCGAATGTTAATGATTCGGTGAAGCTCTCGGACGGCAAGCTCTCCAAGCTGATAAAGCTTGGGGCGGGGGCGAAATGCGAGGTTATAGACGGCGTGCACATGGGCAGGAACGGCACGGTAAAGTCGATAAGCGAGGGCAGCATGCACAGGACTAAGTCGGTGCTTGTGGAGGAGCAGAACGGCACGAAGTTCGAGACGCTCGTAAAGAACATAATAGTGGTCGAATAGAATGGAAGGAGCAAACAGCATGAGGAATCTGCGGATAAACAAGCTTGTGATAAACATAGGCACCGGCAGCGACGAGAATCTGCAAGGGAATGCGAAGAGGCTCATAGAGACGATAACAGGACGCAAGAGCGCTGACGAGATATCAAGGACGAGAAATCCTTCCTTTAAGATAGCCAAGGGGCAGAAGATAGGCGCCTTCGTGACAGTGCGCGGCGATGCGGCAAAGAAGCTCGTAACAAGGCTCTTCGAGGCTGTGGACAACAAGATAAAGGAGAGGGCGATAACCAGCAACAGCCTGAGCTTCGGCATACCCGAGTACATAGACATAAGCGGCGTCAAGTACGACCCGAAGGTGGGAATGCTCGGCATGAACGTGAACCTCTCCTTCAGGAGGAGCGGACTCAGGGTGGCTCTCAGGAAGAGGCAGAACGCGAAGGTACCGGCAAAGCACAGGGAGGTCTCAAAGGAGGAGATAATAGATTATATTAAAAAGGAGTTCAATGTGAGCGCCGTGGAAGAGGCATCGTGATTAATTTGAAGCAAGAGGAGAAATTCAAGGGCAAGGGCATAAGGAAGTGCAGAATCTGCGGCGGCTCAAGGGCGCTGGTAAGGGCGCACAAGCTCTACATGTGCAGGAGGTGCTTCAGGGAAGTCGCAAGGAGCATAGGCTTCAAGAAATATGGCTGATATAGATGGACAGGTTCGCTGACGCAATAAACAAGATAAAGACAAACGAGCGCATAGGGCGCATGGAGTGCGTATTATACTCGACAAAGCTGCTCAAGGCAGTCCTCGACGTCATGAAGCGCGAGGCATACATAAACGACTACGAGGAATACACCGAGAGGCGCATAAAGTACATAAGGGTTGCGCTCTCCAACAAGATAAACAGCATAGGCGTCATAAAGCCGAGGTACGCGATACAGAACGAGCACATCCAGAAGTACGAGATGCGCTACATACCGAGCAAGGACTTCGGCATACTGATACTCACAACCCCGCAGGGCATCATAACAAACAAGGAGGCGAGGGAAAGGAAGATAGGGGGAAGGCTACTCGCTTACGTCTATTAGGTGATAATATGGCTACAACATCCGCAATGGCTCCTCTTGAACAGATCGCGGAGAGGGAAAAACCGTTGATTGATAGGGCGTTGGAACATTGGAGGAAGGTTTCAAAGGGACCTTTAAGGGAGTATTACAAGAATAACGAGGAGGGCATGAGAAACCGCGTAGCGGTCGCGATACTCTCGTTTGAGGAAAAGCTCCAGAGAAAGGAGTACTCTAAATTATATTCATGCATTAAAGAGGGCGGAGGAGATGCAGTGCTAGAACCAGTTAGGATGGAGTATGCAATACGATTATTCTACGCCACTTTAAAGGAGGAGCCGGCCACCGCATTACAGGCTTATGATTTTATCAGGGTTCTTGATAGTAGCATCACCTATGATGCATTACCGTCGGACGTATTGGAAATGGGAAATTCATTATTTGGAAAATTTGCCCAGGCTGCCGCAGCCTACATAAACTGGCAGGTAATCGTAAATCCAAGAGCTGCGTTAAATGGACTGGAGTTAACCTCTCCTGAAAAATTAAAATTGTTTGTTCCGTTTTTGAGATTTTGAGAGACAGTGAATGAAATGATAGAGCTGAAGATAAAAGAGGGCGTCACCGTTGAGATAAAGGGCAACGAGGTCGAGACGAAGGGCAGCCTCGGCTCGAACAAGAGGAAGTTCAACGATGCACTGCTAAAGCTCACCAAGAAAGGGGACTCAATAACAATAGATTCGATAAAGGACAAGGTGCTTGCGAAGAAGGCGGCCAAGGCAGAGGTATCATTCAAGAAGGAGCTCGAGAACGACATGCACGGCGTCACAGAGCACTTCGAGAGGAAGATGAAGACGGTATTTGCACACTTCCCGATAACCGTTGAGGTGAAGGGCAGCGATGTGCTGATAAAGAACCTCATAGGGGAGAGATATCCGCGCACGTCCAAGATTGTCGGCGCCACAAAGGTGGAGGTCAAGGGCCAGAACCTGCGCATCTACGGCACAAGCCTTGATGACGTGACGCAGACATCCGCAAACATAAGGCAGGTGTGCAAGATGAAGAACAAGGACACGAGAGTGTTCCAGGACGGGTTATACTATGACACAGATTGATAATGTTAAGAAGAAGGGGCACCCGACGTTCAACGTGCCGAACTATGGCGCGAGGAGCAGGAGCAGGGTCCCGGAAAGATGGAGGAAGCAGCGCGGCATTGACAACAAGAAGCGCATAAAGAGGAACTTCATGGGCGCCGAGCCGACCATAGGCTACGGCAACCCGAAATCAATAAGGGGAGTCAGGGCGAACGGGAAGAGGATAATGCTGGTGCGCAACGCGAAGGAGCTCGAGAGGCTGGTGAAGGGGAAGGCGCTCGAGGGCTATGACATCACGATAGCGAGCAGCGTATCGCTCAGGAAGAGGATAGAGATCACGCATCTCGCAGGCAAGGCGAACCTCAGCGTGACCAACGGTGCATACAAATGAGTGTAAAGCTTACAAGAAGGATAGCAGCAGAGCTTCTCTCGAGAGGGGAGAGCGCTGTCAAGATCAAGCCTGGCGCCGTGCCCGACGCAGAGAAGGCGATAACAAGGGAGGACGTGCGCGGCCTCATAAAGAACGGCAGCATATACGCCACGAAGATAAAGCACAACGTGAGCGCCTATTCCAAGGTGCTTAGGGAGAAGAGGAAGAAGGGAAGGCGAAGGGGCACAGGAAGGAGGAAGGGAACGCTCAAGGCAAGGGGCACAGTCGAGTACAAGAAGCGCATACGCGGGCAGAGACGCGTGCTCAAGGCGCTGAAGACTGAGAACATAGTGGACAATGAGCGCTTCAAGAAATACTATGCGCTGGTTAAGGGAGGAAACTTCGCGAGCAAGGCCTCGCTGCTCAGCCGCATGGTGAATGACGGAGTGCAGATAAATGAGGAAAAGATCAAGGAGCTTAGGCATATGTGATGTTGATGTACAGGAGAATAAGGCATAGGAGATTGAGTGCGGTCACTAACTACAGGAAGCGCGTAGCATCGCTCAGGGGCGAGATGAGGCGGCTTGTGGTGAGGAAGAGCAACCGCGGCATATCCGTGCAGATAGTGGAATACGAGAAGAGCGGCGACAAGGTGCTTGCAAGCTCTAACTCGAAGGAATTGAAGGGCATGGGATGGGAGCCCAGGTGCAACATACCCACAGCATATTTGACGGGCATGCTCCTCGGGAGCAAGCTCAAGGAGAAGGGCTCGGAATACATACTTGACATAGGCCTCTACAGGCCGATAAAGGGCTCCGTCATATTCGCAGCGGCTAAGGGCTTCTCGGACTGCGGGCAGAAGCTGCACAACAGCATAGAGTTCGACGAGGCAAGGCTGAAGGGAGCCCACATAGCGAAATACGCAGCGGCAGAAAAAGGGAAGACGCAGTTCAGCACCTATGCCAAGGCGGGATTCGACGCTAAGGCGATGGAGGAGAAGTTCGAGGCTGTGAAGAAACAGCTAGCAGGGAAGTGATCGTATGAAAAAAAACATCACGAAACCAACATCTAAGGAGAGGATTAATGTAATTATGAGTTATGCGTTGATGCTTTTAGACGAAGGCAAGGAAAATATTGCAGAGAGGTATAAAAACAGGGAGCATATGACCCTGAAGGAAGTGGAATTAGCCAAAGAGCATGCGGCATATATAAGAGATCGCCAAAAGAAATTAATGAGGGGAACTTAGAATTAGTGATGTTCTTGAACAATAGGAGATATGAGCGCAGGGAAAGGGAAAGGACGATATTCAACATAGAGGCGTGGACGCCGAAGACAGAGCTAGGACGTGATGTCAAGGAGAAGAGGGTGACATCTATAGAGCAGGTGTTCCATGACGGGCGAAAGATAGAGGAGCCTGAGATAATAGAGGCGCTGCTTCCCGACCTGAACAGCGAGATAATAGAGATAGCCAATGTTCAGAGGATGACAAAGAACAACCGCAAGATGAAGTACAGGGCGACAGCCGTCGTGGGCGACGGCAAGGGCCATGTAGGCGTCGGCTCTGGAAAGGACGTCGAGGTAAAGGCGGCGATAGAGAGCGCGATACTTGACGCGAAGAGCAATGTCATACCGATAATAATGGGATGCGGATCCTGGCAGTGCCTGTGCGGCACAAAGCACAGCCTTCCAATCAAGGTAACCGGAAGGTGCGGAAGCGTCGAGGTAATACTCAAGCCAGCACCAAGGGGTCTCGGCATAGTGGCCAACCCTCCTGTAAAGAAGATGCTCGAGCTCGCTGGCGTGAAGGATGCCTGGGAGTTCTCAAGGGGAAGGACAAGGGCGAAGTACAACACCGTGCTTGCGGTCTACAGGGCGCTGGGCAGCATAAACGAGATGAAGAACATCACGGAGAAGATGCAGTGATTATCATGGAGAATTTTGTTATGCCTGGGGAGAAGGTCGCTACAGAGGAGGAGTTCGTTGCAGGGAGCAACACCTTTGTGGAGGAGGGGGTGATATACTCATCGGTCATAGGGAACGCCGTCAAGGAGAACGGCGCGGTCTCGGTCTCCGCTGCGGGGCGCGAGATAAAGATAATAGACAAGAACATGCTTGTGCTCGGAACCGTAACTGACGACGTGAAGAGCGTTATATTCGTAAAGATAGGCGACATCAACATAGACCGCAAGGACTACCTTGCGCTTAAGGACGGCAAGATAATAATGGACAGGCCGCGGCCAGGGCGCTTCGGCGGCTCGAGGGAGGGAGGCAGGGGAGACAACCGCTTCCACAGCGAAAGGCCTGTGAAGCCCTGCGCGGTCGGCGACACGATACTCGCACGGGTGCTCTACAACGACAAGGATTCCTATACGCTATCGCTCAATGGGAACGAGACAGGGGTCATATACGCGAAGTGCGACGAGTGCGGCAGCGACATGCTGAGCGAGAACAACTCGCTTGTGTGCAGCGAATGCGGCCACAGGGAGCAGAGGAAGATAAGCAGCCTTTACAACAAGCCGGAAGATATTAAAAAGCTGTTTGTATGATATATTAGAGATTGGAAGCAGGAGTTGGTATATTGAAGATAAAAGTGCTGAAGGATGAGAGCAAGGAGCTTACCATAGAGTTCGAGACCAAGGACACCACGATACCGGATCTTATAGTAAGCGAACTGCTGGATAACGATGATGTTGATTTTGCGGGGGTCGCAAAGGACCATCCCGAGACCGGAAATGCGGTTCTTACCCTGAAATCGAAGAAGAAGGCGAAGGATGTGCTGCTGAAGGCCATAGAGAGCCTTGACGAGCAGTTTGCCTCGCTGAAAACACAGGTTTCTAAGAAGGGAAAGTAGGTACCAGACTTGTTTGGTGAACAGGTTGAAGGAAGGTGTGCGGTACATCGCAATAGCGTCTGGCCCCATAGGGAAAGGGGCGACCACACTCCTCATAGGGGTCATCTTCAGGGATAATTATATCGAGGGGCTCCTCTCTACAAAGATAAGGGCGGACGGAGCGGATTCCACCGATAAGATAATAAAGATGATAAGGAGGTCGCGGTTCAGGGCGGAGGTGAGGATACTGCTTCTCAACGGGATAGCGCTTGCGGGACTTAACATAATAAATCCGCAAGAGCTCGAGAAAAGGCTTCGCGTAAAGGTTGTGCTGCTGAACAGGAGAAGGCAGAACGCGTCGGAGCTTGTGAACGCGCTGAATGAATTCTCGCGTGCGACAAAAACCAACGTGATGGAGAGGATAGCGATAGTCGAGGAGAGCAGGAAGATGAATACTCTGACGACAAACGGCCTCTCTTTGCAGAGCTCGCTTGATGGGAGCTATCTCAAAAAATTTGCAAAGAGCGCATTCGAGGCGCTGAGGGTCGCGCACATCATTGCAAGGGGCATATCTACCGGCGAGTCAAAAGGAAGGCTCTAGCGCACGCCGCGTATGTAAATTTGCGCTGGATTTGGACGCTGGCGTGGTTTCCGATAGTAAATCCGATAAACAGCGACGGAGAATAGCTTTATATACCTTTTTATGTTATATTGATAGTGATGCTGACGGACTGCAAAAAGGTCGAAAGCACAAGGTTATTAATATATTTCAGTGAATAATACTTAACACGACTATAGGTGACATGTATGGTAAAGTTCATTATAGCAAAACAACTTGTAGGGAAGAAAGTCATAACAAACGATGGTTTCGATCTGGGCAGATTCGTAGACGCAGAGATAAGCAAGGTAACTGGCAAGATTAATGTTTTGCTTGTGGAGCCTGACCCTGACAGCTCATTGGCTGCCAAGATCAAAAGCGACGATGACCAGGTGAAGGTGCCATACAACTCTGTTATGGCGGTCAACGACTACATTGTGGTTGATAGGAAAAACCTCTGATTTCCTATAGTCGGCCCATTTGGTGGTCATTATAATAGTCTGTGGAGGAGACGAAGCTGGACGCGGGGCAATTCTAGGCCCTCTTGTTATAAGCATTGTCGCTGTAAAAAGCACAAGCCTGCACAGGCTCTCCAAGATAGGGGTTCGCGACTCCAAGATACTCTCGGAGAAGCGCAGAAACCAGCTGTTTGACGAGATAAAGGCTATTGCTTCCGACATAAAGGTAGACCGCATATACGCCAGCGAGATCAACGAGGCTATGAGGAACCACATATCCCTCAACGAACTCGAGGCTGTAAGGTTCGCGGCTCTTTTTGACCAGATAGAAAGCGAGGTAGGCGCGGTGTATCTTGATTCACCGGACGTCATAGCCGAACGCTTTGGGACAAGGTTCAAGCTCTCCAGCTCCAAGTCCACGAAGGTAGTCGGGATAAAGGGCGAGAAGGTAGGCAAGGGCCTGAAATACACAAGGATTATAGCGGAGCACAAGGCTGATTCAAGGTATCCGGTCGTATCGGCAGCGAGCATAATAGCCAAGGTCACCCGCGACAGGGAGATCCAGAAGCTCGAGAAATCTCTGAAGATACCGATAGGCTCAGGCTATCCCTCGGACTACAAGACAATAGAGATCATAAAGAAGAACCTCAAGACCGGCATACTTGACGGCAACATAAGGGAGAGATGGAGCACCATGGAGCGAATAAAGCAGACAAGACTCACAAGCTTCTGATTTTAATAGTCTCTCTTCGATAAATAAGCAAGGGCCTGTGGCGCAACTTGGATAGCGCACTTGGCTTCGGACCAAGTGGTTGCGGGTTCAAAATAAACTTTTTGAAAAAAAGTTTAATCAAAAAGATTGTGAAAATCCCGTCAGGCCCGGTTATCTTAATTGGTTAGCTACAGGCCTGCCGTGCCTTACCTTGGTCGGGCGGAGCATGCTTTGCAGTACCATAGTCACATTCTCCGGACCCCTGATTATGAATTCTTCCTTTCCTAAAAAGACATTGCCCTTACTGTCCTGCTCCAGCTTTATCCCCATGGAGTTTGCAAGTGAGATGGCCTCGGAATTGGCTGTTCTTAGCTTGTTCATGTTTTTCACACAGTCTGTAAAACCCCGGTATCAATAGATAGGTCATTTATTTAAACCTATTGTCTAGTCTACCAGTTTATCACAGCAGTTTTATGGTTCCGGAGATACTTATGCGTTTGGGTTCACGGCGGAAAGCTTTAAAAGGCTTGCCGATAGAATAGTAATGTAATTGCTGTTTTTCCCGCAGTACTGCACTATGCAGGAGGGATTCAATGGATAAGGAAACGCTCGATAAGCTAAGCACATTCATCAATGAGAACAAGGGCAAACGCAAGTTCAGCCAGAGCGTCGAGCTCGCCGTAAACTTCATGGGCATAGACATGGCGAAGCAGGACAACCGCCTCAATCTGGAGGTGAAGATGCCTAACCCGAAGGGGAAGTCGCACAACGTGGTTGTCTTCGCGGATGACAAGGGCATAGTAGCCAAGGCACAGGACGCCGGGGCTAAGGTTATGCCAGGCTCTGAGATACAATCCATAGCCAACGACAAGCTCAAGCTCAACGAATTGCTGCACAGCGAGCTTCTCGCGCAGCCCAGCCTCATGCCCCAGGTGGCGAAGGCCCTGGGTCAGTTCCTCGGTCCGAGGAACAAGATGCCCAGGCCTCTGATAGGCATGGACGTTGGCAAGGCTGTAGAGGAGACGGCGAGGTCGGTGTTCATAAGGAGCAAGGGCAAGTACCTGCCCACAGTACACTGCATGGTAGCTACCGAGAATATGGATGTGAACGCCATAGCAGCTAACATAGACGAGGTCGTGAACGCGATCATAAAGAGGATAGGCAAGCAGCATATACGCTCCGTGTATGCCAAGCTTACGATGAGCAAGCCGATAAGGCTTATTTGAGGTTTTGTCATGCTTACAAAGGATCAAAAGCTGAAATTCGTCGCTGAGAACAGCAAGCTGCTCAAGAGCTACAAGGTAGTTGGCATTGTGCAGCTAAGCGGCATACCAGACCGACTGCTCCAATCTACGAAGAACAGGCTAAAGGATGAGACAAGGTTCATAATAGGCAGGAAGAGCCTCCTAACTAAGATACTCGAGAGCGACACACACACCAAGAAGCTGGTGAAGGAGCTTGTCGCTACGAGCGCCATAATACTCAGCAATGAGGATCCATTCGTGCTGTACGGCAAGTTCAGGGCGAACAGCCTAAGGCTTGCGGCGAAGCCGGGCCAGATATCCCCGGAGGACGTGAGCGTAACGGCAGGCGAGACTGGCATACAGCCAGGCCAGACCGTCACTGACCTCAAGAGCGCTGGCATAGACGTGCAGATACAGAAGGGCAAGGTGGTGATATCAAAGGACAAGGTACTCGTAGCCAAGGGCGAGGCGGTGAGCCTCAAGATCTCCAAGGCGCTGCACATACTCGACATACTCCCATTCAAGGCTGTGATAGAGCCCTCTGCGCTGCTTAGCGGGGGGATGGTGTACAACAGGGCTGTGCTCGGCATAAATACAGAGAGTACGGTCCAGGAGATAAGCCTCTGCTTCAGGAGCGCGCTTGCGGTCTCGCTGGAGGCTGGGATAGTCAACGCTTATACGATAAATACGCTTATAGAAAGGGCCTACAACAGCGCCATGCACCTCGGGATCGAGTGCAAGATCTACGATTCCGGGATAATAGACATGCTGCTCGCGGATGCCGCCATGCAGGCTACATCATTGAACAGCATGGGTGAAGTCAAAGAGGAAGTCAAGGAATAATGCTAAAAACACGGTGAATATATGGAATACGTATACGCTGCGCTTCTCCTGGACGCGGCAGGAAAGGAGATAAGCGAAAAGAGCATAGAGGAAGTGGTAAAGGCCGCAGGCATGACACCTGACGCAGCACAGGCGAAGGCGATAGTCGCATCGCTGAAGGGCGTCAACATAAAGGACGTCATAAAGAATGCGCAGTCGATGCAGCATGCAGCTCCAGCACACGAGGCAGCCCCGCATCATGCAGAGGGCGAGAAGAAGCACAAGGACGAGAAGAAAGAAGAAGTGAAGGAGGAGGAAGCTGCAGGAGGTCTTGCAAGCCTGTTCGGCGGAGCATAATTGCTGTTGTTCTTTACGCCATTAAAAGCGAGGAACAGCAAGCAATTTATAGCTGAGTAGCATGTATTATGCAGGTTGTCTCTATGGACGTTTTCGTTAACAAGGTCAAGTGCACGGGATGCCAGCACTGCAAGGACGTCTGCCCGGTCGCTGTATTCGAGATGAAGAGCAGGAAGGACGCGGCCGGAGCTAACGCAGACACAGCCCCTGAGGGCATGAAGTGGACTGGGGCAACAGACCCTGAGGTGCACAAGAAGTGGGCTGATGCGAAGGATGGCCACAAGCACTTCGCTGACGAGAATGACGGCACCAGCGGAGGGCTCTCGGTAGCGGTGCAGGGAAGCGCTTGCATACTCTGCCAAGCTTGTCTTATAGAATGCGAAGGGGAATGCATCCACATCACCGACGACTCAGGAGTAAGGTACGATTCCATATATAAGTAAGCAGTCCGGATTCTGGCCTGAAGCGCCCAAAGCCCGTTTATGATGGATAGCACTAGGCAGAGTATAACGAGAATGTTTATATATATTGCCGAAAAACCGTATATGATGATAAAATGATGCGATCTAAAACTTCTGACAAGACTGAGCTAGTAGCCACCCTAGAAAAGCAGATAGATATGCAAAGGGATTTTGAGAGACGGTTCGGAAGGCTTGTGGAATACACATTAAAACTGCCAATACTCTCTTTAGATGGGGAGAGCGCAAGACTCCTGTTAAAAGTTTACTCACAGTCAGAATATAACCATCTGTACAGGGGCATAAAGGATGTCAGAGCTAGCGAGCTTTCCGTAGACGTCGCTGTGGATAAAACGCCGGTTGTTCTTGCGAGGCCGCACCTTGAGGAGGCATTAGAGGCACTTGTCCATATCGGATTGGTAACATATAAGACAGATGCTGAAGACGTATGTATACATTTAAGGCCGCTAGGTAGAAAAGTGGGCTTTAGACTTTCAAGGAGTAGAGCGGTGGCGCAAGCTATCGAAAGAAAAGACGTGGCCGACGCTGCTGATAGTATAGCGTAGCTAACCCACGCATAGATATTAGTGATATAAATGAAACCAACTAATCGGAGTTATTACGATAACCATGCGGCTCATCAAATGCTTAGAGGGCATGGTGTAGAACCGATATCGATCAGAAAACCTGGAGTGGTAATTAGGGATGCAGAAATGGGGGATTTCCAGAGAGTGAAGAGGTATCTTGAAGAGTTCTCTGCCTTGCATATAGCTAAGGAGCCAAAATTGTTAAATCCCAAAAAAAATACATACAGAGAGAACAGAGATTACTACGCTTCTGCCTTGAGAAATGAAGATTCAAGATTTTTAGTTGCTGAAGTAGATGGTAAGGTTGCCGGCTATATTAAATTAGATTTTGAAGTGATACCCGGGACATTCAGAGATAACGAGATACTTTATGTAGATAGCATCTATGTGGGCAGGGAGTTCAGGCGAAACGGCGTGGCAAAGTCCCTTCTGTCATCCGCGGAGGATATCGCTAGGGGTAGAGGTATAAAGAGGGTACAGATGTGCGTATATGCATTCAATTCGGGAATGCAATCGCTTCTTAGGGATATGGGTTATGATTCCCCATATGCTACTTGGAACAAAAGAGTCTGATAGGCGTCCACATAGCCAAACGTAACTGTGGATATCGCTGTTCCGTCTTTGGCGGGTATATCCTTTTAGACTTTTACGACAGATGTATAGTACATGCAAAGGTAGCATGTATAATCCTATTTTGATTCCTATGATAACCTACGCGGATAAGCCGTTTGATGACAATGAGAGCCTTGGAGTGCTGAACAAGTACGTGAGGGAGTGGTTCAGCTCGAAGTTCGACGAACTTACGCCGCCCCAGAAATACGCGTTCAAGCTCATCAGCGAGAAGAGCAATGTGCTCATAACCGCGCCCACCGGAAGCGGGAAGACGATGTCAGGGTTCCTTTCCATAATAAGCAGGCTGTTCGACTACAGCCTTGAGGGAAAGCTTGAGGACAAGGTCTACTGCCTTTACATATCTCCACTCAGGGCGCTAAACAACGACATACACAACAACCTCTCCAAGCCGCTTGAGGACATCTATGAGATGATAAAGAAGGATAAGGGGGTGGAAATTGTGAAGGGCAACATACAGCAAGTGCGGATAGGAGTCCGCACCGGTGACACCACGCAGGAGGAGAGGCGCAAGATGCTTGCGAAGCCGCCAAACATACTCGTGACCACTCCGGAGAGCCTTGCAATACTCATCAATTCCGAGAAGTTCGTGGAGCACCTGAAGAGCGTAGAGTACATAATAATAGACGAGGTACACGAGCTTGCAAACAACAAGCGCGGCGTGCACCTCTCCCTTTCCGTGGCAAGGCTCGAGAACATAATAGGGCACGATGTCGCAAAGGTGGGGCTTGGCGCTACGCTATACCCGCTTGACGAGGCCGCAAAGTACCTTGTTGGATGGAACGGGAAGGAGCCCAAGGACTGCGTCATTGTGGATGCATCATGGAGCAAGAAGCTTAACGTGAGGACGATATGCCCTGTAAAGGACATGATATACGCGACGGACGAGGAGATAGACACGAACCTCTACAAGCGGCTCAACGATATAATAACAAAGAGCAAATCGACATTGATATTCACTAACACAAGAAGCGGAACTGAACGAGTGGTCTTCAACCTTAAGAAGAGGTTCAAGTATGGGGAGGACATAGCCGCGCACCACAGCTCCCTCTCAAGGGAATCAAGACTTGAGGTGGAGGAGCTCCTCAAGAAGGGCGGGCTAAAGTGTGTGGTCTCGTCCACCAGCCTTGAACTTGGAGTAGATATAGGCACAATAGAGAATGTAGTGCAACTTGGCTCGCCGAAGAGCGTGACAAGGGCTGTGCAGCGCATAGGGCGCGCTGGGCATTCCTACAAGGCGACAGCTAACGGCGAGATAATAGTGCTCAACAGGGACGACCTAATAGAGTGCTCGGTCCTACTTGATGCGGCGCTGAAGAAGCATCTTGATGCATTCGTGGTTCCGCAGAACGCGCTGGACGTGCTAGCCCAGCACATAATAGGCATGTCGCTTACAAAGAAATGGAACATAGATGAGGCTTACGGTGTGATAAGGGGCGTCTACGCTTACCACGAGCTTCCGAAAGAGGACTACATGTCGCTGATAAACTACCTTGCGGGCAACTATGTCGGGCTTGAAAGCAGGAGGGTGTACGGCAAGATATGGTATGACGAGAACGAGCAGATGTTCGGGAGAAGAGGAAAGCTCGCAAAGGTAATATACATGCTCAACCTCGGCACGATCCCGGACGAGGTCGCAGTAAACGTCTTCAACACAAATAAGAAATGGATAGGGAACATAGAGGAGGAGTTCCTTACGAAGCTGAAGGAGGGCGACATATTCACGCTTGGGGGAAGGCTCTACAAGTTCGAGTACGCGAAGGGCATGAAGGCCTACGTGAGCGATGCACATGCAAGCGCGCCTACCATACCGCCATGGTTCTCTGAACAGCTGCCATTGAGCTACGAGCTTGCGAGCGAGATAGGCGAATTCAGGGAAAAACTTTCCGTAATGATGCGCAAGCACATGGAGGCGAAGGGCATAAGCAGGTTCAGGAAGGGGATGAAGATGCCGGATGACATTGATAAGTACCTTTCAACGCTGCCAATCGATGAGAACTCGAAGAAAGCGATATTCAGCTACTTCCTTGAGCAGATGCTATTTGCCGACGAGGTGCCGACAAACAAGTTTCTTTTGATAGAGCTTACAAAGGGTATGGATGAGAAGAATTCAAACTACATAGTATTCCACTCGCTTTTCGGGCGGAGGGTCAACGATGCGCTTTCCAGGGCGCTCGCGCTGCAGATGGCAGAGATGTTCGATGTCGATATTGACATAATGATAAACGACAACGGCTTCCTTTTCAGGACAGAGGATCCGCTGAAGCTTTCGCAGAAGGACATGAAAAACATACTTGATGATATCCACACCATAGGGGTATCGACAATACTGAAGAGGAACATAAGGAAAACCGAGCTGATGAGGAGGAAGTTCAGGCATGTCGCTGCGAGGAGCTTCATGATACTCCGCAATTACAAGGGCTACAAGATCCCTGTGGGAAGGCAGCAGATGAGCTCGCAGCTCGTTTTCAAGGCCGCTGAGGAGATAGACCCGAACTTCCCGGTGATAAAGGAAACATATAGGGAGATAATGAACGAGACAATGGATCTGAAGAGGACGAGCGAGCTCATAGCAAGCTTGAGGGACGGAAAGACATCGTTCAAGATAATAAAGACGGCTTTGCCATCGCCGTTCTCGCATTCAATAATCACATTCGGACACGCCGATGCAGTGATGATGAAGGAGAGGCACAAGTACCTGCAGAAGCTGCATACTAACGTAATGAAAAGGATATCAGGAAAGTGATAGGATACTTTTATGACTTTCAGGTTATTGATCTTACTCTTGTTGCTGTTTGTTTTCTTAGCAATCTGGACATGGCCTCTTCTTGTACAATTGAGGGCAAACCTGACGTCTTTGCAGGGCACCAGTTATTACTTATTGATCCTAATTTATAGTTTGGGCTATTTATCCAGATTTTCGCCAGTGGTTCTTGGTGCACATTTCCATATGTTGCTGAATTATCGCTCCTGCCCGGACACATCTGCACCTTGCCATTAAGTCTTACAAATAGGCCATTTGCAACTTGGTCGCACGGCTTGGTTCCAAAATAAGCAGATATTCCCTCTTCCTTGATCTGTTCTATGCTTAAAATGCCGTTCTCTAATGCCGTAGTATAAATCGCTTCCATTATGTTGATTAGCGTTAAGTGGACAGGATCTATCCTTAAATTATACATGCTAAGCCCTATCGACTTAGGTCCTGATTCCATTGTCGGAGTTATAATTATGGGCATGTTCCTTAACGCTGCCCATCTGTACATGGACGGTATTTCATTTGTTTGATCTAGACCCACAGGATCTGCAATTAAGGTCAGTCTCTGCCCGCCTTCGGGATCATTAAATCCTGCATTGACAAGATTTACAAGTGCCTGGTTTCTTTTTTCAGTATAATTCACTACGCCTCTCCTGTCGAACGTTCCATTAACCATCTGGTAATCTGATGTTGTACGGAGCGACCCGACCATTTTATCTTGCCGGTCAGAGAAGAACGAATTGAATCCGAGCAATATCTTTATGTTACCGTACTCCGCTATCTTTTTTACAAGCTCTTTTGCTGAATTAATTCCGAAGCCGCCATAAACTTGGCGTGCGAGATCGTCACTGCCTAGCTCTGCACCTTTTGTAAATATGCTAAATTCTATGCCCCTCCGATTAAGCGAATCTAGGATATCGAAAATGTCTGGATTTTGAAATAGTTCACCTGGGCCCAGAAATTTTGCAGTTTTAAGACCTATTTCCTTTGCGTCATCGACCACCTGCATTACTTCCTGCCAGAACATAAGATTTTTTATGTCGCCGTATATGCTTTCCTCTGAAAAGCATCCTGGGCATTTCAAACCGCATGGATAATTTTTGACCAAATCTATACTTCCGTTCTTTGCCAATCTAACAGTCTCATTTGATAGAAATTCTAAATCAAGCGTTGATATGGGTCTTATTGCTGTTGTGCTACCATCGACTACTGCATCTATCATTGGTCTATGTATAATCTCGGGATCTAATGACCAATGCTTAAGGATAAAACCTTCTGGGAATTTGTTAGGGCTGTAGATTGCTGGGACTAACCCATCGTAGTATGATTCCACTTCCTTTAGTGTTTGACCCATCAACATTCTTATCACATTTGCAAATGCCGTATGTTAGACATTATTCTGTGTGTTCTCATATTAAAGCTTTTTGCACGAATTCTGATGGTGTATTTTCGGGATTTAATTACTAGGCTTGGATTTTAGCGCAAGGCATAAAATCTGCAAACTGCCTATATCTTTGATGGGAATGAAGCTTAACAATGATGTGGAACTGCTGGAAGGACTTCCGATAGCTTACATAAGGAGCCTTGATGCGCTTGTGCTTTCCGATCTCCATCTCGGTTATGAAAGCCACATGGCGAAGAGAGGGGTATTCATACCAAAGGCGAACCTCAAGAAGATACTGGGCGAGCTTGAGACTACGCTTCGGATCAGGAAGGCAAAGCAGATAATAGTGGTCGGCGACATAAAGAACGACTTCTCGACAGTTGGCGACGATGAGTTCAATGAGCTATACGAGATAATACAGCTCTGCAAAAGGAAAAAGGTCGAGCTCGTGCTGATAAAAGGGAACCATGACAACTTCATAGACAGGTACAAAGAGCCATTCAAGATAAAGGTGTTCAGCAATGAGGCTCTCGTTGGCGATTACCTCTTCTTTCATGGCGACAAGGTCCCCAAACTCTCAGGCAAGAAACCAAAGATGCTGATCTCCGGGCATGAGCACCCTTCCATAGGCATAGTAAAAACCATTGGAAGGACTGAAAAGCTGCGGTGCTTCCTTTCCGGGAGCTACAAGGGCATCGACCTGCTCATACTTCCCGCAATAAGCTATTTTGCGGTCGGCACTGACATAAACCTGCGCAGCAAGGCGGATCTGATGTCGCCTATTCTCAGGAATGTCGATGTTGATCAGATGCACGCGATAGCCCTTGGGTACGGCTCAACGCTTGACTTCGGCAGCATAGGCAACCTGAGGAAACTCGGCTATATGTAGAAGAACCAGGGCAGTACGTTCACTATTATTAGGATTATTATGAGCGCCCCAACAAAGTTTATGAATTTCTGGCTCTTTATGTTGGCGCCGTAAATCCTCCATCCGTCAAATCCGGGGATTGGCGCAAGATTCAGTATGCCCACAAAGAAATTGAGCAGCATCGAGAGCGCGAATATGGTGAATAGGAAGTACGCCGCGTGCGCATACCATCCGTTTATCACCGGCGTGTATTCCGTCCCTATCGATATCCCTATCAGCCCAATTGAGCTGTTTGACGTGGATGGGATTGCCTTGAATTTGTACGAACCTGTATTTGTGACTATGGATACTGTTGCGTTGGGCCTGTCTGTAGCCTTTGCTGCGTTGAGCGCGGCAGATACCGAACTTTGCGTGGATAGATTTGTCATTGACACATTATTCCATTCCAGTATCTTCATTCCGCTCTTCAGGACCCCGTTAGCCGGATAATTCGGAACAGTGCTTGCTACTACGACATTGTAATGGTAGTTGATCTGCATTGCCGGGAACAGGTACATCATGAATGCGAGCATAAGCAGGAAGAATACGATCGTGGCTATGAAGTTTGCGGCGACTCCTGCAGAGAATATCTTAGTTTGCTTCGTTCTGTCGAGCTTCTCGACCATTTTCTCGTCAGGCTCCACATAACCACCTATAGGTATGAAGCCAAACACTAGCAGCCCTATCTCCTTCAGCTTGACCTTTGCCCTCTTTGCGAGTATTCCGTGCGAGAACTCGTGTATTATGAGCAGTACTGCTATAGAGATTACGCCTGCAAACAGTGGTATGTCTATGCCAGGTATTATCGGGGCCACGCCAGCCTGGTTCGCTATCGCGCCAGCAGCCGAGGTTGATGGGCTTGACGCGAACTGTATTATGCTCCAGAGTATGGTTTCCGCACCTATCAGCAGCGAGAGTATGAGGAAGCCCGAAAATCCCGCGAGTATCGTTATCGCATAGATCACGTAGGTTATGAGCCCGGGCCCCTGGCTTGCCGCCTGCCCGGAGCCGGCGAGTGCAGACTGCACCTGCGGCAGGTTTATGAACTGCAATGAGGTCCCTATGTTAGGGAAGACGAACAACATTATCAGTACCAGTGATATCAGCCCCGCGACATAGACCCGCTTGTCTATCTTCCCCTTGACAAGAGGGTAGGTTAGTACTCCGAATCCAAGGGTAAGGCCCCACATTGCCATGACATCCCAGAAGACCCCGTATTTCTTTGATATGTTTGATATCGTGGCGAGGCCGCTCTTGCTGCCGAGCATGTAGAATCCGTAGCCGCCGTTTAGCTTCAGGAGGCTATGGATTATCAGCCCATCTATCAGGAGTACCACTATCGCGGCAACGGCGCGTAGTATCACGCTTACCGTGCTTGCATAGTAAAGGAAGTAGAGTAAAAGTATCGATATGATTATAAGCGTGGCGATGGCAATCTTCTTGACAGAGTCCTCCATTTAATCAGATTTGATGAGAATTTATGTAGTAGCAAATTATTATAATGATAGATAATAAAGCTTAGTGGTGGTTGGATGGAAGAGTGCGAGATATGCGGCAAGAGGTCCGAAGATATATATGTCGTGAATGTAGAGGAGGCTGAGCTTAGGGTCTGCACCAAGTGCGCCAAGGGCAAGAAGATAGTCTCGAAGGTGATTGAGCGGAAGAGTATGCCCAGGGGCATTGCAACTGAGAGAAAGAGCGATTATGAGCAGCTGGTCGAGAATTACGGCACCGTGATACAGGAGGCAAGGGAGCGCATGAAACTGCCCGTAAAGGTGCTTGCTGAGATGCTGAACGAGAAGGAGACGCACCTTCTCCACGTTGAGCGCCAGACCACAAGGCCCTCCGAGGAGCTCAGGAAGAAGCTGGAGAGGGCGCTTGGGATTAAGCTTATCGAGCCCCCGCAGGGCGAGGAGGATGGCACGCACGGAAGGGGAGGAGGCGACAGCGTTACGCTTGGGGATTTCATCACCAAGAGGCGCAAGTAGGGCGTGTGTTGGCATGGCGGTAGACCTTAGCAAGCTGATATCGAAAAGGAGGCTGCTCTTTGACGAGCTCAAGGGCAGGGCTATAGCGATAGACGCCTACAACGTGCTCTACCAGTTCCTTTCTATAATAAGGCAGCCCGACGGCACGCCGCTCATGGATGCCCACGGCAACGTCACGAGCCATCTTTCCGGGATATTCTACAGGACTATAGAACTCCTCGATTACGGCATAAAGCCGATATACGTCTTCGACGGGCTTCCATCGGTGCTCAAGCAGAAGACGATAGCTGCGAGGATGAGGAGGAAGGTTGAGGCGAAAGAGGCCTTCGAGAAGGCGAAGGAGGAAGGGGACATAGAGGCGATGCGCTCGCATGCGATGGCTACCACAAGGATAGACAAGCAGATAGTCGAGAGCTCGAAGAAACTTCTTGATGGCATGGGCATAGGCTACATGACAGCGCCGAGCGAGGGAGAGGCGCAGGCAAGCTACATGTCGAAGAACGGTCTCGTCTATGCGGCGGCAAGCCAGGACTATGACACGCTCCTTTTCGGCGCGAAGTACGTGGCTAGGAACCTCACCTTCAGCGGGAGGAGGAAGCTCCCGAGAAAGAACGTCTACATAAACGTTGAGCCGGAACTTGTCAACCTACATGACACGCTAAGCACCCTCGGCATAAACCAGAAGCAGCTCATATGGATAGGCATACTGCTAGGTACCGATTTCAACAACGGCATCAAGGGCGTTGGCCCCAAGACTGCGCTGAAGATAGCTAAGGACTCGAAGAGCATAGGCGACATAAAGGACTACGTGAGCAAGAACTGCAAGGAGGACTTCGAGCTCGACATACAAGAGGTTGAGGATCTCTTCACAAACCCGGAGGTCAGGGAGATGGACGACAAGGAGACCGAGAAGCTGCTCGGGAAATCCTACGACAGGGCCGCGATAATAGATCTGATGTGCCGCACCCACGAATTCTCCGAGGAAAGGATATCAAAGGGCATTGACAAGCTGGAACACCACAAGACCGACACGAAGCAGAAGGGCATAGACAGCTGGTTCAAGTAGAGTGATGCTTTTCTCAGCGCAGCAGGCTTTCTATCTGGGCCTCGGGTTTTTGGTCAAGATCGACCAACGGCATCCTCGCCACAAAGAAAGGCCGATAGTAAACAAACAGGGACCTCATATGTGTGCCAGAGTTGATGTCCAGCGCCAACGGAAGCCCCTCTTTTACCGCGCCGATGGCATCCTCGCAAACGCATAGTACCTCATCCCATCGTTCTGCGCCCCTGAGAGCCTGTATCTCATCCCATGGCACGGATGCAAAACTGATTTCATCGCCGTGCACCACACGGTACCATCCCGGTTTCTCCGGCATGCCTTTTGGATCTACCGCCAATAAATGCCACTTATCCCTTGTGGTCACCAGTGTTTTGATGTCACGCATTGTTTCCGCAATGGTGGCTAACCTTCTGCCTACTAATTTTGCAGCTGCATACGCGTCTTTGATGTAGGTAGGAGGCCACTCCAGTACCTCTATCCTGGCTTTTTGGTTTGTTGCGTTAACAGCCTTCTCTTCTGTCGCCATTTTTACCACATATCGTATGGGTGTTATCAGATATTTATACTTTCCAGGATGCGATCGCGTAAAAACCGAAAAAGTAAGAAAACGTTATATAGCTTTCCAGGCATAAGGTTTTGATTCGATGAATGATGACCGGAATGACCCTGCAAGCCTCAACCGCGACCTGAACAGCAGCTTCGCGATCTCGCGCAGCAAGTCGGATGTGGCGATGGACAAGCTCCAGAAGCCCTTTGTCGAGGTAATTGAATCGCGCGACCGCATCGTTGTCCTGGTGGAGATACACGGATACAAGAGCAGCGAGATAAAGGTGGGCACGGACGGCTCCCGCCTGAACATAAATGCAAGCTCGGCTGAAAGCAGCTGGATCGGGAACATAACGCTTCCCACTGCGGTAGACCCTGCCGGATCAGAGGCCAGGTACAACCATGGCACGCTTGAGGTCACCCTTAGAAAAGGTTATTATAACGGAAACCGCCTTGTATTAATAGAATTGATTTAGGTGTAGGAATGCAGATAAAAGTAAAAAGGTCGAAGAAGCGCGTAGGCAAGGCATACAGGAACATACAGAAGATTGCACGTATACGGAAGGCGCACAGGAAACTCTTCAAGAAGAACAAGAACAGGCGCTGAGCTCAGTAGAGGTCTGCATACATCTGGTTGTTGAACTCGTAGGCGACAGTATCCTCGTTGAATTGGAGGCTCTGCAGCACGTCGTCCCTGCTGTTGAATTCCCTTTTCTCCTTTCCGCATTCCAGAACATGGAACTTAGATCCGAACTCGTGGTACACGAAGACCCTTCTTGCGCTGTCGTCCATCTTTACGAACACCCTTGCGGACGGGTTCCCCAGCTTTATCAGCAGGCTGCACAGCAGTATCGCCTTGTCCATTATGTCACCCATCATGAAGGTTATCACCTCGTCAGGGGATATCCAGAACTGCAGCGGCAGCACGACGTCCTCGGTCTCGTCGTTTACAAAACCGAATGCCATCATGCTTGCATCGTAGAAGTCCTTGTCGTAGGTGTAATTGAGGAATTTGGATTTTATCCAGTTTGCCTTCTCCGTGACCTTTTCGGAATTCGGGGTCACAAGAGTGGGGAGCTCCGCGACTGAAAGGCCCTCCTTTTCCTCTATGTATTCCTTATAGCGCGATATTATTGCCAGATAGAGGTTGTTCAGCCTGCCCTCCCTTCCAAGATCAGTTGCCTCATCCATTTCTACCCCATTAGTATTGTTTGGAAAGATAGAATAGCTTTTCGTATGAACCGGTTTTTAGAGGGAAACCTGCCGAAAGCTTTTTAAAGGAACATGAAAACCTATATATATTACCGGATGCATATTTTGAGTGGTTTGATGCGTACTAATTCGTGAAATACGCATGCACGGACCAGTTGCTTTGATTAGGAAACGATAAAATGGCGGCACCGAAAGAACTCGCAATATGCCACGTGATAAAGAATGGCACACTCCTACTGATAAAGGCAGAGGAAGGAATAAACAAGGGAAAATGGAATGCGCCATCAGGGGAGCTTGTAAACGGCGAAAAGTCTGAGAAGGCGGCGATGAGGCAGACTTTCCAGCAGACCGGCCTATACGTAAGCAAGGTGGTGCATCACGGGACCATAAGGCTTTTCCTCAACGGCAAGGTAGAATACGATTACAAGATGCAGGTATACTCAACAAAGATCTTCAGCGGCGACCTGAAGCCCAATATAAAGGGAGAGGCGCGCTGGTTCAATACAAGTGAACTGCCTTTCTATGAGATGTGGGCAGATGACAAGTACTGGGTGAATCTGGTGCTCGAGGGCAAGAAGTTCGACGCGGATTTCTTCCTTGACGAGAACAACGAGAACGTTGTGAAGTACCAGATAAGGGAGAAGAAAGAGGTGCTCAGGACGGTGCTTCCGATAATAATCGTGCTCGCGGTCATAGCGGTGCTCGTCTACGGCATCCTCAGCAGCGGCATACTGAACCAGCCAGCCAAGAAGGCTGCGGTCTTCCTGCCGTCGACATCCGCAAAATCAACCATGGTTTCAACTACTGCTGCAACAACTACCGCGACAACAACCATAGCGTCGCCGCAGATAATCCCACCCCCGCCAGTCCCTCAGACCGTGCTCTCGAACAAGACGTACATATACTACATATATTACTCGGGAAGCCCCCCGCAGTCGCAGACATATTTTGCTGTGGCGAATGGCTCCGGTGTCAGCAACTGGAAGCTGCTGGTGGGGAGCCCTGTGGATCTAAGTAACGCTGACTGCTCGGTGTACAGCTTCTATACCTACTGCACAAGCGCGGTAAACCTTACGACTTCGACTAGCAGCACTACAAACAGCATGGCTGCGAAGACGCAGCAGAATAGCGTAAGGATAGGAAACCCTGTATGCCTTGCGCTGCACCCTCCTGACCCGAGCATATGCTACAACACCTACTACAACACAACGCAATAGGCAAACAGTTGAGTGTGATTTATTGGTTCATAAAAGTGGAGATTATCCCCGTAAAGCTCTTCTTAGGCGGAACACCGAAACCGCGAGGATAAGATTTTGTATGCCGCGCGGCACGCTTGAACGGTTTATTGAGGATCATGAAGCGGCAAGGGTAGAGGTGCGCAAGATAGAGACCCTTGAGGATGATCCGATAGACGCTATGAAGAGGATCAAAAAGATACAGGAGGGCGTGAATTCGTATCTGGGGCAGGGCGCGACTTTCCGCTCTCTTTTTATGACTAATTACAATAGGGAGATTTTGTACGCGCTGGACACCGCGATAGAGAAACTGAATAGGCTTGAGACGGTACCGTATAAAGTCAGGGAGTTCTGGAGATCCGAGATTGCACGCTTTAGGGATCCAGAAAGCAGGCGGTCGTATCTTGACCGGTTTGCAAACGAGCATATAGGTGGAGAGGCGGGGATAGAAAGGCTGGATGCCTGGATAGACAGGGCGCTCAAGATCGGCGAGCCTGAATTTATGAGGGTCTGGAGGGAAAGATACGTCTCCATCAGGCAAACTTTTCAGTTCTTCGGCGGAGAATGACTAGGACGCTAGCCATGCAGCAACGGCCGCGCACATACTGATTTTTATCCTTTCGTTGAGCTAACTTTTTGTGGACAACAAGCTCATCGCAGACATCTTCAACGACATAGCCGCAATGCTCAGCGTTGACGAGACCCCGAGCTCCAGGTTCGAGGTGCGCGCCTACCAGAAGGCCGCGCTAACAATAGCAACGCTTCAGGAGGACATAGGCGATATCTACAGGAAGGAGGGCAAGGAGGGGCTAATGAAGCTGCCAGGCATAGGCAAGGGGCTTGCGGAGCGGATAGAGGAATACATCAAGACCGGTAAGATAAGAAGGTACGAGGAGCTCAGGAAGAGGTACCCGATAGACATGAAGGCGCTTACAAGCATCGAGGGCATAGGCGCAAAGAAGGCGATAGCACTCTACAAGAAACTCGGCATAAAGGATGTGGCCTCGCTGAAGAAGGCGGCTGAGAGCCACAAGATAGGCGCGCTCTCAGGGTTCGGCGGGAAGAGCGAGGGGCTTATACTTAGGGGCATCCAGCGCCTCGAGACGAACAAGGGCAGGCTTCTCCTCGGGGATGCGCTTCCTGTAGCGGAGTCTATGGTAGGCAAGCTCATTGGTAGCGGGCTAGTTGTGAAGGTGGTGATAGCTGGATCAATGCGGCGGATGCGCGAGACAGTTGGCGACATAGACATACTCGCGCTCTCCGACAAGGGCAATGAGGTGATGGACTTTTTCACCAAGCTGCCTGACGTTTCAGGCATAGTTGTCAAGGGCCCGACGAAGACAACAGTATCACTCAAGATAGGACTCAACTGCGACCTCAGGGTTATAGCCCCGGAAAGCTTCGGCGCTGCGCTGCAGTATTTCACCGGCAGCAAGGACCACAACGTGCAGGTGCGCACAATAGCGGTAAGGATGGGCTACAAGCTCAACGAGTACGGGCTCTTCGGGAGGAAGGGGCAGCTCATGCCCACAAAGGAGGAGAAGGACATCTATGGGAGGCTTGGCATGCAGTACATGCCGCCCGAGATGCGTGAGGCAAGGGGCGAGGTGAAGCTTGCGCAGGAGCACAAGATACCGAGGCTAGTGGAGCTTGGCGACATAAGGGGCGACATGCACACCCACACGCTGGAGAGCGACGGCGCGGACAGCATAGAGGAGATGGCGGATGCGGCGATGAAGGCGGATCTGGACTACTTCGCTACCACCAACCACACGAAGAGCCTCGGCATAGCGAACGGGATGGACGAGAGGGGGTTCGCCAAGTTCTTCAAGCGGGTGGACAAGCTCAACGATTCGCTTGACGGAAAGATAAGGGTGCTGAAGGGCGCCGAGGTAGACATACTCAAGGACGGCTCGCTAGATTTGGATAGGGAATGCCTCAAGTCGATGGACTGCGTAGTCGCTGCTGTGCATTCATACTTCAGGATGGAGGAGAGTGAGATGACAAAGAGGGTGTGCAAGGCGCTTGAGAGCGGGCTCGTGCACATATTCGCGCACCCTACTGGAAGGGAGATAAACGTGAGGGAGCAGTATCCGATAGACCTCGAGAAGCTGTTCGTGGCTGCTGAGCGCAACAAGGTAGCGCTGGAGATAAACTCCTTCCCCATCAGGCTGGACCTGAGCGACACCAACATAATGAGGGCCTCGAAATACAAGGTGAAATTCGCGATAGACACGGATGCACACAGGACCTCGCATTTCGGCTTCCTGAGGTACGGGGTCGGAACCGCTAGGAGGGGATGGCTTGAGAAGGGCAGGGTGATGAACACGCTGCCGCTAAGCGGGATAATGAAGGAGCTCGAAAAGTAGGCGCTGCTATGTCAAGGACACTACGACATGCGTCGTTCACAAAAGAGCATTATATATATCTCCCAATCCCTAATTATACCGTGATAAATTGGGACTTGCCCAGAAGCATCTTTGGAAGGAGGACACATACGCTGCGTTGAAGATAGGCGGGGCAGCCGTAGCTGCAGGGATATTCGCGCCTCCAGTCATCGATAAGGTCTTTGCGCTGCAGCATATGTCGCACGCCTTCGACGGATCAATAGCCACCGGATTCCTGGTGACAGGCCTGGCGATGAGTGTGGGCATTGACAGGGTAATGACGCCGGTCCTTGCATACGGAAGGGAGAAGAAGTTCTCCAGCTGGCTGAGGAACGAGGTGCTGACACATGATAATTTGAAACACCTGGGAGAGGCCAGCAGCAGCGATGAGCTGGACCTGATGGCCGAGGCATTTATCGATGGGCTTGTAGAGCAGGGAAAGAGAATGAAGCACCTCGGCAGGAATTACAGTGAGAGGGAGATATACGGATTTATAGGTGACAATTCAAGAGACAACCCTCATGATGTCGTGGATAATGAGCTAAGGACCGCGTTCAAGGAATTAAGGAAGAAGGGGGCCACTGCCCTTGAACTTGTAGGGATCGGGAGAGCCGTGCAGGTTGCGGAGAGGGAGTACGAGCTCTCGAGAAGCGGCGACCTCATGGAAAACAGGAACCGCGGCAAGAGGATAACCATCACGATGCCTGATGAGCACGACATGACAGAAATGGTACAGAAAAGAGGGATACTGGAAAAAGTTTACAGGGACGAGGAGCGCCTGGTCGTGAGGCTCAGGACTGCAGAGGGGGTCGAGGATATCGCCGTTACGCCCGGAGGTGGTCCAGAAGCAACTATCGAGGAGGAGGGGAAGGAGAACAGCAAGCTTCTCAGGAGGCTGTTCATCGAAGCACACAAGCCAAACGACGCGCTGCTTAAGAGGGCGCTGATCGACCCATTCCATGCACAGAGGCGTTTCGAGGCGCTCAGGAAGAGACTGGGGGAGAGGGACGATCATGGCAGGCTGAAGATGCCGCTGCTTAAGAGGGCGGTAGCAAATGACTTCTACGACCTGTTCGACAGGGGATTCTTAGCCTGGGCGGAGAGCAGGGATATGGAGAACGAGCTCCTCATCTGGCTTGACAACAGGAGGGGATACCACAGGTTATATGCAAAACCGCTGAGGATAGCGCTTAACGCAGTTCATCTGGTAACGCTGAGGCTCCCGGTGGCGGTTATCCGCGGCCCGATAACCTCGGTAGCAGACGCGATATTCGTGGACAGGTGGAAACGAACCAAGAAGTACCTCGGCATGAAGGAGGAGAAGGCGGAGCTCAAGGACAACCCATTCGGCTTGGTCAGAAAGTTCGGCGGCTACGTTGACAGCTGGCCATGGGAATTCAGAAGGCCGACGCAGATTGGATACAATCTATTGCACAGGATCGCGTTCAACAACGTAGCCAAGATAGCACTTGGCTACCTTGCGGCGAGCAATGTCAACCACCTGCTCACATACTGCGGCGCGTCATACGAATTAAGGGATGCGCTTTGTGTCGCGGGCGGAGCTGGCGGCTACTACCTTGCAAAGCATAGAGCAAAAATCAAGTCTGCCTTCACAAGGATGCCGAGGGCTGCGGCCGGAGAGAGCAATTAGAATCGGTTGTGGCAATGAAATTCAAGGATAGGGAATCCGGTGCGGCGCACGCCGTGGGGCTGCAGGAACATCTGGCTGTCGCAAAGCAGTTCACCGATGCGGCAATAGGGACATATGTTTCCCTGGGAATACCCAGGAAGTGCATGCAGGACGTCAGGGTAGCTACTTCGGATCTGAGAGTTACCGATGTGGAAGGAGAGTGCAGGAGGGGCACAGGAGTCGTATACGCAGATTATTGCGACGGTGTGATAAGGTTCAGGAGTCCCCTGCTCGGAAACTATATGCGCGTTCTCGAACTCGAAAATCTAGACACTTACGTTGGTCCTGCGGGCCGCCAGTACAATGAATTACTGGATATCCTTAGGTTTATGATAACTGATGCCGCGGCGCACGAGATTGCACATCATATAAGGAGGACGCCTTACCCTTCTGCCAACGCTCCCCTGAGACAGCAGAAGCCCACGATTATTGTCGACGAGGCAGTTGCAACATTCGCCGGGAATACCGTACTGACTAAGATGGGATTTTCGGATTCGCTCCTGGAAAGATGCATAAAGGGGGAGAATAGAAAGTTTCTCACAGATTCGTCCAGACTGCTGGAAAGGAGGCGCCAAGGCAAGGATGCGGTTACTGAACTCTTTATAAATCTAGGGTATCTCCTTGGCTACACCGCATTTTTGGAGACGCTCAGAAGGGATAAAGGTTCGCTGCCTGCCGTTATGAGAGACACGCTCTCCGAAACCAGCAACAAAAAGAACATAAAGCTGCTCGCTTCAATGGCCAATCGACACCCTTCCTTCAATGAGTTCCTTCTCAACAGGCGCACAAGCTGCAATGACATGAGGGAGATGCTCAGGCAGATAGAGCCTACATGAACTTCGAGAGGTTGAACTGCTTTACAGGGAGAGCCTGCTCCGCCTCGCCCCCGAATACGTTGCTTATTTCCTCTTTTATCAGAAGCAGCCTCTGCTTGAGGTAGGGCTCGAGGTTGTACCTGTTCGCCAGGTCTATCGCCATTGTGAGATACTTCTCTATGCTGCCCTTCGATATCGTAAGCACTATCTTGCCGCTGCACCTGGTGCACTTCCCCACAAGGGGCACCCTCCTGTACTTCGCGTTGCATGCAACGCACCTGAAGCTCTGCCTCGAGAAGGAGTGCATGTTGCCTATCAGGTCGGGTATGAAATGGCTGAGTATCAGCTTGCGCGCTGTGTCCTGCCTGTCCACGCTGTAGAGCATGTCCATGAGCCTGAACTGCGCCTCTATCTTCTCCTTCATGCTGTTGAGCTTTGTGTACATGCTCTTCTGCGGCGCGCCGGTTATGGAGTTGACTCCGCTGAGGTGCGTGAACCTGAGGTTGGTGTATTCGCCGCTTTTTGCTGTGAGCCTGCTTTTCACAGTCTCGACCGCAAGCTCTCCTGGCGCTGGATACTGGAATGTGCGATCGTAGAATTCGAGCCCGAACCCCTGCGTGACCTCCATCTCGTGCACCTCGTCGTCGACCTCTGCCGGCTCAACCCTTATCGTGAGTATCAGCGGCGCATCCATTGTGCCGCCTATCGTAACCGGGAGATAGCTTCGCGAGAAGTTTATGAGCGCGTCGAGCAGCAGCATGGTGGTGTCCTCGTCGCCGTCGCAGTTCCTCCTCCTTGCCGATATTACATACGGGTGGGCGAAGCCGACGTGCGCGTCAGTGAAGCCCGCTATCCTGCAGAGAACGCCTGCAGATGTGTGCGGCGAGAGGGTTATGACATAGTGCCCTATGAGCTCGTCTATGCTCGATATGTTGTAGAATGGCTCCATGCCGTAGAACCCCACGAGCAGCTGGTCTATGAACCTTGCGACGTTGAGGAAGTGCTCAGCGCCATTCCTGTTGAGTATCACATCCTGGTGCCTCATCTCGAGGAGCTGTCCCTCATTCTCGAGAGGATTGCCCAGATAATCAGTATCGTAGCCGAGCCCCTTCAGCCTCTCCACACTCGCCATAGACTCCTTTGGGTAGAAATGGGTCATGGGCATGTCAGTGGCGTCGAACCTTGAGGTGCCGTCCTTGAATATGTGGACGTTGTTGTTTGCCCTCAGTATCCCCTTCTCGACTGGCTCGCAGACCTTGTCGCGGCTGAAAAGCCCCTTCACGCCCTTTATGTTCTTGTTGAGCGCCTGCCCTCCAAGGTTGCCCAGCGCGTCCTCTACTATCTGGTTTATGTTTATTATGCGCTGCTCCTTCGCGGTGACTGCGCCGCCGCAGTTCTTGCACTTGTCGAAGCTCGAGACCATGCCGCAGTTGCTGCACTTCTGCTCAAGCCTCGCGTGCGACTTGTGCTTGCTGCAATAGGGGAAGCACAATATCTCCTTCCCGACAGCGCATTTGTACCTCGCTATCTCTACGCTTATGCCAGCCCCACCGAACTTCCTCTTCTCGTTGTTGTACGCCTTGTAGAGGCTCCTCTCCCTTCCGCCCGCCTCCCCTACAGGGAATATCAGGTTGGGCGATGGCTTCATCAGCCTCTCCTTTGCCTTCTCGGGTCTGCCTATTCGGCCGCCGATCCTCGTGGAGCGCCTCATCACCTTGAATGGGGCCATTGAGTTTACCGCATCGAGCACGTTAGCGTTCTGGTCCAGCTCCTGGCCCTTTTTGACGTCGAGCGTCATGTCCGCATCCGCGAAGCCGAGCGTCGCAAGAAGGCTCTGCGCATCCTCGCCGCTTATGACTATCGAGGATTCGGTCTCCCTGTGTGGTATGCACAGCCGCTCCGCGACCTCTGTTATTGATATCTCGCTGCTGCTCTTAGGAAGCGTTATCGATTCCACATCGAACAATGATGCGCCGCCGCTCTGCATGCTTGATGTTGATATCGCACTGCGGAGCCCTGAGAGCTCGCTCATGCTTATGTCCGAGTAATCGTAGATGTAGATCGGGTGCATTGGTATGCCGCTGCTTGTCGAGATCGCCAGTGCCTCCCTGAATGAGGGCTTTGCAGGAATCTCTCCAGTATGACCGGATGCGCTGAGCTGCTCGGCCCAGTATTCCTCCACGTAGCTTGTGGGCTGCATAGGCGTGTTTGATTTCTTGAAATCTCCGTAGGTGACGAGTATGTCCCCTACCGCTATTATCTTCCTCACCCTGCTCCTCAGCTCCCTTGCAAGTTCGGCACTGTTCACCCTGAGCGCCTCGCCGTCGTCAAGCTTCACGAATGGCCCTTCTATAGTGTCGACGGGGGCAGCCACGCAGCCCTTGCCAGGCTTCTCTATCCTGAGCTGCGTGCCGGTCGCTATGAACTCGTCCAGCAATATCATCGTAGCCGGGCTGAAGCCCTTTGCCGCTATCCCGGTGAGCCTAGACCTGCCGTATCTCAGCCTGAAGGCACCGTTCTTCCCCGGATAGGATAGCACCGGACGCCCGGCCACAAGCTCCTGCAAAAATACGGCAGTATTGCCCGGCTTGCTGTCGTCCTTCGGCCCTGAGCTCTTGTCCACCTTTATTATGTTGTTGAGCCAGCTCCAGTCAAGCCCTGCCATCTTGGTGTACTTGAGAACGCTCTTCGCCTTCTGCGCTATGCCCTCGCATACCACAAGCCCTATGCCGCCGCGCACCTTGTTTGTGATGAGCTGCTCCTTCCCCGAAGCGTCAAGCCTCTTTATGTTCCTGTGTATGTTGAGCTCAAGCTTCTCGGTCGGGATGCCGTCCACGCAGACGTTGCAGTTCTCGAGTATGACGCGCATGTCGCTCTCCGAGGGGAAATACTGCAGGCGCGCCACCCTTGAGTGGTACATCTGTATCTCCTCTATGTAGCGCTCCACCTCTGACTGCTGCGCCTTGTAGGCTCCTAGCCCGAGCAGCTTCCTCCCGTAATCCGCAAGCGCAACCGACATAGCTGCGCCCGTGCCGCCAGCTCCCCTTATCGGGCCCGCATAGAGCAGCGCTATGTAGTCTGAGCCGTCAGGGTTCTTGTGCAGCTCTATGTTCTGTATACCTTCTGTAGGGGCTACCACTATGCCCTCAGTGAGGATCGCCAGGCCTACGCGCACGGCGAGCAGGAGCCTCTCCTCGTTCGGCTTTGCGCTGAATGTCGCGCCGGTGCATATCTCCTTCACCATCTCGAAGGCTAGCTCCTGGCGCCCTTTGCCGTCGGTCCTCGCCTTGATCATCTCGGTTATGCCGTCTATGCCTATTATCCCGCCGACCCTCGATGCAAGGTCTGGCGCCGGTTTTATCTCGACAAAACGCTTCGGGTCGTATCCCTTCTCGCGCGCCCTCGTCGCGACAAGGTTTATCCGCTCGAAGTCGTTCTTCAGCACCTCAAAATAGCGTTCGTCCTCCATCATTCAGGCCTCTCGAAGTTTATGGTTGTGAACCTGTTGCCCTTCGCCTCGTATATGGGCACTATGCATGGCGTCGGGACGTGGCCCAGCGAGAGCTGATAGTCCGTTGTAGACTGCCATGTGCCGCTGTTGATTATGTCGACGCCATGGTAGTTCGCCATGCCGTTCTTGTGCACGTGCCCCATGTGGAGTATGTCCGGTACCTTGTCTATGACCATGTTGTCGTGCTTGCTCGGCACTATCATGCTCCTGCCCCCGTATATCGGCGAGAGGTGCCTCCTTTTCAGTATCTCTGTCATCGCCTTCTCCGGCTTGGCGTAGCTCGTGCCGGGGATTGCGCTTATGATTGAATCGAGCGATGTGCCGTGGTATGCGAGTATCTCTATGCCGTGCAGCGTGAGGAAGCTAGGGTTTGGTAATATGTGGACGTTGTCCGCCTTGAAATCTCCTACAAGTTCGCTGCTGAGCTGCGGCTGCGGCTCTGCGCTCTGAACTGCGTCGTGATTTCCTGGTATCACGAATACCTGTATGTATTCAGGGATCATGGAGATGAAGTTGAAGAATATCTTGTACTGCGTGTATATGTCCAGCACTGTGAGGGTCCTGTCCTGGTTCGGGTAGACCCCTATTCCGTCTACAACGTCGCCGCCCACTACAAGGTACTTCACCTTGCCAGCGAGATCCTCCCGCTTCTCGTAGTTTCCGTTGAGCCACTTTATAAAATTGGAGAAGTTCCTCTCCATGAAGTACTTGCTGCCGACGTGCACGTCGGATATGAACGCTATCGCGACGTCCTCCTCGCTCTGCTTGCGCTCATTTATCGGAATGTCGGGCCAGACGAACTCAGACGCTATTATGAACGGCCCCGATATCTTTCCGCTCACGGCTATCACCTCGTCGTCGACAAGATGCCTTGCCTTCTCAAAGAGCTCGAGCGACTGCTTCGAGGTGCCGTTCATGAATATTATCTTGGCCTCCCCGGTCTCGTCCTCTATGACAACCATTATGTTGCCGTTCTTCGTGGTTATCTTGTTCGATATCATGCCGAGCGCGGTTATCTCCCGCCCGTTCGAGTATGATTTTATGCCCTCGAGGCTAGCTACCATGCCGTTCGGCGAATTCCTGTGCTGCACTATTATCTTCCTGAGCCTGTCCAGCCTGCTCCTGAAATAGGATACGAAACCGTCGACCGTGCCGTTCGTGTATTCCGTCGTCTTGTTTGTTATGCTGTAATGGGCGTCTACCTCCGAGGCATAGGCCTTGAAGTCGCTCTTCTGCACTATCTCGATGGGCTTCGGCGACTTCTCCAGCCTTATCTCCTCCGCCATGTTGGCTATGTCTATCTTGTTTATGATGCTGAAGTTGGAGTCGGATGCCATCCTTTCCAGTACCCTGGAGACTATCGCGCCTATTTCTATGTCTGCGAGATCGCCGTCGTCAACGTCAGCAGCGACCAGAACGCCGAATTTCGAAAGTTTCTTGACGAGTTCTTTGACAGCATTTTCACCAGCCATATCAGCTACTGGTCTTTATTGACTCAAGCATGCTTAGTATGCTCCAGACTGCTGTTCTTGCCTGCGAAGGAAGGTTTATGTCGTTGCTTATAGAGTCCATGCTGTATATGGCGGATGAGACACGGACCACATAGTCGCCCTCCGCGCATAGGTTGTCCTTCGCATCCTTGACCGCGCTCTTCACATTCTTAGGCACGCTGGTATCGTTCAACACCATGTCTATCTGACGCTTTATCTGGTCTATAAGTTCAGCTACCTCCTCGTCGTTCATTTTTACACCCACAGAAATTAGACTTTAATACTATTGATTATCAATGTATTTATTCCTATCTGAACCGGATTTAGATGCTTAGGTGTAGGACGTTCCTTGCATATACGCCGAGCGTTATGGTGATTGCGACTATGCCCAACGATATAAGAAGCGTCTTCACTATGCGCATGAGTATCGGGGTGTCGCTTATTATCGATACCAGGACCGAGACTATGGAGAGTATCACCGCGGTTATCAGTATCGAGATTCCCAGCGCATAATAGCCGCTGGCTCCGAAAAGGAATGGAAGTAGCGGCACAAGCGCCCCCACTATGTAGGCTATGCCCGTGTAAAGGCCCGCAGCCTTTGAAGATGATTCTGTCTTCTTTTTCTTGTATACGCTCTTCTCGTAGTCCACGGAGAGGTAGACGCCCCCTGTCATCGAGAGGGTTCCCGCAATCGCGACTATGATGCCGGCGACTATCACAAGCGCGGGCTGCTGGAGAGCAGCAGCGAATCCCGCCACCGCGCCAAGTATCTCCACGAGGCCGTCATTCATCCCTAGTATGACGTTGCGTATGTTGGTGAGCACCGAGCTGTACTCCAGAAGCTTGGTCTTTATCACGTTCTCGGACTTCATCTCTGAGGCCTCAACGCGCCTTATCGTACCGCTCTCGTTTTTCGTAAACTTGAATTCGCTGGCGCTTTGGTCGAGCCTCTTTTCAAGGAGAATCTCACTGTATTCCATCACCTTTATGGTGAGCTGGAGCCCGAAGAGCCGCCTAATGAATGCGGTTGAGCCTACCGCAAGTGAGTCCTGATGGGCATAACCCCCTAGTTTTCCTACGCCGGGGATCTCCCCCCACATATGGGAGTGCTTCAGCTCCTCGGCTGAAAGGTTCTCAAGAAGGCTCTTGACCGCCCTGTCCTTCTCCATTGAGGCAAGCCTCCTGAGCACATGGTAGTGGAAGACCTCGTTCGCATAGAGTTCCTCAAAATATTCTGATTTGTCGGTCATGGTACCAGAGCTATCTTTTTGAAATCCCTTTCTTCTTGTAATCGGTAGTTATGCCGTTCGTTATCCTCGCTATGACTGCGCATGAGATATAAGACAGGATGAACACGGTTATCAGCACCACAATGATGCCGAATATCTCAATCCCCATCTGGCTTAGTGCAGCCATTCCTCCGCCAAACAGCAGGCCGTTCGGCAGGCTTGTCCCTGAGGCTAGTGCGAAGCTGCTCTGCGCGAAGATAGCGATCATGAGCACGCCGAAAATTCCCCCTACAAGGTGGCCGGGAAAGAGGCCTACCGGGTCGGAGAACCACTTCACCCTTGAGAACCATATGCTCGCGTAGGCGAAGAGAAGCCCTCCAAGGATGCCGAGTATCACCGCGCTTGCAGGGCTAACGAAACCTGCGAGGGGTGTTATCACTATGAGCCCCATGAGTATGCCGTTAGTTGCGGAGAGTATGCCCGGCTTGTGCCCGGAGAGCAGATAGCTGAAGAGCATCGTCGAGAACATCGCGGTTGCTGCCGCAAGGAATGTTGTGATCACCACTGTCATCGCGCTCCCGTTGAATGCGAGCACACTGCCAGGGTTGAAGCCGAACCAGCCTATCCAGAGCAGCAGTATTGCAAGAGCGTGCCACTCGCTGTTTATCTTTATCGGGATCTGCGGGCTCTTCTTATAGCCCTTTTTCTTTTCTTCCTTCCATATCTGCACGAGTATGCCAAGCCCAGCTGCGCCTGCCGCGCCGTGCACGACAAGCCCTCCGGCAAAGTCCCTCATGCCCATGCTGTAGAGCCAGCCGGTGGGGTTCCATATCCAGGCTGCAGGAAGCGTCCAGATTATTATGAAATACACAAACGCGAAAAGCAAAAATGCGCTGAGCTTCATCTTCTTGAGTGCTATCACGCCAACGAGCGCAAGGGTTACGGACGCGAATGCCGCCTCGAAGAGGAAGTAGGTGCCCGTTGAAAGCCCGGTATTGAAATACTGGGTAGTCATGGACCACCAGGAGCCTGTGAGCAGTCCTACGGATGTGCTTGAGAAGCCGCCCAGGAAGAGCCCATTATAGAGCGGGTTGCCGATAAGGCCGTGCAATACGGTCGGCGCAAAGGCAATGTTGAAGCCTATGAATGCCATTACGAATATCGCCGCGCCCGTTATCAGGATCGTCTTGAAGAGGCTGCGCGAGAAGCTCTCGCCCAGCTCCCCGACCTCGAGGAATCCCACAGCTATTGTCATGATGAATACGAGAAGTGCTGCGATTATGACCCAGAGGTTGTTTATGAGTGATATCGGATCCGTTTCCCCACCGCGATAAACAATGCGATGCCAGCAAATAAAAATCCTTGCGTCAGCCCTTGACATTGCTGCATTAGCATGAGCGGCTCAGTTGACTTTGTAGAGGTCTACGCGAACGTTCGTGCCGTTGTATACGCTGCCGGATGAGGCGTTGTCATAGAAACTCTTTAGTTTCGTAAGATTGCAGTTGGGGCTTATCCAGTTGCTGAAGATTGAGTTATACCGCATGGTCGTATAATTATCATAGGATAGCACAAAATAGGTGCCTACTGCGTTTGCGCTGCATATCTGGCCAAGTTGCCTGGTTATCACGTTCTTGTTGGAGGTGTTGAGCGTAGCTATATTGATCACACTGCTGTAGGAGGAAAGAAACCCCAAAAAGCTTGCCGTGCTGTTTTCGTTTGCAAATATGTTAGGAACTCCGGAATTCGCAGGATTACCCATGACATATTTGAGGGCATTGGAGAGGGTTCTCGTGTCGCCGGAGATGGAGATGTTGTAGTTGTAGAGGGTTCTGTAGAGCGGGATGTTTGACACTATGACAATTATCAGCATCAGCAAAAGGGCGCAAACTGCATAAGATCGCAAAATGGGTCTGCATGCATTGTAGACCGCCCATATCGCATAGCCCCCGAGTATCGCCATCGGCACTGAGACGAGTATAAAGTACCTGGAGACCACGAATATGAAGCTGTATTTTGTGAGCGTAACGCTTCCGAAAAAGAGATAGAAGAAGACGCCCCACAGCAGTATCGAGAGGTAGATGAGGTTCCTCTCCCTTTGGTATAGCGCTATGGCAGTGCCGACAATGGCAAAGAATATTATCAGGCCAAGAGGGAACACCTGCGGATCTGCAACCGGGCCGAGGAACATCTTGTACGGGCTTGAATAGTAGAACAGCACTGTCAGCATCGCGTTGAAGTTGTTGCCAAGGCTTGAGGGTGATATAGAACTTTGGTTCTGTCCATATGCCAGGAAGGGCCCAAACAGGCTGCCGCTGTATAGGAACATGATGCATGCATATGCAATCAGTATTACAAGCACGCCAGCAAAAGAATAGAGGGACGGTGCGCCATCCTTTTTCGGTTTCTTCTGCCTTAGTACTTGGAAAAGCAGGATTATGATGAAGAAAAGGATGTATGCGAGCCCTATCATTTTGACATATATGGTCAATGCCGCAAATGCGCCAGAAAGGAAGTAGAATTGTTTGCGGTTCTTAGATTCTTGTGCATAGACAAAGAACAGTAAGGACAAGCCGGCAAATACACCAACACCCATATCTGGCAGGACGCGAGTAGGATATCCGACTACAAATGGTGCTACGGCGATTAGAAACGCGGAGATTAATCCTACGCTGTTACCATAGAGCTTTCTTGAAATCGCAAATGCCAGGAGTATGATTGCAAGATATTCAACAATGGTAGGTAGAATGCTGGCTAATACGTTTATTCCAAACATACTGAAGGAAAGCGCCAGGGAAAACGGCAGGAGGAACCCGTATGCATATGGGCTCTCTGCAGGATTGAAGCCGCCAGAAAGCATTTGGTGCGCAAAACTAATGTAGCTGGCGTCGTCAAACATGTAGAACGGCGATGCATATAAGACGCGCGCAAGGAACAGTCCAGTAACAAGTATCAGCACCAAAAGCGCGTAGGTCAATCTGTTGCCGTTCATTTTGATAGCACTAACAATTGAATCCGCCTTGGCCGGGATTCGAACCCGGGTTACAAGCGCACTGCCACATAATGTGTTGACAGGCTCGCATGCTGGACCACTACATTACCAAGGCATCGTAATATTATGTTCGGCTATAACTAAATCTGTTTGGTTTTCTGGTCTTGAAGCGAAAGATATTAAAGGGATTAGATATATATTAAATTGGTAGATAAAATGGGAACAATAAATAGCAGGAGAACCGCTATCTTGGACGTGATAGATGCAATGGGGCAAGATGAGCGGGTGGCTTTTGTGCGAAGGACAGAATTTGGGTGGAATGAACAACTGGACTTGACTAGATCTAGATTAGTCTCGATAAGACTTGCGCTAGCACAAAACCCGTTTCTGTATAGGACTATTGGAGAGATTTTAGAAAAGGACAAAAACCATAGGGTTAAGGCATTGGTAAGGTCAAATCATGGGATACAGGGCCGTACAACCAGTGCCAATAGGCAGGAGCCTGTTCAGCTAAGGGTATGACAGAGCTACGGTGTTAGCCTCTTCCTGTCCCTTGGAAACATTGAGCATTCGCGTATGTTGTTCGCGCCGACTATCTTCATTGTCAGCCGCTCGAGCCCGATGCTCCATCCTGCATGAGGCGGTGCGCCGTACCTGAACGAGTTTATGTAGAACTCGAAGTTCTTAGGGTTCATGCCCTTCTTTTTGAGCGCCTCTATGAGCAGCTCCGGTATGTGTATACGCTGTGCCCCGCTTAGTATCTCGAGCCCCTTATATATGAAGTCATAGCTCTCTGTCAGTTCAGGATTGTCCTTGCATGGCATCGAATAGAACGCCCTGAGTGCTGTCGGGAACTTCCTTATGTATACAGCGTCGCCGTATAGCTTCACTATGCCAGGTTCGTGCGCCCTTGATATGTCATCACCGAATTCTATCTCGAATCCGTCCTTCTTCAGCGCTTTTATGACCTCCGTGTATTCAACGTGCTTTATTTCCGGCACCTTAAGATCTACGCCAAGCAGCTTCAGCTCTGCCTGGTTCTCCTTTATCACTGCCCTTATCATGTCCTTGAACGTGGATGTCAGGACCTCGAGCGCCTCGTCTGCGCCAGCAAATGCCATCTCTATATCCATCTGGTTCGACTCGGTCAGATGATATACGGTATTTGACTTTTCCGCCCTGAAGACCGGTGTCTCTATCACTACCTTTTCCAGCCCACCTATCACCGCCAGCTGCTTATACAGCTGGGGGGACTGCGCGAGGTACGCTTTTTCCTCAAAGTATGCTATCGGGAACAGGTCCGCACCGCCCTCGCTGGCCTCTGCTATTATTGATGGGGTCTTTATGTGCACGAATCCCTTTTTAGTAAGGCTCTCCAGAAAGGCGTTTGCCAGAGTAGACTGTATCTTGAATATTGCTGCAGTTACAGGCCGTCTCAGGTCTATGCACCTGCTGTTCAGCCTTACATCGATATCCGCAGGGACCTTTCCGGTCACCTCAAAAGGAATCATAGCGGAGATAGGGTTGAGATTCTCGATTGACTTGATAAGCACCTCGAAACCCTTTTTCGCTGTTGCATTTACCTTCACGGTTCCTACGATCTTTACGACGCTCTCCTTGGGGATAGCCATTGCCTTCATTACTTTTTTATCGGTCTCGCCATCCTTTCCTATGATCTGCACTATGCCCGTGCTGTCGCGTAGCAGAAGGAATGTTATCTTTGAGGTCTCCCTTACCTCATGCACCCAGCCGGCAAGTGCCACTTCCTTGCCGTCCATTGACTCGTTGAGTTCGTTTACCATATGAGTGCGCATCACAGAATCATCTTCATTAACAAATTTGGCGCTTAATATTATAAACTATCTGTCTGATGGCTATTCTGTTGTGTAGAATAAAAGTATCTGGTTTAGAGTCAGTCTTCGCGGAGTTTCTTTTTGATGCCTTCCTCCCTGTCTCTCGGTAAGGGGTGGGTGCTCGTAACCGAAAGGATCAGGCTGTTCCAAAGCCCAAAATCCAGCAGTTCGCCGCCATGAAGCTTTCTTAAGGCAGAGATTGCAGCATGAGCATCGTAGCCGGCCTCCTGCATGTACTGCAGAGCTAGCTCGTCTGCCTCCGATTCGTACTTTTGCCCCTCTTGGCGGAGTGTAAGGTAGCCTCCGGCCATCCCAATCGCGGCGAGGCTGGTGTTGCAGATGGCCCTATAGAGAAAGCCGTGCCCGCGCTCTTTCAATTTAGCATTATTCTCGGATATGCCATCTACAAGCATTTTAGTGTACTCTTCGCCTTTCCTCTCTAACCTGCGTTTGTCATCATTCACATAATGAGCCACTTCGTGGGCGATCGTAAAGGCCAGCTCGGCATTGGTCATGGAGTCAACCAGCGTATGAGTAAGCTCGATTGATTCGTTCTCGCGGTTTACGCACGCCTGCATCGTGTCACCATCTATGCTCTGGACCATGCAGACCTTATATGCAGTTCCGGCTACGCCTTGGATGTCTTTTGAAATCCTGAGAGCCCGACTTAAGCTTTTGGTTTTTTCCATATCAATCCCTGAGTGGTCAACGGAGCATGCGCCACTATATCACTGTGCCGCCTTGCAGCCTTATCCCCTTCGCATCGGCAGCATGCATATAGGTTGTGCATCGGATATGTGAGAGATTTTGTGCGACTCTACCCTAAACACTCGTTCCATGGCAGCTAGAATATCTCCTATATCCAGTTCAGATTGCCTTGCGGCTTTGTTAATTTTAGTTTTTATGTCGCCGAATACTATTTCTTCTGAAGTGTTTTTCTCTAATCGAAGAAGTGAATTATATACACCTGCATCTGCCATTCTCTTGACCGTGGTCTCACGGCGACTTTCCCTGATATTATTTCGGACCTTGCCAAAGCCCCCATCAATGAAAATCGGTGCGACATACCTTGCCAACCATCGATTTTGCGCTTCATAAGTTGGTTTTTGCATTAACATTTGATCACATTGATATTGTGGATTTCTTAATATATAAACCTTTGCGCAGATTTATAGTCGATTTGACGTCGTGAAATATGGATCCCGTTGGGGTGAATTGAACACCCAACCTGTCGCTTTCCAACATGGTTGTGTACAGACTACAGGCGACCGCTCTAGCCATTGAGCTACAACGGGATATTGAATATTTATAGGCACTAATATTAATATCTTTAAGAGATGTATCAATTTAAGCGAAGAGGCACATTCGGCCAATGGATATGCTCGAAGCTACTAATGATTCGATGGTCCAGAAAGAGGAGGATGACGATGAGAACGTGTCCGTGCAGGGCAGCATATCGCACGATGTGATAAGGAAATACCACAGCGCGCCCATCGCCATCTACCGCATCAAGGACACCTACGTCGACATAACCTCCAATCCTAACTTCTTCGACTCCCTGCTCGTGATAATCTCGCTCATAGCCTTCGCGGCTGCATTCCCGTTCTACCCGATACTCATCCTTGCGGTACTTGCGATTGTGCTCTTCATATTCACGCTGAGGCACGCCTTCCTCGGCCTGATAATACTCATGGTGCTGATCTTCCCGATGCTGATGTACCAGACGCCTGCGCTTGCCTACATCTTCCTGCTTGTCATGACAATAGGCTTTGTCTTCGGGTACAGGCACTACCGCACGCTCATATTTGCAATGATACTCGTGCCGCTTGCGCTCTCGCCCCTAGGCTGGATCTTCGCTATACCTGCGCTGATATTCGGGGTCCTGATAGTGGGGTACAAGCGCGCGATGGTGCTTGCTGCGATATTCGTGATAGGCGTAGTTATGCTCTCCGCGGTCACGGCTGTACAGAACACAGCCTACATAACCTACGACGCGCATACAGCACATACCAGCATGGGAAATTCGCCAGCGCTCAATTACTCGATACCTAACAAGACTGCGCCTAACGTATTCACCTTCGGGTCAGGGATAAGCGCGGTCGTGGCAAACCTGAACAATCAGAACGTTGTCAGCTACATGTACGTTGAATTCGGCGAACTTTTCGGCGCGTTGATTGTACAGCCCCTCGAATACATACCTGAACTCATAGGGATAATCGTGGCCGTATTCGTCATAGACGCGGCTGCGGTAGCGAGCAGGTCGGCATACAAGGGCACCGAGGCGAGCATAGTCGGGATAATATATCCGCTTCTCTATGTTGCGATAAGCAGCATCTCCGGAAGCGGCAGCAACATGGTGTTTGTGCTCGCCTTTGGCAGCTTCCTGATCGCGCCTGCTGCGCTATATGTGCTTGAACTGAACAGAATAGACATTGTAAAGGCCCTAGAGGTACGCAAGGAGGACCTCCGCCTGAAGTTCGGCGAGGCCTTCGAGGACCTGATGGCGAGCAGCCCCAGCGAGAAGTTCGGGGACATCGGCGACTATGAGGCGACCAAGAAGGAACTGAAGGAGGCAATAATATCGCCAATAGAGGAAAAGGCGGTGGCAAGAGCATACAACATAAAGCCGGCAAAGGGGGTGCTACTCTTCGGCCCTCCTGGAACAGGAAAGACCATGCTGATGAGGGCCATAGCCAACGACATACGCGCAGGGTTCTACCTTGTAAGGACGCCCAACCTCGTGTCAGGGATTCCCGGCGACACTGAAAAGAGGTTATCCAACATATTCGCCATAGCGAGCAAGAACGCGCCGTGCATACTCTTCTTCGACGAGATAGACTCCATAGCTAGGAGCAGGAGCCAGGGGAATGTGGACGAGGTCCACAGGCAGATGCTCTCAGAGCTCCTCATACAGCTTGATGGCTTCCAGAGGCTGAAGAGCGTTGTCGTCGTAGGCGCGACGAACGTGCCGAATGTGATAGACCCCGCAGTGCTGAGGCCTGGGAGGTTCGACAAGATCATATACATGCCCCTGCCGGACTTCATAGGCAGGAAGGAAATATTCAAGATATACCTCAAGAAGCTCCCGGTCTCGAAGGACATAAAGTATGACGAGCTCGCGAAGATCACCGAGAGGTTCTCCGGGGCAGACATAAAGGGGATGTGCGACAATGTGGCACAGGAGATCGCGCAGGACGCCGCGAGCAAGCACAAAGTGCTCGAGATAACGCAGGAGGACATCGTGAGCGCGATAAAGTCAACTAAGCCCTCCACAACCCTTTCACAGCTCAAGCAGTACGAGCAGTTCAAGATAGACTTCGAGAGGAGGGGACTGAACCAGGAGCGCGTGGAGAAGGACAAGGTCACGGCCATAAGCGACGTGGTAGGCCTTGAGGAGGTCAAGAAGGCGGTCGTCGATGCCGTAGAGACCCCGCTGGAGCATCCCGAGCTGGTCAAGAAATACGGAGTTAAGCCGATAAAGGGCATTCTGATGTTCGGCCCTCCTGGCGGAGGCAAGACGATGTTCATGAGGGCTGTAGCCGGCGAGCTCAAGGGAGTAACGATGCTGGAGATAAACGGCGCAGAAGTCATGCAGCAGGATGTTAACAGCGCGCTTGCGGCCATCAAGGCGATGTTTAACAGGGCTGTAGAGAATGCGCCATCCATACTCTTCATAGACGAGCTTGACGGCATAGCGCCGAAAAGGGAGGACGCGAGCGAGGCTGCGATAATGCTAACATCAGAATTCTTACAAGAAATGGACGGGTTCATGGAAACTGCTGGCGTGGTGCTTGTCTGCGCAACGAACAGGCCCGAGGCGCTCGACCCCGCGATATTGAGGCCTGGGAGGTTCGACAAGCTGATATTCGTACAGCCGCCGGACGAGGCGCACAGGTCTGCGCTCTTCCAGCAATACCTCAAGGACGTGCCCGCGGAGAAGGCGATAGGCTATGCGCAGCTCGCAAAGGAGACCGAGGGCTATACGGGTGCGGACATAGCCAACATATGCAGGGAGGCTAAGCAGAAGGCCATGAACGAGAGCATAAGCTCGGGAGGCGAGGTCCAGGTCTCTATGAAGATGCTAGAGGATGTCATAAAAACAGTAAAACCATCTGCGCCAGACTCGTTGGTCAAGTCCTACAAGGATTTCCTTGAGAAATACGGTCAGAGATGAGTCAGCCCTTGGCGAGCCTTTTCGCGAAGGCGCCGTTTGCGACAACCCTCGAATCGTCGTTTGCGGTTATCTGAAGGCGCCCCTCGCGCATCCTCAGGTCGCAGAACTCTATCTTTATGGTGTCGTTGGTGCGCAGCCCTGTAGTTGCGATCGCGGACGAACCCCAGAACGATGCCGGAACCGCGTTCACAGAATCAGTCACAACGCATGATGCAACTGCGGTCTGGCCGGGCTTGCCCAGCCTGTTCACATGCCTTATCGGGTCTATCTCCAGAAGCCTTCCGATTATGTCTGTCCTTCTCACATCGCCAGAGATTGTAGAATAGTCAGTGAGCGCGGCCATTTTGGTAGGAGAAAGCCTGTTTATTATCGTGCTCTGCGTTGTCCTTAGCTCCCCTACGGCACTGTCGAAGAGCGCGTTGCCCACAATCACCGTATCGCCGCGCTCGAAGGCATTGATGTCGATGAGATCCGAGAGCTTGCCCCAGAGGTTTAGCACAATGGTGGAGCCTTCTTCGCCGAGTATTACAGTCCTGCGTGCCCTCTCCTTTCCCTGCACGTTGAGCGGCTGGGGGTTGAATATGCGGTATACGATGTCCTTCACGTTGACTATTGACTCCTTTGTCCCGGCATCCGCTCCTGGTCCCTTGCTGTCCTGGCTCTTTACGCGGTTAAGAAGCTCCTTTACGCTCACGTTCCCTTTTGTCTGTGCATACATACCGTCCTTGAGCAGCTGCTCTGCCTGCGCCCTGGTAAGGAAGCCAGAGAACTTGTCAACTACCTTCTCTATGTCTGACATCAGATAGTATGATGAATGAATAAATAAATATAAGCTGGTAGAAGTGAGAAAATTAAGGTCCGAGTTTCTTCTGCAACAACGACCTGAGCTTTGCTATGAAAGCACCTCAGATAGTTATCGGAACAGTTGTTAGGGAAAGGGCCAAAAGTGACTTTATATCAAATTTTGGTGTGTCTGGGTCTTTCATATACTCCTTAATCAAGGCCCGTATGTTCTTTTTAACCTCTTCCTCTGTTTTTCCTTGGCTTGCTATATCAAGTAGTGGACAAGAAGCAACATACCATTTACCCTCTCTAGCGATAACAATTGGTAATCCTATTTCCATAATATCATCCCAATGGGCTCGCGGAGAATCGAACTCCGGTCTTCAGCGTGTAAGGCTGACGTCGTACCATTGGACCACAAGCCCTTATCTTGACTGCTTCTTGCAGAGAGTATTTATCCTATTTATCGCGTAGTCTAATATCTCTTTTGGCGGAAGCGCAACTATCCTGAAATGCGAGCTTGCCCCAAAGCCTGAGCCCCTTGTCACCTGTATCCCCTCCTTTTCAAGGAGCATGTCCGTGAACTCCCTGTCGCTCTTTATGCCCAACTTTGCCAGATCGACTCTTGGCAGTATATAGAACGCACCGTTCGGCTTTACAGTCTGCAGGTACGGATTCTCGTTCAGCAGCTTTGTCGCACGGTTTGCGCGAAGCGCTATCTCTTTTACCATAGCGTTTATTGCCTTCTTGTGCTCCTTTGTGTTCCTTATCGCCTCGACGGTCGCGTACTGCGCCGGCGAGTTTACTGACAGCCTCATTAGTGCATAATTGTAGAGCCGCTCCTTGAGCGCCTGTGATTTCCTGTCGCCTTCAGGCACTATTATGTAGCCTATCCTGAAGCCGGTCGAGTCGTACACCTTTGAGGCACCGTTTAGTATAGCATGCGGCATGCCCTTCGCGAGCTGCGACAGGCTTGTGAACCTCGCGTTGTTGTACACAATCTCGTCGTATATCTCGTCGCTTATCAGGAATATACCGTGCTCGTTAGCGATGTCCACGACCTCCTTAAGCACGCTCTTGCTCAGGACCGTGCCGGTAGGATTGTTCGGGTTGGTTATCATCATGTATTTTATCCTGTCTTTCTTGCTTCCAATCTTTTTGAGCGACCTTTTCAGGCCTTCTGTGTGTACGTCCCAGTTGCTGCTTTCATCGTAGTTCTCGATTATCGCGTTGCCGCCATTCAGCTTCAGCCACGGAAGATAAAGGGAGTAATAGGGCTTGAACAGTATGGCGGAATCGGATTCGTTTATCAGCGCGCTGTTCAGGAACATCAGCGCCTCGGAGACTCCCTGCGTCACTATGATGTCGTCATGTCCGAGCTTGATCCCGTAGAGCCTTGAGTACCTTTCGGATACCGCATCCTTCATCTCTTTCGAGCCGTCAGCGGCGGTGTAGCCAGTGATCCTCTCCTGGAGCGCCTCCTTGTACGCGTCTATTATGTATTTAGGGGTCGGGAAGTACTTTGCCGGGTCGCCCCTGTTCAGCCTTATGATGCGCTTCCCCTTCCGCTCGAGCTTTTCCGCGAGCTTGTCCTCTTCTTCGATAGGGTTGAGCGCGTATTTCCCTCTCCCTGAAAGAAAATCCATAATACCAGTAATTAATCTATGAATAGCTTAAAATCATTTCCATTCCGAGTCCGCCTCATCTATTATGAACCTGCCAACGCTCCCAGACCATGTCACATGGCTTTTCGTGACTATTATCCTCTTTTTGAAGAGGGGTGCGTCAAGCACGAATGATTCCGCCTCTCCGCCTTCGAACAGCATGTTTATCCTGTATTTCTCGTTTATCTTCTTCAGCTTCTCTATCATCGTGTTGTCAATCCGTGCGCCAAGGAAGCTCCTGTCAAATCCCTCAGCGGCTACCTGCGTCACTATAACCTCGTAGTCCTTTGCAAGCTCCGACAATTCCACAATCGGATCTATGTGCCATATGGGCGAGATAGGTTTTATCGAAAGCCTTTCACATATCTTCTCTATCCTCTCCTTCTGGTAGGTGCTTGCTACAGCTCCTGTGACAAGCTCGGTTACCCTGTTCTCAACGAGCGAATCCTCTATATCCTTGAGTTCCTTCTCCTTCTCCCCTTTTGTCTTGTATATGACCTGCCTTATCCCAAGCGCATCAGCCTGCATCTTCGAGTAGTCAATATTGGGTTTGTGGAACATGTAGCTGAAGTCGTTGTCTGACACCATGGTGATAAGAAGCTCCACCGGATTCTCAGCATGGACCTTGTGTATTGCAAGGGTCGAATCCTTACCGCCGCTGAAAAGTGCCGCTCTCATGTTATCATCTTGCGTCGCTTGATGGGCAGATATGCCTCAATATGCAACTCTCGCAGTATTTCTTCCTTGCTGTGCATGTGTCCCTGCCCAACGCTATGAAGAGATGAGTAAGATCTCCCCAGTCCTTTTTGTCTGTAATCTTCATGAGCCCCTGCTCGATCTTCTTGGGATCTTTCGTATTGGCGACTCCCAGCCTGTTCGCTACGGTTATGCAGTGCGTGTCTATCGCTATGCCCTCATTTATTCCGAATGCGTTCGATATCACAACATTTGCCGTCTTTCTACCCACGCCGGGCAGGGTGGTAAGCCCGGCTATTGTCCTCGGTATTTTGAGTTTGAAATCTCTTTTGAGGATCTTGGCTGTGTTTACTATGTTCCTTGCCTTTCCCCTGTAGAGACCTATGCTTCCTATGTACGGATAAAGCTGTTGGGGTTTCAGGCTTGCGAAATCCTCGATGTCGTTGTATTTGCTGAAGAGCCTCTTTGTCACCTTGTTGACCTGCCTGTCCTGTGCCTGTGCGGAAAGCATTGTAGCGACAAGCAGCTGCCATTCATTAGAATGGTCTAGCGATGTCCTGAGCCTCTTGCCGTACCTTTTCCTGAGCAGCGCAAGGACCTCGTTCATGTACTTTCTGCCTTTCATCTAACGACCTATCCAGCCCTCCTTGTCTACCGTGCCGCAGTTCAGGCACCTGTACATAGTTGTCGTGCCCTCGTCCCCGCGCACCATCTCGTGGAGTATGACAATCGCCTTCTTGTGGCTGCAGACAGAACAGTCGTGCTCGGTCCACCCATCGAAGGGCTTCCTGAACCCGCAGTTCTTGCACTCAAGGAAGACGCCGTCTGCCTCCTCTTTCGGCATTATTATGACTCTGCATTTTGGGCAAAAACTATCCATTTATTCACGTAGAAGACGCCTATAAATAAATACTTTTGTTGTTATTTATAGGTATGCCTTCTGGAAAGCTGCTTGGCGAAAAAGAGGCTGGACTTCTTGCCAGCAGACTAAGCGAATCCTACAAGGATGCGCACTATTACCTCAACTTCAAGACGCCAGTGGACCTTGTGGTTGCGGCTATACTCTCCGCACAGACAAGAGACGAGGTCGTAAACAAGATAACACCGGCCCTTTTTGCAAAATACAATACCGCAAAGGACTATGCAGGCACCGACCTTGATACGCTTATAGGCTACATAAAGAGCGTCAGCTTCGCTGGCAACAAGGCGAAGAACATAATAGCTACATGCAAGGCGATATCCGAGAGGTATGGGGGCAAGGTACCGGACAGGATGGATGAGCTTGTCGAGCTTCCCGGAATAGGGCGCAAGACCGCGAACACGATACTGATAAACGCTTACGGCATAGTTGAGGGGATACCGGTCGACACCTGGGTGATAAAGCTTTCCTACAGGCTTGGCCTGAGCCTCAACACAGACCCGGACAAGATAGAGGCCGACCTCAAGTCAAGGGTGCCCAAGAAGTATTGGAAGACCTTCGCCTACGTGATGAAGACGCACGGCAAGACCATATGCCAGGCGATACCCTACTGCAGCAAATGCCCGATTGAAAGGCTCTGCCCGAAGAACGGGGTGGCGAAGAGGTTATAGCATGCGCGTAATCGCAGATTTCCATACGCATTCAAGGTTCGCAATGGCATGCAGCCCTAGCATTACCATAAAAGGGATGGAGAGCGCAGCAATCGACAAGGGGATATCGCTCATAGGCACAAGCGACTTCCTTCACAACGAGTGGCTTTCCGAACTCAAGGCAAACCTTGAGAGTGATGGGGATACCAGATTGTTCAAGGTAAAGGGCTCCAACACAAACGTAAGGTTCGTGCTCGGAGGCGAGGTATCCACAATATTCCAAGGGAATGACAAGCTTACAAAGAAGATCCATCATGTGATCATGCTTCCGGACTTTGAGTCTGTTGATGCGCTAAGGGATGTGCTGAAGAGGTATGGAAGCCTTGAGAGCGACGGCAGGCCGCAGCTTTCAATGAGCGCCGCGCATCTTGTAGAGGAGGTCTTCAAGGTAAGCCAGGATGCTTTTGTTTTCCCTGCGCACGCCTGGACGCCGTACTTCGGGGTCTTTGGATCGCTTTCAGGCTTTGACTCCATGAAGGATGCGTATGAGGACCAGGAAAAGCATATATTTGCATTGGAGACAGGATTATCCTGCTATGATATCGAAACTGAAGTACTAACAGAAAATGGATGGAAAAAGTTCATTGGATTAGATTATTCTGATAAGATTTGTAGTCTAAACACAGAATCAGATGAGGTAGAATTTCAAAATCCTATAAAGATATGGAAAAGTAGGTATAAAGGCAGAATGTACAGGCTTAAAACTAAAAGAGTGGATCTTTTAGTAACGCCGAATCATAAGTTATTTTATACCCCGTTTGCTCCTCATCGTAAAGAAAAAATATTTTACCTTAAAGAGGCTGAATTGCTTTTTGGTAAGTCAAAAAGGCTAAAAAAAGATGGTCTTTGGATAGGTAAGGATGCCAAGTATTTCAGATTGCCAGCTGTAAATGCAAAACATGGAAGTCAGTATTACTCGGGTTTTAGAAATATAAGAGAACGGTTGTTGCCTATAAAGCCATGGTTAAAGTTTTTGGGTTTTTGGATAGCCGAGGGGCACACTACTTCTGGAAAAGACGGTGATTATAATGTTGTGGTAAGCAACATGGATAAAGCCATTCTTAAAGAAATGAAAGAGGCTCTTGAAGAAATGGGTTTTAATCCGCTCATTCTTCTAAGTAGTGCATGTCCGCAGCTTAGAGTAAGGAATTTCCAATTATTTGACTATTTGAGCAAATTAGGAAAATCATATCAAAAGTACATACCAAAAGAAATAAAGGCGTTATCAACTGATTTGTTGGCTATAGTTTTTGAGTATTATATAAAGGGTGATGGCCATAGGTATGGAAGAAGTGGAAAGGGGCTGTCTGCAACAACAAATTCTGTAAGACTTAGGGACGATCTTCAAGAATTAGCTCTTAAATTGGGAATCTCGGCTTATTATAAACCCGGTAGCAAGAAAGGAACCCCTCTTGTATCACTAAATAAAGCGCAGTATAAATCGACCCACGATGCTTGGGTTATATACTTTATTAGGAGGAATTTACATAGTATAATACCCTCTCAAATCAAAAAATATGGTGTTGAAGAGTGGGTAGATTTTGATGGTTTTGTTTATTGCGTTACTGTTCCAAATCATGTCATTTATATAAGAAGAAATGGTATTCCTATCTGGTGTGGGAATTCTGATCCTGCAATGAACTGGATGGTTTCATCGCTTGACAAATACACGCTTCTCTCAAACAGCGATATGCACTCGCTCCCGAAGCTGGGGAGGGAGGCGAACATGTTCGAGATTGATGAAAAGGACTTCACCTACAGGAAGATAATGGATGCGATAAAGAACAAGGATTCGAACAGGGTCAAGAGCACTATAGAATTCTATCCCGAAGAGGGCAAATATCACTTTGATGGGCACAAGGAGTGCAAGTTCTCCGTGGATCCGACAAACAGCAACATGACGGTCTGCAGGGTCTGCGGGAAGAAACTCGTGATAGGGGTGCTCCACAGGATAAAGGACCTTGCCGACAGGCCGGTTGGCTTCAGGCCGGACAATGCGATACCCTATACGAACATAGTCCCGCTAATCGAGGTCATCGCATACACGATGCGCAAGAACACCTTCTCTCCTGCGGTAGAAGCACAATACAGGAAGCTGATAGAGAGCGTGGGCAAGGAATTTGACGTACTCATGAGCGCCGACTTGGAGAGGATAGCTGAGAATTCGACAAAAGATATAGCGCAGGCAATAGACAACGTGAGGCGCAACAAGGTGACCATAATACCCGGATACGCAGGCGTCTTCGGGGAGATTGACCTGCTAAACAGGAGGAAAAAGCCGGACGATTCTGAGATAAGGCAGAAAAGCCTATTCTAAGGCTGAAGTATGCAAATGTATATATATTATCCAGCCCATAATTATATCGGTGATAGGATGAGCACCACAAAGTTAGCAGAGATAGATACCGAAGAACTGAAAACCGAGCTTAAGAGACGTGATTTGCTAGCGTTGGCTAGGAAAGACCCGATAGGTTTCAGCAACGATGTTCAATGGACAGTGTTGACACATGGTTTAGACAAAAAGGACGCAAATGAGGTATCGAAACTAGTAAGAACAGGCCAACCTGAAAAGGCCATAGATAAACTCTTCAGATCAAGCTTTAAACCAATAAAACCCTCAGTCACCTAGTCATTATATTGGTGTATCTTATTGGCGATAGCATGAAAACTATTCGGAGGAAGCTAGCAAAAGTAAGCACGGAGGAGATTAGGACAGAGATAGAAAAGCGTGAATTGCTAGAACTTGGTAGAAAAGATCCTATACAGTTAAGTAACGTTGCTCAATTGTCTATTATGTTCTACGGTCTGGACAAGAAAGATGCTGATGAAGTATCAAGATTAGCAAGGGCTGGGCAAATTGAAAAGGCAGTGCACAAATTGCTTTTTGAATCACATGTAGTTACACGAGGTAAAAACATATTGGCAAAAAAGAAATTTGAAGATTTGAGTCTGGAAGATATCGGAGAGCAAATTAAGTATGATATGCAATATGACAACTCCACATGGAAGGTATACAGGTTAAGTAAGAGGGCCGAAGAGCTTAAAAGACTAACAAGAACTGGGTAGGGTTTAGTACAATAATATTGGTCATGCCATGGAAAAACTAAGAGTGATAGGAACAGGAGGAACAATAGCAGCAACAGCTACAGAAAAAGGAGACAAACCCACCATAGGCGTAACCACCCTCTTGCACAAAATACCTCAGATAAGAGAACGTTTTGACTCTGATCCGATTCAGCTTTTACAGAAAGATAGCACTTTTATAAATCACAAAGACTGGGCTAGAATAGCAAGAGAAGCGTATCATGCATCAGCTCAGGGGAATAAAGTCCTAATAACTCATGGCACAGACACATTGGCATATACGAGTGCTGCCTTATCATTTGCAATCCAGAATCCTCAAACATCTATTGTTCTTACAGGTTCAATGAGATTGCCAGAAGAGCCTGAAACTGATGCTTTAAAGAATCTTACAGATTCTGCTATATTTCTATTGGAAGGGGCTAAAGGAGTTTATGTAGTATTCAACGGCAAAGTAATGACAGCTTCTAGGATTACTAAGGTTCATTCAACAGATGTTAATGCTTTTGACACAGTAGATGGCAAATATGTGGCAACAGTGGAAGAGAATAGAGTTGTTTATCAGAATAAACTTGTAGAATCGAATGCTCAAACGAATCTGGCAGACACATTCGATAATAGAGTATGCACCCTAAAAGTAACACCAAGCTTGCCAAAAGATATATTTGATGCGATACTCGATAAAGGATTCAAGGCAATCAATATTGCCGCCTTTGGAACAGGAAATATTCCTTACACATCAAGCAAAGGAGATCCAGAAAAGGTTTTAGGTGGATTATTGCGCAAGGCAATACAGACTGCTAGGAGAGTGCCAGTTGTTGTTACATCTCAGGCAGCTCATGGTGGTGTTGACCTTAGGAAATACGAAGTAGGGAGAAAGATAGAGATACCGCCTATGATTAGTGGTGAGGATATGTCTCAAGAAGCTGCCCATGTGAAATTGATGTGGTGCTTGGGGCAGGGAATGAATTTGGATGAAATCAGAAGGTCATTTGAAAGGAGTTATGCTGGAGAGATAACAGTAGGATGAAATTGATTTTTAAATGCAACGCCTCAACTACAGCAAGGATTATATACTTATTCAATACAAAATAGATTAGTTAAAGCTCAGGTTAAGGAGAGAAGTTCGATTTTTATGAAGAAACGAATACTTAACAACAAATTAGTCGCAGTAGTAAGAATACGCGGCACGGTAAACGTCCGAGGGGACATAACCGAGACGCTGAAGAGGCTCAACCTCAAGAGGGTGAGCAACTGCACTGTAATAAAGGTCAACGACTCCTACGACGGGATGCTCAAGAAATGCAGCGACTACGTCGCATTCGGGGAGGTGGACGAGCCAACGCTTACAAAGCTCCTTGAGAGGCACGCCAAGGGCTTCACCGCCAAGGAGATAATTGAGGGCAAGTATGACGCCGAGAAGTTCGCGGCGTGCATACCTTTCAGGCTGCATCCCCCAAGGCACGGATACAAGAGCACAAAACGGAACGTAAGCCAGGGCGGCTCGCTCGGCTACATGGGCCCGAAGATAAACGAGCTTCTGGGACGAATGGTGTAATCATGGTTGTAAGAAAGGAGAAACGCAGCAGGAAGCACCTTGGTGCAAGACGCTGGGGAAAAGGCAACATAAAGAACGCCCGTGGAAAGGGCGATAGAGGCGGGGTAGGCCGAGGCGGGAAGAAGCACAAATGGACTTACATGACCGCGAAGACGCCAGAGCTCATAAGGCACGTCGGGTTCGTCCCATGGCACAGGAAGAGGCTGAAGGAGATATCGCTCACAAAGATCAGCAGGATGCTTGAGGACACAAAGGAGGAGAAGGCGATCCTCGAGTTCAGGGACTGCAAGGTCCTCGGGAACGGCTCGCTGAGCAGGGCTGCCGTGATAAAGGCTTCGGGCTTCTCCGAGAGCGCTCTCGAGAAGATAAAGAGCGCGGGCGGCGAGGCAGTCAAGATATAAATCAGTAACGCTATTAATCATTAACATTAACAGATTGGGCCAGTAGATGACGGAATCGCTTAAGATTGCTTTTTATACGGATACATTCCTACCTGCGGTAGACGGGGTAGTCGTATCAGTGATGAATTTCAGGAAGGAGCTTGAGAGGAGGGGGCACGAGGTCTACCTCTTCGCCAGCGGCAACGAGAAGACAAGGCAGATGACCAAGGGCGACAGCAGGATTACGGTAATAAGGGGCGTAACATTCAAGAAATACCCCCAATATAGCCTTGCGCTCTTCCCGCTCATAAGCGCGCTCAAGGTAAGGAACGTGAGGATGGACCTGCACCACGCGCATACGCCCTTCATGATGGGCATTTACGGGCTGGGAATCTCGAAGTTCGACAGGAGGCCGATTGTGGGATCGTTCCACACCCTTTTCACCAACAACTCCGTGATAAAGGAGTATACTGTTGACAGCAAACTCGTGAGGAAGACGATACTGAAATACTCATGGAAGTACGCAAAGCTCTTCTACGACAACTGCGCCGGCACTGCCGCGCCGAGCGAGGTGATAAAGAGGATGCTCGTACGCAAGGACATACGGAACGTCGACGTGGTGCCCAACGGCATAGACACAAAGAGGTTCAACCCCAAGGTGGACGGCAGCAAGGTAAGGGCAAAGCTGCTCAAGAGCGACAGGGAGAAGCTGGTCATGTATGTGGGAAGACTGAGCAATGAGAAGCGCGTCGAGACGCTCATAAAGAGCGCAAAGGCGCTGAAGGACGACAGGGTGCGCTTTGCGATAGTGGGCACCGGCCCGGCATACAGCCGTTACCAGCACATGATAGCGCGCCTCAACCTAGGCGGCAAGGTGAGGCTGGTGGGCTTCGTAGACAACAATGAGCTGCCCAACTACTATGCGGCATGCGACGCCTTCTGCATACCCTCGACCTTCGAGACGCAGGGGATAGTATCCCTCGAGGCGATGGCCTGCGGAAAGCCGGTCATAGGCGCCGATTATCTGGCTCTCAGCGAGCTCATAAAGAACGGGAAAAACGGGGAGAAGTTCAGGCCCGGCGACGCAGAGGCATGTGCAAGGAAGATAAGGAAGGTTTTATATAATATTGACTCCTATAAAGGAATGTTGGATACGGCAAAAAGGTATTCGATAGAACAGACTACTGATGATTTATTAAATATGTACAGGAGAATACTCAATAAATAAATTCTGCTTTGATTTACATGATAAGCAAGTGATTGACTGGAAAATACGACGGCACAGGAACAGGTGATGGTAAATAACGGCGAGCATAAGCAAGCCGGAAAGCCGCGCAGCGACAAGGACGATTCCGGCGTCCAGTCACTTAACACGCTTATAAAGGAATCGAACAACCCGCAGGCTGCTCAGCTCAAGAAGGAGATAGACGACCTGAGGAAGGAGAGGAGCAAGCTCATCACCAGGATAAAGGAGAGCAGGAGAAGGCTCGGCTACAAGGAGGCGGAATCCACGGCCATAGAGAGGCTGCTCACGATGAGGAAGAACGAGGACAAGGACGGCGCGAAGAGGAGGCGCATAGGCTACCTCAAGCGCATGAAGGCCAAGCTCGAGTTCAGGATATCCACAGAGGCTTCGTCACTCACGCAGGAGAAGGACATAATAAGGAAGATAAACGAGATAAACGGCGAACTCGGTGAGGCGCTTGCCGCGGCAAGGCTCGAGAGGAAGACCGAATTCATAAAGAAGGATATAGAGGATTACAGGAACAACATAATGGAGATAAACACGAAACTGCAGGAGCTTGACACAAGGCTCGATGCGATGTACGTTGGGCTTAGGAAGGCGCTCGGGATAGGCAGCTGGCAGAACAAGCAGCAACAGCAGCAGCAGAAGCCGAGGAAGAGCCAGCAGTCGCGCGTGCAGGAGATAAATCTCGAGGACATTGCTGTGATAAAGAAGAAGGATGCCAAGTAAGGTTTGGCTTGCTTCTTGGATTGGGAAAGGAATAAGAGAATAATAGTTAAAGTTGATTGATTGAAAGTTACTTTTTTTGGTGGTGCGCAGGAGGTGGGAAGAAGCTGCCTCATGATAAGCACGGAAAAGACAAAGATACTTCTTGATGCGGGGATAAAGCTCGGTACGGTGGAGGAGCACCCCATGATACAGGACTCCACCCTGAAAGAGATAGATGGCATATTCATATCGCATGCGCATTTAGACCACATAGGCTACCTGCCGCACATATATTCGACGGGGTACAGGGGGCTTATATACTCGACAAAGCCGACTATGGAGCTCACGAACGTGCTCATAAGCGACTACATGCACATATCCGAGCCGAAGGACGTCACGAAGGAAGGTCTGGCGAAGCTCCACAAGAGCTACAAGGTGTGCGAGTTCAACGAGGACGTCAAGGTAAAGGACCTTACGATAAGGTTCATACACTCTGGCCACATAGTGGGAAGCTCGATGATAAGCGTAAGCGACGGCAAGAGCACGCTGATATACAGCGGGGACCTCAACCTCGCCAAGACGAAGCTGCTCGAGGGCGCGGACACGAAGAACCTGAACGCCAAGACCCTTATCATAGAGAGCACCTACGGTGCGAAGAAGGACGTCTTCCCGAAGGAGGGGGTTGTGGCGCAGCACGCGCTCAAGAGCATACAGGAGACGATAAAGATAGGCGGCAAGGTGATAATACCATCCTTCGCGGTAGGAAGGGCGCAAGAGATACTGCTTATGCTTGACGACTACATGAACTCCGGCCTCATACCGAAGGTGCCGATCTACGTGGACGGCATGATAAACAAGGCTATGAGGATACACAGGCACAACGTGATATACTGCAGGAAGGAGCTGCAGAGCCGCATACTGATGAGCGATTACGACCCGTTCAGGAGCGACAACTTCATACCGGTAGAGAGCAAGCAGCAGCGCAGCAAGGTGGTCACTGAGACAACAAGCTCCATAATAGTGACTACGAGCGGCATGCTCACAGGAGGACCGGTGATATACTACCTCTCGAAGCTTTCGGGAAACCCGGCAAACAAGGTTATACTTGTTGGTTATCAGGCGGAGGGAACGCCGGGAAGGGCGCTCAAGGAAGGCGCGAAGAGGCTAAGGCTCGACAACGGGCGCATAACAGTAGACATAAAGCTCGTGGTGGACGCGCAGCATCTCTCGGCGCACGCTGACAGGCCGCAGCTCGAGACCATGATAAAGAAGGTTAACGGGCTCAAGACCGTTTACATAATGCACGGCGAGAAGAGCAAGTCGGAGGACCTCAGGGAGAGCATCGCCAACAAGTACAAGGCGATAGTGCCCAAGAACCTGGAGAGCTATGAGGTCTGAGCGCATCGCATATTCAGGCAGTGATATTTAGCTAGCTAGTTGTTCCGATGTTGAGACTATCGAAGGGGGAAAGGGCCCAGGGAAGGATAAAGGGCGCGGCGGAGGACTTCATTGTAGAGGAGATAACATCCAACGGCATAATCCTGGAGAGGGACAAGGTATACACCGCGGCGGATCTGAAGCTTGAGGAGAAGACCGAAGGAAAATTCTCGACATTCGTGATGCAGAAGACCAACTGGAACACATCGCAGGCGCTTAAGACAATTGCGAAAAGGTTCAGGAGGGGCGTGAAGTCCACAGCCTTTGCTGGCACCAAGGATAGGACGGCAATATCTACGCAGCTGTGCAGCGTCTTTGGCGTCAAGCCGGAGGAGCTGCAGAACATACACATAAAGGACATATCAATAAACGGCGCGTGGATAGGCACCGAAAAGGTGAAGATGGGTGAGCTTCTTGGCAACAGGTTCATAGCAGCTGTGAGGGATCTTTCGTCATTGGGTGAGATTGACTCGATAGTCGCTGAACTCAACGGAGTGTTCCCGAACTATTACGGCGAGCAAAGGTTCGGATACAGGAAGACGAACTTCGACATAGGATTGAGCATGCTGAAGGGCGACTTCAAGGCGGCTGCGCTCAACTTCCTTACAGAGACCCAGAACGAGACAATGGACGACGCGAGGATCGCAAGGCAGAGACTTGCGGATGAGCTTGATTTCAGGGCTGCGCTTGACTACTTCCCGAAATACCTGAAATATGAGAGGTCGATGATAGAGTATCTCTCGAAATACCCGACTAACTACGCTAATGCGATAAGGAAGCTCCCGAGGTCCATATCGCTCATGTTCATACATGCGGTAGAGGCGCAGATATTCAACTGGGAGCTTGACGAACGGATAAAAAGCGGCTCTGTCGTGCCGAGCGCATCAGACTTTGCATGTTACGAGAACGCATACGGTTTCCCTGACATCTCTGTAATAGAGCGTTTTGGTGAGAGCGAAAACAGGCGCGCATTCCTTATAGGTAACATAATAGGGCAGGATACGCAGAACATAACCGACTTCGAAAAGGGCAAGCTTGAGGAACTCGGCATAACTACAGACTCGTTCAAGGTGCAGGGGCTTAATGAGCTTCACTCTACAGGCACATCAAGGGCGCTATTCGCGCCGTTCAAGGATTTCGATTGGGTGCATGACAAAGAGAACAACCTGATTAGGATCAGCTTCTCGCTTCCTGCCGGTTCCTATGCTACCATCTTCCTCGACGAGTTGGTAGCGCAGAATGCAGAATAGGAAAGATTAAACAGGGAAAGAATCTACTCTCCTTCCTCTGATGCTCGAATCAACTCTTGTATTAGTTCTATCTCATTAATGCTAGGCTTTGGCACGGGTAATCCTTGCAAGCTGTCTCTTACATTTCTTAGCAGCACCTTGAGATCCTCGAGAGTGTACCCTTTTACTATGAGTTGTAGCTCTGGTCCTAGGCTTGACAGCACCGGCTCAGCAATAGTTGGACTAAACTGCGCTATATACAGATTTAGGTTGTGGTTGGCAGAAAGGTCGATGCCGCGTCCTTCCTCAAAGGAGAATTCGGAACCCCGAGCAACAGCACCTATATACGAACCACTACTTGTTATGTCCATCCTGCGCCATAGACGTCTTGCATGTGGATCATTAACCGGCAGATTCCTGCCCTGCGGCAGTCCCGTTTCCGGGTCTGTCGCGTACCAACCTTCACTTGTTGGGAAGTTCTCTAGCACTTGTGTAACTTCTCCCGTAAAGAGGCCTGTCCCTTTGTCTATCTTAAAGCCCTTCTGGAATACTAAAAGTACATCGCTAAGGCCCTGATACTTTTGAGGAACCATGAAGATTAAGCCGTCAGAGGTGATTCTGTCTTTGAGTTTATATCTGGGTTTCTCGTAAACAACGCCTGTGCCCAATATCCATGAGGGCTTTAGTATGTTATGATCCTGGAGATACATGTCGGCATCAAGATTGCTTGGCATTTCTTGGCCCATGTAGATTATTGTTGCTTTTGTCAGGTCGGATTCCAATTGCGGGACAAATAGTTGTCGGGTTCTCTTTCTTGTCATAGTCGGCATCTTATCACTTGCTGTTGTGCTGACACATGCTGCCCTTGGCATCATGCAGCGCCAGCCATTTTCTCACACCAATCATAGTTATTGAAGATATTTATAACTTCTTAGATTTGATACTAAGGGTATATAATGAAAGTGTACGTATTCAGGAAATACAGCACCGTGTACAGGGATTTCTTCAGGCTTGAGAAAAGGAGGCTCGCCGCTTTGGGCGGGGGATTATCGGTAGAGCATATCGGAAGCACTGCAGTTAACGGCCTGGGCGGGAAAAACATCCTTGACATAGCCATAGGCTGCAGGAAAGGCCTGTCGAAAACTAAAAAGGCTCTTGAGGGGCTCGGGTATGAGTTCAGGACCGGTGCGGGAACCAAAAACAGGCTGTTCTTCAGGAAGGATTACACATACCGCGGCAAAGGACTTCACGTGCATGTGCATCTTACAAAATACAACGGAAAGGAATGGAGGGGGATGCTGGCCTTTAGGGACTATCTTATCAGGCACAGGGACAAAATGCTTGAGTATGCCGAGATTAAGAAGAGGGCGGCAAAGACCGCGCATGAGAATGGAGAGGTCTACAGAAAATTGAAGAAGAAGTTCATAGACGGAATTGAAAAAAGTGCAACTAGCAGGGATAGGCTATGATTATTAAGACACTGCCCTTTCCTTTGCTGCAAATACCATTTCCGTAATCTGATCCATTGTGGCAACAGGGCATCTCTCGCGCTGTGATGTGTCTTCCAATTCCTTTTCCACAAAGATAAGTTTACCATAGCCGATGGCAAGGCCCAATTCAAGACCGTTCTCGTATGTGATACCGCCGCCTGGATTATAAAGGTGGAATACGTCGGCTCTTTCTATTAAGTCCACTTTTTCCAAGTGGGTACGCTCCCCGTCCATTCTTCGCAGGACCCTCAGCATGGTCTGGTCTTGACGCCTAAGGACTGATGCGTCTATTTTCGGGGCGGCAAATGCCGGTGGTTTCTGTGATAGCACAGTAAAACCTGCCTTTTCAAACTCCTCTGTCTTCCTTAGCATTCCCTCATAATGCAATATAAAGGAGCCTGAGATGAACACTGTTTTCCCCATTCTATCACACTATCCATAAAGCTCTAACGCGCAAATGATGAAAAACGCCGATCCGGTTTTACTTCCTGCTTCGTGAAGACCTTATATTTGCTTTACTTTTCAATTTCGATTTCTTCCCGTATTTTATGAATATGAATATGCAGAGGACCACTGCGGCCGCTATGAAAAGCACGTCATAGAATAAACCACCGCACACTAGCAAAATCACCAATAGCGCGAGTGCGCTCTCCCATAGGTCTTGGCTGGTTGCCGCTTGGTCGAGTGCCACCTTGTTGTTTGCCATGATGTGGTTTAGAATGCAGTCCTATTTATCTGTTCCTGGATATTGGCCCGTAAAGGTTTGGTCTTTAAAATCAGGGATTAGAACCTCAAAATGCGTGCCTCTTGGATTTCATGCTCTTCTCCGATGGGATTCCAACCCGCCGGGATTGGGATTTGAACCCAAACTTCCTTGCGGAAACCAGATCTCGAGTTTCGCCGTATAACAATAACCGTGTTATAATCTGGCGCGTTACCGGATTCCGCCATCCCGGCATTTATTTATTGCTACAGAACTAATAATAGCTTAAATAAATAATTGCTTTATATACTTTAATGCAGAGGCTGTACTACATGGAGATGAATCCCTACAAAAACCGCTTCGTGCTCCTCTTCACAGTGACATTGTTCATACTTCTTTCTGTATCGGGCATAGCATTCTCAGTATATCTGTTCGTGGTTGCGAATAGCGCATACATGTACATTCTCGCGGTCTTGTTCTGCGCTCTTTCGCTCATTGCGGGATTCTTCAATATTTTCGCCTCTTTCCTCTATTACAGATCGCACTTCTATTACGAACATCTCAAGAAGCTTGCCGCGGATATCAAGCCGCTGCGAAGCTTCCCTACTGTGGCTATAGCGGTCCCGGTCTATAACGAGGAAGTCAAGCTCGTGGAGAAAAACCTGCTGAGGCTGAAGGGAATCAATTACCCCAAGGCGAAGGTGAGGTTCTACGTGCTTGACGACTCTACCGTGAGGGAGACGGTCGATGCGCTGCGCTCGTTCGCCGGGAAAAACGGGATGACATACATACACAGGGATGACAGGAGCGGATTCAAGGCAGGCGCGCTCAACAACATGCTCAAGCAGTGCAAGGAGGACTACCTCGCGATATTCGACTCCGACGAGCGCCTCACGAACAGGAACTTCCTTGTCGACCTTCTGCCCTATTTCAACGAGGCGAACATCTCGTACGTGCAGACAGAGAAGAGCAATTCGGGAGGGTCGTTCTTCTCCGATTCGGTGAACCTCTTCGACTCATTCTTCTTCAGGTTCATACAGCCGGCAAGGGCGCTTGACAACACCAGCATATTCTCGGGATCGTGCGGCATAATAAGGAGGAGCGCACTCGGCAGGATAGGCGGCTTCCCCGAGTACATAATCGAGGACACCTTCTTCAGTTTCGAGTCAGACCTGCACAACTACAAGAGCATATACATACCGAAGATATACGCATACGGGAAGCCGGTGACCACGTTCACCGCGCTGGTGAAGCAGCAGTGGCGCTACAACTATGGCGACACGCAGTTCCTCACATACTTCTTCAAGAAGCGCACAAAGGAGTTCAAGCACAGGTCACCGCTCTCCAACATAGACTACATGACGCACGGCTTCGGGTTGAATTACCTCTCGCTAATACTCGTGCTGTTCACGCTGGTATCGATACTTATCGTGTTTTCTAACCTTCCCTTCATTCACCTCACCCTGAGGCAGGCGCTGCAGACACGCAGTGCCGGGCTTGACCTTGAGCTTTTCGGGGCCTTCGCCTTCGTGCTCTCGCTTTTCGTTCCGGTGATACTCGCGAAGATATACTTCAAGTCGCTGAGCAAGGGGTTCATGGTGTTCATCCTGAACTTCTCGCTTGCGATAGTGAGGACCAAGGCTGCAGTTGCCGCTGTGCTGAACAGCAGCCCGGGGATGCGCTGGAGCAGGACTACGGAGAACAACAGCCACAATATCGCATATTCACTCTACAACACCAGATTTGAGCTCGCCTTTTCGGCTGCGCTCTTCAGCTTTGGCTATCTTGCGGTTGCCACGCACAATATATCTGGGGGGATATGGCTGTCGGCATACGGGGTTCTCTACCTTGCCGCGACTGTGCTGATATACAAATACGGCTGAGGCCATGATATACATAAAGATTCACAGCACCGAAAATGGCGACATGATAGGGATGTGCGATTCCGATCTCTTGGGCAAGATACTGAAGGAGGGCGAGATTGAGATAAACCTTAGGGAGTATTCCGATTTCTACAAGGGTGAGCTTGGAAACGAGGAGAAGGTCCTGAAGATGTTGAAGCCTGAAAAGCTTGTGTCGGCGAATGTTGTCGGGAAGGAATCAGTCTCGGCTGCGGTAAAGGCTGGCGTCATAGAGAGAGCGAGCATCAAGAAAATCGACAAAACGCCATACGCATATGCGTTCAGGATAAAGTACTAGGCCTCTTCTGTTCCTGTAAGGTCGATTATCGCCTTCGCTATGTCGCCGTTCTCCTCGAGCAGCTTCTCCTTTATGAGCGCTTTGTCGGATATCCCGGTCTGTTGCGCGACTAGGTCTATGTCCTCATCGGTCACCTCGACCTTGGCATCGCCGCCCTTTGCGGCCTCGCTTATCTCGCCGCTTATCTGGAAGCTAACAGTGCCCTGCGCCTCTATCCTCGTGACCTGCGGATTCGTTATTATTATGTTCATGGAGCCTGTCTCTATCACTACCCTGTCCGCGTCTATCTCTGAGGACTTTATCCCCATCTTCGCCATCATGTTCTTCATGGTCCTTGGATCGATGTTTGGCATCATAAGGCATCATCTAATTAAAGCGTGATTCAGGTTATTATAGCTTATTCGCAGCCCGTTTAACAGAAGGATTAGCCTTTTATTTCTGCTGTTGCATCATCTATTATTAGGAGGTAGTGAAATGTTGGGATTCTTATTGAGTACCGGGGTCTCCAATTGGTTGGGGATAATAGTCGCGGCTATAGTAAGCATGATAATCAGCATTGTCTGGTATTCGCCGGCACTTTTCGGAAGGAGGTGGCTGAAGCTGCAGGGCAGGAACCCCAGGGACGCCGGGAGGATGATGAAGGCGGCTGGGCCGATGTACGTGCTCTCGCTTGCTGCGGCGATAATAAGCGCGATAGTGCTCCAGCTGTTCATAGGCGATCTTTCCATAACAAGTGCCTGGATGGGCGCCGCGCTGGGGCTTGTGGTGTGGATAGGCTTTGTCTCGATGGGCAACCTGGGGATGGCGATGCTCAGCAGAAAGCCCGTGAAGCTCTATGTGCTGGAGAACCTGCATCTGCTGATAGCGTTTATAATAATGGGCGCGATACTGGTGCTGGTCTGACCGCAAGGCCATCACAAAAAACCAGGACGATAAGGCAGAGCGCCACATTCAATGCTACACCGCACGGTGTCTATGAGATGCTGATGGACTCCAGGCTCCATTCGGAGTTCACCGGCGCAAAGGCAAATATAGCAAGGAGGGTCGGCGGCAGGTTTACTGCCTATGACGGCTGGGCGGAGGGCAGGAACCTTGAGCTCGTAAAGGACAAGAAGATAGTGCAGCGGTGGAGGGGTGCGGACTGGCTGGCAGGGCACTACTCGACAGTGACGTACAGGCTCAGCGGAAGCGGAAATGGGACCAGGCTTGAGTTTGTGCAGACTGGAGTGCCGGTAGAGGTATACAAGGACATAAGCGCGGGCTGGAAGGAGCATTATTGGAACAAGATGAAACTTGCGCTAAGGTGAATCTTTTTATAACTTGGTTATAAAACCCCTCTTACAGGTGAGATTATGCCAAGAGTAGTACATTTCGAGGTCTTCGTGGATGACCCAGCAAGGGCATCTAAGTTCTACAAGGACATATTCGGATGGAAGTTCGAGAAATATGCGCCGATGGATTACTGGATGGTAACGACAGGCGACAAGAAGAGTCCTGGGATAAACGGCGGATTCGCTAGAAGGGACAGTAAGGAGAGGACAACAGTAAACACGATAGACGTGAAGGACATCGATGCGACGATAAAGAGAGTCAAGGCAAAGGGCGGCAAGCTCGTAGGGAAGGTGAACGAGATCCCGAACGTGGGAAGGATGGCTTACTGCAGGGACACGGAGGGCAACCAGTTTGGCTTGATAGAGATGGCCCAGAAGCCCAGGTCCAGGAGATAACGGAGAAAGATTTTTAGGATGTTGCTCCTCTAATACCATTATGAGGAAGGTAGAGGAGCTTAAAAGGGCGGCAAGGAGAGAGGACTGGGATCTTGTAGACAGGGAGATTGCCGCAATCGTAGATGAGCCGATATATTATAAATGGGCCTTTCTAGCCGGGACTGGGGACCTTGACGGAAACGTAAGGGACCTTGCCGTCAGCATAATAGAGAGGTCGGACATCCCTGAAAAGGAATTTGCAGCAATGAGGATGCCGCTATACCAGCTGATGCTGGAGGACGACAACAGATATGTCGGGTTCAGGGCTGCATTCGCGCTCGCGAATCACGGGCCAGGGCCCTATAAAGAGAGAGTCATTGAAAAGCTAAACGAGGCGCTCAGGGACAAGGATGTTGAGAGCATAGCCAGGGGCTACCTGAACAAGTTGAGGACCAAGCTTAAAAGCTGAGGGCGCTTATTCTATCGCGCCGTTTCTCTCAAGCAGCTCGATTACGCCCCTGTGGGCGCGCGCCTTCGCGTAGCCAAGGGCTGTGAACCCCGTCGCGTCCCTTTCGTTTATTGGCACTTGTTTCCTTATCAGCGCCTCTACCGTTGATTCTATAAAGTTAGGTTTCGGGTTGCTGAAAACCCATTCCATAAGATGATAGGTTTGGAGAGAGGCAAGCATCAGCGCCGTCATGCCAACATTATTCTTTACGTTCAGACCCTCGCCCTTTTCTATGAGTCCCAGTGCTGTCGGTGTGTCTTTAGCCACTATGGCCACCATTAGCTCCGTGAAGCCCTGCCTCAGATAGCTGTTGTAAAGTCGCTGCCTGACCTCTTTGTCTGGAGCGGTACTTGTGAATTTTATCTGTGTTGCACCCATTTAATCACGAACAATCTTTATGGACAGAGATATTTAAGCGTTTCTAGGAGCCGATATGGTGGAGCATAGAGATGGACTCTGCGGACGTTAGTCGTTGGGTGTGTTGTGCAAACACTATTATTCAACGGCATTTACATATGTTTAAGTATATTTGCAAGATCAATGGGGTTTTTCCCCTCGTGCAAGCATTCGGATAATTATCTTTATCTTCTTATTTCTCAGCTCCATGCTTTTTGTAGTTTCAAGTCTGAATATGATGGCATAAACGTTTGACCTGTTTAAGGTATTCAAAAATGCCGCAGCCTTTTTGTTTTTATTAATCTCTTTTATGAAATCTTTGGGTAGAACCGCGATGCTTTGTTGGCTATATGCTCTTGACCATCTACCGTCTTCTTTTGCCGATTCTATCTGTTTCAGACCAGCACCCTTCATCCTGCCTTCTTTAATCAATCTTTCTGCATGCATGGTATTGAGCTTGGACCATAAGCTTTTTGGCCTGCGGGGGCAGAACCACCAAAGAACAGAAAGTTCATCATGGCGCTTTGCCTGTCCAGTAATCCATCCATAACAGAGTGCAACGTCAAGAGCGTCTGAGCCTTTTATGTCTTTCACTCCAGAATCTTTCTTGAACCTACGCATCCATATGCCGTTGGATTTTTGGTGGTTCCTTCTAAGCCAGTTTTCCCATTCTTCTTGAGATTTAAAGGCAATTACGTTATCCATAATACCCAATACCATTTAATTATCCTGGACTCTGCGGGGATCGCACCCGCGACCTTCCGCTTTTTTGGTTTCTTGATTAAACTTCTTTATAAGAAGTTTACTTGCAAAGCGGACGCTCTACTACTGAGCCAAGAGCCCATTTATGATATTTATGAGGAATAGGATTATTAACGCTTCTTTCTGCGGTGTGTCGCCTTCTGTCTCTTGTGCTGCGGCTTCCTTTTTGCCCTTATAGCCCTCTTTCCGACTCTTGGCGCCCTTGCGTGCCTTTTTACTGGTGTCGCTCTGGTTGTCTTCTGGTTGGCCAGGCCTTCCACTATGCCCAGGTCCTTGTTCGCGTTCTTCGAGACGTTGAGCTGGTCGAGCATGTTGTCCAGCACGTTGTCGTTGACCGTCTCCGAGTCCTTCGAGGTGTTGGTAAGCGCTGCGTTCTCTATGTCGCTCTTCTTGAGGACCTCGTTTATCGCGTTGAGATCCCTTAGCCTTTCCAGTTCCGCCGCGTATCTCCCCCTTGAGGGCTTTGCCTTTTTGGCTGCCATTCCCAACCCCACTATGTCATCTAGATTTCAAGTACAAGTTATTAAAGCTTATGTTTTGACGGCACATGAGGCTTGGTCCTCTCTGAGGAATGCCCTCAACTCCTCATCCGTCTGGAACCTTCTTGCAAGACCGATCGCGTCAGAAACCAGCCTGTCCATCTCCCCGGCAGAACCGGAAATTGGGCCGTAAACATCGACAAACTCGCCAGACGGGCTTGGCTTATGGCTTATCAGCACATTAAAGCTAAACGGGCCTGCCTCTGAATCATGCAGGGGCATCTGCGCTGCGACTTTTACACGCGCTTGCGAACCCCGCAGTTCATAGATTCCCTGAGCCATGCCAGGAGAGGGGCGGGCTATTGAGGCGCTGGATATCTCCATTGTCTCTTCCGCATGTTTTAGGCTTATATCGTAGAGTGTACGCCTGGTGTTGTCCAGCATCTGCCTGAGTTCTGCTGAGGTTGCGTTCATTTCCGGTGCTGCTGTTGCTCTTATTATTCTTGCCGTCACCATATGGTCACTGCCTTGGTTTGCGTACTGGCGCGCGGATCCCCTACACCGATTGCTGCCATGCTTCGCTGGAAGCGCCCCTCAGGAAGTCCCGGAGGCTTTCCTCGCTCTTGAAATTTTTTGCAAGCTCAATGGCTTTGGAAACTCTCAGGCATATGTCTTTGGGAGAGCCAGAGAGAGGCCCATAAACATCAACACAGGACCCTTCTAGGTCATAACCTATGGAGACCCTAAAGTCGAATCTCCCAAGATCCTCTGACGTGCTGGCAGATTCGGGTATGCTAATGCTGGCTCTTATATAGGAAGCTGCGAACCCGCGCAGTGAGTAATATCCCTCCGCATTGTTGGGATATACCCCAGGACTTGTTGCGGATCGGAATATTTCTTCCTCGTGGCGCATGCCGATATATGTAAGCAGGGTAAAGGCTGCAACTCTTTTCTCGGCTGCACTTCCTGGCATCGTTTTTTGGGTTGTCCCCATGTCATCACTTGCTTTAACCTGAGGCTTTGGTGTATAAATACCTTACGCAGATGCGCGCAGCAGCACACCAGGATCTTTCCTTAGGAAATCCTGCGGCCTCTCTCTTAACTGTAACTGTTTCGCAAGCGCCAAGGCCTTGGAGATCTGGCTCTCTACCGCGCTGGCGGAACCCGCCTCAAGCTCGGAGACCTGGGTATAATCGCCCGGGCTATAACCACGGCCCACAAACACGCTGATGCCAAACCCCTCCCTTCTGGGATTCTGCTGGGTTGAGGGCAAACGTACGCGGACCAGCGCCTTTACATAGTAAACGGGCGACTCGCGCAGGTCGTAGAATGCAACTGCATAGTAGGGCGCCTGGACTGGCACTACGGTATAACGGTCTATCTCGTCACAGTGCCTTATGCTTATCCCCTTAAGCATCTTGAGCGCCGCCTCGTTCTTTGCCGATATGCATTTTAGTATCGCGCTTTGGGCCCTTTCCACATCATCACTCTTTGACTTGGGGGGTCTTTATATATAAAAACCTTGCGCCGAAGGCCGGATTCGCCCCCTTTACCGTTACCAAATCTGCCAGGAAAGGAACGTCAGCTATTTATACCTTTAGGAGCTAATATACTCGGTGCTAATGTGGCAGCTGGGCTTTTATAGGCTACTGTATTAGAAAGCGTTTTTGATGGATCCCTCTGGATCCCTGCTTGATGAAAATACTACTTTCAGAGCATATGCTCTGCAGCGCTATCATTATGTTTGTGATGTCGTGGTTTTCGCGACTGATTATAGGAGAAGAAGCTTGCATTAATTCATAAACCATCTAGGGGATGGCTTGGCTATAGCAGCGAAGAAGGACGTGGCAAGCTGCGATAAGCCCAGGGTAGCCGCAAGTCAGGCTTTGAACCTGGGATTTCCTTAATTATATGCGCAAGCATAGGCAAACGCGGGGAACTGAAATGACTTAGTACCCGCAGGAAAAGAAAGAATTTTCGATTCGGCTAGTAACACGAGTGAAAGCCGAAGAGGGCAACCTGAATCCCGCCTGGCAACAGGTGCGGAGATGTGGTGCAGGAGGACTCCAAAGCACGAGCTGAAGGTTCTGGAAAGAGCCGCCAAAGAGAGTGACAGCCTCGTAAGTCAAGTGCAATGGAATTTACTGTAATAGAGTAACTCTGCTTGATTATGCAGAACGAATACGGGAGCATTAAATCCCAACCCTAAATATTGGCTATAGACCGATAGCGAACAAGTAGCGTGAGCGAAAGCTGAAAAGAACCCATACGCATGGGATTGAAAAGATCTGAAACTAGATGGTAAAACGAAGGTAAGGCATGGAAGTTATGAAGTACTGTGAAGCCGAAGGCCGAAAGGCTCAGGCGAACGGCATGGAACAGTGTCTTATCATTCTTCTTGAAGCAAGAGCCAGGGAGTGTATAGGAGTGGCGAGTCGAAAGACGCAGCGAAAGCGAGTGCGCGCAATACGTGAGGCGCAGGGTATGAAAATGCCTTTAGTCACTTCTATACGACCCGAAGCCGTTGTGAACTACGCGCGACCAAGGCGAAGCTAGGCTAATGCCTGGTGGAGGCCTGCAACCTGTCATGGCATGTCCTGTTGGGTGAGTTGCGGGTAGCGGCGATATACCACTCGAACACGGCAATAGCGGGTCCCTTCTGAAGTATCTTTAGGATAGCTCCGGGCGAGCTTGCACATGCGGTAGAGCTACCGACTGGTTGGCACGGACTCGAAAGGGTCCACCAACCTATCAAACTCCGAATGCATGTGCTGCGTAGACCCCGGGAGTCGACCAGTTTGGGTAAGCCAGATTGGTGAGACTGCAAAGATAGTGACTGAGGTTAAGGTCCCCAAATCCTGATTAAGTGTCTTAAAAGTAGGGCAGATCACAGACAGCTGGGAGGTAGGCTCAGAAGCAGCCATCCTTCAAAGAGTGCGTAATAGCTCACCAGTTGAGATTTGCCTCACTGAAGATATACGGGGCTAAATCAGGTACCGAGACCCCAGAGACTGAATAAGTCTGGTAAGAAGGCGTGTAGCATGTCAAGAAGTGCGTTCGAAAGTCCGCATGGAACATGTTATAGGGAAAATCCTGGTATAAGTAACAGCATATATAGGTGAGAATCCTATACACCGAAAGCACAAGGTTTTCTTCGCAACGCTCGTCAGCGGAGAGTTAGTCGATCCTAAGCTGAATGCTAATCACAATTCAGCAAAAGGGAAGCATGCTAATATTCATGCACCTAGAATGTAGGAGCGGCAACGCAAGGTAGATTTCTGACGCTTGGGGATAGGTCCGCAAGGAAGTGCAAAGGGCTGCAGAGTCTCGTTATGAGGAGAAGCAGCTAAATGAACTATGGACTGAATTCCTGAGCCCGTGAAAAGGGAATTTGCAACGATCATTCTAGCTCGTACCTAGAACCATTAGAGGTGCTGCTGGCTGAAGAGGCCAAGGTGTGACGGGGTAACCCATGTTAGGGAAATCGGCAAAATAGTGGCGTAAGATAGCAAGAAGCCATGTCTGCGTATAGGATATGCAGATATCATTGACTAGGGAACGACAACTGTTTATCAAAAACACAACTCACCGCAAAGCGGAAACGCTAAGTACAGTGGGTGACGCCTGCTCACCGCCAGTACGTGAAAGCCCTTTTCAAGGGGAAGAAGCGCTGGCAAAGAGCGGGAGTAACTCTGACTCTCTTGAGGTAGCGTAATACCTCGTCACTTAATAGGTGACTTGCATGAAGGGCGTAATGATCGTTCCACTGTCCCAACATGGGGCCCGGTGAACTTACTGCGCGGTGAATATGCCGCGATCTCTCAGTGGGAAAAGAAGTCTCCATGAAGCTTGACTACAACCTGTAGTTGTTGTTAGATGGATTATGCATAGCGTAAGTGGGAGCGTAGAAGCGTGCGCTGCGGCGCACGTGGAGCGAAAATGTAACACCACTCTTAGTTTGTCTTGCAGCTCACTAGCAATAGGACAGCTGCAGGCGGGTAGTTAGACTGGACGGTTGCTTTCGATAAGGAAACGAAAGTGACCAATGCTCTGCTTAGGTGGTTTGGGAAACCACTGTTAAGCGAAAAGGTAAATGCAGGGCTGACTGTATCCTTAAAAGCGTGGGATGCAGACTGGAAACAGGGGCTTAACGAACTTTGGCACCCTTTTTAATGAGGGTCCAAGCTGTCAAACAAGTTACTCTGGAGGTAACCGATTTGTCGCCAGTGAGCGTCCACAGCGACCTGGCGGTTTGATACATCGATATGGGCCTATGATATCCTGGCTGTGCACAAGCAGCCAAGGGTTGGACTGCTCGTCCATTAAAATCATACACGAGCTGAGTTCAGTACGCCGCGAGGCAGTACGGTATTATCTACTGGGAGTGTTAGTGTCAGAGGGTAAGCTCCCCTCAATACGAGAGGAACAGGGGATCGGCGCCTCTAGTGTACCGGTTGTGATTGCATTGCCGGGTAGCCACGCGCCAAGCGGATAAGTCCTGAAAGCATCTAAGGACGAAGCCAGACCCGAAACTAGACACTATGGCGGTCGCAATAGACGACTTTGATAGGACGGGTGCGTAAGCATCGAGCGCAAGCGAGGTGTGAACATACCGTTACTAAAGCCTAAAAAAATGCAGGCTTCTTCTCCGAAATTTTTGTTTTTATGACACCTAGGCGAAAGTAACTCAATAGTTGAATCTCCTTTCGTATTCCTTATGGGAAAACCACTCAAGGATTATCGATACTATTTCGACTTCGTTCGCCTTTAAAGTGTAGATCAGCCTCCATCCGTTCGGCAGGTTATACTTCCTTAAATTGTTGATGGAGAATTTTCTTATGTACACTACAGGCCACAATTTATGCGGTATGGGTACCCCTATAAACGGGTTGGCTTTTAGATCGTCTATCGCCCTTTGTATAAAAAGCGCCAATTCCTTTTCTTCGAACTTGCCGGATTTGAGATTCTGGAATGCCTTATATATTGGACCGTCTCCGAAACCCACCAGCTTTATCCTATTCTCATTCAGGCCACCACCAGTCGTTTGCCGACCAATTTTGCAATTCCGCTTGGATCCCAGAGCCATGTAACTCTCTTATCGTTTTCGACATGAATTTTCCCAGAATATTCGAGATAGTTAATAATTGTCGTGAAGGTGGTCCACATCACCTTCTTTGGCAGCAGTTTCCATATCTGGGTTATCGTTTTGTCGCTTTTGTACCTAAAAAGTGCCTTTTCAACCATAAGGACGGTGTCTAATCTTGGCGATCTGTCTATTTTCCTTGGTTTAAAAGTTGTGATTTGCTTCTGCATATATATCAACTGATAAATATATCAACTGATAAATATATAAGGTTTTTGTTTGCCCGCTAAAGCCTGAAACCTGAGGCTTTTTCACCATCTCCCTTTTTGAGGAGCCTTCTCCTTGCAACAGAGTATGAGATCGCTATCGCGAGCGATGCAAGTATGATGCCGATAGCGATTTGCATAAGGGTGTAGTCCCCGCTCGCTTGCACCGGTTTCTGCCCGGGATCCGCAGATCTGTCTGCTGATGAGTCTGCCTTGGATACATTCGCATCTGCCACAAATCTCGGCGCCGCAAGCACGGCTGTACCGTTCTGGATAGAGTTGTAGGGAACGCCAATGCTTTGATTGACTTTAACGGCAATTGGTACATTAGCGGGCATGGTATTCTTTGGCTGTTCTGTTACTGGAGGCGTGTTGTGCCCTATGGTATTCTGTGTGATATTGCTTGGGCTGAAATCAGGGCCCGGGTATGGCGAAGCCTGGATATTTGGTGCTGGGGCCGCATAACCGCCACCCGAAGGCACTATGTTCAGCGCTCCGGCCTGCTCGGGCGTTTCCGGTATCGTGCTTGTCTGCACCGTGCTGGTTGTATTGTAGCTTGAGCTTGTGGTAGACGATGATGTGGTTGTTGGGAGCGTTGAGGTGCTCGTTGTGGTTGTTGAGCTGCTAGAGCTTGTGCTTGTCGAGCTGGTCGATGTAGGGTATTCGGGGATGGTTGTGGTGTATATGGTTGTGGATGTTGTCGCTAACGTGGTGCTTGGGGGCACTGTGGTTGAGGCATAGACCGTTGTTTCAAACGTTGTGCTGGACGACGTAGTAGTTGTTGAGCTTGTTGTTGTGGTTGTAGTGGTTATGGTAGTCTGGTTGGCAGAGATGAGCTGGGGCTCCTCCAGGACCAGCGGGAATATGTCCTGAGGGGGCGGTGTCCTTACCCGTATCCATTGCACCTTGTTTGTGCTGGCGCAGTTGAATGATGTGTTGGGATTGCAGTGCGCTATGCTTGACTCGATGGCAAAGAGGTCGCCGCCGTTGCTGAACTGCATGCGCGTCGGCTCGTTGGTCTGTTCCATGTTGCTGTAGTTTGCCTGCACGTATATGTCGTCGTTGTACAGAGTGAGTGTTAGGGGCAGGTATCCGCCGTAGGGCACCCAAGTGCGGACAATACCCACGCCGTTGTTCGAATAGAGGTAGAGCTGTTCTGACGGGTAGAAGCCCCAGCCTCCGGTGTCCACGATGCCGCCCATGTCAAGCTGGTTTACGCCATAGGGATTGTAGTCCGCACTGAAGAAGCCTAACGTCCCGTAATTTGTCACATACACAGAGGGACCGAACGGAGGTATGTAGCCCTCCTTGCCGTAGAATGGGGATATGTACTCGTCTATCGATAGGTCCTGCGAGAGGTCAAGTGGCGCATATGCTTTTGCGTGCATGTATATTATCGCTGGCGGGGTCGTGTATGGAACCGGGTCCGCATTATTGATCTGGGTGAAGGTCAGCCCGTTGTCGACCGTCCAGGTGGCGTTCTGCGCTGAGAAGGATGAGTCGATAACGCTTGAGTTCGAGTCGGAGGAATAGTTCCCCTCGAAATTATCGTAGAGGTTGAACACGTTCCATCCGTTGTCAGCACCAGCATAGTACGTTGAGGGGCATCCGGAGCTGCAGTAGAATATCGGGTTTGCGCCAAGGATCCCGTCAACACCGTATTCGTCCGTGCTTTGGTTGAATATCCCTATGTAGAATTCGTTCGATGCAAGGCCGTTCGGTATCTGGGCATCTATCTTTATCCAGTACAGCAATGGGGCATTCACGGAAGTGAAATTTCCCAGATAGGAATAGGCGGAATATTGTATATTGTAGTAGGTGAGGTTCCCCTCAAGCCATGCAGGCATGCAGGAGCCGGTATTGCCGTCATAGAAGCAGATGTTATCCACATTCGCAGTAAGATCGTTAGACCAGAATGGGTTAAAGGCGTTAAAGTATGCTGGGATCTGCGTGCCGTTGGCTATTGCAGCCTGGCTGTTGTAGACATCAAGGGGTATGCAGTAGATTATGCCCGGTGGATGGCTGTTTCCGCATTGCGCGCTTGAGGCGTTGATTGCCTGCAATGTCTGCCCAGCATGGGAGGCGCCAACGCAGACGAATGAGCCGAGTACGGCCAGGACTATCAGCCGCTTTATCAGCCCGTATGCCAAGGTCTCACCATATCCTGTGCTTGAATAGGAGCATGCAGCCTTGTTTGCCATTGCACCGCATCGGTTTTGGACGCCCGTCACCCACGCCGCGGCGCCCAGAAAATCAGTAGATATATATGTAACTACACTTATATATACTTTTCTACACATTTAAGGATTATAATAAAATCAAAAGGTGCCTAGAAAAGAATAAAAGATGTGGATGCGCATCCCTTTATCGTGCGTTGAATGAATATACCGGAGCTTGAGTTCAAGGATTTCGTAATAAAGAGGGCTGCGTCAACTAAGGAGATAGGAGAGCTTGTCGCGGCAATTCAGAAATTGGGAAAAAAGAAAGGAGTAATCCAGATATTCGACAGCAAGAGGATTGCGAGCAGGGTGCACCTTTTCGGCGCCTACGCGAATGCGCTGATAGCGTTCAAGAATAAAACAAACAGGACGAAGAGCATGGGAATGGAGATGCTGCTCTTTGCCGCAATGACCGACCAGATAGAGGAGGCGATAGGCATCATAGGCGCGAAAAGCAGCTCTGACTTTGTGATCTTCGCTGACAGGAAGGCCGCCTTCGCAAGGCTGAGGCCCATCCTCAAGGTAAAATCAGACTTCAGGGATTCGGCTGCTCATGCAAGGTCTGCGGCTACTGGCTTTGGTATAAAAGGAGGCCAGATCGATGGCATAAACGCGAGGATACTCCAGAAGATGGCGCTCTCAAGGCTCAATTCCGGATAGCTCTGCCTTTTTGCGCAGCAGCAGCCTCTTAAGCAAGGTATCGTTGTAGATGCGGTTTACCTCCCGCTCGACATGGCTTGTCAGATCTCCGTCTCCGGCGATCGCTATCACCCTTTCCGCAATTGCCTCCCTATAGAAATGGTCGGAGTGACGTAGGTCCACCCCGTCGTACTCGTAGATCCTGACGAGATGGCCCTCTTTGGCTTGCACCTTGCCTCCGCCGTTTTGTGACCCCCGCCGCGGCGTCACCGTCAGCAGAAGCGTCTTGCTGTATATGTCAAGCCCGAACCCAAAGCTATCGAACCCTAAATAGATTCCGCGCCTCACCTCTGCCTCGTATCTGAGGAGTGTTCCTGGTTTTTGTTCGCCCTTAGGTTCTATGGTTATTTTTCTCATGTTATCACGCTGTCCGAACTGCTCGGTTAGCTATTTGCGCAGCAGCATCCGCTTATACCACGTACCGTTATAGATCTTGTTTACTGCAAGCTCCACGTGGGTTGGCACAGCTTCAAGAGGTATCCCATGAAGCATCCTGCGGATTGTCCTTCTTTCGCTCTCGAACTCCGGGCAGGTGTATTCTGTCGGGTTGAGAGCCGTTCCGTAGTACTCTTTTATTGTGAGGAGATAAGTATCTTTAGGCTCGACATCGTCCCTTGCTGTACACTTCCTTACACTTAATGCAAGAGTCTTGCTGTTTAAGTCAACCCTTAGGCCGAAGGCGGTATCGCCCAGGCGTATTCCCCTGTTTACCTCTGCCATGTACTGGAAGGGCAGGCCCGATTTCTCATTCTCCCTGGTTGACTTTACAGCTATCCTGTTCGCCATCTTATCGCGCTATCTATTCTGGGCTTATGATATATAAGGATTTCGGGCCTGGGCCGCACCACAGCCGGAATGGGCGGATTAAGGACATTTGTCAATAAAAAGCTGACATATCAATTAATATTGCCAAAAAACGGAGGTTATTTAAACTTTTAGGGCGTAATACTATCATGGAGCGGATAGTGATAAGATTCGTCGAACGCCCTGACTTCAACGATCCGGAGAAGATGCTGAAATGGTTCTGCGATGTCTTCGGACTTTCGAGCGGAGGCACCGACACAATAGAGGAGCAGATATTGCGCAATTTCACTGTGGCCGCGGCATATGGCAACAGGGGCCTTGCAAGCTCGGAGCTCAAGCTTGACACCGACCTTGCCAGAAGCACGGTTATATACCATTTGAATCGGTTCATAGATGCGGGGCTTCTTGTGAAGCGGGGCAGGAAGTACTATCTGCGCGCATCTGAGATGCAGAAGGCCATAGAGGAGATAGAGTACGACATAAGCAGGGAGATGCAGCGCATGCTTGACACGGCAAAGGAGTTCGACAGGCTGATGGAGCTTTCCGTGAGGAAAAATGCACAGCCTATAAAAGGTGGTACCAGTGGCAAAGGAGCCAGAAAAAAAGCTTAATGATGAAAAGATGGCAGAGGGCAAGGAAGAGCCAGAGGAGGCTGCCAGTGAAAGCCAGGGCGTTGCGGAGCTCAGGGAGCAGTTGCTAAGGCTTGCGGCTGAGTTCGACAACTACAAGAAGCGCGTAAAGAAGGAGATAGAGAGCGCCCAGAACGCTGGCAAGGCGGCATTGTTCATAGACATGCTCCCCATAATAGACGAGTTCGAGCTTGCTATGCTTGCCATAAGCAGCTCAAAGGGGACCCCTCTGACAAAGGGCATTGAGATGCTTTACTCCAATTTCACGGATGTGCTGAAGAAGGAAGGGCTAAAGGAGATTGAGGTTGACGGGATATTTGACCCATACAGGCATGAGACCGTATTGGTAAGGGAGAGCGATGAGAAGGACGGCACCATACTCGAGACGGTGAAGAAGGGCTATACCTTTGAGGGCATCCTGCTCAGGCCCGCTTCCGTAATAATATCAAAGAAAAGTGCAAAGAGCGACAAAAAGGCCGAAGGCGAGGCCGAGGCAAAGGAGAAAAAATAATATTCGATGTGATTTCATGAAGATAATTGGAATAGATCTTGGAACAAGCAATAGTGCTGCGGCAGTATTGGAGGGCGGGCGCCCTGTAATAATACCGAGCAGCGAGGGGGTTTCGCTTTACGGCAAGGCATTTCCCAGCTATGTGGCGTTCACAAAGGATGGACAGCGTCTTGTTGGAGAGGCTGCAAGGAGACAGGCGGTAGCCAACCCTGACGGCACAGTTACGGCGTTCAAGAGAAAGATGGGGCGCGACTTCATCTACCATATATTTGGAAAGGAATACAAACCGCAGGAGCTTTCCGCAATACTTCTCCAGAAGATAAAGGCTGATGCAGAGGCATTCCTTGGTGAGAAGGTTACAAAGGCAGTCATAACCGTGCCTGCATACTTTGATGACAACCAGAGGCAGGCAACAAAGGACGCAGGGCAGATAGCAGGATTGGAGGTAGTGAGGCTTGTGAACGAGCCCACAGCGGCAAGCCTTGCCTATGGGCTTGACAAAACAGACAGAGACATGAAGGTGCTGGTATACGACCTTGGCGGAGGAACGCTTGACGTAACCATAATGGACTTCGGAAAGGGGGTATTTGAGGTAAAGTCGACAAGCGGAGACACCCAGCTCGGGGGCACAGACATGGACAACGTGATAGTAGACTTCCTTGCGAATGAGTTCAAGAGCTCAAGCGGCATAGACATATCGAAGAACGCGCAGGCGATGCAGAGGCTCAGGGAGTCGGGAGAGAAGGCAAAGATAGAGCTCTCCACATCCCTCAACACGGAGATAAACCTTCCATTCTTCGCGCAGGACGCAAAGGGCGCGCCAGTGAACTTCACCTACACATTCACAAGGGCCAAGCTTGAGAGCCTGGTAGTGCCGATAGTGGAGAAATCCGCAAAGCCAGTGATGCAGGCGCTCAAGGATGCAAAGCTCGAGCCCAATACACTTGACAGGATAATACTGGTTGGAGGTCCAACAAGGATGCCTATAGTGCAGAGGTACGTTGAGCAGCTCCTTGGAAAGAAGGCGGAGAGGGGAGTAGACCCCATGGAAGCTGTAGCGCTAGGTGCAGCGATACAGGCAGGCGTGCTTACAGGTGAGGTAAAGGACATAGTCCTCCTTGATGTGACGCCGCTATCGCTCAGCCTGGAGACACTGGGAGGCGTGGCAACGAAGCTGATAGACAGGAACACAACGATTCCGGTAAAGAAGACAGAAAATTTCACAACTGCGGAAGATTCCCAGACGCAGGTGGATATACACGTAGTACAGGGAGAGAGAGCGCTTGCGAAGGACAATGTCGACCTTGGAAGGTTCGAACTCACAGGGCTGCCGCCGGCAAGAAAGGGCGTGCCCCAGATAGAGGTTACCTTCGACATCGATTCCAACGGAATACTGCACGTCACGGCAAAGGACAAGGCAACAGGAAAGGCCCAAAGCATGGACATAGTCGCGCCGCACAAGATGAGCAAGGATGAGATAGAGAAGATGTCAAACGACGCGAAGGCGCACGAAGAAGAAGACAAAAAGATAAGGGAGAACATTGAGCTGAAGAACGGAGCGGAGTCCCTGGTATACACAACAGAGAAGTCACTTGAGGATTACAAGGACAAGATCCCTGCAGAGGTGAAGGAGAAGATAGAGGGCGCAAAGAAGGACCTCGAGGAGGTGCTGAAGGGAGAGGACTTCGCAAAGATAAAGGAGAAGACTGAGGCGCTCCAGAAGGTGCTTGAAGAGATAGGTGCAAGCATGTACAAGGGCAAAGGCCCTGAAGGAAACGCAGGGCAGGGAGCCCAGGAAGGACCGCATGGCAGCGATGTAGGGCCCGAATAAGGAGGAGTATCTAGATGGCCAAGGACTATTACGACATATTGGGAGTTGGCAAGGGCGCCAGCACAGACGAGATAAGGAAGGCCTACAGGGACCTCGCCTTGAAGTTCCATCCCGACATAAACAAGAACAAGGAGGCGGAGGCAAGGATGCGGGAGATAAACGAGGCCTACGCGGTACTTAGCGATAATGAGAAGAGAAAACAGTATGACAGTTTCGGTCCGGAAGGATTCGGAAAGAGGTTCACGACCGATGACATATTCAGCGGCATAAACTTCGAAGAGATAATAAGGCAGTTTCAGGAAGGGATGTTCGCAGGTGGAGGTGGACCCTTCGCAACCGATATGTTCGAGCAGCCGGAGCAGACAGGAGTGAATCTCTACATCCCGTTCGACGAGATAGAGAGAGGGTCGGAGAAGGAGTACGAGGTGCAGCGCTACAGGACATGCGAGAACTGCAAAGGGACTGGAGGTGACCCGGGTTCAAAGATAATGAAGTGCCCACAGTGCAATGGTAGCGGAAACGTGCATGTGCAGCAGAACACGATGTTCGGGAGGTTCAGCATGGTAACGACATGCAACAAATGCAGGGGAAGGGGAAAGAGCTATGAAAAGACATGCAGGGAGTGCAGAGGCAATGGGAAGATCCTAGTCAAGGAGAAGTTCAGAGTGAAGGTTGACTCTGTAGGAAAGGAGAACAAGGACGGCAAGAAGGGCAGGTTCTGGGTATTCTGATTTGGGTATTTTTAAACGCGTCGGTAAAGTTTATATATCTGAAAATCCATAGTTATGGTGTGAGAAAATGGCCGCGAAAACAAAACCAATTGATAATAAACCCGTAGAAATAGGTCTACGAACTGAAAAGGCAAACAGTACTTTAAGTATGTATGGAACAACAACAGGCTTCAAAGAATATTCTGGAGTGGTGGAGCAAGTTATAATGGGACAAGTCTGGGAATGGGGAGTTTTCCCTGACAAGATGTTCGGCATTGGACTGGAAAGGGCATTTATAGGTGACCTTGCTAAAAAGGCAGGCATGTCGATGGGGCAATACATGTACTTTTTCCAGGACAAACAGACAAGAGTAGAATTTGCAACAGGGAACGCTGAGTTAAAAAAAGTTGAAGATGGTGTTCAAGGCGGAAGAATAGAACTGTCCATTGGGGGGTCGTTCGACCATCTTGTTGAAAAGAGAACACTTCTGAGGAGAACGCTTAAAAGGTTTGAAGCGGATGCAGAATTAACAGGTGCGGTAAGAAGCTCTGAGTCTGCCTCGCTCTCGGAAATTCCTTATCGTGGAAAAATTGTGATAAGCGGGCCGGGATATGCTATTGACGGGCTCAAAAGATTCTTTGATGGTGGCAGGGGCGCAAGTTATCGCTTTAATCTTGTCTCCAAGGCACAAATTATGGCTTTCGTGGAAAAATTTACGATGTGAGAGAATGGCAACAATATCTAACCCTGTAAGGATTCGGGAGAGTCCGGACGGCAGGCTTTTTAGCGCTACTATAAACGGAGTGAGGGATTCGAAAGGAATTAGTGAATGCCGGCTTCTGGATTTGAGCAGAACAGACAGGCCGGGCACGGTAGTCGTTATGTTACCCGATTATACAGCCTCAAGAGAGCATAGCGTAGTCCTTACTGCTGAAGGCATAACTGCACTAAAGGAAACCTGCGAGCGGCTTCTAAGGGAGGGAGTGTAAAAAATTCGGATTCTTTGCCGGAAGAAGGCATAGTGCATAGGTCGCCATGCCTCTTTCAGGCTTGACTTGCTTTAGCTAAGGCTCTCTTTCCATTTTTATGGTTAGAAAATAATTAGAAGGGTTAGCAGGATTGCTCCTGCAGACCCCTAGAAAAAAATAAAATTAGAAGTTCCGGATTTAGCTGATTACTTCGCCTACTGCGAACCTTTCCTTGACCTCAGTTATCCTTGCCTTCACCGTTTCGCCTTCCTTTGCGCCCTTGATGAAGATTACAAAGCCATCCTTCTTCGCGATTCCATCCCCTTTGGATGCAACTGCCTCGATTTTGACTTCCACTTCATCTCCAGCTTTCACAGGCTTTGGTTCAGAAGAGCCCGAATACGAACTCCTTCTTCCGCCTTCCCTGCGTCCTCCATAGCCCCCTCCATAGGAGCTATCCCTTCCTGATCCTTCGTCTTGGTACATTACATGCACTTTCTTTTTTTGTTTTTAACGTAGAATTAGAGCTTTTCTGCCTTTCTTCTCCGTAGTATATATTACTGTCGTTCATATATAAAGCCCTTTTGGTTTGGTTAGGATTGCCCAAAATCACCTAAAAAGGGGATATTGGTGAGTGTAGTGGGGCACTAAAAGGTATATCGCGCTGAATCAGGGTCATGGCACAGTCTTAATAATTATCGGGTCCAAGCAGATTATTGGGGTAAGGGGTGCTGCCATGGGTACGGTAAAGTCTCACAGGCCTGTCGAAAGGCATAAGCCATGGGTGGATTCTGAACGTATGAGGCAGCTGCTTAGGCTTGGAGACTCACCAGACGCAGCGGAAAATGGTTCTAAGGGACGCAGAGGAGAGATAAGGGCGCCATTGACCAAGGACTTTATCGATGGTGCGGAAGAGGCCCTGAATACCGCAAAGATGCTGAGAACCGAAGGGAACGGCACATGGGCATTTGCCACTGCATACTGCTCCATGTTCCACGTGGCCAGGGCGCTCACCTCAAATGCGGGCCTGTTCGTGCCCAGGGATACGGATCGTTTTGTGCTGATGAAGATAGCGCACAATTACAAAAGGGTAGTAAACGGCACACAGGACATAAGGGATGAGGTGATGTGGCTGACGCGGCTCTCAATGAGGGACCAGAGGAACGACATAGTACACAGCGGCCTGAACCACATACAAAGGGAAACGGTAAACGAGGCAATAGCACGCGCTGAGAGCTTCCTGAACAAAGCGAAGGCGGTGATAGGATCCGCCCAGGCAGAGCAGCTGATAGTTAAGGCAGTATAGGTGGATAACAATTACGTTATCTACGATAACAAAACAGAGCAAAAGATAGCAGATATTATCAAGAAACTAACGCCAAAGCAAGCAAAACAGATAGGAATTTCTAAGCGGAACTTAAGGTATCTCAAAAAGAAGGTGAAAAGTGGAAAGCAAATAATATTAAGGAAGAAAACATTAAACAAGCTCAATAAGATGATCTGATTGGCAGCAAGAAACCCGTTCAATGGTCAGTATATGTCTACGAAAATTGGAGGATTTGATCTTACTGATCTTACAGGAGATAGTGGCTCGGCTGCTTTAATTATAGTTATGTTGGGTCTCGCTGGATATGTTCTAGTAGGTGGATTTTGGAATGGATTTTATGGGCACATATTGGCTTCAACAGGGTATGATGTATCAAGCAATGTAACAATAATGTTGACTGTCTTAAACACAACCTGCAATACATTCAATAATATTCCAAATGGCCAACAATCTGCAAGTTTATGTACCCAGTCTTACAACGGAATACAATCAGCCGTATCTCTTTCTGATTTCTTTGCGACCATTCTCCCAATCCTTTTGTTTATAATTGCAATGGTCATTTTATCCTCAGAATTAGTTACAGATTCGGTGGGGGCAATAATAGTAGGCTTAATTATTGCGTTAATTCTGAGTTTTGTTCTGAATTCTATAGGTTATGCTATAGGATTTGGGTTATTAGGTGGCAATGCTACTATACCTGTGCATACAACCAGCACTACAATGACCACAACTTTGAGCACTACATCTACCAGCACGAGTACATCAACAAGTTCAACCACTACTATAATCTACAAAGGTACTTGCAATGCACTTGGTGGATTTTCATGCAATAATGCATCTCTCTCGCAGGAAAGCAAGTTGAGTGTTACTATTGGCCAAGAAATTTTACCAACTATGTATCATATTCAGATCGGATGTGGTACTACAACTCAGGCAAACGGATTCCCCAATGCACAGTTTTACAATGAAACATTTAACTTGACTAAAGGCCAGTTCAAGCAAATAGATAACCTAACCTGCACAGGAGCACAAAATGGAACATTCAGTGGTTATATTTGGATGAACTATACGGGGATGTCGGGTAAGCCAAACCCACTCAATAATTCGTTCTATGAAAATAAGACGGCTTCGGTCAATATTCCTTGAGGGGGTGCAAAAAGTCCGCTCTATATATAACCCCCAGTATGATTTGCTCCCGTCAGGATTTGAACCGCATTTGCTGCATGTCTTGGTTTTACTTCAGCCTTATAGAATCCAAATTCATCGGTGCCCTTGCATCTACGTGCATGACCCTTCCCAACGACCTTGCGAGGTCTTCGCATTTCTGCTCCTCCCCGTGCTGAGTGAAGATCGTTTTCGGCTTTGGCCTCAAATTTTCTACAAAACTCATCAACTGGTGCCTGTCACTGTGTCCCGAGAATCCTTCCACAGTCCTTATGTTCATGTTTACCTTCACCGGAACCAACTTTCCATTCTCGTCCGGCAAGGGAATCTCCTTCACCCCGTTCTGAATCCTCCTTCCCAATGAGTTTGAGCTGTTGTAGCCTACGAATATGATTGTGTTCTTGGAGTCGTCCGCGAGCCTCTTGAAGTACTCTACGCTTGCTCCCCCGTTCATCATTCCTCCGCTCGCGAGTATTACTCCTGGTCCCTTCTCGAATATCTCCTCTCTTTCTCCCTTTATTATCTCGAATATCTCGCTTTCGAATGGCGACCTGTTGTTAAGTATCCTGTTCCTAAGGCTTTCCTTGAGGTATTCCGGATATGCGGTGTGCATGGCACTTGCCTCCAGAATCATGCCGTCAAGATAAACCGGAACATCAAGTTTGTACTCCGGTTTGTTCATCATGTAGTTCTCTAAGACCATCTGCATCTCCTGTGCCCTTCCTACAGCGAAGAGAGGCACTATTACCTTTCCTCCTGCCTTTATCGTTGACTTTATTACCTCCATAAGGTCTCTTTCCGCATCTCCCCTGTTCTTGGTGACGTCGCCGTTGCCTCCGTAAGTGCTCTCTATGAACAATGCGTCTATCCTTGGGTACTTTGTGCTTGCCGGATCGTAAAGCCTTGTGAAGCCGTACTTCATGTCTCCCGTATGGACTATGTTGTACATTCCCTCTCCAACGTGAAGGTGGACTGTGGAGCTTCCTAGGATGTGACCCGCATTATGGTATGTGAGCTTCAGCTCTCCTGTTATGTTTGTCACTTCTCCGTAATCCCTTGTTATCATGTGCGTAAGCATCTTCCTTATGTCCTTTTCTCCGTAAAGGGGTGTTCCTCCAGCCCTTGCACTGAGCTTTATGTAATCGTTAAGTAGCAATGCCGCCATGTCCCTTGTTGGGGGTGTGCAGTATACCGGTCCTTCGTAACCGAACTTGAACAGGTATGGTACAAATCCTATGTGGTCCATGTGCGCGTGCGTCAGCACTACCGCGTCCAGCTCGTTTATTGATAGGTTTGCGCTGTCAAGGTATGGGAATGCCTTGTTGATGTCCGATCCTGCGTTCGCCTCTAGTCCCTTTATCGCTGGCTCCGGGCTTAATCCGCAGTCCAATATTATCTTCGAGTGCGGGGTTTCCAGAAGAAGGCTTGACCTTCCTACTTCCCTATATCCTCCCAGTGCCGTTGCCTTCAGCCACTCGCTCTTCATTATTACGCTGTTTATGTGCTTTCCTACCCCTATCAGGAACTTCTTCCTGAACTCCGCCTCGTTGAACATCAGCTGCCTTACCCTTGTTAGGGTGTCGCTGTCCATGGTCGGTGTCCTGAGCACCTTTGGGGTCCAGGCTGTCTCCATCGCTATGCTCTTCAGCGTTGACCCGTTCTTCCCTATGACGAGTCCTGGCTTTAAGGCCTCTATGTAGACCTCCGAGAACTCGTCTGCGAACTTTATGGATCCTATCCCCGCATCCGCCGGTACTAACTTCCTTATTATCTCTTCAGCCTTTGGCTTTGCCATCAGGGAGTTGATCTCGCTCCTTATCACCAGCTTCTTCTTTATGGATGAGGCTATACCCCTTATTATCGTGTCGTTCTCATAGAGCTCCTTGGTGTGCTTTAGGTATACCGCTATGTCAGGGCCCTCGAACTCAGCCTTCACGAATCCCGCGCTCGCAGGCACCATTGACTTTATCTTATCAAAAAGCTCCTCTGCATTCTCCTTGTCCCTCTCCTCTTTGCTCTCCACTACTTTATCTTCCAAAAAATCACTAAATGTGCACTATGTAGGAAATCTGGTTTACCTTGCCCCTAATGCCTTCTCGAGCTCCTTGCCTGTATATTCGGCATAGCCCGATTTGGTCATTGCGGCTATTATCATGCCATCCCCGGTCGCCGAATTGCGCTTCATCGCCATCGCGAGCGCCCTCGCCGCTATCTTTACAGCGTCCTTGGTGCTTGTTCCTTTCTTGAAGCTGTCCTCAAGGTAGCCTATCGCGACCTCAGATCCGCTTCCAGTTACCGTGAAGTTCTTCTCCTCCGTGTATCCGCCCAATGGGTCGAGGTTGTACATCTGCGGTTCCTCACCGTCCATACCGGCAACTATAAGCTGCACGTAGTACGGGACCATCTTGTTTGCCTGAAGTATTATCGAAAGGAGCGAGTTCGCAGATTTTGGCACCATCGAGTGCCCTTCGTTCATCTTGTATATCTCGTTCTGCGCCTTGAGTATGCGTATTAGCTCCTGGGCGTCGCCTACCCCTCCAGCTATGGTGAGCGCGAGGTTGGTGTCTATCCTGTGCACCTTCCTTACCTCGGGGCTCGCTATGAAGTCTCCCATAGTGGCCCTTGTGTCTGCGCCTATCACTACGCCGTCGCTGCATATGATACCAACAGTAGTCGTTCCCTTAAAATGCTTCTCGATCTCGTTTTTCTCCATAAATACACCAAATGCCTTGGCTAATAGAATATGTAAAATGAAATTATTGCAAATTTAATGCGCTTAGTGCACTCTCTTGTTTGCACAAGAATAACCCAAATGATCGTCCGCCCTTTTTGATGCACGTATTTTGTAATGATTGAAGTATGAGATACAATATATTTGAACCAATAGCTATATATTAATTTACCTTTAGGTTGCCCGGGCCTTCAGCCCAGGTCAACCAAGCTACCGTTGCCTACGAACTGCTGCTTGGTATCCTTGAGTTCGGCGTAGGCGAATGTCCTATGGACCTTCGTTACCCTCACCTTGTATATATTGCCTATGCGCGTCTTTGCGTTCTTTACGAAGACCACGAAATCGCCTATGCGGCCGATTCCCTCGCCCCGTGCGCCTTTTGCATCAACCTTCAGGTTGTGCTCAGTCCCTTCCTCCAAGTTCTCTTCCACCATATTCTCACCCAGACAAGTTTGATTTATCAACGTCTGAATATCTCTGCAATTGCAGATTCCAATCCTTTTTACCCAATAGCTATTGCAGTAAATAGATTCTTAAACACTCTCTACTAATTCGGGTTATTTAGACAGGTGTCTAACTTTTGACCCTTTTCGACTGCGAGGGCGCATGAAAAAGTACAAAAGCGCAGCAAGGAACACAGCGAGCACGATAATTATCAGCAACGAGAGCTGCTGGTACTTTAGGAGGATCTGCTGCTGCACCTGTGCGCTCGCCCTTGCCTTTCCCAGGAGTAGGTAAGTGTAGGTGAGGTTTGTCTGTGACTCGTTTCTCGCCATGTTGAGGTAATTGTACGCCCCGGTAAGGTTGGGGTAAAATATCAGGTAGGAGCTCTGGTTTATGCTGTTGACGTACGACGCCGTTGAGTTTATCGCTGCTGATGCGCCCATACCATAGCCGTAACCTGTTGCGCCTGCACTCTGCGCGTTTGCCGCAGCCCCATAAAAGAGGGCTGCAAGCACTGCGATGCAGAGCAGGTGCCTGTAAGGCACGGGATCAGAGGTTGACATCTATGTTCAACTGCTCCTTCAGCTCCCTGTACCTGTTACGTATGGTTACCTCTGTCACTCCTGCGACATCGGCCACCTCCTTCTGCGTACGCCTCTCGCCTGCAAGCGCGCCTGCGATGTAGACTGCCGCTGCGCTCACTCCGGTGGGGCTTCTCCCTGAGACAAGCCCCTTCTTCATGGCGTTCTTCAGCAGCTGCACAGCGCTCTCCTGCGCCTCACCGCTAAGCTTCAGCGCGTTCACGTACCTTGGAACGTAGCTTATCGGATCTGTAAGCGGTATCTTGAGGTTGAGCTCATGGGATATAACCCTGTATGCCCTTCCTATCTCCTTCTTTGGAAGCCCTGATATGTTGGATATCTCGTCAAGGGTCCTTGGCATTCCCGCCTGTCTGCAACTTGCGTATATGACCGCCTGCACCACAGTCTCTATGGGCCTTCCCCTTATGAGGTTGCCCTGCACGCACTTCCTGTATAGAAGCGCTGCGCTCTCCCTTATGTTGCCCGGCAGTCCCAAGTAGCTTGAGACCCTGTTCAGCTCTGGCAGTGCTATGAGGTAATTGCGCTCGCTTGAGCTCGCGATGCTTGCGCGCTTGTGCCACTTCCTCATCCTGTATAGCTGCGCCTGCCTCTTTGATGGTATCCTGACACCTCTTATGTCCTTGTTGTAAAGGTCTATCTCCGTGACAAGGCCGCGGTTTGGCTTTGTGTACTTGATAGGAGCGCCTGTCCTTGCGCGCGCATTCCTCTGGTCAGCGTCAAATGCCCTCCATTCCGGGCCCGTGTCTGTTGCATTCTCCTCTATTACAAGGCCGCAGTTGTTGCACACAAGCTCTCCCCTTTCGTTGTCGAAAAGGAGGTCTGTGCTTCCGCAGCTTGGGCACTTGTTGACAGCGCCGATTACCCTCTCGGGCTTGCTCGAGGACTGTTGCTGCTGTTGCCCCTCCCCTGATGCTTGCATAGATGGCATACTGCCTTCCTGATGCATCCCGAAGGTGCCGCGTGGGCGGCCCCTCTTCCTCTTTGCGGGGACTTCGGCGAGATTGAGCTTGTTGTTGCTGTCAACGACAATCTTCCTTATGTTCGGTGCAGATTCCTGTACCGGCGCCTTGGGCCTGTGAGCCTGCGGCTTCCTTGATGCGCTTGATCTTTTGGGTTTTTGGGCCGTTTTGCGGGCCTTTCTTGTTGCCTTTTTGTGTGTGTTCTTCATTCGTATCACATCTTGTTTTTTTCGAGCGAAAACCTGCCAAATGTCAAATTAAGTTTTAAAAATCTTTCTAAAATTAGGTATACATATTTTGAAAAGATATATATTTAAACCTTTTGCTGGAGCCTTTATAAGGTTTGCCCAGGGTGACGTCTAGGGTTTTAAGCCGTAGGAAGTTGGAATCTGGGCGACTGATGGCTATAAATACGTGGCAGAATAGAGTAATTTTAGTGATAGCATGGCTGAAAAGAATTACATTCGAATGCAAAAACTGGGGCATGCAGGCTACTTGAGGAGGGATTTCCTGCTAGGGGCGCTTGTCTTGCCGATTATGGGCTGCGGGAGGAGGGGCACTGTTGACGAGAGTGCCGGAAATGTCTCTGCCAAAAGTCCGGAACCAAAGATGATGGGGCTTGAGGAGCTTAGGAGTGCCTTCAAGGAGGGGTTCGGCAACGAGGAAAGGCTCGTAAGCAGCGACATCAGGAATGTCCCGATAAGGATGGACTTCCTGGGCAGGAGCAGGAATATGCTCTGGGTCGAGCACATCGAGGGCGAGTACCGCTCCTTCGTGAGGACTGATGGGGTCGAGGTAAAGAGGGAGAGCTGGCCTGACGACGTAAGTGCGCTCTCCTGCTCTGTGGTCTTGGTAATGCCGAGAGAGGCCTATTCTGACGCTGAGGGATTCCTCGAAATGCTGCGGGAGGCGCCCAGATGGTACAGGGAGGGCGACCTAAAGGCCTATGCGGGCACCAGGCTGATGTTTGACGGATTCTATCTCACATATAAGGGAAGGCAGAGCGGGCCAAATGTGCTCAGCCACGTCTCCGTGAGGTCGTATGACAGTTCGCTGCCCGAGGGAAGGCTGACTGGGCTTGATATAATCATAGACCGTAGGAGCGCCAACATCAATTCTGATGCCATTGCAACAGATAAGGTGAGGGCCCTGCTGGCTGAGGTAAGGGCAGAATATCCGTTCGGGCAGCTTGAGAAATACTACGAACAGGGGCTGGCAGCATTTGCCAAAAGAGGGGACAACGATATCAAAGGGACAGATACATTGCTGTAGCTTAGTTTATTGTAGTGGCAGGCCGTAGCCCTCTTTTTGTTTTAGGCAGCATTAGTCTGAGCGGCGTATAGCCTTGCATACTCACTGTGCATCGCATCGGCGCGTTTCATCCATGGCAATGCGCTCGTAGTGTCATAGCTTAATGCATTGTTCTGGTATCGTTTCTGTTCCGAATTATGCCTTGGGCAATGATGCACTCTGTATGAGAGGAGCTTCCTCCTTTCGGTAGGCTGCCCGCCTGCCACCAAGTAATTTATGAGGATTAAGGTTATTATACCTCACAATCGGATAGGCTGGAGGATAGGCATAAATACCTGATAGAACAGAGATAAACGAGTGGTATAGATGGTAACACTGGACGTATACAGCATTGAGGAATTAACCAGACGTGCAGAAACTTTAGAGAAAGAAAGAGTTTTCGTTGATGCGAGTTTTGAGAGAAGCATACTGGCCTCCGTATTACTAATGAGGGGCAGGATGGTTGAAGCACGCAAACAGTTTTGTTTGGCGGGCAGTGATCTCGTAAGAACATGCGAGCACATCAAGAAAGAGGGACGTTACCCGGAAAATTTACTAATATCCGGTTACCTTCAGATGGCTGGTGCGAACTTTGATATTGCACATAAGATATCCATACGTCTGCTTAGACAGGGTTAAATGAGGATAAAATGACAGACGTAACAAAATCGTCACACGGAGAGCACCATGCTACTAAATGCATAGGGAAGGGTTCGCTGGAATGGGACAGAAGACCAAAAGACACGCATACCTTCGGTTACGTCATAGATTTACATCCAGACTACCCAAAAATTATAAGCATAATAGAATTTGCGGATGGGCGTATAAAAGCCAGTGGCGTACTGGATTTTCTGGCCCCTAATTCCGGAAAGAGTAGGGTTTATATAACGTTAACGAAAAATCCAATTGACTCGATGATGGCTCTTGCCCTGAATGCAGAACTCAGTGATGATCATGCGAATGGAAATAATAGGGCTATAATTGGCAAGTTGGTAGAGATAGCGGAGGAGATAGAAGCTCTGTATTTCCCAGAATGGAAAGCGTTAAGAAAATAGATTTTGAAACCGTGCAAAGTGGTAAGATGAACAGGATGAAAAAGGTGGCCTCAGCTGCAGTTCTGGCCGCATCGCTCTATTTGGGTCAGGGGTTTTTGCGGGCGCAGTCTGAACCGCAGGAGCAGCCACAGCAAACACAGGCTGCTACTACTAACGATGCCAAGGTCACTGGGTTCCTGTTCAATGAGACAAGTTTGATAGGGAAAAGCACGGCATCAGGCACATTGTCCGAGACCTATGTAAATCTGGGAGATAACAGGCAATTGGCCATAGTCGGGGGCGAAACATACAATCGAAATCTGGTCGGCGAGGGCGATGTAGGTTTACGGTATGATAATGGAAACAGTCTGTACAGGATAACAGTATTCTCGGACAAGAATAAATTCGGCGGATTTGACACCTCGTACGAATTTGATTACGAGCAGTGGATAAATGAGAGGTTCAGCGTCCTTGGAAATGTTGGCGATTTCCGGCTGAATGGCGTATCGTATCCAGATATCAGCATGGGACCGCAGGTAAGATTTGGCAAGCAGAGCAGTGTATTTCTTATCTATTCCGACATCGAGCATACGAACAACTACAGGTTCGGTTACCTGTTTGATGATAAGGGCGAAAAGCCAAAGCTGTTCTCATTTCTTGTAGACTACGGACCCAAGACCTTGCCCACCGTGACCGGCTGGCTCTGCTACCCAAACATCACCCTTGAGACAAGCTTGAATGCAGACAACAGGTACATGTTCACTTTCGCCACGTTTTCGTTTGGCAATAAACCGCTTCCTCTTTATTTCAGGGAGAACTCGCCGATACAGCAGAGTATATTGGTGACAAGACAGTTGGCTACGGCGCCTGATGGGATCTTGGCATTTACCGATACAGAAAACAATATCATATTCCCGGCGTCCGCCTTTGTGGATCCGGTAGGCAGGTACGGATACGTCATAAGAGTTGCGTCGACATTAAACCTAAAGACGGGAAATGCACTGAGCGGATTCATAACCAGTGCATTCATGATAGCAAGGCCGGGAAGCTCGGACCGAAAAAAGAGCGGCGTGATTTTCACGCAGGGCTTCTATAAAAGATGGTATCCGAATTTTTCGGCAACATATCCGGAATTGGGGGCGGGGTACAGACTCGCAAAACCGCTACGGGTAACTGCAACTGTGGACTCTTACCCTACCAAGAAAGGAATCGGGTTCAGCATCTCTATAGACTATTAGACTTTGCATCTGATTTTCCGGTTACGAGGGGTTTTGCAAATTTAGGCTAGCCTTTTTATTAATTGCATGATATTAGCTAACCATGGTAGCATTACCCGCGACGAACACGATCCTTGGAGAAGTCATACTCATAGTGCTGATAGGCATAGTGCTCTTTGTGATATTCAAGCTCGGGAAGGGTCTCTTGAAGATTCTTTTCGGCATTATCGCAAACAGCGTGCTCGGCCTTGCAGCAATATTCGCACTCAATTACTTTCTCAACTTCCAGATACCGATACACCTTTACACGCTCATACCTACTGCGCTATTCGGCCTGCCAGCAGTTGGCACTATCGTGATAATGAAGTTCTTCGGCATCTTCGCAATCCTGATATAGGAAGAATCAGCTGCACGCGAGCCTGATGTCGCTCAGGTCCACAGTCTTGCGTTTTGCGTGCTTTGAGAGCTGCACGGCCTTCTGAGCTATTCCGAAGGCCATCCTGTTGATGTGCTTCTGCAGCTCCGCGCTCGCGTCCGAGCTTATCCTTCCGGCCCCAGCCTCTTTTAGTATTCTTTTGATAGTGTGCTCTGATATGTACATTATTTCACCGCAAAGAGTGATATCTATGGCGCACGAGCAGTATAAAAATATGACATTTTAGCGGAACTGAGCCTATGGAACGGATCAGTCTTCTATCTGCTTGAAGACCTTGTCCGCTATCTCGTCACCCAATATTTCCTTTACTTTTTCCCTGTGCTTCGGTATGTCTGACACCTTTTCTATCCCTGCGCTGAAGAGCTGCCTTGCCCTCACCCTTCCTATCTGCTCCAGCCTTACCAGGTCGAGTAGCTCCTCTTTTATTCCGTAGCGCAGCCTAACCCTTGCCTGTATGAGGTCCTGCCTTGGCATCCTTGTTATCCGCGCCAACTCCGCGGCCGCGTATATCAGCCAGTCAGCGTTCTGCAGCTTCGCGTATACCACTCCCGGAGTTGACGAATATCTTTTCACTAGCTCGAATTCCCTCTGCTCGTTCATCCAGTCGCGCAGCATCAGCGCTGTGCTGAACGCCCTCACCGGATCGTAATACTCGTATTTGTTGTAGTCCTTGAATGCCTTGCTCCCCTTACCCATGTAGAGGTATGCTGCGTATGCCTCCTCTGCCTCTTTTGTTGAACTTAGATAAGGTCTCATCTCTAAGGTGTTCGATATCATGTAGAGTATGCCCAGCATGTCCAGCTTTCCGCCGTTCAGCGAATCCACCATCCACTTAGCAGAAAGGGGGTCTATGTAGAGTTCGCTCACTCTCCTTCCCAGCCTTGTCGCCCTGTATTCGCTGCTGTCGTTCTCTATGAACTCCCATTCCGCAAGCTCCTCCAGAACCTCGTCTATGATGCTGTTTATGTGGCGCACATTCCCGTACTGGAAGCTGTAGAAACTCTTGGACATGAACTTCTGCATCGCCTTCTCGTTGTTCAGGAAATTCTCAGCAATGAATGCGAGTATGTGAGTCCTTAGCACAGGGGCTACGCCCAATGCGGAGTCTATTGATTCTGGCTTTTCCTTTATGTAATCTGAGAGCTCCTTTACCTTGCTGCTTGTCGTTGCCATGATCAGCGCCCTTCCCTCCTTGTCGTATTTGGGCCTGCCAGCCCTTCCGAAGAGCTGCGTTATCTCGTTCACGCTGAGCCTCTCGCTGTATCCGCCATCAAACCTTGATGAATCCCTTACAAGGACGGTGTGCGCGGGCATATTTATTCCAAACCCCAAAGTCGTGGTTGAGCATATCGCCTTTATCTTGCCGTTCCTGAATGCGCCCTCAATCAGCGACCTCTGCTGGTTCATGAGCCCTGAATGGTGGAATGCAACGCCTTTTCCAACTAGGCCTGAGAGCTTCGTGCACTGTTCCGTTGGCCTGCTCAGCACATTGAGCACGTTCGCGCTTATCGCTTCCAGCTCTGCAATCTCCTCTTTTGAGAGTTTGCTTGCAACGTGTGCCGCAATCCTTGCTGCGCCTGCTTCCGCATTCCTCTTTGTCGAATAGAATATCAGCGCCTGCTTCCCCTGCATCAGCGTGTCCTCCACAAGCCTTATCTCTGGTATCTCGCTGCTTCCGAGCAGCGGTTCCGGCTTCAGCTTCCCCTTCTCCTTTGCGTAGTATACGTTGGTCTGGTGCAGAACACCCTTCTCCAGCTTCACAGGCCTGTAGTCGCTCCTCACTAGCACCGCATTCATCCATTTCGCTATCTCCTCCGCATTTCCTATTGTCGCGCTCAGCGCTATCATCTGCGCGTCGCACATTGTTGAGAGCTTCGTTATGAGCAGCTCCAGGGTCGGGCCCCTTGACATGTCTCCGAGCATGTGCACCTCGTCGAATATTATGCATCCTATGCTCTGCACCCAGTCTATACCGTGCCTGAGCAGGCTGTCGAACTTCTCGGTCGAGAAGAACAGCATCCTGTAGTTCTTCAGCCATAGGTCGTTGGAGTCCAGGTCGCCTATCGATATCGCAGAGCTTATGTACGGGTATGTCTCCTTGAACTCCGCGAACTTCTCGGATGCTAGCGCTCGCATCGGCGCTATGTATATAGCCCTCTTCCCGCTCGAGAGTATCGAGTTGACGCATCCCATCTCAGCAACAAGCGTCTTGCCGCTAGCAGTTGGGCTGGCAATTACAAGGTTCTTCCCCTCTAGGAGCCCGCTGTTTATCGCGTCCTCCTGCGGGGGCGTGAATAACTTTATGCCCCTTGCGCTAACCGACTCTATTATCTCCTTTGGGAGCCTTCCCTTGAGCGAGGAAATGTCCATGGTTATATTCTGGTTTAAAGTTTAATATCAGTTTCCCCGAGATTGTAATGGTATTAAATACGGGCTGGGGCAAATTATCATAGATGATAAAGTGGGGAAGGAACTCGCGCGTACGGATAGTGGCGCAGGCAGGAAAGCCTATACCTATTCGTTAAAGCATTCCTTTGGCATACCAGAGAATGACAGAGATGCCCTGGTTGCCGTTGCAACAGGCAACACAATAAGGATATTTGCGGAAAGCAGTAAAAAGGATCTCGCCGCTACACTGCGCAAATCCATAGCGAAGGATAACGATGGTTTGCTTCGCGCCTGGTGCATTAGGAATGCGAGGAAGGACAGCCTAGAGCATTCACTGGACCTGTTGAGGACCATAAGAAAGGTCATGGTTAGTTCTAGGCATGCAGAATTGGTAGAGACAGATCTGGTTGAGACTGACAAATTCTATGAGTACGGGGAATTCCTTAACCTGATGGAGAGGATATGCTGTTCCGTAAGAAAGGGCTGTAAGAATTTAAATGTTGAAAAGCTGGTGGCCTTTCAGTTGCTGGAACACTCGATGGAAGTACTCGGCAATTCCCTAAGAGAGAGGGCAATGATGGACATAATAAGCTCTGGGGTTAAAATCGTGTGTGATGAGGTGCCATTCTTATTACTCGGCGCATATCACCTCTTTAACCTTAACAAAAGGCTGCATGATATCGGCCTAGATACAGTCGAGATGAACGGACAGATGGGCGGAGCTTTGAGGTACGGGCTTCTAGTTAAGGAAGACGCGAGGGCTGTTGTAAAAAGCTTTATTCCAACCAAATTTATGGCCGGGTTTTTAGACGAGTGCAGCGGCATGGCATTTTCCGGCCGAAAAGGCGGGTCCAGGACCAGAACAGTGGAAAGAAAAGTTGATGATTTTGTGGAGTTTCTGCTCGGCAGGAAAAAGTTGACAGGAAAAATGTATTATGCGGTTCTCAACCTGTCCGCCGTGGCCACGTTCGAGACCCTCCTTGCAAGCGAGAGCGGGACACCCAGAGAGTTGAAAGAGGAGCAGACAATAGAGGCTTATACAAGGCTAGGCGCGCTTTATGACAAAGATGGCAGGATCTCGGCAAATGATTATCGCCGTGTGTTATCCTGCATGCTTAGGAGGCTGGGAGGGGGCTGTGCAGGAAGTGGTGATGTGGTTGAGGGGTATGCAGAGGGGCTGAGGGCTTTGGCTTGATACCATCGGAATGATATTTAATAATTCACTGAGCTTATAGTTTGATTCAATGCTGGGGCTTGCGGGCAGGGGGCAGAAGGCGCAGATATCGCTCGAGTTCCTCATTGTCTACTCATTCGTGCTAACAATCTTCGTGATAATGTTCGCGTTGATATCAACACAGAGGGCAGCCTCGCTGGTGCAACAGCAGTACGCACTTCTGCAGTCGCAGGCGCAGGCGATATCCACTTACATAAACCAGGCTGCAAGTGCGGGCAGCGGCTATTCCGCCACGGTGCCGCTCCTCGGAGGGTTCGTGACGCACACATACAACATATCGATCTCGAACACCGGCGCAATAATACTTAGCACGAAGTACGGTACGCAGCCCATAACCGCATACGCATTCAGCAATGCGAAAAGCTTCGTGATAAACGGTACGCTGATGCCGCAAAGCACCAACGGGATCAACATATACCAGCTGCAGACATTCACAGGCAGCATCTCCATATACAACTCGAAGGGCATAATATACATAGACCAGAAGCCCGTCTCGACAGCAAACCTTGCGCAGGGCGTGCTGACCACGCAGCAATCGGATGTGAAGGCTGCGCTATTCAACGGGCAGAGCAGCGTAATTTCGACTACGTGGCTGTCGAATACGCCATTGCAGAGCCTGCCAAGCTACACGATCACGGGCTGGATCTATATGAATGCGTACAGCAGTACCTATGCGGTCATATACGGGGAGGGGGCCCCGCAGGCGACACTGTTCTTAACGGTGAAGGCCACCAGCCCTGGCGGCTGCCTTGACAGCGGGGAATGGAGCTTAAACTATCCCGGACATTGGGTCCTCTGGTGCTCGGGCTTGAACATACCGCTGCATCAGTGGGTCTTTGTGGCCGAGACACTGGCAAACGGGGCAGTGGGCAGCGGAACCGTCACGCTGTATTCGTCCAGCCCCAATTTCCAATACCAGACTGGCCCAGGGCAGTCGGAGAGCGACATCGGCATAAACACGATCGCAATCGGCATGAACCCTGCGCAGTTTGCTGCTGCGCCGTATATGTACCAATTTAACGGGCTCATAGAGGATGTCCAGGTATACAATTCCACGCTTTCCCCATCGCAGGTACAGGGCATATACCAGGAGGGCATAGGCGGGGCTCCCTTGACCGCGAGCCTCGTAGGCTACTGGCCGCTCAACGGCAACGGCAATGACTATAGCGGCCATGGGTATGTAGGGGTCCCGAACAGCGTAAGTTATCAGAGCGCTATTCAACTCAATTCTCTTCTGCTTCCCGCAGCCAATTCAGTGTCAAAGCCTATTGCAGGCTTTGTTGCAAGCGCTGGCAATCTTGGGGCGAACGGCCTATCGGTGGTCAGTACCCCTGACAGCAATTCCATTGCGCGGGCGTTCCTATCAAGCAACGGCGCATTCGGGAGCGGGAATGTGGTCACTGACTATTTCAACGGCAACCTCAGCACCGAGGGCAACCTCATAGGCTGGTGGCCGCTCGACACTGGCTATGGTAATACAATCTACGACCTTTCCGGCCAATACAACAACGGCGCGTTCATAAACGGGGCTTGGTCGTCGGTCAACCGCACGAATTTCGGGGCAGCCTCCTTCCCGGGAGACCCCACAGGCGTATCAGGAAGCAACACGGCGGATGGCTTCATAACGCTCAGCTCTTCGCCCTCGCTACTTGGCGTAGGTGCGAATTCAACATTCACTGCGGTAGGATGGATCTACGATAAGGGGGCTACACCTTCGCACTGCCAGGGCATATTCGGCGACTGGCCGAACACTGGGGCTGGTTTCCAGCTTTTGGGGTCTGCAGTTTCCCAAGGGTGTGCATTGCTCTATGTGAACGGAAACACCGTACCATGGCCTTCGTCCGCTTCCTCCTTCCCACAGAACGGCTGGGATATGGTCACCGCAGAGTACAACGGCAGCACCGGGCAGGCCAATGTGTATCTGAACAATACCCTATTCTCCTCTAACGCACTGCCTAAGGGGCTTCCGCTTGTGCAGACTGGGAATTTCTTGATAGGAGACGATGCATGGCAGCCAGGAGGGTATGACGGATTCAACGGGCTCATCTCGAATCTGCAGTTCTACTATACCTACCTTACGCCAAGCCAGATCTCCGCGCTGTATGCGCAGGGGCCTACCTCCACGCCTCTCGGCGACGCTGGACTTATTTCATGGTGGCCGCTTTCCGGGAACGCGAACGATTATTCACTGAACAATGAGGGCATAATCAACTACAACGTGATTTTCCAAAATTCGAATTATACCGGCAACATCGCAACAAAAGCGCAGGCGCCTGGCTTTGCAACCTTCAGCGGATCGAACAGCTACATAAGCGTGCCCTACTCCAGCATACTGTACCCCAGCCAGTATATCTCGATATCACTCTGGTTCAGGACTACAGAGGCAATCAACGGGGGCTGGACCGAACTGATAGATACTGCGGCCAATGGCAATAACTGCGATCTTGGATCATATTGCATCAGAATTTGCTGCAAGGCGATTTATATGACTGGGGGAACAACAAGCGGCACAGATCAGGTTGTTTACGCGTCAAATTCCTCGCTTCCTGCAGGCCAGAAGATAAACGGCGGGAACTGGAATAATGTTGTCGGGGTGTATGACGGAACACATTTCTACATTTATTGGGACGGTGTCCTGAGGGCCTCTACGCCGGTAACCGGAACATTCATACAAAGCGCCAACGCGATAAACATAGGGGCGATGGGAGGAGGGGGGGCGGGATTCCAGGGCTCGATAGCTGATGTGCAGATCTACAATTCGGTGCTCACGCAGCAGCAGATAACGCAGCTCTATGCGCAGGGCTTCCCTCCGCAAAGCAGGTTAAACGTTTCGCTTGGTTAGTATATGGAAAAACTAAAGGGGCAATTCTGGAGCTTTGACGTGATCTTCGCAGTGATAATATTCAGCTTCGCCATAACCATACTCGCATTCACCTGGATGAGCATAAACAGCCAGCTCGCGCTCGGGTACTCGAACGGCGCAGGCATAATGCAGCAGCAACTGCAGAGCCTCTCCCAGAGCATAGTGTCGCCTGGCGTGCCCTACTCGTGGCAGGGAGTGGTGAATACTTCAAACAGCCTTACATGGGGCGGGATTTACGTCGGGTTAGGGCAGAACCAGAGCGGCGTTGCACTATCATCGGCAAAGGTGTACACGCTGCTTTCGATGTCGAACATGAACTACCAGGCTACGAAGCAGGCGCTTGGCATAGGGTACGACTATTACATAACGATAACCAGCGTCCCGAGGATAGGGAGCGGGTTGAACATAAGCATAGGCAGCAGCCCGTTCAATAAAGGTGCGCTTACAATATACGTATCGAACAGGTACGCGCTGCTGAACGGCGTGCCGGTGAACATGCGTATGATGCTGTGGACTAACAGGACAAACGCTGTAAGCTGATATGATGGATTGCAAGAAACGGAACATGAAGGCGTTCATATTCACGCTGGATGCAGTCTTCGCGCTTGTCGTGGCCTCTGCAGGCATATCCATACTGCTTTACGGGACGCTTGCGAACCAGAGCACGTATACGTCATCGCCAACGCAGGCATACGGCCTGATGCAGGGCATGCTCCAGACATCGGTGGTCTCGGCATCAGGCTCATCGTACATAGGGTCGCTTGTCCCTTACCAGAACGTCTCCACATCCTCATGGCCGCAGTACGGGCATGACGCACAGCTGAGCTCCGGCGTTGGCGCTGCGCTGCAGACGCCGTACCTCCTTTACGCATACACCGCACCTGCGAATATTCTGCCCTCTGTAGTTGTTGACGGCGGATTCGTATACGCGGCTGCGGGAAACAAGATTTACATGATAAATGCGACAACAGGCGCGCTCAGGTCCAGCCTGCCTGCGGGGAACGGCGCTAGCGTAGTTGGAGTTCCGGCAATATACAAATCGATCCTTCTCTTCGCGAACGCGAGCAACTACGTGAGGGGCATCAATGTTTACAACTCTGTGGAGCAGTGGAACTTCTCCACAGGCCCGGGAAACACTGTCATCACGCCGCTTGAGATAGAGAACAACTACCTCGCGTTCGGCACTACTAACGGCTTCTACCTGCTCAACCCGGTTAACGGCACATTGGTGGCCTATGCGAACATGCTGGCGCCTGCTAGGGCTCCTGCATACGCGAACGGCGAATACCTTGTCTCAACTGATTTCCCTAGCAGCCAGAACCGCCTGTATTCTTACGTGTTTGCTGGCAATGCGCTTTCGAGCGTGTGGAACGTGCCATTGACATCCCTGCCGACCACCTCGCCAAGCGTCCTCGCCAATACTGTCGGCGTAGGAAGCGGCAACTCGATTTACATACTCACCATAGGTGGCAGCATGGTGGCAATCAGCGCAGGCCTGGGCTCAACCGCTCTTGGGGTATCCGCATACAAGGGCGGCTATTACGTCCAGACCGCAACAGGCCTATACAACTTCGCCACCAACGGCAACATGATCTCCTCCCAGCCAACTCCGGCCACACTGCAGAATTCCACAGCCTCAGAATCCCAGTCAGATGTCTACGTGGTAGCAGGGGGGGATTTCAGAGGCTACGGCAACATGCTTGGCAGGCTTCTCTGGAACGTAAGCCTTCAGGGGAACTATCTTCCGGGATACAGCAGCGTTGCGCTAGCCTACGGCAATGCGTACATACCGGACGGCAACGTGCTCTACGCCTTCGGCGCGTACAAGCCGCAGCCTAACGACAACATGCTGCAGACGCTAGCGAGCATGTACCTGAACGGCCAGGGAGGCTATGCCAACTATCTTCTGGGAAGCGTGTACAATTCCAGCAATGCGGGCATCTTCATAAACCGCAGCTATGCGCCGGACCTTGAAACTGCGCAGTTCAACGGCGTGAACAGCTACATAAGCACAGGAACTGCAGGGCTTCCGCTCGGCAGCAGCCCTAGGAGCGTCTTCGCTTGGGTGTACCCGACAGCCATCGGGACCAATGTGATATTCTGCTATGGCACGATTGCCCCACAGGAGCTGAGCCAGCTTGCGATGATCGGCGGATATCCGCGATTCGGCATAGACGGATACGGAGTGACAGGCAATTATATTATGTCTCCGAATCAGTGGTATTTCGTCGGCTATACCTATGCGGGAAGCAACGGCATTGTCACGGTCTATTTGAACGGGCAGAGCACTTCTGGCAGCCTTGGCGCCCTGGCGAGTACGGTACTCTCAGCCACTGACCCTTCAAACATAGGGGAACAGTCTAGCAACAATGGCTACTTCTGGCCCGGCTCAATCGCTGATGTCCAAGTCTACAACATATCGCTCAGCCAGCAGCAGGTTATGCAGCTGTACCAGGGCGGTGCGTTCGGCATGCCGGTAAACACGAAGAACCTTAAATTGTGGATGCCTCTTGACGGGAATCCGAGCGACCTTTCCGGAGCTACCAACACGGGGGCACCTTACGGCATAAGCTATTCCGCATCGAACTATGCGCCTCCAAGGCTCCTGAATGCCTACCAGGTCAGCAGGGCATCCATCCCGCTTGCGCTTACTGCCAACGGGGTTTCAAGAATATACAATGTGAGTGTTGTTACATGGCACTGATTAAAAGCAAACAGAAGAAGGGGATACTGCTTACGCTAGCGGTCATAGTGCTGGTGGTGCTCATGGTAGCTGAGATAATGACCTACGTCTACCTCAACATAAACTACCAGACGATCGATGCGCTTGGGAACGGCGCGGCTGGCAGCTACAGGATCGCGGGCACGCTCAACAGCAGCGCGTCCACATTCCTGCGCTCAAGCCTCTTCAGCGCGCTCGGCGCGCTCTCGAGCTACGAGAGCACAAGGAACGCGATTTACATAAACAACACAGCCTACGCGCTTGGCTCATTGATGACGAACGGCCTCATATACGGCACAAACGAGATCACGCTTATGGGAGGCGAGACGCTGGGCAACTACACAAATTCGATAGTACAGCAGGCGAAGGCGCAGGGATACACGCTCACGCTCAGCAACTCCAGCCTGCAGGTCTACCAGACAGGGCCATCAAGCCTAAACGCCACATACTACGTGTTCGCTGCGCTAAACTCAAGCGCGGGCTCCTTCTCTGAGCCGATAGCCGCGAGCGCGGGAATATCGCTCAACGGGAGCATGGACCTCTACAGCGTAGAGAACAGGGACAACAACAGGATAAGGTTCTCGGGCGGCTACCCTAGCGCCGTGCTTGTGGGGAACACATACGCTATCGCTGGCAGCACCGGGCCGTTCCAGTTCGTTTACGGACCGATAGTATACGTTAACTCCTTCGGCTCGTGTGCCGCAGTGCCATCGCAGTACGAGAATGCGAATTTCATACTCGCTACGCCGACCGACGTGGCAGCGGGCTCCTGCGGGTTCGGAGGCGTAATAACATACACGCCATCAAGCACCGCGTACACTGTGCCCTACCTTGTTTACAGCAGCAGCACGAACATAATGAACTACCTCTACAACGGGACATCGCTGCTTCTCAACGGCCCGGGGCTTGCTCTCCTGAACCTATCGGCGGTGCAGAGCGCGATGCACAACGGCTATTACTACGGCTCGACGTTCACGCCTGCGTACCTCGACTGGGCGCAGGGCAGCGTGGGCAAGAGGTCGCAAAACGGGCTCTTCTCCTTCAATTTGTACAACAGGCAGGTTGCGCAGTTCAACGGCATTAGCAGCTACGTAAGCACCGGAACCAATGGCCTGCCCTTGGGAAACAGCGTCAGGTCGGTCTTTGCATGGATCTACCCGACGAGCTACCCCTCGGTAAGTTGCTGCGACCTAATTTACTCCTATGGTGGAGCGGCGAGCCCCTCGTATACCGCAGCCAGCTTCAGGGTGCAGAACAATGGAGGGATACCTAATGCCCTTGTTTTTGGAACCGGAAACGGAAACAGCTGGGTAAGCGCCTTAAGCCCGCCCTTGAATACGTGGAGCTTTGTGGGCTATGTCTACGGCGCCGGAGCTTCCAGCGCCATAACGATTTATCTCAACGGCCAGTCGCAAAGCAACGTAATGTCTCTGGGGGCAATCGACACGGTCCTGCCACCTTTATATCCCGCCATGATAGGCGCGAGCTCGAATTCGCTTACGAATTTCTTCCCTGGTATGATCTCCGACCTTCAAGTCTACAATGCTGTGGTTTTGCCGCAGCAGGCTGCGCAGCTCTATGATGAGGGTATAGATGGCGCGCCGTTTGGCAGCAACAACCTTGTGGGATGGTGGCCGCTCAACAGCAACGTGAACGATTACAGCAGCATGGGGAACAACGGCGTGGCGAACTCAGTATCATTCAAGTTGCTTTCGGGCTATTCCGGAGACCCGGTGTACGACGGCTCATTCTATAGCGGGAATCTTACCAACATCATTGAGGGGGTATCCGGATGCAGCACCATCAACCAGTGCTCAAACAGCAGTTTGCAGCAATTGTATCTTGGCCAGGGGAGCCTCTCCATCGCTTATGGGTCATCCCTGTCCGAGGCCCCAAGCCTCGGACTTGCAAGCCAGATATCTTCGGCGCAGTTCAACGGGAAGAACGGCTACGTTACCATAGGGACATCCGGCCTGCCTACCGGCGCCAGTGCCAGATCGGAGTTCGCATGGATATATTACACAGGAAACAGCAAATCGAGCAACTATTATGCGGCATTCAGCTACGGGCAGTACGCGTGCAGCAGCATTTCCGGGATTGGGGTCTATTCCGGCTACCTGACATTCCTTGGCGGCTGCACAAACCCGCAATCGTTTGCGGTGTTTCCAAATACTTGGCATCTTGTCGGGTTTACCTACGTAGCCGGCTCTACAACAGTTACCATGTACCTGGACGGGAGTTCGCAGACAATAACCGTAAATGGCGGCAATCCGTTGGCCACGCCCGCTCCTAATTTCGCGGGCATAGGCGGCGATTCTGTCTCTTTTGACCCGTTCATGGGGGGCATAGCGGATGTCCAGTTGTATAACACCGCACTTTCACCGCAGCAGGTAGGTGCCATGTATGCAGGGGGACCAGGCGCACCGCCGGTCCTGCCTTCAAACACTCTGGGATGGTGGCCGCTCAACGGCAATGCGAATGACTATAGTGGGAATGGCCGCAACGGAGTAGCTGCAGGCATCAGCTTCATAAGCGCCAGTGGCGGCGCGGCAATACCAAATGTGGCATCTTTCAGCGGCGGCTACATAAACCAGTCGGTGCCGTACGGCTGGATGGGCAACGGCGCGCAGCCCTTCAGCCTCTCGATATGGATCGATCCGAACTCGCCCAGCGGCGTAATAGTTGACGAGGTGGGAACACCTGCCAGCTACTGGCATGACAGCTGGCTGGAGCTTGTGGGGGGAACCCTTTACATGCGCATGTGGCAGCTATCCTGTGTAAGCCTTGGTACAATACCATTGAACAAATGGAGCAGCATCACCATGACCTATGATGGGGGCTCTTTCTACAGGGGCTACGTGAACGGAGTTTTGGCCAACGCAGGGGCTGGCGCAAGGAGCGGAGAGGGCGTCGGGAACCTGATGTATTATAATCTGGGAGGTCCACCCGACTTCATAAATTGCGGGTCTGGTGCGGCCTACAGTGGAAGCATGGCGGATTACCAGTTTTACAATACGCAGCTCAGCGCGCCGCAGGTGAGCCAGCTCTACCAGAACGACAGCGTGATGGGGGTCAACGCGATGGACAGGTGGCCTCTTTCATATGGGTATAACGGCCTGATGAACAGGACATCGGACACCGCGAATGCGCCGGATTTCGACCTGTTCTATAGCAAGTACGGTGTGCCGTGCAGCAATGCAAATGCAGTATTAGGGTTCTGCGGCGTGCAGATCTCGCCGCCCTGAGTGATAATACGGAGAGGAGACGGTCATTAAAAAGCTGAATTTCAATCTGGACAAATACGGAGAGCTCACAGATCCTGCGAAGACCACCGCGGAAAGGATAACAAGGGTGCTTAATTTTGGGAGCGATACCGACGAATCGGTGTACATGAAGAGCGCCGTATTTAGGAATCCGAACTCCGCCGCAAAGCATGTTGAGATTGCACTGAATGGCAGCAATCCGCATGTCCTGCTTGCTGCGCTCGAGTCCCCGGCCGCGACGGACATCCAGATACTGAGGGGCATAGGGATACTCCAGACAAGATTTTCCATGAGAAGGGAGGAGCTAAGGAGACTCTTGTCTGCTGACATTAAAAGATATGACGGATCCAGACTCCTAAAACTGGCTGAAAACGCCAGGAGAGTCCTCGGCATGACCTACAAACAGTAGATTCTTGCGATCTTTTCCTACACTCCGGCACCTATGCCAGCAAACATCAGCGATATGACGTACTGCACTATGAAGAATATCGCCACTCCGCATATTATGAATACCGGCAGGTATTTCAACCCCTTTATGGCGGAGCCCGACGATATCGCCGCCATTATGAGGCTGGCGAATCCGCATATTATCACTATCGATGCGAGCGAGAAGTCTCGGTAGGTGTCTGCGGATATCTTAGGCGGGCTGGGCTTGAGGAAGGATACGCCCGTAGTGGGCAGCCCTCCCGGATTCTGCGTGAGTATGCCCTTCCAGACCGTGTCCGTCACTACTATCATCTGGCTGGTGAGGCCGTAGAGCACAGGCGCGGCTATCAGCCCCGCGAAGGCTATGAATATGCTGTACATGAGCATCTGCCCCGCCACCTCCTTCTGGGTCATCTGCTGGTTCCTCATGTCCTTGGATATCTGCTCTATCAGGTCTGCCATCGCGCCCCCGTACCTCAACGATTCGAGTATCATGCGCACGGCGTGGCTGAGCTGGTATGACCTGTACCTCTCCGTGAATTCGCGCAGTGCGGTGTCGAAATTCTCGCCGCCGAATATGCGCCTGTTCATCTGCTTCACGTCATCGCTGAGGAATGTGAACTCGGGCCTTGCGGCGAGCATCATCGCCCTGTCGAGCGCTATGCCGCTTCGCAGGTTTGCAGAGGTTATCTGCAGGTAATCCGGGAGCATCTCCTCGAGCTTCGTCTTCCTCGCGTCTATCTTGAACTCGAGAAGCATGTATACGAGGACGACGTAGATCGCCGCGGAGGCGACCCCGGCGCCTGCTGCAATCGGCGCGCCGAGCCCGAGTATATAGACGGTGAACGATGCTATGACCAGGAAGGCTATCGCGCCAAGTATCATTATCTTGAGGAGCTGCTCGACGCTCATCTTAATTCCGGCGAGGTCCAGCTCTCTCGATAGCCTTACACCGATGCTCCTTGACACCAACCTCTCGAATCTTATTTGCACTGGATCACATCGTAAATACCGGCCTGGAACTCGTTATCATCTTCAGGAACACTATCTGGAGGAATATTATGCCCACAAGCGCGAACTCCAGAACCGTCACGTTCACAGTGAATATCGCGATGAACGTTGTGAGTATCGTGACTACGGCTATACCCATGCTCGGCATTATTATTCCGAAGAGCATGTAGAACATCGCTATAGCGTTGAGGCGCTGCCCGTAACGGCGCAGCTCTATTATGCGCTCCTGCGACACCTGGTCTATGACGCTCTGCAGCGCGCCCACGACGTCGGCTCCCGCCCTTATGCTAACCGCGGCCTGGAGCATTATCCGTCTGAACGAGACGCTCTTCGATTCAGACACTGTCTGGTCTATCGCGTCCTCTAGCGATGTGCCGAGCTGCACCTTCTCGACTATCTTCGCGAACTCCTTGCTCGCCTCGCCGTACCCGCTGCTTATGGATGTTATCGCGTTGAAGAGCGGCATTCCCGACCTGAGCGATATTATCATGTCCCTGGCCGCGAAGAGTATGTCGCGCTCTATGCTCTTGGCTGAGCCACCGCTCTTGCGCGTCGGGAAATTCAGGAATGTCTGGAATGCCATGTAGAAGGAGCCCACCGCTATGAGCACGGAGAATATGACAGTCTGGAGCATTGCCAGGCCCAGCTGATTGAATAATATGGAGAGCGTAGCCCCAAGTACCAGGCCCAGGGAGAGCGCGGCTATGAACATGTTCCTTACGAACTCGTAGAGGCTTGTCTTGATGCCCTGGTTCCTCAATGCGGTCTCGAGCCCCTTCTTCTTCGCGCCTATGCCCTCGAGATAGGTCTTGAAGCCGCTCGGTTTTTTTAGGGGAACGTATGCAGGGATAAATGCCTTTGGCTCCCGGGCGTATGTCTGTTGCTGCTGCGGCACATTCGGCTTCTGCACCATGGACTGGAGGTCCTGCTGCGACAACGCTATCTTCTGCTTTAGGTTCTGCAGCTCCGCATCCTCGGGATTTTGGGCTGGCGCCTCCTGCGCGGGCTGCGCCTGCTGTGATGTGTATACGGCCCCCTCGGGCTTGGGCTGCTGCTTCGGCGCCTCGGCATTGCCAGTCTCCTCTTTCGGCTTCCTGCTGAAGAAGCCGCGATGGGGCTGGCTGGGCGCGGGCTGCTGCGCCCTGTCCGGCTCGGCTGGCTGGGGCGCCTTTGCCGCACCGGCTTCAGGTTCCTTCTTCTTCCTGTTGAATATGCTCATTTCGTCACACTGCTCTTTGCCTCGCTGTTTTTTGCATCGATGCCGGCTAATATGGCTAGCACCTCGTCAAGGCGCTTGTCCCTCAGTATGCCCAGGATCAGCGAGTGCTCCATGTCCCCTGATTCTTTGCCCGGCGTTGCCTTCTGCAGGAATTTCTTGAGCCCGAATGCCTCATTCCTGACCACCTCGAGCTGCTCCCTGCTGAACGCGTGCTCATTAAGCCCCTCTATTATGCGCTCAAGCTCTGCCACCTGGTCAGCAAGCGAGAGCCTGGGGAGCACGTTCTCGCCCTCCTTGGGCTTCATGCTGGGCATCTTAACGAACGTGTTTATTTCGCCGCCGAGATTCTTGGCAAAGCTGTTGAGCTCCCCCTTTGCCGCCGTGATGGTGCTAGAGAACACCTGTGCCTGCGCCGGCCTGGGCTGCTGCGGCTGCACTGCAGCCATGGCAGGGGCTGGCGTTGGCGCTGTGGATGTGCTTGCAGCCGCATGCGCCGGCCTGGGCTGCGCGGGTGTTGGCCTAGGCGCCTGTGCCTGCGTTGGCGTCTTCTGCTGCTGCAGTTGCAGATGCTCTGCCTCCATGTTCATCGCGATGGGTAGGAGCTGCCTGAACTCGCCCTTCTGGCGCTGCTCCTGCTTGCCGGTGAAGAGCAGCGAAAGGTCTATGAAGTTCTGCTCAGCCCTTGCCGAGCCTGCCTCTATCTCGCCGATCCGCTTCAGCAATTCAGCGTATTCCAAAACCACACCTAGAATATATCCCTTGAAAATGGAACGTTGTCCTTCACCAGCTGCACTACCTTATCCTTGTGCTTGTAGTAGTTTGCCACAACGAACCCAGCGTCGTCTATTCCTGTAATATTGTTCCTGACCATCCAGTCCAGCACGGTGTTCTTCTCTGCTATGTCTTCGGCCATGTCCTTCTTCGTGAGCCCGCCGTAGAGCGTGAAGGTCTCGAGCAGGCGCGTCATCTCGCTTATCTGCGAGTATTTGTCATTGAGTATGTTCCATTTGTAGAGGACGTTGACGTCGCCCGTAGTAAGAACTTCGCCGAGCTCGAGCACTCTCCTTATCCCCTTGGTCCTGTGCCTGAAAAGGCAGACTATCGCGCCGAGCGCGTTCATTGTTATCTTGGGCACGGCTATCGGCGGGTTCGTCATCCTCACTATGGTGTCCTGCGCGTTGTCTGCGTGGACGGTGCCGTATACGGAGTGTCCTGTGTGTATGGCCTCGAAGAGCGTCTCCGCGTCCTTCTCCGTCCTCACCTCTCCGATAAGCATTATGTCGGGACGCTGCCTGAGCGCGTTGACCATGAGCCTGTAGAGCGTTATCTCGCCCTTGCCCTCGGGGTTCGGGTCCCTTGATACCATAGGTATCCACTGCGCGAAGCCAGGAAGCTGAAGCTCCCTAGTCTCCTCTATAGAGATTATCCTCCTCGTTGCCGGGAAGAACATGCTGCATGCGTTGAGGAAGCTCGTCTTTCCGCTGGCGGTTCCTCCCGAGAAGAGCAGGCTTATCTCGTTCTGTATGCAGAGCCACACAAGTGATGCGAGCTCTATGGAGAGCGTGCCGTTCTTTATCATGGCAGTCATGGTCCACGGGTTCTTCGAGAATTTTCTTATAGTTATGGTGTTGCCGCCCTGCGATACAGGGTAGAGCGTGGCGTTTACCCTTGATCCGTCTGCGAGCTCCGCATCCATGAGAGGCGAGAGGTTGTTTATCTCCCTGCCTATCCTTCTCCCTATCGCGGATGCCTGGTCGTATATAGCGTTGTCGCTTGCGGGCTTCATGTTCGTCTTGCACCAGCCAAGCTCCTTGTGGAAGACCCATATGTAGTCCTTTGCGCCGTTTACCGCTATCTCCTCGAGGTTCTCGTCCGCGAGCAGCGCCTCGAGGTCGCCCAGCCCAAGCATCATGTTCACTATGTACGAGGTGAGCAGCTTCTTCGTTTCGGAGCTTGTCCCGGGCACGTACTTGTCTATGAGTATGTTCCCGGCGTCAAGATACTTTACGTTCAGCGCGGTGAGGTAGCGCTTGTCCTCGAGCCTTGCAGGGTCTATCGGCACCATGGCGGTGAGCTCGCTCCTCAGCGACATCACAAGGAGCTTGGTCGCGTCGCCTATGCCAGGGAATGTGACGTTGTATAGCGGCACGAAGTCACTGCTCTCGACTATCTGTATCATCACGGTTGTGCCGTGCGCGTCAAGATTGTATTCCGCCAGGATCTTCTGTGTGTATTCGGCCATTTTCACACCTTGTCCTCTGCACGCTGGTCGATCTCCTCAGCGGTCTGCTTTATCGTCTTCCTCACCTCGCCCACCCTCTCCTTTGTGCGGCTGTGGCTCTTCGAGATCTCCTCCACCGCCTTCGCCTTGCGCTCAACGCTGATGTTTTTGTTGGCGTCGAGCGTATTAAGCTGCGCCGTGAGCCTCGCTATCTCGGTCCTTGTCATAGCTACCTCCTTGGAGGCGTCGCCTATGTCTTTCTTCCATCTCTTGATGTCCTCGTCGAGCTTGGTCGCGTCGCCGAAGTTCCTCTTCATCGCGTCGACGTCCTCGAATATCTTCTTCGCCTTATCGTCCACGAACCTGGAGTCGCTCACGATGTCGTGGCTTATCCTGTCGTACCTGTCGTTGAGGTTCTTCTTCAGCATCTCAAGCACCTGCTTTGAGAGCTCAAACTCCTTCTTGAGGTTCACCATTTCCGAGACGAGCCGCTTGGCTGAGGCTTCTTGGTCCTTCAGCGACTTCACAAGATCGGAAAACTGCATGTTGTTCTCCCTCAGCTCCATCTCCACGCCTGACCTTGACTCGTTTATCTGCTTCCTGAGTGCCTTCACCTGCGAATCCACGTCCTTGTTCATGGTGTCGAAGAACTTGTTCTTGGTCCTGGTGGTGTCCTCCATCGCCTTCTGCGCCGAAGCTATGTTCTTCACTACCAGGTCCAGCCTTGAGAGCTTCGACGTTATGTCCGCCTCGGTCTGCAGCTGCGACTGCTGGTTAAGCTTTGCGTTCAGCGAGTCTATCCTCTTGTTTATCTCGTCGAGTTGCCTTGTCGAGTCTACCCTTATCTTCTCCATCTCCCTTCTCTTGGCTTCTATGGGGGCATAGGCGCGGTCTACGTCTGCGAGTATGCGCTGCACCTCTGGCATCTTCTGCTGGTAGAGCTTCTGGATGTTGTTTATTGTCATATTGAGGTCGTCTATGTTCTTCGAGAACTTCTCCAGTGATATGCGCTCCACCGCGAGGTCCTCTTCCAGTATGTATTTCGTGACGTCAGTCTTTGTCTTGACGTCGGCCTGCCTGTCCTGTGAGAGCGTTATCGGCTCAAGGTACATGCGCCCGACCTCGAAGGTTATCTTTATCAGGTTACCGTTCTCCAGCACCTTCGCCCACTTCTCGATTACCCTGGGATCCATGTTCAGCGCTACCGCTATGCTATTAAGCTCGGTCCTTCCCCTGCTTCTTAGCAGGTCAAGCAGCGTGTCTATGCTCGTTTTGGTGTCCTGCATTTCGGGGTTTCTCACGTTCTCGGGCGTGTTGCGGGGTTCCTCGGCCATACAAGCACGTTAGATACTTGCCAACAAACGTATTTAATACCTTAAGAACTCGCTCTGACAGCTGTTTGCCGATTGCGGCCGTGCAATTTCAGAAGATGCGCCTTGATACAAGTGATATCACGAGCGCTATCACGATCAGTAGCAGTATGTCCCATATCCCTATGCCCGTATATTTCAGCATCAGCAGGAGTATTACACCCATTGTGGCCGCATAGACCGGCTTGCTCCATGTGAGGACCTTGCTGCCATCAAGCGGGAATATGGGCAGCATGTTGAAGAATGCTAGGAGCACGCTTATCTCTATCACGAATGAGAGCGCGGAGGAGAGGAATGAGCTTGTTGGTGGGTGCGTCAGAAGCGCGAAGGCAAGGAATGCACCGAATACCGCAAGGTTTGTGAGCGGCCCAACAATGGAGACTATGCCGTTCTGCTTCTTCGTGAATCCCTGCGTGTATATCATGGTGGCCCCAGGCATGCCGATGAGGAACCCGAAAAGGCTCGTGAATATTGTTATTATCAGCCCGGTGTAGAACATCCTGAACTCGGCGATGGCGCCGTACCGCTGCGCGAAGAACTTGTGCATAAGCTCGTGGAACACGAAATTGACCGTGACCGCGAGAGCGGCGATCGGGAGCAGCTGCTCGAATTGGGCTATCGCCTTGGCGGAGTTCCCCTGAAATGCGCTTACCCCACCGACCAGCGCGAGTGAAAAGGCAAGCGTTAGCACTATGTCGGATATCAGTATGTCCCTTATCTCGGTCGGGGATGTGATGGGATGCCCTGTTTCCATTACTTGTTATTTTTAACAACAATATATAAAATCCACGGACAATAATATACTGTATTTAGCTCCATCGTCTAGTGGTCATTGCACCGCTACGCGTTGCAACCATAAAAGGACGGCGGCCTCTGGAGCCGTAAACGCCAGTTCGAATCTGGCTGGAGCTACTGACCAAATTTTCTAGACGTGTCACTTCGAAGCGCGAGTTCGAATCTGGCTGGGAATATTATGTTGCAGGGATAGTGCTAACGTTCAAAAACCGCACTCTTTTATTTCATATAAATGAAGCTATTTTAATGTGCTTTAGATTTTGTTTTGCTATCCGCTTTTACCCTTAGTAATCTAGTTAGATCTGATTCAGGATTTTTTATAAACTCTTTATCATTTTGACCGACCTTTTCAAGAAGTTTATAAACTTTCCTTTCTAACATAGGAATATTGTCAGTGTTGTTATCTAGGATATGATCGAGCATTCTAAAATAAATATAACCAAGACCGTGAGCATAATCTTCATATAGTCTACCAAAAGAAAATTCCTTCAAATTCTTGAATTTCTTACGTGATTTCCTTAGTGTAGTTCTTTGATAGCAAACAACATCAGATGCGTATATACCTACAACGTGAACGTTTTCGTATCTTTCTTTAAAATAATTGATTTCGCTTGCCATTCTTAAACCAGAGATTACTGCTTTTTCTGTTTTTCTGTCTAGTAGATCATTTTCGATTTTTTTTGCTACAAGAGTCTGGTTCTTTGGTTCCATAAAGAAGTCAAAATTTCCTTTACCCACATTACTATGTATGCTAGTTGCATATCTGCTAGCTTCAAATCGCTCATAGCCATAGGCAGATATGATTTTGCTAGCCTCTGTTTTACCACAGCCCGATTTTCCAACAAGTATTATTATTTCCATAAAATTCATTTCTACGATCTTGTTTCCTTAAGTGGATGCATATACCTAACTTCGTGTTCTCGAACTCTTCCATCAGCAAAATCGAAATATTTATCTATTTCGTCTTTTATTCCAGAAAGTAATGATACGAAATTTTTAGAATTTTTGTCATCAGCAAAAGGGGACATTATGCAAGCTTTTAAGCTTCTGTATGGGTAAACATCAGAACCAGTTGAATAAGCTGGCGTCGAATCAATTAAGAATGGATTACCTATTTTCCTCAAATATGTTAAAAATTCTAATGTATAAGCATTCCGTACGTTAGCTTCGTATTGTTGATTTGCAAAGTTTAGAGCTTGTGGTAGTTTTGGAACAAAAACTACCGCATTCCCTAGTGAAGTCTTACTCACTACTTCAAATTTATCAGATTTTCTGAGCATTTCATGTAATTTTTCTGATACATTCATTAGTTTAGTTAACACCTTTTGGAAACCTTCTATGCCTAATAAATTTAATGCAATGTAAGCATTTAATGCACCAGTTGCTCCTCTAGAATTTTCTAATGTATATGCAAACGGTGTATATTGTCCATAATTTACAAAGTTGTCTTTATCGCTATAAAGATCCTTTTTATCTCTCAACATAAATAGACTGGAATTATAAGGACAAAATCCCATCTTATGAAAATCAACACCAAATGAGTCTGCCATATAGAGATCTTTGAGGTTATTAGTTATACTATCAATTTTATACATTATGCTTTTGCTTATTCGTAGAGGATTTTCTGATTTATTATAATCTTTAAAGAAAAGCCACGGCCAGCCAACTACTGAATCAACATGAAGGTGCGGTGTGTAATCTAATTTATGTGCATCAACTAATTCGTTTCTTACTTTTACAATCTCTTTTATTGGATCTACAGCCATATTATTTGTTGTTCCTCCAGAGATTAGTATGCTGGCTATTCTCTTGCCTCTAACTACTGCAGACGATAATTCTGTAGCTAATTCAGTCAGATTAACTGTGCTATCATTGTTGGTATTTATCCGTATAACATTCTTTGTTCCGATACCCAACCAATCCGCATCTTGGATATGACATGGATGACATGCCTTTGTTGAGAATACAACAACATCTTGTTTCACACCTTCCGATGATGAATCTTTAAGGCTCTTTCTTAGTCCGACTTTTATAGCATACAAATCTGTACCTTTTCCACCAAACGTAAAAGTCCCACCTGCAATTTTCCAATCCCAACCCGTATACTCTGCAACTTCTTTTATAACTCTCTGTTCTGCTAATGCCATTTTGCCCGCAGGTACATCCCATACAATATTTGGATTATATAACATTGCTAGAGAAGTAGCAGCAACAGTATGCAATAATGGCGGAGGTGTTAAGTTATACATAGTTCTTGGTGAGTGCCATCTTACAACCCCGTCAAACATTTCTGCTATTAGTTTGTAAGCTCCATTTCGACCTAATGATTTTTGAGGTACTTGAGAATTCTCCACCAAATGTAAATAGCTATCATATTCCATAGGCAATGTTGCTTTTGAAGTATCTGTTTTGGCTTCTATTCTTTTATGAACTCCTCTAATAAGTTCTAGTAACTCTTCTACCGAATCGCTTTTAGGGTTATAAAATAACTTACCTAACTGTTTATTATTTTCTCTCTTCTTAACCCTTTTACCTTTATGTTGCATATATAAAAAGCAGCCGTTTAGATACTTAAGGATTTGTGTCTAAAATAATCATATTTAAAAAGCTTTGTGTATAGTTTTATATATAAAATGTCAATTTTATAGAAAGGTGTGGATAATTATGCCAAAAAATAAGATTCCAAAAATTGCAAAGAGGGTCTTTAAAGGCGTTATATGGGATACTTATCATTGGAAACAAAAGATGTTTGATGGATCTTATGAAACATTTGAAGCTGTTAAAAGGCTTGATACAGTTATTATAGTTCCAACAATTCGAAACAAGATAATAATGATAGAAGAAGAACAGCCTGATAAGCCTAAATCGATGGGATTTATAAGTGGTAAGATAGAACGTAAAGAAAGACCATTAATTGCAGCAAAACGTGAATTACTTGAAGAAACAGGATTTAAATCAAATAATTGGATACTCTTAGAAATTAGAGAAGCCATAAAGTCCCAAAAAGTGGATTGGAATTTATTTATGTATATTGCTAGAGACTGTAAAAGGGTTGCAAAACCTAAAATAGAATCGGGTGAGAAAATAAAAATTAAATATATTGATTTTAGTACATTTTTATTACTACCAAATAAGATTAAAAATCTTGACTATGACTTAAAAGAAGATATAAATAAAATTAAGAATTCAAAAGAAACTATCTGGAACTTCAAAAAACAATTATTTGGAGAATCTAATTTGTCTAACTAGCTCCACATTTGTTGTAGGCTTATAGAAGGGTCAACGTATTGTTACGACGTCAGGAAAGGATAAAACTGAACTCAGTTCAAGATATGCTGGAGCTAAAGGAATTCTTGCCCTGACAGCAATTAGCTTAAATTTTCTGATTCAGCGCTAGAAAAGTCTGACTAAAAGATAGGTATAAGTATCTGATGGAATTAAATGCACGTCATAGCATAGGGGATTTGCATGGTCCAAAAGAGTATCGCCGTATTAAAAGGGGACGGAGTAGGCCCAGAAATCATGAATGAAGGCCTAAAGGTGCTGGAGGCCGTTTCTACAAGGTACGGGCACAGATTCAGTTTAGAGTATGCCCCTTTCGGAGCTAATGCTTATTTTAGCCACGGACATCCCTTTCCAGAGTGCACGAAGCGCATCTGTGATAGGACAGATTCAATTCTGAAAGGGCCCATCGGCCTAAGCGTCTTGGAGATGAGCAAAATACCCGAAGACAAAAGCCCTGAGGGAGCCGCTTTGCTTCCGTTAAGAAAAAGATTTGACACCTATGCTAATTTTAGGCCGGTCCGTCTTCCTCTCGAATTCGCAAACTTTTCGCCGTTAAAGGAGGAAAGGCTTGGAAACGGCATAGACATCCTGATGATCCGGGAGCTGGTAGGGGGCAATTATTTCGGCCGGAAAGTCGAGGGCAGCGAGAATAACTGGGAGTTCGCGGTAGATGAGGGAAGATACGAGCGCACGCAGGTCGAGCGGATAGCGCATGTTGCGTTTAAAGAGGCCATAAGGCGGAACGGAAAATTAACCAATGTCAGCAAACAAAACGTAATGGCGGAAGGGCGGCTGTGGAATCACATTATTCACGAAGTTGCGGTTAAACATTATCCCGGAGTAAAATTACAGGATGTGATTGTGGATAATATGGCCTTCCAGCTTGTCGTGAACCCGTCACAATATAACGGTGTGGTTCTGCTCGAAAACATGCAGGGGGACATATTGACGGATCAAGCGGGAGGAATTCTGGGCAGTCTGGGTTTAATGCCTTCTGCATGCCTAAACCCAGAAACTGGCAAAGGCTATTTCGAACCCGCGCATGGTTCTGCCCCTGACATAGCCGGAAAAGGCATTGCAAATCCATTTTCAATGATTGGATCCGTAGCGCTAATGCTTGAGAAAAGTTTTGGATTATACGAAGAGGCTGAAACTGTCTGGAGCGCACTTTTTGCGGTTTTTGGCAATGGTTACAGGACAACGGAGCTAAAGAAACCAGACACTCCTGCAGATAAAATAGTATCGACAGAGCAATTCGGTAACCTAGTAACTTGTGAGATCTCACAGTTTCTGCGTAGATAATCGCCTTAGAGACAACCACATCTGACAACCATACGTGGCCCGATAATCAAAAGTGGTTGCATGAAGCAGACTCAATATAGGATATGCTATATGTTTATATAGTTTTACAACCAATCCTAATCGTGGTTCTATGACAGAAGTCAAAGTAAATGCCGTAAAGGACGGGCCGGCCTTGATACTGGTAGACGGAAACGTGCAGGTTGCGCTCTGCAGGTGCGGGTACTCGAAGAACAAGCCATTATGCGATGGCGCGCATCATCAGAAGCAATTTGAGGCTGCTGAAAAGGAATTGAAGATACTTTAATTGGCGCGATTTGCCCATACCTGGCAATGCACCATCTCTTTTTAGCCTGTCGGTTCTAAATTAGGCATAGTGGAACAATGAATATTTATTTTGCTGGTTCGATACGCGGCGGAAGGGAGGACGTCGGATTGTACCGCAAGCTGATAGAGCATATGGGCAGGTACGGCAAGGTGCTCACTGAGCACCTGGGCAATGTCAACATAACCTCGAGCGGCGAGCAACTGGCTGCAGAGGAGATTTATGAAAGGGATGTGGATTGGCTGAACAAGGCTGACGTGATGGTCGCGGAGATATCTACGCCTTCACTTGGCGTTGGATATGAGCTGTGCAAGGCTGAATCGCTTGGCATACCTGTTTTGTGCCTGTATAATGGATCGAGAAACGAGCCGTCGGCAATGATAACAGGCAACAAAAGGTTCAGGATTTCCAGGTATGAGGACATTGATGCTGCATTTAAAGAAATAGATACATTTCTGTCAGAGCATAAAAAAGATTGATAAGGAATAATAAGACAGCATACGAAAGGAAAATAGCGTTTGACGCTGACTGGTGTTTGTATGGCGCGCGGATTGTCTTTGGAGGGTCATGTGATTGTATGCGGCTACGGCACTGTAGGCCAGAAGGTCATAGATGTGCTTTATGAGCACAGCGTGCGTTTTGTTGTGATAGAGCTCGACCCCAAGAAAGTGGAGCACCTCAAGGAGCTAGGCTACAACGTCATAGAGGGCGACGCCACCTTCTCCAAGGTGCTCAAGAGCGCGGGCATAGACAACGCCAAGGCCATCGCCGTGGTGATGGACGATGATGCGAAGAACCTTTTCACCGTGCTCGCTGCACACGACATAAACAAGCACCTTTTCATAGCCGCAAGGGCGAACGACGAATTCGTAAGGGAGAAGCTGATAGAGGCTGGCGCCGACTACATAGTGATGCCGCAGCGCGCGGCAAGCAAGGAGATAGTGAGCGAGCTCCTAAAGACAAAAGCGTAGTTCCATGTCCCAGCATGATGAACTGGATGGCTCTGAGAAAACAGCCGCACGGGTAATAGTGATCATGCTCATCTGCGCTGTGCTGTTAGCGCTCTTTTCCATAGCGGTGGTCGCACTGGTAACGCACAGCCTCTACGCCGCGGGCTATTACACGATGTCAGCGCTATTCGACGTGAACGGCGAAAACGCCTCGACTTTCATATCGGCTGTGCTGGGCAGCGGCGCCTACAGCGGCGCATTCTACATTGTCATAATGATATCGCTGCTTGACGGGCTTGCAAAGGCCGTCATAGTCGGTTTCCTGATCGCCGTGTTCATAAACCTGCTCTCGAGCATAGACATAAAGTCCACGCTAGACGTGATAACCGCAAAGAGGCAGAAGGACCATGTGATAGTCTGCGGCTACTCGATGCTTGCGGAGAGGCTGTGCAAGGACATGGCAAGGGACAACCTGCGCTTCGTGATAATAGACAACGACCCCGAAAAGGTCGGCACGCTGCGGGACCTCAAGTACAACGTGATAGACGGGGATTTCACCCAGAAGAACGTCCTTGAGGGCGCGTCGCTCAAGAACGCCAGGGCGATAATATTCGCAACCGAGAGCGACTTCATCAACCTTCTCGGGATAGTGACCGCGCACCACATGTACCCGGACGTAAAGATAATAGCGAGGGCGAGGCAGGTCGCGAACGTGACGAAGATGCAGAGGGGAGGAGCGGAGCTCTGCCTGGTGCCCGAGGTCGTTGCGGGGCTGGAGCTCGGCGAGCATGTCTTGAAATTGTGATCCAATGGCAAACCTGAAAAGCGCGCAGTACATAATGATCGGCATAATCGTAATGCTTTTTGCCGCATCGGTGGTGCTCACGATAGGCGCCGGGATAGACCCGGTGCGGGCACTCCTGGATTCGGCGCTTGACGCGCTTGACGTGAGCTATGTGCTCATACCTTTCGCGATGGCCACGAACCCTCTGATATTAACTTCCAAGATACTCGATGCGGGAATATTCCCGATACTTGCGGTGCTGCTCGCTGCATGGTTCTTCGACTTCATAAACGGCATAAACTTCAGGGAGCGTATGGTGCTCTCGAAACTGAAGCGCATGAAGGACCACGTGATAGTCGTGCCCTCGAACGGCTTCGCAAGGGCGCTGCTGAAGGAGCTGAAGGGATCCTCTATAGAGGCTGTCGCGATAGCCGAGAACAGGCGCGAGATGAGGCAGGTGCACAACGAGGGCCTGTTTGCGATAGCTGGAGACATAAAATCGATGGATACGTTCGAGATAGCCGGCATAAAGAGGGCGAGATGCCTTGTCGCGTGCAGCAAGGACGACATACAGAACGCGCTCATCGCGATAACGGCCAAGACGGCGAACCCGCGCATAAACATAATAGCAAGGGCGGACTTGGAGGAGAACCGCGTAAAGCTCATGAGCGCTGGCGCACACGTGGTCATAGTGCCGGGCAAGACGGCCGGGATAGACATGGGCAACGAGATAGTCAAGCGGGTTCTAGAGAAGAAAGCTTACAAGAAAGCATAATGCCTGCGCCGCAGCGCAGGCGCGTTTCTGGGGTTACCAAGACCTGCTTGGTCATGCTATCTTCTGATTATTAAAGTATTTAAACCTTTCTTTTAATATTTGATTGTATATCAAAGTAAAAGAAGGTATAAATAGATTGGCTGCGCAATACTACCAAGAAAGTTGCGCATTCCTGCGCCATACAAATAGGTATTGCCTGTGCTGTAAGCAAGTGCTTTTTCTGGGGTATGCCTGCAAAGTAGCGTAGGTGCGGATTCTTGGGGTTGTCTAGTGGAACCGAGACTAAAGTGTGAGCAAAGGCTCTGTACGGGAACGGATTCAGCGGTGGACGAATTGGATGGCATATACTGCGCCGATATGACGGACATGGAAAAGGTTGAGACGAAGATGGCAGACATGGAGCTGAAGGAGGTGCTCCCCGAGGTAGTGAAGGAGATAATATACAGGAGCAAGCTTTTCCAGAGGGAAAGGATAAGGCAGCATATGGATGTGCCGTGCCACATACATGTAGTGATAACAGGCGCAGGCACACACATCTACAGCACATACAGCAAAGCATAGTATGCATCCGACCGACCGCTTGGGTTGTTTTTTTTTCTTTTTCTTTTTTTCTTTCTTTTTGCGTTTGACAAATACTATTGGAATTTATACCTTCGATGGGATTGTATTGCATGGATCCCAAATTCCTGGAACTGAGCCTGAGCAGAGGCGTATACGAGCCTAGGGAGGACTCATATCTGCTTGCAAGGGCAGTTGAGGAGCATGCGTTCGGAAAGGTGCTTGACATCGGGACCGGCACCGGGATACAGGGGATAACAGCAGCGCTGAAGGGCTGCGAGGTGACGTTTGCCGATGTAGACCGTGGTGCGCTCAGTTGCGCACGGATGAATGCTAAACTGAACAAGGTAGATGGCACATTTGTGCTCTCAGACCTCTTTAGCGGAGTGAAGGGAAAGTTCAGCACCATAATCTTCAATCCGCCATATCTCGAGAGCAAGAGGGTAAAGGATATTGCACTTGATGGAGGGCCAAATGGCAGGGCGCTCATAGACAGGTTCCTGAACGGCTACAAAAAACACCTGATGACGAGGCATGTGGTGCTGCTCCTTGAGAGCTCCATAAACGATTACGAAAAGGACGTGAAAAGGCTTGATGCGAAGATTGTTGGAAAGGAGCACTATTTCTTTGAGGATTTGGTGGTACTGCTCTTCAGGTGAGCCTTACCCTTCCTTTCATATATGGAGTGGGCTGCCCTAGCCCATACCCCGCTGCTTTTCAGTATGTTGTTGTACCTGCTTAACGGGGACTGGTTGTTTCCGCTTATCGGATCCAGCATTTTGTATTCCTTTGGTGTGAGCCTCCATCCCGATGCGCCGGCGTTCTCAAGGACGTGCGTGGCGTCGCTTGCCTTCGGTATCGCCACCGCATTCTCGTTCGATACCACCCAGTTCAGCGCCACCTGCACCGCGCTCTTGCCATGCGCCCTGCCTATAGCCTCAAGGACAAGGAGCGCGTGCCTGTTCTTAGGGCTGAAGAGCGCGCCTTTCGCAAGCGGGCTGTATGCAATGATCGTCACCTTGTTCTTGTTGCAGAAGTCGAGAAGGCCTGGCTCTAAGCCCACGAGTATGCTGTATTCCACCTGGTTCGAGACTATTCTGTACTTTGCCATCGAATCCTGCGCCTCCTGGAATTCCCTTATGCTGAAGTTGCTTACCCCTATGTGCCTTATCTTTCCGGCATCGACAAGATCCTCCATTGCGCGCATCGTCTCGCGTATGGGCACACTGTGGTTCGGCCAGTGGAGCTGGTAGAGGTCTATCTGCTTCACCTCGAGACTCTTCAGGCTCCTGTCGCATGCCTTTATGACGTCATCGTAGCTGAAATGGCTTGGCGACACCTTTGTCGCTACAAAGACGTCTTCCTCGTTCTTTATCGCCTTTGCCACAACCCATTCGGTCCCGTACATTTCTGCGGTGTCGATGAAGCGCATCCCCGCATCCATACCCGCCCTTAGCGCTGTTATCTCCTTTTCGGGATTTACACCCATCTTCCATGTCCCTATCCCTATCTCAGGTATCTTCTCCTTGGTGTTGCCCAGATACTTGAATTTCATGCGATCACTGAAATTTAATCATGCTAACTTTAATAATCTTTTTAGGCGCATTCTGCAGAAAGCCGGCTCGGAAAATTCATTCGCCAGGGTAGGGATTTGAACCCTAAATTCCGTGAGGAAACCGGTTGCCTTGTTCGCATCACTAATCAGCTCTTGATGCTTTGAAGCTCAAGACCGGCGCGTTACCGGATTCCGCCACCCTGGCATAAAGGAGTTTCTGTTATTTAGGTATAAATTACTGTTTGTTTGGCCGCTTCCTCCTCAAGGCGGCAAATACTTTTCTTGTGGTGTTATTATGGTTGGTACAATCAATAGTCTAAAATCGTTTCTTGGTAGGATTTCTGAGATGTTTGCCGCAGATAGCGGCAATAGCAAAGGATTAAGGCTTGGGTTCGGCAGGGCCGAGGCCGTGCTGCTCCCAAGGGGCAGCCTTTTCATAAAGGGCAGGTTCGCGGCACTTGACAGGGAGATAAACTACACCTGGGCGAGGAAAGGAGGCAGGTTCTTCCTCTACCCAAGGCATGAATCAAATCCGCACATAGTGATATCAGGAATGAGCGGCTTCGGCAAGAGCACGCTCTTCAAGTCCCTTCTTCTCGACATAAAGGAATCCGAGATTCCGTGCATAATATTTGATGCGCACAATGAGCACAGCGCGGCGGTCTCCAGGATCGGCGGCACGGTGCATAACGCGGTCTATTCTGGAATAAACATACTGGAGCTTGACGGAGCAAGCATCTCTGAGCGCATATCGGAGCTTTCCAGGCTTTTCAGGGATGTGTACCTCCTTGGCCACATACAGGCCACGAAGCTTAGCGAATGCCTATGGTACACCTACAGGAAGAGCGGCGCAAGGGGAATGTCAGACAGGGAGCTCAAGAGCGCTCCAACGATAAGGAACCTTCTTGACGAAATCTGCATATTCATAAGGAACTCGAAGACCGTAGGCGAGCGCAATACGCTGTTGCGCCTCAAGGACAGGATATCGCTGCTGAACAGCTCCGCATTCAACAGCACGCCGATAAGCATGAAGGAGATGCAGGGAGGCATCCACTCCTTTGCGCTGGCTAACATGAAGAGCAGGGAGGCGCAACTCATCTACATAGGGGAACTGCTCAGCAGGATATACTCCACCATGCACGACAGCAAGAGGGAGGGGATGCTGAGGCTTTACATAATGATAGACGAGGCCCAGTTCCTGACAGACGACTCGAACAGCAATTCGATAATATCGAAGCTCATAGAAGAGGGCAGGAAATACGGGATTGGTGTCATAATAGTAACGCATGCGGCAAGCACGCTTAACAAGAAGGTCATGGCGAACGCTTCGGCATTCCTCACGTTCTATTCGAGGGAGCCCTCCGAGGTCTCGTACGTGACGAAGGTGCTCTCAGGCAGCAACGCCGCAATGGCCGATGCCCTAAGAAACAAAATGTTCAGGATCGCGCAGAACCAAGCGATGCTTGTAAGCAGCAGGAACCGCAACCCGGTACTTCTGTCAACGCCAAGGTTTGATGAGGTTGCGATAGAGGGGAATGCGGCTCTCGGAGAGGGGGAGGCAAAGGGATTACTTATGTTGCACGCAAAAAGGCCCGCAGCGATTTCCGAATTGAAAAGGCTGAATCCCGGGATTACGGATTCGGTGCTGTCGAAACTTATGCAGTCGGGATTCCTATCGCGCATGAAGGACGATTACGACAGGGAGGAATGGGTAATGTGTCGAAACCCTTCGCTCAGCCTTGAGCATGAGCTCTGGGTAAAAAGGATCTCGGAGCTCCTTGCAAAAGATGGTATCGAAAACAGGATCATAGACAATTCCAACGGCCCTGACATATCAGTGATAAATGGGAACTGCAAAGTGGCCATAGAATACGAGACCGGGAGCAAGAGCATGGAGAGCACCTTGAAAATGGTGGAATCGAGGCTGAGGAGCTACCCAAAGGTGATAATCGTCACGAAAGACTCGCTTGTCGGGCAATACAAAAAACGTTTAAATCTGGGAGGCGTTGAGGTCATCGGAACTGAAGGCGTAGTGGCACTTCCGCATCTAATAATTCAGCCTCATACGTAGCCGAACTTCATGTTCGGGTTTGCCTTTAGTATTATTGCTTTGGAGGCATCTGACAATCCCTTTGCGCCGTGGAACCTTGCGGTGCCAAGGTGCTGCACTGTATCTAGACCGGTCGCATCCTCAAACGTTATGGCGTATTGGAAGTCTGCGTTCCAGGCATCGGCTGACGAGAAGTCCGTCTTTGCAAAAGCGGATTTTGTGGCTATTGCCTTTATAAGTATAGCCCCGAAAAGGCTCCCGCCTGAAAAATCAAGCTGGGTGGATGTGATCCCCCTTAGGTTGGCGAACCGGAGGTTCCTGCCAACAAATAATTTTGTCCCTTTTAGGTTTGACAGATTCATGTAGCTTAGGTCTATTGGCAGTTCTTTCGCTTCGGCTTCTTCCAGAAGTTTCCTCACGTTCTCTTCAGTTACCTCGCCGTTCAGCCTCAGGCGCTTCCTATCCGTGTATACTTCTACGAGCAGGGGGCCTGTCCTTGCCTCGTTTGCTCTCAATGCTACTTGCCCATACCACACCTTGTTTTTTGTTGGCATAATATCACTCCAATATTATTGCCATCAGCCTGTTTATAAGCATATGCCAGATGGGAAGATTAGCGGAATTTGCCTATTGGAGATTTATCATGAATTGGCCGAAAATCACATTTTTATAAGATCACAGACCTAGTAATCTTGAGATGTTGCATATGAGGTTCAGGTCGCAAAGCGCAATGGAATACCTCATGACCTACGGATGGGCGGTCCTTATTATTGGGGTCGTGCTTGCGGCATTGGTCTCCCTGGGCGCCTTCAACAGCGCGACATGGGGCCCAAGGGCCTCTCCAGGCTCATGCAAAGTTTTCAGGAGCACAGCAATAACCTCGCTCGAGGGTGTGTGCACTAGCGTGATTCCTCAGTCTGTTGCGCAGTTCAACGGGCAGACCAGCTACGTGAGCATAGGAACGACCGGGTTGCCGCTTGGCAACAATCCAAGAAGTGCCTTTGCATGGATATACTGGACGGGCTCGCTTGCCTCAAGCTATCCAACAATAATGGAATGGGGTGATCAACAAATTCACGCCCGAGCATCAGGACTCAGAATGAATCAACCTACGGGGTATTTAAACTTTGTAGGTGCAGGAGACGATTTTCTCACAACTTTCATACCGACCCCAAACGCATGGAATTTCGTAGGTTATACCTATAGTGGAGGAACAAGCGTGACTGTCTATTATGATGGGCAATCCCAAACAGGCGCCGTAACCCAGTTGAATACTGTTCTTGGCAGTACAGTGCCGGCAGCCATAGGCATACCGGCAAATCAGCTGGGTTGGTACTTCCCAGGCTCCATCGCCGACGTACAGGTCTACAACACCTCCCTTGACGCGAACCAGGTGCAGGCGCTATACATGGAGGGTATAGGAGGCGTGCCCGTAAACCTTCAGTACCTTGTTGGGTGGTGGCCTCTGAACGGGGACTTCAACGACTACAGCGGCAACGGCAACACGGGTACGCCCGCCAGCATGGCATTCACAAGTTCCTGGACAAGCGGCTACACAAACCCGTGACCCTATGCGGCGGAAAAACCGGCCGAGGGCAAGGTATTAATACATTTCTCGGCTTATATTAGTGTATTCTAGGCATTCGTTATTCTAATCGTTAACGGATTAAGGAGTGAATTCAATGGCTAACATCTACGATGTAAAGGCTTCAGACGTTATCAGGCTTGCCTCTGAAAGGCTGAAGGACAAGCTCAAGAAGCCCTATTATGTTGATTTCGTGAAATCAGGCGCGAACAAGGAGCGCGTCCCGCAGGACCCGAACTTCTGGTACGTGAGGAGCGCATCCATACTCAGGTTCGTCTACATGAACGGCCCGGTTGGCGTCTCCAGGCTAAGGACAAAGTACGGCTCAAGGAAGGAGCATGTAGTGCACAGAAGACATCACGTCAAGTCTGGCGGCAGCGTGCTGCGCGACGCTATGATAGAGCTGGAGAAGGCGAAACTGGTCAAGTCAACAAAGGGGGGGCGCGTAATAACGCCGCAGGGCAGGTCATTCCTTGACAAGATATGCAAGGAGATAAACAATTCCTGAGTGCATCTTTATGGCGGATGAAGAGGACGAGGAGGCGCGATACCAGAAAAAGATGAGGAAGCGCGTCACCGAGGCTATAAAGAACGCGCAGATGGAGCAGCAGAAGAAGGAAATAATGAGGCAGTTCCTTGATGCAAAGGCTTATGAAAGGCTGATGAACATACGTATATCAAACTATGAGCTGTACAACCAGCTCGTGGGTATGGTCGTCTCGCTCGCACAGGGCAACAGGATATCATCGAAGATAACAGAGGAGCAGCTCATGTCAATAGTGCAGCGTATGACGTACAAGAAGGAATCAACAATAGAATTCAAGCACAAGTAGGAATGTTTATGGGAAAGAAGACGCCGTACAAGAAGAAAAGGCTCGGCAAGAAGCTGAAGCAGAGCAGGCGCATGCCGCTACTGGTCACGCTGCGCACCCATAGAAGGACGCAGCAGAACCTCTTCAACCGCAACTGGAGGAAGCAGAAACTCAGGCTCGACTACAAGGAGTGATATTGATGCAGGCAATGGCAACCAGGGCTAATTTCTCCGATGCGGAGTTAAGGAAACTGGTCAGGACACACCCATTTGTACTTGCGTTGTCTGAGGGCCATGCCCCAAAGCCACTTCCAGTCGGAGATTCGGCGCAGGAACTCGGCATAAGCATAGGAATTAAACATGGCGAGTGCGAGTCTGGCATTAATATTAGCGCCCTTATAAAATCCGGATTGGGAAGGTCGGTCGAGGCGTTTGCGAGCGACAACGGGCTTAGGATAGCTTACTTTTCAACCAGAGCATCTTCCCTTGATGCATTCAGCGTAAGGATTATGCTGCGTACCGGCGTGGTGCTGGACGAAGAGAACACCCTCCGTGAAACTGACAGAATGGTGGAGGTAACAAAGGAGCTGCTTAGTCTGCTCGGGGACAAGGCAGATACCGAGGAGTTGGGTAAGAGAATTTCAAGAGTACAGTGATTTTATGGCAAATAGACTATTGACGATAAACATAAGGAATTACCTGGCAAAGCAGCCGAGAAGGAAGAGGCCGGCAAGGATAGCCAGATATGTCAGGTACAAGATAGCACGCGCGGTGAAGATGAGGCTTGAGAACGTGAAGATGACAGGAGAGTTGAACCAGCTGATACTCAAGAAGCATCTGCATTCTATGATGCCGCTCAAGGTAAGCATAAACGTGGAGAAGGAGAAGGCGACCGCGATGCCGTTCGGCGAGAAGGCAAAGCCTTCAGCAACTGCATCGACCGCAACCACTAAGGTCAAGGAGACAGCAGCGCCGCAGAAGCAGGAGACAAAGACTGTACCTGCTCCCAAGACTGATGCAAAGGAACCTAAGAAATGATGATTATTGATTAGCTGATTTTTCATGGAGGCTGCTAAGTATAGGATATTGGGCAGCGACTATGTGGGCGTATTCGCTACAGCGACAGACAGGCACCTCTTCGTATGCCCTGCAATAAACCTGCACGGCAGGCAGATGCTCACGGAGAAGCTTGGCACTGGATGCATAGAGCTGCGCCTCTCCGGCTCCGACCTCGTGGGACTCTTCTCAAAGGCCAATTCTAACGGCATAATACTATCGAACCTCACGCTCGACGAGGAAGTGGAGGCGCTCAAGAGGCACCGCCTAGGTATAAACATAGGCGTCCTGGAAAGCGACCTTAACGCCATAGGGAGCAATATTCTTGCGAACGACCGGATCGCGATAATAAATCCGGATTACTCGCAGAAGGACGCCAAGGATATAGGTGACGTACTCGGCGTAGAGGTTGTAAGGGCGCAGATTGACGGCTTCAAGACCGTTGGGGCGAACAACATACTCACGAACAAGGGTCTTGTGATAAACAACAAGGCTATGGATGAGGAGAAGGCAGAATGGGACAAACTGACTGGGTTTGATTCGGTGAGGTCCACCGCCAATACGGGAACGCTCTCGGTCGGGCTTTCCGCGATCGCGAACTCAAGCGGGATAATTGCTGGCGACAACACCACAGGATACGAGCTTGCGCGCATCGTTGATGCACTCGAATAGGCAAGGTTACCGATTTCTGAGAAAGGTAATTAAACCTTGCATATAAAGATAAGACAACAATTGTGGTTCGATGGGAAAAAGTAAAACTTTGCTTGCTGCCATCTTGGTAGTCGTTGTGGTAGCTGTCGGGATTGCGGTGTTCGCACTGCAGGGCGCCAAGGCAGGCGCTAATAGTTCGGGTTATGCGCCGCATAACACAACGCCGATGGCAAGCAATGGCACGCAGAACACATCAGGCTCGGCGGTATTGTTCGACAATACTATGTACGCAGGTGCTGCATACATGATATTCCCGAACAGGAGCACATCCCCGCAGGCAACTGTCGCCTCTTCCGATTACGTGATGTCTGTAAGCCAGAACGGGAATGGTACCTCTACACTCTCCTTAAACTTCACGGATTCCGGAGTGGTGTATAATGTTACGGTAAAGAATGACCAGAAGGTTTATTTCATAGACGCAAACCTTGGCGATGACAACATCGGAGGCGACCACTACTATACGGGTGATGACGGCTATGCGGTTGTGGATTCCAACGGCTACATCGTGTCTGTAGACTACCCGCTTCCGAAATCATGAAACTGCTAAACCGGCCCATCGGCAAGATGTATGCGTGGTCGATAGGGCTGCTTGCCTTTTTGGCCGTAGTTTCAGGCTATGAGCTGCGGATAATCCCGTTCTCACTCATTTTTGCGGCGGTAGCCTGTGCGGCAATAGACATTGGAATTTCGGGGCTTTACAAGAAATACAAATTGAGGCTCCCGGTGTCAGGGATAATTACAGGGATGATAATTGGCTCTGTTGCGCCCTTCAACGCATCGCTGCTTCTGATACTTGTAGCCTCACTCATTGCGATATTTTCAAAGTACTTCATAACATTAAAGCATGTCAACATATTCAATCCGGCTACGCTTGGGCTTATAGTGGCGCTTCCGTTATTTGGTGCAAGCGATGCATGGTGGACTTCTACCAGCGTTTCTGCGTACGGGTTAGCCGTGCCCATCGCTGCGGTGCTTGTAATAGCGGCCTATGAGTCCAGAAGGCTGAGGACTGCGCTGTCCTTCATTGCGGTCTTCCTTGTCTTGACCATGGCCTTTGGTCGCGCCCTGTCCCTTTCCGCGTTTGAGACCGCGTTATTGGGTCTGAACTGCTTCTTTGCGCTGCTGATGCTGACCGAGCCAAAGACCTCACCAAATGGCGGCAACGCGCAGATAATTTACGGTGTGGCGGTAGCTTTGATGCTATTCGCGCTGGCGCACTCGGGGATAGCTTATGCGTATCTCATTGCGCTTCTGGTGGGGAATGTCGCATATGCAGTATACAGGAAAAGGGGGAGAGTTCTGCCATAGCGGCTCCGCATTCCCTTCTAGATTATAAATACCTTTGCATCGCATAAGATTAATGCTGATTATATGGCGAATAATGCTAATGGCAGTGGCGGACTTGACGGCGCTAGCTCCGACGAGCTCAGGTATGTGCAGCAGGTGTACCAGAACCAGTATGCGGTTGCCACGAATTCGATAAACATGATCTTGCAGGAACTCCAGGAGCTCAATTCCGCACAGAAGACGCTCGAGAACGTCAACCTGGTCGAGGGCAAGGAGGCGCTCACCAGCATAGGCGCAGACACCTTCTTCTTCAGCAGGGTGCAGAGCACAAAGAGCGTCGTCATGGCAGTAGGCGGCGGGTATCTTGTGGAAAAGGCGATAGACTCCGCAAAGGAGAGGACTGCCAAGCTGATTCAGGTGCGCACGGATCGCCTGAACAGGATCGTTAAAAACAGGAAGGAGCTCGAGGCCGCGCTGATTGAAATATCGTACAGGCTGGGCAGCACGCGTTAGGTATATCCATGTTTGAGGGACTCAGGAAAAGGCTTTCCGACGCTGTAAAAGGTTTCGTAAAGAAAGAGGAGAAGATAGCCGAGCAGGTGGCAGAACCATCTGAGGATAAGGCGGGAGCCGATGATAAACCCGAAAAGGAGAGCGCAAAGGAGGAGGATGCTGCAGAAGAGAAGGAATATTCCGAGGATATCAAGGAAGAGAGTCCGGTGAAGGCGGAGCATGAGTACGAAAGGAGGATAGAGCACAGAAACGAGTCTGAGAAGCGGGAGGAGGTCATAAAACTGTCGCTGAAAACTAAGATAAAGAGCACCTTCCTTGGCACGATAAGGCTCAGCGACTCTGAGATAGACGACTTCCTGGACACGCTCAAGATATCTATGCTCGAGTCAGATGTCTCATATAACACCACTGAGGATTTCCTCAACGACCTTGGCTCGAAGCTAAGGGAGAGGAAGATAAACTCGAAGAGGATAAAGGAGGAGCTCACGGATACGGTTAGGGGATCGCTGCTTTCGATACTCGATGCGGGGATTCCGCGGGTAAACATTGACGGTTTGGTAAAAACGCGCAAGGAGGCAAAGGAGCTTCCGGTCAAGGTGCTCTTCCTTGGGCCGAACGGCGCTGGCAAGACCACCACGATAGCCAAGCTTGCGCACCACTTCAAGAGCAAGGGCACTAGCGTCGTGCTCTCCGCAAGCGACACCTTCCGAGCAGCGGCAATAGAGCAGATAGAGCACCACGCCAAGAAGATAGGGGTGCCCGTCATAAAGAGCAACTACGGGGCAGACCCGGCAAGCATAGCTTTTGACGCGATAGCCTATGCGGCAGCGCACGGCATAGAGCTTGTGCTCATAGACAGCGCGGGAAGGCAGGAGACCAACAAGAGCCTGATAAACGAGGTCCAGAAGATAGTGAGGGTCTCAAAGCCTGACATAACCATATTCGTTGGCGAGAGCACGGCGGGCAACCAGATCGCGGAGCAGATAAAGGAGTTCAACAAGTTCGTAAAGATAGACGGGATAATACTAACCAAGCTTGACTGCGATGCAAAGGGCGGAGGCACGATATCGATATCGCACACCACGGGCATACCTGTGCTCTTCTTCGGGATGGGTGAGGGATACGATGCACTGGTGCCCTACAGCCCGAATATAATACTGGATGCGATACTTCCGGAGAACGCATAGGTTTGCCGCACGCTGTCAACTGCTTTATATATTTTCTCGTTTTATATTTCGTATTGGGAAGTGATTCGTTGGACAAGCATCTTGTGTTGATAGAGGGGGAGATACTCCAGCAGATGGCAGGCAAGTTCACCGAGATAGCAGACATCGAAAGAAGGGTGGATATGCTCACTTCGGTTGCGAAGAAGATCGACCCCAAACTGGAGCAGCGCGAGATAAACGAGATAATAGACGACATAAACAACCTGGATCCGATAACGCAGCTGCTGCTGGACGACGAGATAGAGGACATAATGATAAACAATACCGAGAAGGTATTCACCTTCAACGCCAAGAAGGGGCTGATGAGGATAGACTACAGGATGGAGAATCGCGATATGCTCAAGCTGTTTGTCGCAAAGCTCAAGCTTTACATGACCAACCAGGAATACAAGGGCAACATAATGGACATACACCTTCCGAACGGGAGCAGGGCGAACATCGTTTCCTCACCGGTAGGGCAGGACATAACCATAAGGAACATGAAACGCACCCCCCTTAGCATACTAGACCTTGTCAACAACCAGACATTAGATTATGACATAGCCGCAAGGATGTGGCTATACGTTGACGGGCTCAGGGTAAGGCCTGCCAACATCCTTGTTGGTGGAGTGCCAGCCGCTGGAAAGACCACGCTGCTCAATGCGATGTTCTCCTTCTTCAGGCCAGACCTACGAATAGTCACGATAGAGGAAACGTACGAGCTCGACACAAGCATGCAGGAAAACTGCGTTGCGCTTGAGACAAACGAGGAGCTTCCGATGCAGGCGCTGGTCAAGAATGCGCTGAGGATGAGGCCGGACCTCATAATAATAGGCGAGGTGAGAGGCGCAGAAGCGAATGACATGATATCAGCTATGAACATAGGCAAGATATCAATGTGCACGATACACGGGTCGTCGTCAAGGGACCTGATAAACAGACTGCAGCACACCCCGATGGACGTGCCGATGGACATAATACCCGTAGTGGACGCGATACTCATAACTACGCCATTCTACAATGGCTCGACAGTGACAAGAAAGGTTACCCAGATATCGGAGATATCCGGCATAGAGACACAGGTGCTCCTTTCTGACCTTTACAAGTATGATTACAAGACCAAGAAGGGCTCGCCGATACTGCCCAGCGTCACATACAGGGACATGCTCTCGAGCCTGATCGGGGTGCCTGCAACAAGCATACTCGCGGAGGAGCGGGTGCGCTCCATAATACTCGAAAGGCTTAACCAGATGGGGAAGCGTGACATAAGGAGCATAAGCGATGTGGTGAAGGACTACTATGACGACCCGGACGGCGCGCTGAAGAGGCTTGGCATAACCGACATAAAGCCCGCCATAACCGTGTAGCCGTATAGCTATTTATTTGCTCGTTTTCATTTACTACTGATTGAATGGTGGAACTCAAGAAGGTTGGCGTCCTCTCAACGGCAAAGATGTTTGCAATTCTCAGCCTAATAGGAGGGATTATAATTGCGGTGTTTGCGGTTGCGATACTCTCGCTTATCCCGGCTGCGGCCTTCAACGCTTTTGCACAGTACCATATTGTGGGATTATTCATAGGGCTCGGCGCGCTTCTTCTAGTCGTCATACCAGTCTTGATGCTTGTATTTGGTTTCGTGATCGGCGCCTTTGAGGCGTGGCTTTACAACATCATAGCAGGGAAGGTGGGCGGCGCAAAGCTTGTGCTTGCAGGGGGTGTGGTGCAGCGCTTCGACCTTGTTTCCACAGCAAGGATGGTAGCCCTGATTGCCGGGGTGGTCACAATTATCACATTCATCATCATGGCGCTCTTCAATGTGCTTGCCAGCGCGGGCCTGGGCGCTCTTGCAACCCTTGGCCTTGGCATCTTGGAGACCGTTTTTGCCATGATCATAGATTTCGTAGTCTTCATAATCATTGCGGCGGTGTACAATTACCTTGCACGCAGGATAGGAGGCGTGCGCGTAGACATAAAGGGCAATGTCTTGAGAGGCATTGAGCCCGCTCCGTTCGCAAAAATCTATGGAATCTTTGCAGCGATACTGGGGCTTTTCTACGGGTTGTTATTTACGCTCATCTTCGCGCTCGTCCCTGCGACAAGCATGCAGATGCAGCTGTTCGGGATCATTGGCGCATTCTCGATAGTCCTCTTCCCGATTATCGGCTTCGTACTCGGATTTGTATACGCTGCGGTATATGCGATGGTCTACAACTGGGTGGCAACGAAGATAGGCGGCATAAGGGTCTATCTTTCCTGAGCAAGCATTTTTATAGCAATTGCAGCATAAACATAAACGTGATACGATGCCTTTGATTAGATATTTAGTAGATGGTGGCAACAAGCCACTGATGCTGCCGGTCATAACCCTGGCTGATGGGAGACGAATAAACCACGTGGGCGGACCTACAGCCGATGGCAGACTGGTTGGCAGCCTTTTAAGGACAGATATCTGCAGCCTGGAACGAAGAGAGTCTGGACCGGGGTACTACGCAGAACGGATAGATTATACAGTATCGGAAAGGCATACAATGCGTTTTGATGAAGAAAGCGTTGCATACATGAAGGTCAATAATCGCGGCCTGGATCTTGCTGGTTTCAACTATGTGAATCCGGAGCAGATAGAGGAGAATGCCAGGCGCATGCTCATCCTCGGTTCGGGGCTGCCTGAGGCGATTCTGAGATTTGCCAATGAATTTAGATCGCCGCGCGTTATCCGTGTGAGCGACAATAGGCCTTTGGCCGAAGCGATCAGGGCAACAGTGACTAAGAAACCGGGATTGAGGGGCAATGCGGAAATAATATTCGGAGTTTCCCAGTATGCCGAAAGGATCTAGTCAGGGCAGGAAGTCCTTGTTCTTTATCTTTTCCTTTAGGTAATCCTGGACGAACGTCAGCCTCGGACCCTGCAATGCATCCGACTCGAGCTTCGTCTTTGTCTTCAACACTTTTCTTAATTCGTCAGCCCATTCCTTGTGCTTGTTGATCCAGGGGTAGTCTAGCATCTCCTGTGCCCTCTTCAGGTCCACCTCTGTTGCCTTCAGCGTAAGGCTCTGCAGAAAGTCGTAGTGCTCTATGTCTGACATCGTGACGCCTATGAACCTTGCCTCCGGCGTAGCTATCGAATCGCCGATGTAGGCGAGGTTTATGCTTCCGGTCTTGATCGTCCAGTATATGTACCATCCCCATGCGTCCGCATCGTTGAAGACATATACGGGAAGGTCCATGTCGGCGAACTTCCTTATTATGCGTCTCGTTCCTCTTGCGGCCTGGCCCTGCGGCGATATGAGTATCGCGTTCTCCTTCTTCCAGAGCCCCATCTCGTTGAGTATCTGCCATAGTGCATCTTTTTCTACCACAAGAACGTATTTTGCCTTTACGTCAACGAACTCTATCTCGTTGTCAACGTCGCTCGGTATCGCCCAGCCGCTCCTTCCCATCTTGCTTGCGTCTATCTCCTGCCTTTCCTTGCCGAATGTGTCAATTATCTTCATGTTGCCGGCAAGCACGCCCTTCCTGTTAGCGTTCAGGTTGAGGTCCTCTCGCCTGAGTCCCAGTGCCACCTCCAGATCCTCTATCAGCGGATTTGATTCCGCTTGCTCGCTGAATATGTTCTCGTCGACATCCTCGCCGAGCGAGTATTTCAGCTGGTAGTATAATCCCCTTATCGTGGTGTGGAGGTTCTGGTCTATGAATGTGTGGCATTTCGCGGCTATCGCCACAGTCTGCATGAAGCGTTTTGTCTGTGCGGTGTTTATGAAGTTGCGCTCCTCCTGCGCAGGGCCCAACGAAAGGTAGCCCTTCTTCTCGTTGAATACTATGTTCGAGCGCGTCCTTGCCGCAGTTACGAACTTCGGGTTGCGGTCGCTTTCTATGTCCTTTACTATCTTGCCGCCGAAATCCTCCAGGCTGCGCATTGGGTTCTTCTCATTGCTCTTCTGGTTTTTCATCTGTATTTACCTTTTGGTCGCTTTCTTTGGTCGTTTGCCCTTCTTGATTTTCGGGGCGCTCTTTGGCTTTGGTTTTGGCTCGGGGTTCTCCTCCCTTGCCTGCCTTGGGTTCCTCTCATAGCTTTGCAGCTCCTTTATTATCTCGTCCTTTCTCTTGCAGTCCTTGAGCGAGTTCTTCAGCACGTCGGCGAGCGTCTTCACTGGTATGAGCTTTATCCCCTTCATCTTGTCCTTCGAGATCGACACGTCGTCAAGGTTGCTTGCCGGGAGTATTACGCTCTTTATTCCTGCGCTGATGGCAGCCTCGACCTTGCTGGTCACGCCGCCTACCGGGAGCACCTCCCCCCTTACTGAGAGGGATCCGGTCATCGCGACCGACTGGTTTATCGGGACGTTCTCCATTGCAGATATTATGCTCACCGCTACTGATATGCTCGCGCTGTCGCCCTCCACGCCCTCTATCTGTATGAACTGCACATGCATGTCGTAGTTCGCTATGTCCCTGCCCATGTGCTTCTTTATTATCGCGCTCACGTTCTTGACAGCCTCTGTCGCTATCTTGCCAAGCTTGCCCGTAGGTATGAATTTGCCCTCCGACCTTGAGCCTGCTGGCGTGACCTCTGCCACTATCGGTATCACTATGCCGGAATTCGTTCCGGAGTATATGCTGCTGCCCATTACCGCGAGCCCGTTCACCTTCCCTACGGCGAATCCGCTGGTATTGAAAACCTTGTAATCCTTCCTGAACTCTAGCTCCTGGGCTACGACCTGCGCCTCTATCGGCGCCGCAAGGTTCTTCGCGGCCAGGATGTCTTCGCGGGTGACAAGCTTGTGTTTCTTCTCGACCGCTATGTCGCCGCCTGCCCTTACAAGGCCGCCTAGGTCCCTAAGTATGAGCGTAAGCCTCTTCTTCCTGCCTGCACGGCGCCTTGCCTCCTCTATTATCTCGTCTATCGCTTCCTTGTCGAACGGAGGTATCTTTGCGTCCTTCCTCACCTCCTGCGCTATGAACTGCACGAGGAGATCGCGGTTTGCTGCGTTGTCTTCCATGGTCGACTCCATGTATACTTCGTAGCCGTAGCCGCGTATCCTTGAGCGGAGAGCCGGATGCATGCGCTGTATGTCCTGCAGGTTCCCTGCTGCGATTAGTATGAAGTCTGCTGGTGCAGGTTCGGTCCTCACCAGCGCGCCGGAGCTCATCTCGCTCTGGCCTGTTATTGAATATTTCTTTTCCTGCATCGATGTGAGAAGCTCCTGTTGCGATTTCGGGTCTAGGTTCGCGACCTCGTCTATGAATAGGACGCCCTTGTTCGCCTTTTGTACGGCTCCGCTTTCTACGCGCAAATGCGCAGGCGTGCCAAGCCCTCCTGACTGCAGAGGATCGTGCTTGATGTCGCCGAATAGTGCGCCTGCCTTGGATCCGGTGGCGTCTATGAAGGGCGCGTGCGCCATCCCGGTGTTGTCCACTATCAGCTTGGGCTCGTTGTTGTCCGCCATGCCGGGGAAGCCCACCCGCTTTGCCAGGCCGCTCATGAGCAGCGCGACTGACCCGAATATCATTATGCCGAGTATCAGCGCGGCGACGAGTATTATCTCGTAGCCCGTTATTATGCCGAAGAGCGTAAGTGCGACAAGGAAGAGCACAAGAATTGTGACTATCGGGCCTATTACCGACCCGCCCTTGTTCATGTTCATCCTGTTCTTGACTCTTTCCTTCTGTATTATGATCCGGCCCTGCCCGTCGCCCAGCTTTTCGAATGACTTTGCGTCAGGGTAGGTCTTTACCGCCTTTATCAGTGGTATATTCTCGTCGTTGACGTTGCGGTATACAAGGACGTCCTCCAGCTCCGTGGCTGGTAGGAGCTCTGCCATCGCCTGCGCGAGCATTGTCTTGCCAGTGCCCGGGCTTCCGATAAGTAGGACATTACGGCGCTGCTTTGCCGCCTTCTTTATTATATCCGCCGCCTTTCCCTGCCCTATTACCTGGTCGATGAGTTTCTCCGGGATCTTGATGCTTTCAGTCGTATTGTGGGTCATTGGTCTCTGCCCTGCCCTATAATTAGGATGACATATAATAAAAAGATACGGGGTATATTGCGGGAAATCTGGAATTTGGCGGGAATGGCATTTTTGGGTCGCGCCGACATATATAAATATCTCGAAAACAGAATTATACTGTGATAATGATGATGGAGGTTAAGCGTGAACCCTGCAAAGTCACAGATATCAGATTTATCGCGAGGACCAAATAGAATCAATAGGGTTTTAAACCTTAAAGTGCATAATAGAACTAGGTGTTTCTGATAAAAATAAAGGACATTAGAGCTTTATCTGAGGACTCGTTAAAAACAACGCGTGGGAACCTTGAGCTTGAGCTGAACATAGAGAAAAGGAAGATAGCAAGCACAGGAGTATCCAGCAAGGTTGTCAAGACGAAGGAGATAAGGCGAACTATAGCGAGGATCAATACGATACTTAAAGAGAGAGGTGCGAAGGTCTAAATGTCTGAAATCTGTCCCAAATGCGGATTGCCTAAGGAGATTTGCGTATGCAATGTCCTTGATAGGGAAACGGAGACGAAGATAAAGGTCTACACCAAGAAGGCAAAATTCGACAAGTATGTCACGGTTGTTGAGGGGATAAACGCCGATGAGATAGACAAGACCACGAAGAGCCTGAAGCGTATTCTTGCCTGTGGGGGCACAAACAAGGACAATGTGATAGAGTTGCAGGGAGAGCACAAGCTCGCCACGAAGAAGGCTCTCATAAGCATAGGCTACAAGGAATCCAGCGTAGACCTAACCTGATTTTATACAAGCCCGGCTTTTGGGCGGTTTCAAGCAGATTTGAAAGGCTTGGCAATAAGTATATAAAACTAGAATTCCATAATTTTGATGTGACACTGTGGGAGAAGTAAGGCAAATGCTACAACCGCTGCAAAGAGTACGGCCAAGAGGGCTTATTGAAGAGTTGCGTAGAGATAGTACTATTCCTAACAGGCGAGGGGCAATTTTGTCGGAAGCCCTGAAAAGAACTGAAGCTCTTGGTAAGTTTCTCATAGAGAATGATGTGGGGGACTTCGGAATTAGTAGAGTAAATGCTAATGGCGAGACTATTGGCGTAATAAGTTTCATAAATCTGAGAAAAGAATAGCCGTATTTTTGAAGGCTTACTTATTCTCTTTAGTTTATTCACCATGGGCTCACGCTACCATAAATTTGAAAGATGCAAATAATCGCCCTAAAAATCGGTATTCGAATAACGGGCATTCCGAACTCTGTGTACTAAAAAGTTAATAAACTTCAAACCCAAACTTATCCTATGGCAGTGCTTGGAATAGAGAGCAGCGCGCATACGCTCGGTATAGGCATCGTTGAGAATGGGAAGGTACTGGCAAACGAGAGGATGATGTACAAGATAACGGACAAGGGCATCATTCCATCAAAAGTTGCAGACTTCCATGCCGGCAATGTGAGGGAGGCTGTACATTCCGCGCTTAGGCATGCCTCGTTAAGGCTCAGTGACATAGGTGCGATAGGCTATACAAAAGGCCCTGGAATCGGTGCATGCCTGCAGGTCGGGAACGTAGCTGCCTTATCATTGGCCCAGAGGCTTCGGGTGCCAGTATTTCCGGTAAACCATGCGGTTGCGCACATAGAGATAACAAAGGCGATGGCAGGGCTTGCCGATCCTGTTGCGCTGTATGTCAGCGGCGGGAATTCGCAGATACTTGCGCTTGTTGGTGAGCCGTTCAGGCACTACCACATATACGGGGAGACGTTTGACATAGGAGTGGGAAACATGCTTGACAGCTTTGCGCGCTCCGCAAAACTAAACCCTGCCTGGGGTTCAACTGTTGCTATGGTTGCGAAAGGTGGCAAGTATCTTGAGATGCCATACACTGTTAAGGGGATGGACTTCACGTTCACTGGGCTCCTTACTAATGCTACCGCGCTGCTTGGTGGAGGCAAGACTCTCCAGGATGTTGCCTATTCACTACAGGAGACTGCGTTCTCGATGCTCTGCGAGGCTACGGAGAGGGCGCTCTTCCTTACAAAGAAGCGTGAACTTGCATTGTGCGGAGGCGTAGCCCAAAGCGCAAGGCTGCAGGAGATGATTGGAAGCATTGCAAAGGCGCACAGGATAAAGTTTGGGGTTGCGAAGAATGAATTCAATGCGGACAACGGTGCGATGATAGCGATTGTGGCTGAACGGATGTTCGAATCCGGAAGGGCCGTGCCGCTTTCAGAATGCACGGTAAACCAGAGGTACAGGATAGACAGCAGTGTGGTGGTCTGATGAAAATGATTTCAGAAGGGGCTGAGGCACAGATCCATTCGGTGAGGTGCATGGGCATCGAAAGCGTGCTCAAGAGAAGGATAAGGAAGAATTACAGGATAGAGGAGATGGACAGGGAGCTAAGGGCGAGGAGGACTAAAAACGAGGCGAGAATCATCGGCCTTGCATCAACACTGCAGATAAACGCTCCGGCCCTTCTGCTTGTAGACCAGTACGATATAGTCATGAGCAGGATAGCCGGTGAACAACTGAGCAGTATCCTGAACCGTAAAGGAAGGAATATGGAAAAGACATTCTCAACCCTTGGAGAGTATGCCGCAATACTGCACAATAACAATATTGCGCATGGAGATTACACTCCTGCAAATGTAATAGTGGGCAGGAATGCTGATGTGCACATCATAGACTTCGGCCTATCCGAGATCACAACATCGGTGGAAGAAAAGGCATTGGATCTGCTGCTTATGAAAAGATCAGTAAACTCCTTTTGTTTTAGTAAATTTGCAGAAAGCTACAAGAGACACTGCAAGGACTGCAGAGCGATATTGAAAAGGCTGGAACAGATTGAAAGAAGGGGGAGATACAATACTAGGACGCTAATTACTGGATAAACTGGTTGGCTTTGCGTTATTGTTGTAGGCAACCCTTAGGAACATGTAGAGATGAGTGTAGAAAAGCGCCTTGCCCTTGGTTGGATCCGGCATTTGCCTGGCCTCCCACATTGAGGGTACATAAAAGGGCGCCTGGTAATTCTTGCTTCTAATTTCTGAAAAGTCAAGTATAAAGTGATTGTCAGGATTTGGCGCCCTTCTGAGGAGCTCCGGAAACTGGTAGTAGAAATCCTTCCTTAATTTAGTTCCGGCGTCTTCCCATATGAAATCCGCAATGCCTTTGATCGGAAGGGTTGTGATTGGTTCAAGCTCCAGCACATCGACTGGGTTGCCATTTTGGCCTACAGGCGCTCTTTTTGTTGCGTTGTTTCTACCCATAATATCACTTTATGCTCTGATAATCAGATGCGCGGCACTATTGTATGTAACTAACTTTTTGCGCATACCTTTTTATCTTTTATGTCCTATATTTATTTGACGATTAGTTAGGTAGTTTTATGGTAGAGGCAGTCAGTCCGGATGATGAGGAGATCCTTCGCTTCATTGAAGGCGCGAAACCGAAAATATATGTTGTTGGAACAGGCGGCAGCGGAAGCAATACAATATCAAGGCTTTACAGCATAGGTGTGCAGGGCTCAACGCTCGTTGCGATGAACACTGATGCGGCGCACCTTGTCAAGACAAAGGCGGAGCGGAAGCTGCTTCTCGGTAAGAAGATGACAAAGGGGCTAGGCGCAGGAAGCGACATAAAGGTAGGGGAGGGCGCGGCGATAGAGAGCAAGGAGGAGATAAAGCATCTTTTCGGAGGAGCTAACCTAGTATTCATAACATGCGGGCTTGGTGGAGGGACAGGAACAGGCTCGATCTCAACGATAGCGCAGATGGCAAAGGACGTAGGCGCGCTCACAGTTGCGATAGTCACGCTGCCTTTCTCGAGCGAGGGAAAGACGCGCATGAGGAATGCGCTTGAGGGGCTTTCAAAGCTGAAGAAGGTGACTGACACAACGATAATAATACACAATGACAAGCTGCTTTCGGTCGCACCAGACCTTCCGCTCAACATGGCATTCAGGGTGAGCGATGAGGTGCTCGCCGGAGCCACGAAGGGAATAGTGGAGATGGTGACCAAGCCAGGGCTTGTCAACATAGACTTCGCTGACCTTAGGGCCGTGCTCAGGGATTCCGGTTATGCGGTAATAGGAAGCGGAGAGGGCATGGCGACAAGCAGCGGTACAAGCCGCGCTGTTGTTGCGCTTGAGAATGCGATAAAGAGCCCGATGCTCGATGCTGACCTGGGAACCGCAAAAAGGGCGCTGGTCAACATAGTAGGAGGGGAGAACCTTACACTTAGGGAGGCAGAGACTGTATTCCAGGACATCGCCGGGCGCATAAGCGGAGACGCGATGCTGAAGTGGGGCGCAAGGATCGACGCCGAGATGCAGAAGGACGCACTGCGCGTCATGCTCGTTGTGACCGGGGTCGACTTCCCCGAGTACACGGAGGAAGGGCTGAGAAGGCGCGCGCAGAAGTCCGAAGAGATAGATATAGAAGGGCTCGGCTGATATGACAACTGTTTGCTTTCTTTTTTAAGTTCGATTCCTGATCAACTTACAGTCGGAGCCTTTTCCCTTATTTTAGAAGGTAAATCTCATTGTTCTCCTGTAAAAGCGGACTCCGCAAAGGTATTTAAACCTAATTATACATAATTGTATTAATTATGTATAATTAATTGGTCGGGATAATGGATATAAACTATCTTGAGATAATTGGAGGATATGGCAGGCATGGAGCTGAAGAACCTGTTAGGAAGGTATCGCTTAAGATGGGGGACATAGTCAGCATAGTCGGACCCACCGGCTCGGGCAAGACAGAGCTCATAAACGATGTGGAGCGCTTTGCGGATGACAACACGCCATCAAGAAGGAGGCTGCTGATAGATGGCAAGAGCGTTCCGGAAGAGTCTGTTGGGGACCCGTCGAAAAACCCCATCGCGCTGATAACGCAGCACACAAATTTCCTTTCGGATCTCCCCGTGCAGGAGTTCCTTGAGATACATGCAAGCATAAGACAGGCGGGGCACACCGAGTCGGTGATCGAGAGGACGCTCGATTTCGCAAACCAGCTTACCGGCGAATCAATAATACTTGACAGCGCAATGACTGAGCTCTCCGGAGGGCAGACACGGGCGCTGCTCATCGCGGATGCGGTGGTGATAGGCAACTCCCCGATAATACTGCTCGACGAGATAGAGAACGCGGGAATCCACCGCACCAAGGCGCTTGAGCTTCTCAAGAACTACAGGAAGATATTCTTCTTCGTCACGCACGATCCCAGGATAGCGCTCCTCTCGGACTTCAGGATAGTGATGAAGGGCGGCGCAATGCAGAAGATCATTTCAAGGAACGAGAAGGAAAAGAAAATAGCTGAGGGCATCAAGAAGATGGACGACGTGCTCTCTGACTTTAGGGCGAAGATAAGGGCCGGCGACTCGCTGGAAGAGGATGAATTTGAGCGCAGGATGAAGGAGCTCTCTTACAATTAGGTGTTATAATGAAGGTTTTGATATGTGCCGGACCACCGACAAGCGGCAAGACGACCGTGCTGAAGCAGGTGGTTAAAAAGTTCAAGGACGAGGGGAAGAGGCTCGCCTATATAAAGATAGACGTGCAGTTCACAGAGGAGGATGAGGTATTCAGGAAACAGTTTGACATACCGACAAAGAAAGTCTATTCTGGTGAGCTCTGTCCGGACCACTGCAACGTCATGATAATGGGCGATGCGATACATTGGGCAATGGAGAACAACACAGACATACTTTTTGTCGAGACGGCGGGATTGTGCCTAAGATGTTCACCGTATGTTGAAAGTGCACTAGGTATGGTCGTACTGGAAGCAACCAGCGGGATGAATCTGCCTAAAAAGATAGGGCCGCTCCTTGGACTGGCTGATGTCGCCATAATAACAAAGATAGACCTGGTCTCGCAAGCGGAGAGGGAGGTCTTCAGGGCTAACGTGCTGAAGGCTTCGAAGGTCGACATAATAGAGACCGACGCGCTCCATGGGATAAACATAGGCAGGATAGTGAAAAGGATAAATGATGCCAATGATATCTCGGATTCGCTCCTCCTGAAGGGAAATCCGCCCGTGGGCGTATGCACAATATGCGTTGGCAAGAAGGAAATAGGCTGGCAGAAGCACTTCGGGGTCGTGAGGCCGCTTGAGGGCGACGTCTTTTACAGGGGCGAGTGATGGTGCAGGAGAAGATATACCTTGACAATGGTGCAAGCACCAGGACAGATCCGCGCGTGGTGGAGGCCATGCTGCCCTACTTCACGGAGCGGTTCGGCAATGCATCCAGCCTCCATACATATGGGGAGGAGGCAAAAGAGGCGCTTGCTGCATCAAGAAAAAGCATCGCCGACTTCATAAATGCGAGGCCGAACGAGGTTGTCTTCACTTCAAGCGGGACGGAATCAAACAACCTTGCGATAAAGGGCGTCGCGTATGCGAATAAGGATAAGGGCAGGCACATAATCGTATCTTCGATAGAGCATGATTGCATAATAAACTCCTGCAGGTGGCTTGAGGAGCAGGGCTTCAGCGTAACATACCTGCCGGTGGACAGGTACGGGAGCGTAAATCCCGAGACGCTTAGATCCTCAATGAGGAAGGACACCATTCTTGTTTCGGTCATGCATGCGAACAACGAGATAGGCACAATTGAGCCGATAGTCGAACTTGGAAAGATATGTAAGGAGAGTGGCGTGTACTTCCATACGGACGCATGCCAATCATTCGGCAAGTTGCCGATAGATGTTGAAAAGAGCAACATAGACCTGATGACAATAAACTCGCACAAGGTATACGGGCCCAAGGGCGTTGGGGCGCTCTATGTCAGGGAGGGCGTAAAGATATCGCCCTGGCTGCATGGCGGCGGGCATGAATTCGGTTTGCGCTCCTCAACAGAGAATGTTTCCGGGATTGTGGGATTTGCAAAGGCCGTAGAGCTATGCTCTGCGGAGCTTGGCACGGAACCAGAAAGGCTGAGGGGACTGCAGGATGAGATAATAGGCAGCGCTGAGGAGATAAGTTTCGCCTACCTTAACGGCCACAGGACACTGCGGCTTCCGAACAACGTAAATCTCGGATTCCACGGGTTTGAGGGCGAGGCGATAACATTGATGCTTAAGCTTAACGATTCCGGAATTGCGGTTTCGACAGGCTCTGCCTGCTCGTCGAACCAGGCGGTTAACACGCCCTCACACGTGCTGCTCGCGATAGGGCTGAATCCTGTCGAGGCAAGAGGGGCGCTGAGGATAACGCTTGGGAGGTACAACACAGAGAGGGACGTCGATGCGCTTATCGGCGCATTGCCCAGTGCTGTTAAATCGCTAAGATCGATATCTTCGATAGCTTAGGGGTAATATGATGGAAGATGACAAGAAAAAGAGGATTTTGGAAACTTTGCCTGGCATGAATTGCGGATCATGCGGCTTCAAGACGTGCGAGGAACTTGCCGATGCCGCCTCAAAAGGCGCGGCAAACACCGATAGGTGCGTGAATCTCAGCAGCAATGCGAAGGTGCAGCTTCAGCTCGAAAAGATAGAGAACAGCGGAAGCACGGACACATGCGACCAATGCGGCCTGTACGATTCTGTCAGCAAAGGCAGGTGGAAGGATTTCCTTGGACGAGAATATGATTTTGTGCTGCAGACATTCCCGAACGAGCCCGGACCGCGCGAAACGATATTGCCGCACAACCCCGCACTTACAAGAGAGCTTGAGATAAAGAAAGGGGACATACTCATAGGCAGACCATTGGGAATGTCGTGCGGTTGTCCGATAACGCACTGTGGTGTTGTGATGGATGCCGATTATAAGACTGGTGTCATTGTATGGTGCGTGACCGGACCTCTTCAGCCCCGCGCGAAGGGCTTCAAGGACATGGGCTATTACATTGCTGAAGCGTATGAGGGAATAATAAAGGAGACAAGGGCGGAACTAAAGGTCGGGATGAGGTACTGGTTCCAGCCGCAGCGATGCATGCTCCAGTGGAGGCATAGCGGGCTGATAAACTTCCTAACAAGAACCAAGGAGGGCACACAGGTGAGGATAGAAGGGCTAATGATAGGCTAAGGTAGCTATTTTCTAATAATCGGTATTAACAGGAAAACAGATACTATCTGTATTATTCCCATTGTTATGAACAGTGCGGGAAAAGAAAAGTATACCACAATCAGGCCCCCAATTATAATTGCGATGCCGGTGAATAGTTGCGATGCTCCGTCTGCGAGGCCCCAAAGCAGCCCGTCTTTTTTCCTGTCTTCATATTCGGAGTATAGTGCATTCCATGTGGGCGTGGCCAATGCTGCAGCGATACCCAATCCTGCTTCGATAAGCAAAAGCTTCATTGGGCCATTTACAAACAGGTATCCGAAAGTGAATATCGCATTTAGGACATAACCAAGAAAAACAAGTTTCTTTTTGCTTAGTCTTTTATCGGAAAGCTTGCCAATCAGGATGGTAAGCAGCCCGGCGACAATCAGATATGATGCCCATGCGTAAGCGATATTGAGTACATCTCCTCCCACTCTTTGCGCAAAAACCGCGAAGAGCGGCCCGAGCATCCCCTCTCCGAAAAACCAGACTGTGTCAGCAAGCAGAAGGGCCCTTATCTTCCTGTTTAACATGTTTATTCCTCTGCTATGCCGCACGTGTGTATGTGTCCTTTGCTAGAGGAGCACATACATCAAGAACACTGGCGCAAGAAGTATCGATATTGTGCTTACCACTTTTATCATCGAGTTCAGTGCGGGGCCCGCAGTGTCTTTCAGCGGGTCTCCTAGCGTGTCCCCCACTACCGCCGCCTTGTGCGCATCACTTCCCTTGCCGCCGAACTTGCCGGTCTCTATGTACTTCTTCGCGTTGTCCATTGCCGCACCGCTGTTTGCCATGAAGAGTGCCATCATGAGGCTTGCCGGGATCATTCCGACAAGAAGCCCTCCAAGCGCCTCCCTTCCCAGTATCAGGCCGACTGCAATCGGTACTAATATTGCTATCAGCTCGGGTATGATCAACGACTTGAGTGCATTTACTGTTGCGATGTCTACCGCCTTCGCGTAATCAGGCTTCGCCTTTCCTTGCATCAGTCCCTTTATGGTCCTGACCTGCCTTCTTACCTCCTCGACCATGAGGTTTGCCGTGTATCCCACCGATTCCATCAGGAATGAGGAGAATATGAAGGGTATCAGTGCGCCTATGAACACGCCTACCATTACCACAGGGTTGAGCGCGTCTATCGCGGTAAGGTGCACAGCCTGCGCGAACGCTACGAAGAGCGCCGTAGCTGAAAGCGCTGCGCCGCCTATCGCGTATGCCTTGGTTGTCGCCTTTGTGGTGTTGCCCAGCGCATCAAGATGGTCTGTGACCTTCCTCACTGTTGCCGGGAGAGATGCCATTTCGGCAATCCCTCCTGCGTTGTCTGTAATCGGTCCGAACGAATCTATTGTAAGCACTGTTGCTGTGATAGATAGCATGCCTACCGCTGCTATCGCGATTCCGTAAACTCCTCCGGCAGCGTAGCTGACAAGTATTGCGATTGCTATGAACAGCACAGGCATCCATGTGCTTCTCAGCCCCACTGCGAGCCCGGATATTACGTTTGTCCCTGCGCCGCCCTTTGATGCGGTTGCTATCTTCAGAACTGATGAGCTCTTTATCCCTGTGTAGTAGTCAGCGACCCAGAAGAGTAGCATTGCGAGCACCAATCCGGCAAGCACTGGTATGAATGAGCTTACGCTTAGCCCGAGCAGGACTGTCAGAACAAGGTCAAGCGCTGCTGCCACTGCAACCGCAGTTGCCATTCCAAGATAGAGCGCCTTGAGCGGGTTCCTTCCGTGCAGCCTCATTACTGGTATACTGATTATGCTCGCGAATACGCCTATACATGCTATATAAAGAGGATAGGAGAAACTGTGTGAGAGCGCGATGGTGCTTATCGCAGCGCCAGCAATGAGCAAGGCTGCAACCAGCGTGACAGCGTAGCTCTCGAATACGTCTGCGGCCATGCCTGCGCAATCGCCAACGTTGTCGCCAACATTGTCCGCGATTACGGCTGGATTTCTTGGGTCATCTTCAGGAAGGTTCAGTTCAGTCTTGCCAACAAGGTCTGCTCCGACATCTGCGGCCTTTGTGTATATCCCGCCACCGACCCTTGCGAAAAGGGAGATGAGGGATGCGCCGAATCCGAATCCGATAAGTATTGCTATCCTTGACACTGTGAGGTATATGAGCATGAGGCTGAGCCCCACGAGCGCGAAGCCTATGGCTGCGAAGCCGGTGACAGATCCGCCGAGTATCGCGGTCCAGAACGCCTCCTTGACGCCGTGGTCTGCGCTCTTGGCGGTCCTCAGGTTGGAGCGCACAGCCACGTTCATGCCAAGATAGGCTGTGAGGTAGGATGTCACCGCCCCTGTTACGAATGCTACGACTATCTGCCAGCCGTTGGGCCTAAGAAAGACCCCAAGGATGATCGCTATGATTACAGCGAATATTATTATGGTCTTGAGCTGCCTGTTGAGGTATGCGGTGGAACCCAGCTTTATCGCATGCGCTATCTCCTTCATCTTTGGCGTACCTTCGGGCTTCCTCAGGACGCGAGTTGCGGTGTACAGAGCGCAAAGGAGTGCAACCACTCCAGCTATTAGGCTGTAATAATAGAACTGCATAATACCCCCATCACGTAAGCACATATACAAAAGATAATAATATAAATATTGGCGTTAGGTTTCAACTCTTCATAATGGCAGGTACCTGCTTTGACTAACTCTTTACTGATTCATATATTTCTGCCGCGCCGCTTGCAAGTATCAAAGCGACTAGCGCCGCAACAAGAACGTAGCCAGGCAGTATCGGGAACCCAGCAGAATAGACAAGTATTAGATACGAGAATGTGACGAACTTCAGCACGTTCTTTGCGCCCCTTGCAAAGCTTGACGAGGTCAGGGCGCGCGCGGTCGGCGTCTTCATTTTTGACGAAGTGCCCTTGGATGCCATTAGCGCGTCGGCGACGGAGTGCCTTATTATCACTATAAGCACAACAAAGACCGGCACTATCGCAAGGAACGAGAACACCACCCACATCGTGTATTCCATTATCCTGTCTCCTGCAAAGTCAAACCTCGGTCCGTGCTTCGCGGTCTTGCCTATGCCCTGCTTGAGCGACTTTATCTTCGCCGCGTTTGCCTTGCCGCCTAGCGAGTAATCGATGTACGCGGCAAGCGTGACCTTGCCCTTGCTCGCCTCCCTTAGCGCAAGGTACCCGTCAACGCCGTCGAGTATGAATGCGAGAGCGAGTAGCGCTATCGTTATGATGACGTTGAATTGTACAAGTATGAGGTAGGCGACAAAGAGTATGAGCGCTATACGGATTATTGTTGCAAGATCGGCGCTTCTCATAGATGGTCGCTCGTTTTTATTTTATTGAACATTAGATGGTAGTATACCGCAGTGATATAAACTGCGGCTCAGCCTACCACCAAGTGATAAAATGTGATAATTACCCTCATGCAAAGAATAAATACCTATCGGTTGTCCTATTTTTTGCAGAATTTGCGGTTGACGAGGAAAAATTGGTCTTCCTCGACTAAAAACAT